>ERZ772879.2489-NODE-2489-length-11010-cov-4.716842_pt1 | contig 11010 bp, 7 predicted proteins | sample MGYA00580582_ERZ772879 | MGnify/ENA primary metagenome ERZ772879 (study PRJEB29015, sample SAMEA2737682) | human gut metagenome | biome: human gut; feature: human-associated habitat; material: faeces | place: China | collected 2012 ... | reverse complement strand
CATATGTAAAATCTTTGAATGTAGAGTCTTTATTGTAGACTGCACAAATAGGTGCAATCCATTCTCTAAAGTTCCACAGTAAAGGCATTTCGGTATATGTATAATTCCTTTTTTATATAATGTGTCCAATATATTTTTTTCATGCTCAAATATTCCGAATATATTCTTACTTTCCGTCATCTTTACATATCCTAATATATTTTTCCCTTTGCTTATTTGCATTGTTATTTTCTGATGCACACAAGGAGTGCCGCCAAAAATAGCAAATTCCAAATCCTGCTTTCCAAATATCTTTTCCAGCAACTCCTTCAGTTCGTCTCCCAACTTCAGTTGCAACCGTTCCGTATGAAGTACCTTTCTTACTATCGGATTCCAATACATCCACGGCAATACTTGTTTCAACAATTTACCCTTCACCCCACTAGGTTGATACAGATTCATGGCTATTGCCATATGTCGGACAGGCATCCACCAGCATTTACCATCGGCATTGGCAAAGCAATAGAATGTTTCACCCTCACCCCATTTTAGCAGATGTTTTAATTGCTGCTCTATATTCATTTTACATTCCTTTCATTCAACGCTTTCCCGATTACTGATTCAATTTCTTTACCACGACTTTCCCAGGTAAATTTATTGCCCGCATTCTGCACCTTTTTCCCCATTTCAAATCGTAAATGTGAATCAGTCAACTTAACCATACTATCGGCTAATGATTGTATGGTAGTATTTCTATCTCCTTGCTGTATAATTTCGGCATATTCAGGTGAAAAATAGCGTGTATACCCTGTCGTATCAATACAAATCAACGGTTTACCCATTGCCATCGAATCGAACGATACAGTCACTGCCCCCTCTTTCAGCGAAGCATTCACCACCACGTCACAATTTCGCATATATTCCTGATAGCGTTCCATACTCACACTTCCCGCCATTGTCACCTTTTCTTTCAGTTTCAATTTGTTTATTAGCGTTTCGAGTCTTTCTCTATCAGCTCCTTTTCCTATAATACTCAAATGAATATTCCCATTTTTTTCCGCAGCTTTAGCAAACGCTTCTATGGTTAAGTCAAATCCACGCCACGGATCCAGTCTTCCCACAGTAACGAATTCTACTCGTTTATTTGGTTCACTTTCTACCACAGCCGGTATATCCAGCAAATTATCCACCGCTACATCTGTGAACAAGACAGCCTTATCCTTATATTTTTCCGGTATATGTTGCCGTAAAATATCCGTTTTACAAAGAATTAAATCTGCATTCTTACAACGACGTTTGAACCCAGCATTGAATTTCAGATTGTCAGCCATCAGCCGACGCAACTTTTCTACCAATTGCATCTTTTTCGGATAATGACACGTATACTCTTCTGGAATTGTCTCTACCCCACCTGCTGGTCCCCAAATGAAAAACTGCTTTTGCCCATAGCTACTTACCTTCCACAACACGTTTCCATAGGTCAAGTGATGAAAAATATGGATGTTATTCTCCTTCATTGTACGGCGTACAATACTATTTGTAAGCCACTGCCAAATGTTGTAATACGTACGTACTCCGCGTAACCCTTTCTTCCAGAAGCGCGCCCATTTCGGTAGGTCAAAGTATAAAAAGTGAATACAGCTGTATTCCGAATGTTCGGCTATCCATGGTTCAATAGTATGTTGATTGCTACGACGCGTCAGTACCCATAGTTCGAAGTAATTCGACATTTCCAGTACCCAGTGCCATCCCACTCCGATTTCGCTACCCAGATCAGGTTCGCAGGCGTATGCGGATATAAATATTTTTTGTTTGGTCATTATTTCAGTCTTCGTAAGTTCTTTCTATGTTGATTTTCAAACACATATTTCAATATCTCTGAAACAGCAATTTCCGGTGTCTGTTCATTAAGTATCTTTTTATATCCCTTTTTATTAGCTAAATAATCAATTTTCTCATTAATTGTCCTGATACCTTCCTTATCTAATTCTTTTTTACGTAACAATATGGTATCAGTCTTAGCTGTGAGTAGAATGTTATAATCCAAAGACGGGATAAACAGTTTACCGAATCTATACAGAAACTTGTAATTTAAGTAAATGCGACTACGCCTACTGTCACAGATGATGTCTGTATAATAACGGTCAAAAATCACAATATTTCTTTGATTTAAGAACTTGCGAATTTGTAAAAAATATCCACAAACATAGTCTATTGAATAATATAGTAATCTTATCAACGAACTAAATATATTTGTTTTTTCACCTCGATGCGGTTTACTATAATCACGGTCTACTTCTTTTTTTAGTCCGGCAGAATGAGCCACTTCTCCCAAGTTCCCAATAAGAGTAGGCCGAAAATGATATAGTGGAATTTCTTTATATAATGCATTGTAAACGGATTGAATCTGTTCTATAACAGTTGTTTTGCCTACACCATCTGGTCCTGTGAAACCAATACTATATCCTTTTGGTGAAATTATGTTTTTTAGATAGTAATATCTGAAAGATAGCTTATTTAAAATGTGTTTTTTTAAAATATAATTCCTATTTCGAGTATTAATAATCTTTCTAAATTTTTTTGTTGATAAGTTTTTCAAATCTGAATAATTAAGCAACCCAAAATTTTCCTCAAGAATGCCATTTAAACTTGAATTAACAAACATCAACTCTTCAAGTTTACTGTATTTTGTGGGATAATGTTTACCTATGTATTTAAGATATAGATATTTATCAAGGAACTCATATTCTTTTGTTACATGATAAATATTACCATCAAAAATTCGAGTTTCTAATACTTTATCTGCATCAAGAAGAATTACACCGTATGCTGATGTGTGAAAGAAAAAGTCAAATTGAACTAATTCCGTTACTATTTCATTGACTTTTCCACATACAAAAGTACAGATTCTTTCACTCTCAAAAAAAGATACGATTTTAAAATCTAAATTAGTGATTATTTTAACTAAATCTTTTTTTGCAGATTCATATTGTTTGCGAGAAATTAAGATATCAATATCTCGGCTTTTATTGTGGTAAGGTAGTCCTTCAGCATTTCTAAGAATTGCATAAGTTGTATTTTTGTTTAAATACTTAAATATAGCAGGTACCACAATAGGTAATTGTTTGTTTTCATCCATAACCCTTTTATTTTTTTAATCCTGAATTATGCTTGAGTTTATCGAATAAGTACGAAGGCTTATACCATATAGACTGCAGTATCAGTCCGATTGCTTTTACCATATTTTTGCGTTTCAAGTAGAATATACCATTTCGCAGCGCATCGGCAGCCTTGGCATCGTGTTGATAACCTTTTAGTTCTTGTGGCGACAGTCTGTTATAAAACTCAATAAAGGTTAGTTCCTTTTCTCCATTCCTTCTGCGCAACAGATTCGTTTTTGTATACCGCATTTTTAGAATCATATTGAAGGATGATGAAGATAGTCCGTTTCCTTTTCGATAGCAGCACAAAACTTTAGGTATTACAATAATAGCTTTTCCCTTTGTATAGAGATCACTCATACGTGTCCACAAATCCAAATCTTCACAATAATCCTGGTAACGCGGCTTTCCTTCCGGATATCCGTTAATCGCATATCCCCCCACCGACAAAGCCAGCTCCCGATCATAAATAGCAGTAGGTTGCATAAAGATCAGTTTCTTGTTCTTAGCTTTTTCATAGAAACCTTCTTTGGTTGTCTCTCCTAAGAATAATCCTCCACCAATTTTCTTACTTTTTTCATTTATGTATTCCAAATAACAGCCAACAGCCATTAAATCGTTATCTGATATTATCTTTTTATACATTGTCTCTATCGCACGAGGCTTCAATATGTCATCTGCATCTAAAAACATCATGTAGGGTGTTGTTGCATATCGTTCTGCAAAATGACGAGCATAGCCAATGCCTTGATTCTTTTCGAAAGAAACTAATTCATATTGCCGTGGATATCTTGTGAAAAATTGTTCTACTATTACTATACTTCTATCTGTACTGCAATCATTTACTATTAGCAGATGGAAATTTTGCATTGTTTGATGCATGATGCTTTGAAGCGTTTCTGTAATATATTGCTCAGCATTGTATAAACAAATAGCAAGTGTAAGATTGTAAGTTGCCATATATTTTATATGTTATATCCTTTAATATTCTGTTCTTGAAAATATTTAATTATAGAAAATAGCATCATAATTCCCCAATAATAGTAAACATTCAGGAGTGACATTCCTAAAAGTATTATAAAATAAAGCGATTCAATGCTTAGAATCTTTCGAATCATACACGTATATACCAATAATAAAGAAATGAAAAATGTAATTAAGCCATATTGTTCTACAATACTAATTTTATCTGTCGTTCTTCTCCAAGAAGTAGTAGCTTTCTTATGAGAAGAGGTTCCTTTACCAATCCAAGAATCTTTTGAGGTTAAATCAATAGTTAAAGTATTGATAATGGGTATTATTCGTGAAGAGGCACTTCCATCTTCCACTTGTATTTTTTTTACGTCTCCTGTTAGTGTTGCTTGTGTAACTCTCAAAGCTCGATCCATCTGATGAATATTTAGGCTATTTCCAATAAATAAAAGCATAAGTAAAATTGGAATAGCATAAATTAATGTACGTTTTTGTATAAAATAGAAGCATAAAAGACCTAAACCGATAAATGCTGTACCGCTTCCCATTGTAAGCATTGACCATAAAAACAAAATCATAACCAACCTGTTTTTTTTATTGAACAAATTTGCTATTGTAGGTTTCACCCCGTTATTTGTTAATTCTAAGCAGCGTAAATAGACTAACACTAAAGCGGTTAGTATTCGGGCAGAATGACTCGGCTCTAAAGATAAAGAAGGTAATTTAAATAGTGAAATGTAAAATTGATTACTCAGATTTATTGGATATACATTATGTAATCCTATAAGTAAGCAAATTTGTTGTAGGAGTAAAACTATTCCGTAAATAATAATCATGAATCGCACAAATAGAATGAATTCTTTAGTGGTTATAGAATGACTATGTATAAGATTATAAATGATAATATAATTAGTTACATACATTGCTGAAAATCCTATTGTAGAAATTCTCATATTTCCATGTAGATATGCTATAATAAAACAAGAAAAAATAAAAATAACGCATAAAATAAAAGCTTTATTGACATATGGAGCTTTGAATAAAATAAAAAAAGGGGATAACCCTAATAATGCAAGTTTGATAATAGTCGTTCCTCCTAATATAGTATTTGAATTATATTGAACCAGCAATATAAATAGATAAATCAATACAATATTCCTATCTGAAAAAAGTGTAGACAAGCTCATGGAAATATTATGAAAAAATTTTTGTTATTATTTTGACTTTCGATATTATGTAAGATAAAAGTAATACTATGAACATTAAAATAATTCCATAGAAAAGATTCATTTCTATTCTATTATCTAGAATAAGATAGAAAAAGTTGTAAACAAATATGTGTATAATATATATTGGATAGGATTTTATACCTATGAGATTGAATATATGGTTTTTTATTAAGGAATATCTCATTGAAATAATAAATGTAAATATTAAAATGGGAGATAATCCGAAAGTTAGAAAATTATAAGTATTTGTATAAATGTTTTTTAATGGTAAGATTATAAAGTCAACAATTATCAGAGTAAAAAATATGATATTTAAATAGCTTTTATTATAGTATGTTATTAGATATCTAGCGATGACGCTAGGTAAAAGCATTGCCGTTGCTATAGTGATAGAAAAAGGCGTATATATAAAAACAGGGATAATCCATTTAAATATATAACATATTAGAAGAATAAGAGATATAATTAGCAATATTGAGCGTCCTACTATTTGTTGGTTGTAATATAGTTTTCTAATACATAATAAAGAAAACATAGTAGGAATAAACCATAGAAAACCTCCGCTATGTAATGTTTCTCTAAGAGTAATTTGACTACCTGTTATGTATGCGATTACAAAATCTTTTAAGTCGCTATTTAAGCAATTTTTCCAATTTAATATGATTAATATAACGAAAATTATGCTATATGGTAAGAAATATTGTCGAATTTTCTTTTTAAAAAAACAAAAAAAACTTTCTTGCTTGATATCATATAAAAAAGGCAGAAAATAGAAACTATAAATATGAAAAGAATATAAATAAATCAATCCTAAATTACCAGACATAATATATTTATTATGTGAAAGTACTATTAAAATCATAAGAAATCCTTTGATCACTATTGATTCCCTTCGACTTAATAAACTTATATGAGCATTGTCTAATATAATTCTTTTATATGCTGCTTTATCTAAAAATGCATTGTATAGCCATTTTAATTTATTCATATAACAAAATCAATAGTTCGTTAAAAATTAGCCAAGCCTAAGCGACTTTGAGCAAAATAAAATGAGTTCTTTGAAAAGTTTGTCAATTTAAATACATATTAGGTTCGTTCCCAAATACACAAATAAATCATTCAAGCATATTAGCTATTGCGTATGAACAACTTATATAAGGATATGGATATTTTATTCCATCTTCTTACAAGCAGCTTTGACAAGATTTATTGCTGTAAATGATACATCAAAGTGAAGTAACATTTTCCTGAAGTCAGTAAACTGACAGTTTAGTTTGTTATTCCAGCATATTTGGGTATCACGAAAACAAAATTAGGATTGAAAACGTACCCAATAAAAGTCCAAAACCTCCTAGGCATCCAATGTTTCACTACTTGAGAAATACAACTGCCATTTATCCGTTTATTATCCATAGGATACCAAAGTACTCAGACTCACAAAACGTTCGAATGCTTTGGTATATGCTTTCAATCCATAAAGTCTTCCCTTGCTCACTTTATATTCAGTACATCTTGTGGTATCCAGATTTTCAAAATCAATCTTCCATCAGAGAACTTTGGACGCCCGAATTTTCCGTTCCTTTTTCAAAGATAGGATAAAACAGCACGGCATCATTCCTAAAACAGCTTATTACGTAGAAACCCATTATTGTACAATAGTTAAATAAAAGTTGCCTTTGAAAAAAACTCACAATGCCACAATGTTAGAAATCCTTTTTAAGTGCTCTTGTATACCAATAAGATAAGAACTATAGCAGTCCACAATTTTTTCTCCAGTTTTTCCGGCGTTATATTGTCAAGTGTCTGTAATACATTCATGGTTGTCAACGTCTATAATTTCAATACCGGTTATTTCCAATTCATGCCTAATATTCACCTGAACAACCAGACCCAAAATAGCCGAGCCACGATGTTCTGCTGCCTGATTTTAGAATGAAAGATAGATCAACGGCTATAGCTTTACAATTACCTTAAAGGTGTTCCCTTATGATAGCTTCATTGAAGAGAAACCAATCAAAGCTATCATTCTGAAAATTGCTTCGGTATATCTATTCTGAAAATATTCATATCGTCCCATTTGCAGGAAATTAATACAGTCAGATATGAGCATAAATAATTTTCTTGCATCCATGTCAATACTTTCCTGAAAAATTTGCTTATATTTACAACGAATTCGAAATCATTCTCACACTTGGACTTTTATTGCATAAGGAGTGATTCTTTGATCATAATTAAAAGTTGTGAGATACTTCTAATTTACTAACAATCAAATATTATACAATATTTTTAGTCGTTTAACATATATTTTTCATCGATATTCTTACTTCTTAACGTTTCATTCTTGACAATATTTCAATAATCTTTTTAATACATTTTAAACTAGTAAATGCCGATTCTATTGTTTTATTTTAAATTATCGATAAATATACCGAAGTATTACAAATATTTAAAAGATATCAACAAATCAATATGCCAATGATTGTTGTATCTGTATAATAATGGCTATATATAATAGAATATTCGAAAATTCAAATCGTATCTATTTTATTTTTTTGCTTAATATAAATAACCACGTGTAAATGGATGTGGATAATTTGGCTATTTTTTTTCCAAACCAACAATCATTACTATATTTCTCAATAAAATAATTTCTAGATTTTTCCCAATGTTTCATTCGTTGTATGGGATTTCCCTTTTTACTGTTTACATGAACATGAGTAGCTTGTGCTTCGGAGATATAATACATCTTCATTCCTGACTGTTCTACTTGCCTACTTAATATAGCTTCTTCACAATAGAGGAATATCTTTTCATCAAAACCATAAATAAAATTAAAAAACGATAAGCGAATAAGAAAACAGCAACCACTTACTTTAGCACAATAATGGCTCTCTTTATAATTATCAATAAAATCGTAAGCATCAATGCATTTTTTATGCAACAGACCTTTTACCCAGTTGAAGCTCGTTGTCCAATTACCGTCTCTAACCAATGGGTTTTGGTGAATACCGTCAACTCCTATAATATCAGAACCTACTACAACTATTTTTTCGTCTTGCTCTATAGCCTCAACAAGTAGCTTCACATAATTAACTTGTGAAAATTTCATATCCGGGTTAGCAATCAAAGCATACTTATATTCTTTACTGGCAGCATAACGCAATCCGATATTGTTCCCTGCATTGTATCCCCGATTTTCTTTGCTGGAAATAAAGGTACATCCTTCTTCCTGACAAAGAGCTTTTACTTTGTCACAGTCGGGTGAGCAGTTATCAACCAAAATCAATTCCAATTCCACTTCTTCCTGCCGCTTCAGAAAAGAAATACATTTACGGCAATCATCGGAAGAATCATAATTCAATATAATAGCAGCTACTTTGTTGATCATGAAATATCAATTATCTATTGGATTTTAAATTAATTCGAAAAATTAAATTTCGATAAGTTTCATTCTTTACTATATTCAGTAGAATAATATGCGTATAGATAATACATGCGATCAAAGCATACACCATAGCAGCAAATTTCTGCTCTATAAAAGAAAAGCAATAACAAATACCCAATAGAGGTAAAAATGAAACGACATATCGACTTATTAATTTCAATGAAATTGTAATACATGTGAGTTTCCGTACAAAATAATATGCTGATAAAAATACAGCAAACTCAGAAAGGAACCAGACAAATATGGAACCTATGCTCTGTAAACTTCCAACAAGAAGTATGTTGAATGTTAGCCCAACAGAACCTCCAATTAAAGAATTGGTAAAAATCATCTTATCAGCTCGAAGAGGTATAAGAAGTTGTATTATTAGAATCTGTTCCATTCCAATGATTAGTATCAATGGCATAGCTATACGCAAAAGTGGAATCGCTTGCTCATAGCCATTCCCAGCTATAATAGTAATGATTTCAGGTGCAAAAACCTCTGAAAAGATAATTATTGGAAATGCAAAAGCATAGAGAATGGAAAATGACTTGTTTATCATTGTTTTTACATTGCTCATGTCATTTTCAGCAAGCATTGTACTGATTCGTGGCATCATTACCAATGTAAAGGATGTATATAAAGCTAAAATGATATTCTGAATTTTAGTAGCAGTAGTATAATAACCCACTTGATCGTCATCGGATACAAATCCTAAGTAAACCACATTAAAAGTTGTATAAAGTGTTTGCATCAAAGCTTGACTTCCTAAAAAGAGTATTGGATATGCAAATTTTTTTAATATGATTTTATTAGGTTGCCATATAAATTTTACTAGCTTACGAGTGTAAATACTATTGATTAATCCATTAAAAACATATAACCCAACGGTTATTATAAAATACAAATTATAATCATCTTTTTTTTGAATAAAAATAAAAATGGTAATTACATAGAATATTCGAACCCAAATCGTTCGTATAGTGATATATTTGAAATTTTCCAGCCCTTTAAATAGCCATTCCACTGTCAGGGTGTTAAATAGAATCTGAAATACACCTATATAGAGAAGTTTTCGATAGGGTGTTAACTGTGGTATAATCTCAATGGCAACAATATAAAGAACAATAGTTGCCAAAGTTAGTAGAAGATTGATTTGGAATATTTCTGAAAAAGTTTTATTAAGTTTTTCTTTATCTTCTTTTGAAGCTGCAACCTCTCGTACTCCAATGGTTATAATGCCTAGGGTGGAAAATAGAGTGGCGAAAACAATTACACTTTGAGCGAAATTACATATTCCAATATTGGTAACACCTAAAACTCTCGATACATATGGATATGTAATAAACTGAAAGATATATAAAGAAGCGGTAAGAATACTGCTATATGCAATATTTTTTTTTAATCCCATTGTGTAGTTATTAAATTCAAATTACCGATTCTTATACATCTCCCCATAATACCTCTCATACTCTCCCGAAGTAATCTGATCCATCCACTCCTGATTATCCAGATACCATTTCACGGTTTCCTCAATACCCTCTTCAAACTGCAGGCTCGGTTCCCATCCCAGTTCCTTTTGCAGCTTGGTAGAGTCGATGGCATAACGCATGTCGTGTCCCGGACGGTCGGTTACGTAGGTAATCAAATCCATGTCAGCTCCTTCCGGGCGTCCCAGCAGACGGTCTACCGTATTGATAACCACTTTGATGATGTCGATATTCTTCCATTCATTGAAACCGCCGATATTGTAAGTTTCGGCAATCTTTCCGTTGTGGAAAATCACGTCGATGGCACGCGCATGGTCTACCACATACAGCCAGTCGCGTACATTCTCACCCTTGCCGTATACAGGCAACGGTTTGCGGTGACGGATATTGTTGATAAACAGCGGAATCAGCTTTTCAGGGAACTGATACGGACCGTAGTTGTTCGAACAGTTCGTTACGATGGTCGGCATGCCGTATGTATCGTGAAAGGCACGCACAAAGTGGTCGCTGCTGGCTTTCGATGCAGAATACGGGCTGTGCGGATTGTATTTTGTATCTTCATAGAAGAACTCCGTTCCATAAGCCAGATGATGCTTTCCCGATGAGGCTTTTGTGGTGAACGGTGGTTTCACGCCTTCCGGGTGTGTCAGTTTCAGGGCACCGTACACTTCGTCGGTAGAAATGTGATAGAAACGCTTGCCTTCGTATTTTTCAGGCAGGCTTTCCCAGTACACCTTTGCAGCCTGAAGCAG
>ERZ772879.2482-NODE-2482-length-11060-cov-2.721036_pt1 | contig 11060 bp, 8 predicted proteins | sample MGYA00580582_ERZ772879 | MGnify/ENA primary metagenome ERZ772879 (study PRJEB29015, sample SAMEA2737682) | human gut metagenome | biome: human gut; feature: human-associated habitat; material: faeces | place: China | collected 2012 ... | reverse complement strand
GATTCTTCGTGAATAGCTTGCATCACTTCTTTCATGAATTCTCCGCTCATTCCCAACTCAACAGCTTGTGCCATGCGTTTTTGTAGGATTTCGTCATAGCGGTTAGTTTGCAGCACGGGCATACTATGCTCTTTTTTATATTGCCCGATTTCTCTGGATATGCGCATGCGTTTGGCTAACAGTTCGAGCAGTTGATTGTCTAGGTTGTCTATTTGGTGACGTAGTTCCGATAGGTTTTCTGTCGTCTGTGTGGTCTCTCGTATTACCAACATGTTGAGTATATAGTCCAGAGCGTCGGGGGTCACTTGCTGATTTTTATCGCTCCATGCACAATCGGGGTCGCAATGGGATTCAACGATTAGTCCGTCGAATCCTAGATCCATCGCCTGTTGGCTCAATGGAGCTACAAGTTCGCGTTTACCGCCGATGTGGCTAGGGTCGCAAAAAATAGGAAGATTGGGGAGACGGCGACGTAGTTCGATGGGAATGTGCCATTGAGGCATATTGCGGTACAACTGTTTGTCGTAGCTGCTAAACCCCCGGTGTATGACTGCCAGTCGGTGGAGACCAGCGTTATAAATGCGTTCGACGGCTCCTATCCATAGTTCTAGGTCGGGATTTACCGGATTCTTGATGAGTACCGGAATGTCTACACCTTTCAGCGCGTTGGCTATTTCTTGAACCGCAAAAGGATTGGCGGTCGTGCGTGCTCCGATCCATAAAATGTCGATACCATGTTTTAATGCTTCGAATACGTGCCGTTCAGTGGCAACCTCTGTTGCCGTGTACATACCGGTTTCTTCTTTGACACGTTTTAACCAAGCAAGGCCTTCTACTCCGACACCTTCGAATCCACCCGGTTTGGTACGAGGCTTCCATATACCTGCACGAAATATTTTAATGCCGCGCTCGGCGAGGCTTTTCGCTGTGGTCATTACTTGCTCTTCGGTTTCGGCGCTACATGGGCCGGCTATGATAATAGGGCGTTTAGAGTCTATTCCGGGAAGTAAAATCGATTGTAAATCTTCCATAATGGTATTGTTATTTATTTGATTTGATTTTTTCTATACGGTGTAACGCTTCTTGCATCTTTTTTTCGGGGGCGCAAAGCGAAATGCGAATATATCTGTTCCCTCGACTTCCGAAAATGAATCCCGGAGTAATGAAGACGTGCGCGTTGTATAATATTTCGTCGGCTAACGATTCGGCATCTGTTGCACTATCGGGAATTTTTCCCCATACGAACAATCCTGCTTGTGAAGGATCATAACTGCAACCGAGAGCTTTCATGATTTTTTCTGCGATATCACGTCGGTTACGGTACTCTTCGTTTAATTGGTCATACCACTCTTGACCGCATGACAATGCTTTTGTCGCAGCCATTTGTAGCGGGCGGAACATTCCTGAATCGATATTACTTTTCACTTTCAAAATCCATTCGATAAATTGAGGGTTGGAAGCAAGCATACCGATTCGCCAACCAGACATGTTGTGAGATTTGCTTAAAGATACTCATCGGGTCTAAGGACATTTGTATCGAAATGTCCTTAGACCCGGGGACAGCTAGTATACTCATCGGATTGTCGTTGAGAATGAAACTGTACGGGTTGTCGTTCACGATGATTATGTTGTGACGCTTCCCGAAATCCACCAGCTTGGTAAACAATTCCATAGATGCTTTGGCTCCCGTAGGCATATTGGGATAGTTGACCCACATTAACTTTATACGATCGAGCGGTAACGACTCTAATTGCTTGAAGTCGGGTTGCCAATGATTATTTTCGTCGAGGTCGTAGGTGAAAATTTCAGCTTCGGCCAGTCGGCTGACGGAACTGTATGTGGGGTATCCCGGGTTGGGAACCAATACCCCGTCTCCGGCATTGAGAAATGCCAGACTGATGTGCAATATACCCTCTTTGGACCCTATAAGGGGTTGTATTTCTTTTTGAGGATCGAGTGTTACATTGTACCATCTGTTATACCAATCGGCGAAGGCTCGGCGTAGTTCGGGTATGCCTATGTAAGGTTGGTATCCGTGAACATCAGACTTCCGGCTCTCCGTACACAGGGTTTCAATCGTTTCGGGGTGGGGCGGCCTGTCAGGCCCGCCTATGCCCAGACTGATAATATCCAAACCGCGGGCATTTAGTTCGGCTATTTCTTTCAACTTTTTTGAGAAGTAGTATTCGCTTATGTTATTTACCCGATTAGCGGGTCTGATATTAAAGGGGTTGATTGAATTCTGCATATTCTCCGAGTATTTTAAAGTCTTTTGTTAGAGGTCTTATTGCTTCGAGGGATTGTTTGTATCGAGTAAAATTATCGAATGTAAGGTCTATATAAAATCGGTATTCCCATTCTTTCCCGATAATGGGCATGGATTGTATTTTGGATAAGTTGATGTCATAGAAAGAAAGTATGGTGAGTACTTTTGATAAACTGCCTTGTGTATGTGGTAAACTGAAAACAAGTGAAGCTTTGTTTATGCGTTTGCCTGCTATTAAAATTTCACGGTGAAAAGGATCGGCAAGAATTAGAAAACGAGTGAAATTTCGTTTGTTGGTTTCGATACCTTCTGCCAAGATATTCATGTTGTAAATTTCGGCAGCCAGTTTGCCGCAAATGGCGGCATGGCCCGAAAGATGACGGTGCGAAATTTCTTGGGCACTACCGGCCGTATCGTCTTTTTCTACAACTTTCATTTTAGGGTGAGCTTGTAAAAAATCACCGCATTGCATTAATGCCATGGGGTGAGAGTTCACTTCGAGGATATCGTCCATAGTTTCTCCCGGTAGTGCGGCCAGTACGTGAGAAATACGTAATTTATATTCTCCTATGATACTTAATTCACTTTTTCGTAATAGTTCGTGATTCTGTAAAATGCTGCCTGCAATGGTGTTTTCAATGGCAATGATACCCAATAAAGAACGGTCGTTATTCATGCGGTCGAACATTTCGGGAAATGTCGAGCAGGGAACCGTTTCTATTTCTTCTTCCCCGAAATAAGATCGGGCGGCGGCCTCGTGGTAGCAACCGGCTATACCTTGTATGGTGACTTTTTTATTCATAAGCAAGATAAATAAAAAATCCCGTTCGTATTGAACGGGATTTTATCATAAGTTTCTTAATTGTTTTCTATTTCTTTTTTTTGCATAAAACCCCGTTTCTATTTTTCTCCAAAATAAAAATAAAAGTAAAAGTAATATGCAAAATCAAAATTCTTCATTGCCTGTCAAATATGAGTTTGATGTTGCAAATGTAATGAAATCATTTTTGAATCCAAACAAATAGTTATATATTTTTGAATAAAACGAGATTTTTTTTATCGCATCGTTTTGTATATGGTATTTGAAACTTGCTTTGTATGTGACGAATAGGAGAAAATTTTGCATAACGGCGATGTCTACGGATTTTTTCGCTATCTTTGTCGTGAATGTAAAGGTAAGTTGAGCCGGGCGTGACTAAATAAATTGGTTTCCATCTTCGGTTACACTATCTTTGAAGTACAAATAATTATGTATTTATGGAAACTTCGGAATTAACACTTTTTTCTGCAATGTGTGAGTCTTTTTGTACGGCAGTGGAGAAGGCGCGTGCAGAGGCGATGTCCTTGACCGATATGTATGTGCAGGTGAAATACGATGAACAGTTGTTTTCGGTATTTGATGATACTGAAAATATATTGGTGCAATCGGTAATTGATGGATTGGACGAGTGGCGAGATTCCAGTGGAGAACGTTCGGATGCTGTGATAATTGCTTTTCTGAGGAAGGTGTTGAGTCATGAAGATGTGAATCTTGCTTTACATTCGCTGGATATTATACCACCTTTTTCTGTCGTGTTGGTAGATAATGAGATGGAGCCTGTCGCCGATTTGATTACATTGGACGATGAGAATATCTATTTGCACGATGATTTTTGGGAAAAAATGGATAAAGAGCTTGACGATTTTTTTGAACAATTGATGTCCGATACGAAATAAGGTGGGGTATTGGGGTTCAAAGGAGGCTGCTCTTGCAGAGTGGAAAGTCTTTTCACGATATAGGTAGAAAGAAAAAAATTAATAATAATTTGATTATCGAAAGATAAGCACTAATTTTGCGCTCTCAAATTTGCACGCTTTTTGTGGAAAGTTGAGAATAAATTTGTGAGTCTAATTTAATAAAATCATAAGAATGAACGTTTCGCATCAAAACACTGACAACCTGAATGCCGTGATTTCGATTGAAATTTCAAAGGCTGACTATCAGGAAAAAGTAGACAAATCTCTTCGTGCTTATGGGCAAAAAGCGAATATTCCCGGATTCAGAAAAGGGAAAGTTCCTTTTAGTATGCTCATGAAGATGTTTGGAAAATCGGTTCGAGTTGAAGAAATTAATCGTTTGGTTTCCGAGTCTCTGTACAATTATATTCGTGATAATAAGCTCAATATCTTGGGCGAGCCGATGACCGCAGAAGATATGACTGTCGATTTGGATACACAAGACGATTTCACGTTCCGTTTTGATGTGGCATTAGCCCCCGAATTGAATGTAAAGGTCGATAAAAAAATAAAAGTACCTTACTATACGATTACTGTCGATGATGACATGGTAAAACGTCAGAATGAATCCTTTTTGTCACGTTTCGGTAAACAGATTTCGGTAGATGAGTCTACCGATGAAAGAGACCTTATCAAAGGTTCGATGGTAGAAATGGTAAAAAAAGGGACTCCGGTAGAAGGGGGAATTACGGTCGAAAGTACCATCGTTTCTCCTGCATATTTCAAGAATGACAAGGAAAAAGCTAAATTTGCCGGCGTGAAGAAGGGTGACAAAGTGATGTTCAATCCTTCGAAAAGTTGTGATGCTTCGGTCGCAGAACTGGCCTCTATGTTGAATATCGATAAGGAAAAAGCTGCCAATGTGACATCGAATTTCGAGATGACAGTGACAGATATCACACATTTGCAACCTGCCGAATTGAATCAAGAATTATTTGACAATGTATTCGGTAAAGATGTTGTAAAAACAGAAGAGGAATATTTTGCTAAACTTCGTGAAATGATAGCGCATCAATTGGTTCCTGAAAGCGATTATAAATTTTCGATTGATGCACGTGCTGCGATAGAAAAGGCAGTAGGTGAGTTTGATTTGCCCGATGCATTTTTGAAACGTTGGTTGTTGGCTACCGATAAAAATCGTAAAGCTGAAAATATCGATGAGGATTTTGCGAAGATGGTTCCCGATTTGAAATGGCAGTTGATTAAAGAACAAATCGTAAAACAATTCGATATTCATGTCGATGATGCCGATTTGTTGGCTTTGGCAAAACGGGTAGCGGCAAGTCAGTTCGCACAATATGGTATGACAGGTGTTCCCGATGATGTTCTCGAACGTTATGCTAGGGAAATGTTATCGAGCAAAGAGTCTCGTTCGCGTCTTATTGACCAAGCTACGGAGCAGAAGATTCAAACTGCCATTAAGGAGTCTGTAACGCTTACGGACAAAGAAGTGACGATGGATAAATTCCAGAAAATGTTTGAAGTTGCCGAGTAATAAAATCGATATAATTATCGATAGCCCCGAGACGTAATGGCTTCGGGGCTTTTCATTGTTTGAAATCTTCCAATATAGTTAATTGATGCTTGTAGTTCGGTTGATGTATTATTTTTTGTGAAGATATTGGCAAAAAAGACCGGGCAGCAGAATTTTATTTGGGGTATAATTGTTTTTATTTATATCTTTGACTAAAAATAGGGATTAAAAAAACAATCTAAAAACGATATAATTATGACTAATGATTTTAGAAAATATGCGGTAAAACATTTGGGTATGAATGGACTTGCCCTTGATCAATATGCGCAGTTTACCAGTAGCTATCTTTCCCCTTCTATTATGGAGGAGCGCCAACTGAATGTAACCCAGATGGACGTGTTTTCGCGTTTAATGATGGACCGTATAATCTTTTTGGGAACTCCTATCGATGATTATACATCGAATGTTATAGAAGCACAGTTGCTTTATCTCGATTCTGCCGACCCGGGTAAAGATATATCTATTTATATCAATTCTCCCGGAGGATCTGTTTACGCCGGATTAGGTATTTATGATACCATGCAGTTCATTAATAGTGATGTTGCCACGATCTGTACAGGTATGGCCGCCTCGATGGGCGCTGTATTGTTGGTTGCAGGGACAAAGGGAAAACGTTTTGCTTTGAAACATTCCCGGGTTATGATACATCAACCGATGGGAGGCGCACAAGGTCAGGCTTCGGATATAGAGATTACGGCAAGGGAGATACAGAAACTTAAAAAAGAACTCTATACCATTATAGCCGATCATTCGGGAAACTCGTATGAGCGTGTGGAGAAAGATTCCGATCGTGATTATTGGATGACTGCTCTTGAAGCCAAAGAATACGGTATGATTGACGACGTATTGGTAAAATCTATGAAATAATATTCTAGGAATGGCTAAGGGCGAAAAGTGTAGTTTTTGCGGAAGAGGAGAAAATGAGGTAAGATTATTAATGCCGGGGCGTGACGGTTGCATTTGCGACGAGTGTGCCGAGCAAGCCTATCTCCTTTCCGAAGAATATTTGCATAAAAAGAAAAAAGCGAGTTCCAAATGGACCGTATCCCGAGAGGATTTACCTAAACCGGAAGAGATAAAAACATTTCTCGATCAGTATGTTATCGGGCAGGACGATGCCAAGCGTTATTTGTCGGTTTCGGTCTATAACCATTATAAACGTGTTTTGCAGGTAGCCGATAATGATGATGTTGAGATTGAGAAATCGAATATTATTATGGTCGGCCCTACCGGAACCGGAAAGACCTTATTGGCGAAGACGATTGCTCGTTTATTGAAAGTTCCGTTTACGATTGTCGATGCTACTGTCTTGACCGAGGCCGGTTATGTGGGCGAGGATATCGAAAGCATTTTGACCCGTTTGCTGCAAGTTGCCGATTATGATGTCGAGGCGGCTGAGCGAGGTATTGTGTTTATCGACGAGATCGACAAAATTGCTCGTAAAAGCGATAATCCTTCGATTACCCGTGATGTCAGCGGTGAGGGCGTACAGCAAGGTTTGTTGAAATTATTGGAGGGTTCTATCGTAAATGTTCCGCCGCAAGGCGGGCGTAAACACCCCGAGCAGAAAATGATACCAGTGAATACAAAGAATATTCTCTTTATCTGCGGCGGTGCGTTCGACGGCATCGAGAAGAAGATCGCCCAACGGTTGAACACCCATGTCGTAGGTTATAATGGAGGTGGTAGCAATGGTCGTATAGATCGGGAAAATCTGTTACAGTATATTGCGCCCCAAGATTTGAAATCGTTTGGTCTTATTCCTGAAATTATAGGACGATTGCCCATTTTAACCTATTTGCAACCTTTGGACAAGGCCGCGCTACGGAGAATTCTGGTAGAGCCTAAGAATTCGATTATCAAACAATATATCAAACTTTTCGAAATGGACGGAGTGAAACTTTCGTTTGATGAGGATATGCTTGATTATGTTGTCGAAAAGGCCGTAGAGTTCAAGTTGGGAGCCCGAGGATTGCGCTCTATTGTCGAAACGATTATGATGGATGCTATGTATGAAACGCCTTCTTCGACAAAAAAGAAATTGCATATAACACGTAGCTATGCAGAAAAGAAGTTAGAAAAAGCAAAACTATTGGCAGTATAAGAAAAAACAGCAAGAAAAAATTTGGTAATTAAGAGGAGTTGTTTATAAATTTGTTTGACCGATAAAGGTCGGCGAATATACATAACGAGAAAGAGAGTAACCGTATGGCAAAAGAAGTAAATTTGACTGAGGAACTGAAAAGGAATTTCGGATTCGATACATTTAAGGGAAATCAGGAAGCGATTATCAGAAATTTGCTTGCCGGGAATGATACATTTGTATTGATGCCTACCGGAGGAGGGAAGTCGCTTTGTTATCAATTGCCGTCGTTGATTCTTGACGGTACTGCGATAGTTATTTCGCCTTTGATTGCATTGATGAAGAATCAGGTCGATGCTATGCGGAATTTCAGTGCCGAAGATGGTGTCGCTCATTTCATAAACTCCTCTTTGAACAAAACTGCGATAGACCAAGTAAAAACCGATATTTTATCGGGGAAAACCAAATTGTTATATGTTGCTCCTGAATCCTTGACGAAGGAAGAAAATATTGATTTTCTTAAACAGGTGAATGTGTCGTTTTATGCGGTAGATGAAGCCCATTGTATTTCGGAATGGGGACATGATTTCCGTCCTGAATATCGACGTATCCGACCTATTATTAATGAGATTGGCGTACGTCCTGTAATAGCTCTTACCGCGACTGCGACTCCGAAAGTCCAGCATGATATACAGAAGAATCTGGGCATGTTGGAAGCTACTGTATTTAAGTCGTCGTTTAATCGTCCTAATCTTTATTATGAGGTTCGCCCGAAAACAGCGAATATCGATAAAGACATTATTAAATATATAAAATCTCAGGAGAGTAAATCGGGTATAATCTATTGTTTGAGTCGAAAGAAAGTAGAAGAACTGGCAGAATTGTTACAGGTAAACGGAATTCGTGCGCTGCCATATCATGCCGGAATGGACTCTGCGACTAGGACTCAGAATCAAGATGCATTTTTGTTGGAGAAAATAGATGTTATCGTTGCCACGATAGCCTTTGGTATGGGGATTGATAAGCCCGATGTCAGGTATGTCATACATTACGATATACCCAAAAGTCTGGAAGGCTATTATCAAGAGACGGGACGAGCCGGTCGAGATGGAGGAGAAGGTCAGTGTATAACTTTTTATATCAATAAAGATTTACAGAAACTCGAAAAATTCATGCAGGGAAAACCCATTGCCGAGCAAGAGATTGGTAAACAGCTTTTGTTAGAAACTGCTGCTTATGCCGAGTCTTCTCTTTGTCGTCGCAAGATTTTACTGCATTATTTTGGAGAAGAGTATGAGGAAGATAATTGTGGAAATTGTGATAATTGCCTAAATCCTAAAAAGCAAGTGGAAGCAAAAGATCAACTTTGTGCGGTTCTTGAAACTATTATTGCACTGAAAGAAAAATTTAAAGCCGAATATGTGATAGATGTCTTGTTAGGTAAAGAAACGAGCCAAATACTTTCGTATCAACATGAAGATTTAGAGGTGTTTGGAAGCGGACAGGGTGAAGATGAGCGCACGTGGAACGCCGTCATTCGACAAGCATTGATAGCCGGCTACATAGGTAAAGATATTGAGAATTATGGACTATTGAAGGTAACGAAGGCTGGGCATGCGTTTTTGAAGAATCCGGTTTCGTTTAAGATTGTCAAAGATGTCGATTTTGACGAGGTGGAGGAAGAAGTGCCTATGAAAGGTGGAGCTTCTTGTGCGGTCGATCCCGAGTTATATTCTATTTTGAAAGATTTGCGAAAGAAAATCGCTAAACGATTGGAACTTCCTCCGTATGTGATTTTTCAAGATCCTTCATTAGAAGCTATGGCGACAACCTATCCGATTACAATTGAGGAGTTACAAAATATTCCGGGGGTAGGAGCGGGTAAAGCGAAACGTTACGGAGAAGAGTTCGTTAAAGTCATCAAAGCTCATGTGGAAGAAAATGAAATTGAGCGTCCCGAAGATTTAAGGGTGCGTACGGTTGCCAATAAGTCGAAATTGAAAGTATCCATTATTCAGGCCATCGACAGGAAAATTGCACTCGATGAATTGGCCGAGTCGAAGGGGCTTGAATTTGGAGAGTTGCTCGACGAGATAGAGGCGATTGTTTATTCGGGAACGAAAATCAATATCGACTATTTCCTGCACGAGATTATGGACGACGAGCATATCGACGATATTTTTGACTACTTCAAGGAGAGTGAAAGCGATAGTCTCGAAGATGCCATTGAGGAGTTTGGTATGGAGTATAGCGAAGAAGAAATTCGTTTGATACGTATCAAGTTCCTTTCAGAGATGGGAAATTAAAAGCCGAGAAATAATAGTAAAAAAGCGACATTCCGATAATCGGTTGTCGCTTTTTTATTTTAGCTTTTGGGGTGATAAATAATTTAAAAATCTTCATGTATAGATAATAGCTTGCCGAAAAATAATTATCTTTGCATGCAATAAAATTCTAATGAACCCCATTATGTCATTTGTTGCAGAAAAAGTGGTGATGGACGGATTAACTTTTGACGATGTTTTGTTAATCCCCGCTTACTCCGAAGTCCTTCCTCGTAATGTCGAGTTGTCGACGCAGTTTTCACGCAATATCCGATTAAATATTCCATTAGTTTCGGCAGCCATGGATACGGTAACCGAGGCGCAATTGGCTATTGCTATCGCTCGTGAAGGAGGAATTGGAGTCATTCATAAAAATATGAGTATCGAGGCTCAGGCCCGTCAAGTTCATGCTGTTAAACGAGCTGAAAATGGAATGATTTATGACCCTGTGACAATCAAGTGCGGGTCGACGGTGCGCGAAGCGTTGTCTATGATGAGTGAATACCATATAGGAGGGATTCCCGTAGTGGACGATAAAAATCTTTTGGTGGGTATTGTAACGAATCGGGACTTGCGTTTTGAACGCGATTTGGAAAGATTGGTAGACGAGGTAATGACCAAAGACAATTTAGTGACGACTTCACAATCCACCGATTTGCAACAGGCTGCGGATATTCTTCAAAGGCACAAGATAGAGAAGCTCCCGGTTGTCGATAAAGACGGCAAGCTGATAGGTCTGATTACCTATAAAGATATTACAAAGGCAAAAGATAAACCGATGGCTTGTAAAGATGCCAAAGGACGTTTGCGTGTTGCTGCCGGAGTAGGTGTTACTGCCGATACATTGCAGCGCATGGAGGCTCTGGTAAATGCCGGTGCAGATGCTATCGTTATCGATACAGCACACGGACACTCTCTGTCGGTTATCGAAAAACTGAAAGAAGCGAAGAAAGCTTTCCCGAATATTGATATTGTTGTAGGAAATATTGCTACCGGCGAAGCTGCCAAGATGTTGGTTGAGGCTGGAGCAGATGCAGTAAAGGTTGGTATCGGTCCGGGTTCTATTTGTACCACACG
>ERZ772879.2477-NODE-2477-length-11074-cov-4.702786_pt1 | contig 11074 bp, 10 predicted proteins | sample MGYA00580582_ERZ772879 | MGnify/ENA primary metagenome ERZ772879 (study PRJEB29015, sample SAMEA2737682) | human gut metagenome | biome: human gut; feature: human-associated habitat; material: faeces | place: China | collected 2012 ... | reverse complement strand
AACTGGGTTAAAAACCACATTCCGTCCGACAGCCAGGGAAAACTCACCTCTCCCTGGTCGTAAAAGCGAATCGGGTGTGCGTCCTGCCAGCGCTGTCCCAGCCCGTTGTCGTACTCCCCGAGCATCCGTCCGGTGAGATACTGCTCTTTGGTATTCAGCCAGGCGCGTTTTGCCAGAATGCGCGCTGTCTCTCGTTTGTTCTCTTCCGAGGCGTCAATCCAGCGCGCCGCATCCAGCACCGCCGCGACCAGCGCGCGGGCGGTGTTCGGGTTGCGTTCCACCCAGTCGCGACGGGTGCCCAGCACCTTTTCCGGATGCTCGGGCCAGATATCCTGGGAAGTGGCCGCGGTGAAGCCGATACGGTCGTTAATAGCGCGGGCGTTCCACGGCTCGCCGACGCAAAAGCCGCTCATATTGCCGATGCGCATGTTCATCACCATCTGCGGCGGCGGCACCACGACGGTGCGCACATCGTTGAAGGGATCGATGCCGGCGCTCGCCAGCCAGTAGTAAAGCCACATGGCATGGGTGCCGGTAGGAAAGGTATGGGCGAAGGTGTAACTGCCCGGCGCGCTGCGGTCGATCAGCCGCTTCAGCCCGCCGAGGTCGGTCACCCCTTTCTCCTGCAGCTCGCTGGAGAGGGTAATCGCCTGGCCATTGCGGTTGAGGGTCATCAAATTGGCCATCGCCTGCGGCTTGCTGGCGATCCCCAGTTCGAGGCCGTACAGCAGGCCATAGAGAATATGCGCCGCGTCGAGCTCGCCGGCCACCAGCTTGTCGCGCACCGCCGCCCAGCTGGCTTCCTTACTCGCCACCAGGGTGATGCCATATTTTTGGTCAAACCCCTTCGCCGCGGCGATGGCCAGCGGCGCGCAATCGGTCAGCGGAATAAATCCGACCCGCACGCGGGTTTGCTCCGGTTTGTCCGAGCCGCCGGCCCAGGCGGCCTGCATCACGCCCGGCAGCAGCATCGCGCCGCCCAGCGCGGCCCCTGCCTGCAGCAAGCGCCGCCGGGAAATTGAAAATTTGTCGCCCATATCCGCTCCACCATGCGCAAAAAAAAAGCGCCCGACAGTGCATACGCACTGCAGGACGCCTTTATCCACGGACACCCGAACCGCCATTGGTTCGTTGCCCGGACTTTTATTCACTTAATAAGTAATGCAAACGGGATGCCAGCTTTGGCAATAGCGCGCTGGCGGGCTTTTTCCCAACGCTGGCCGGTTTTTCACCTAAAAGTGCACCGCCGGCAGGCAAAGAATGCCCATCGATTGTGCATCTACTCCTTTGGTGTTAGCGGCCAAATCGCCTTCACCATCAGCAGCGCGCGGGCTATCTCAACCATGCGCTGATTTTTGTCCATGGCCATCTTGCGCAGCGTCTGCCAGGCCTGCTCCTCCTGCATTCCCTGGTGCGTCATCAGCAGACTTTTCGCTTTTTCGATCAGCTTGCGCTCTTCGAGCGCGTCTTTCAGCGAGGCCAGCTGGCTGGAGAGCTGCTGCAGCTCATAGGCCTGCTGGCGCACCAGCGGCAGTAGCTGTTTATCGAGCCGTGGCATCACGCTATCGTCTTCCTCTCCGGCCTGCCAGCCAGGCGCGTCGTCTGCTAACAGCGCGTAGGTGGCATCCAGCAGATCGTCGATCAGTTGCTCTTCCACTTCGCGCAATTGCTCAAGCCGTTGGGTTTGCAGGCCAAACCAGCGCAGCGCCGTTTCCCCGCCGTCGGCAGCCGGCTGGCGGGTACAGGCGATCCGCCGCAGCTGTTCAATATCCAGACCGGCGTGGCACTGGGTTCTGAACAACTGGACGGTCGCCGGGCTGCCCAGCGCCTGAAAGCTGTCGAAGCAGGGCTGCTGACCGTCAATACGGTCCACCAGCTGCTGGCGCAGGCTGTCGCTGAACTCGCCGCGGGTAAAGCCCAATGCTCCCAGCGCGCGCTCCTGGCCCACCAGCTCTTTTCCCTGCATAAAGCTGTACAGGGCGACCATCCGACCAGCCACCGGCGGATCGTCAATGCTGTCATTGAGCTGCGGGGCGATGTTCAGCAGATGGCGGATGACGCGGCTGAACTGCTCCGTCGCGGCTTCAGCAGCAATTTGCCGGCGGCCGATCTGCGCGCGTAGCGCCGGGAGCTGCGCCAGCTCGTCAACCGCTCTGGCGATACGCCAGCACAGCGCGCTGCCGGCTACCGCGCGCGCCCGTTCGAGGCTGGCATAAAACAGGGCTAGCCGCTCGTCAACCAGCGCCCCTCCCGCCCGACACTCCGCTGTATACAGCAAGCCGCCCGAGCAAAGATAGATATTTGACGCCCCGCGCTCACACTGCAGCATATGCACCAGCGCGCTGAGCTGGCTGGCCAGTTCCCCCAGTTGGCTAAGCTGCTGAAGCTGTTGTTTTTGCAGGCGACGCGCCAGCTGCAGCCAGGCCGTCGCATCGTGCGCATGACCAGTCGTATTATTCATACCCCTCCTCCGGGTTAACGCTTTATACTGCCTAAAGCAATAACCGTGCCTTTAAGAAGGAGTTTGTATGCAACGTATTGTGATCATCGCCAACGGCGCCGCCTACGGCAGCGAATCCCTGTTCAACAGCCTGCGCCTGGCCATTGCCCTGCGCGAGCAGCAGTCCGACCTCGATCTCAAGCTGTTTCTGATGTCCGACGCCGTCACCGCCGGGCTGCGGGGGCAGAAGCCGGCAGAAGGGTATAATGTGCAGCAGATGCTGGAGATCCTCACCGCCCAGCAGGTTCTCGTGAAGCTGTGTAAAACCTGCGCGGACGGCCGCGGGGTCAGCGCACTGCCGCTGGTTGACGGCGTGGAGGTTGGCACTCTCGTTGAGCTGGCCCAGTGGACCCTGGCGGCAGATAAAGTGCTGACCTTCTGAATCTGGGGCGCCAAACGGCAGGAAATATCAGGTTTCGCCGCCTGCAGAGGTAAAAAAAACGTTAGCTGAATGCTTTCAGGAACAACGTCATTTTTGTTTAATCTTTATCCCTTTTTTTGATCAAAATCAGCATCCCGACCCGCGCCGTTTGGTGTGATGCACAGAGCAAAGTGTGAACAATATCACGCGAGGACTGGGTGGGCAGGATGCTGTAGCGGGACAGAAACGGGGTATAAAATGGCGATGGTTAAAGCAAGTTTGACGTTATTTGGTGGTGACACGCTGGTGGTGCGGTGCTCAGAGCGCTGCCATATTCATCTGATGAGCGCGAAGGTCCCGGGCGACAGTCATGCGGATATTCTGAGCGTGCAGGATCGGGACAGCGCCTATCTGACGGTGCCCTACAGCGGCACCTGGAACGTGCTTATCGACAGTCACAGCCAGTCGCTGGAGCACTCCATCAGCTACGTGCCGGCCTGACCGTCACTGCCAGAACACACGCCCGGTCATGCCGGGCGTGGGATTCATGACAAACCTCATGCAATCATTGTACTTGCAGATTGCACCAGAAAAATAACAAGGAAAATCAATTTATTGATTTTCGGCTGATAACCACCAGTAAGGAAAAACCACGCTTTTTCCTTACTGGTCAGCAATCGGACGCCCGGTCATGCCGGGCGTTTTCTTTTGCGCGCGCTCAGGCCAGGCCCGGCGTCGGACTCTCGCCCAACAGCGCGCGGACGCTGGCCACCAGGTCATCGAGACTGGCATCGTGCATGCCCAGCTTGCGCAGCGCCTGCTCAAGCGAAAACAGATACTGGGCGTTGGTGCCGAGCGGCCCGCTGGCCCGGGCGATCAGCGGGGCGATAACCTGGGCACTGGTATCCGGTTCAAACAGTGGATGGCGCGGATCCATAATAAACACCAGGGCATTCACCGTCCGTCCGTCGTCCAGCTCCAGCTTGCACCAGGTGGGCAGATAGCAGCCGGTGATCATCTCCCGCTTCCACAGCAGGGTCAGCTCCTCCTCCAGCGTGTCGTCAGGCAGACGATAGGCGACGCCGGTGGTTCGGCCGCCCTCTTTGAGAGCCAGCATGCGTCCCGGCTGGCAGGCACTACCGCGCCCGGCGGTCAACCGCAGGCAAAACGCGCGGTGCCAGCCCGGCAGCGTGCCGGTGCAGGACTCGCGATAATTGAGCGCCGGGTTCCAGATAAGCGAACCGTAGCCAAAGATCCATACTGAGCCATCATCCGGGCGGCAGGCCAGCGTCGCCGCCAGCGAGGCTGCACGTTGTTCTGCCGACCAGAGTAGCGATTCCTCAATAGCGCCAAACGCTGTCTTACAATCCGCATTCATTAAGAAATCACGAGTTAACACTGTTTACTACCTCCGCCACTGCCCGCTTCCCGGCGTTCGTCTCATGCATCCGTCAATATTGCTGAAATATTATCCAGCTTTATCTTTCAATAAGCAATCAGCGGGGCGCTGGCAAGCGAAAAAGCGGCGTCAGCGATTATTTTTTCTTATGCCACTTATCATCATCGCCTTTCTCATAGCTGTTCTTCACCGCCGCCCAGGCGACTTTGTGCGCCGTCTCTTCGCGGCTGGCGTCATCGCGCCGCTCGTCTTTATCTTTATATTGATCCCAGGCGCTGTTAAACGCTTCTTTATAAATTTCCTGCGCATGGGCAGGCAGTACATGCTGAACACTGTCGGGGAGTTCTTGTTTACTGCGATAGGGCATACTGACCTCCTGTTTGAGCATTAAGTTTAAGTCTGGTACGCAGTCGGCTGGCTATCAAGGTCAAAATGAGTAGAAAAATTATTTTAGTAATTATATGAATAATAAGAACTAAATATAAGTAAACATAAATTATAATAAACTAATCAAGATATCCCTCGATACCCGTAAATTTAAGTAAAAAACCAGCGGTAATTTAGCAAGATCTGTTACTTTACCGCCCTACGTTTTTATAATTATAACACCTGCATAAATGGAGATGGTTCATGACCCATGCACATGAGGCGGTAAAAACCCGCCATAAGGAGTCTTCCCTCGTCTTTCCGGTGCTGGCGCTGGCGGTGCTGTTTTTCTGGGGCAGCAGCCAGTCACTGCCAGTGGTTATCGCGATCAATATCCTCGCACTGGTCGGCATTTTGAGCAGCGCCTTCAGCGTGGTCCGCCACGCCGACGTCCTCGCCCACCGCCTGGGCGAACCCTATGGCTCCCTGATTTTAAGCCTGTCGGTGGTTATCCTTGAGGTCAGTTTGATCTCTGCCTTAATGGCCACCGGCGACGCCGCGCCGACCTTGATGCGGGATACCCTCTACTCCATTATTATGATCGTCACCGGCGGTCTGGTCGGTTTCTCTCTGCTGCTGGGCGGGCGTAAATTCGCCACCCAATATATGAATCTGTTCGGCATTAAGCAGTATCTTATCGCCCTGTTTCCGCTAGCGATTATCGTGCTGGTCTTTCCGATGGCGCTGCCGGGCGCGAACTTCAGCACCGGGCAATCGCTGCTGGTGGCGGTAATTTCGGCGGCCATGTACGGCGTTTTCCTGCTTATTCAGACCAAAACCCATCAGAGCCTGTTTGTTTATGAGCATGAAGACGACAGCGACGATGACGACCCGCACCACGGTAAACCGTCCGCCCACAGCAGCGGGTGGCATACCGCCTGGCTGCTGGTGCACCTGGTGGCAGTGATCGCGGTTACCAAAATGAACGCTAACCCGCTGGAAACGCTGTTGACCAGCATGAATGCCCCGGTGGCCTTTACAGGCTTCCTGGTGGCTCTGCTGATCCTGTCGCCGGAAGGCCTTGGCGCCCTGAAAGCGGTGCTCAACAATCAGGTTCAGCGGGCGATGAATCTGTTTTTCGGCTCCGTGCTGGCCACCATATCGCTGACGGTCCCGGTGGTCACCCTCATCGCCTTCCTGACCGGCAATGAGCTGCGCTTTGGCCTTGGCGCCCCGGAGATGGTGGTGATGGTCGCCTCGCTGGTGCTGTGCCATATCTCCTTCTCCACCGGACGCACCAATGTGCTGAACGGCGCGGCCCACATGGCGCTGTTCGCCGCCTATCTGATGACCATTTTCGCCTGACCCCGCTTTCCCACCCGGCGGAGTCCGGGCGAAAAAAAGCCTGCCGGTTTTGACGCCGGCAGGCTTTTTTACTGATGCAGTCAGGCTTACTTGCTGGTATCCAGCTCGTCGAAGCTTTTCACCAGATCGTCAATCGCTTTCATCTGTTTGAGGAACGGCTCCAGTTTATCCAGCGGCAGCGCGGACGGGCCGTCGCATTTCGCGTGGTCCGGATCCGGATGCGCTTCAATAAACAGACCGGCGATACCTACCGCCATACCGGCGCGGGCCAGCTCGCTCACCTGCGCACGACGACCGCCGGAGGCTGCGCCAAACGGGTCGCGGCACTGCAGCGCGTGGGTGACGTCGAAAATGACCGGCGAGTTGTTGGAGGCTTTCTTCATCACGCCGAAGCCGAGCATATCCACGACCAGGTTGTCGTAACCGAAGTTCGCGCCGCGGTCGCAGAGGATTACTTTGTCGTTACCCCCTTCGATAAACTTATCGACGATGTTGCCCATCTGACCCGGGCTGACAAACTGCGGCTTCTTGACGTTGATCACCGCCCCGGTCTTCGCCATCGCTTCCACCAGGTCAGTCTGGCGCGCGAGGAAAGCCGGAAGCTGGATCACGTCCACCACGTCAGCTACCGGCTGCGCCTGGCTGGCTTCATGAACGTCGGTGATGATTTTCACGCCAAAGGTCTGCTTCAGCTCCTGGAAAATCTTCATCCCTTCTTCCAGACCCGGCCCACGATAGGAGTGGATGGAGGAACGGTTGGCTTTATCAAAGGAGGCTTTGAAGACGTAGGGAATACCAAGCTTCTGCGTAACGGTGACATAATGTTCGCAGATACGCATCGCCAGGTCGCGCGACTCCAGCACGTTCATCCCGCCGAACAGCACGAACGGCAGGTCGTTCGCTACGTTGATATCACCAATGCTAACCACTTTTTGTTTCATAAGTTCGCCTTATCAGGGTGTAACCGGAATGGTTCCAGACTAATGCAATGTAATTTGTTTATGCGAAATCGTGTTGATCTGCGCGCGGATCATCTCGCTGATCGGATCCTCCGGGCACTGCTCAACGAAATAGCTCAGATCCAACAGCGCCACGTGATCGCAGTCCAGCTGGGCGTATATCAGCCCCCGGTCGCGGATCTCATACGGATCTTCCGGATTAAACTGCAGCAGCGCTTCGCTGGCGCGCAGGGCCAGCTCCATCTGCCGCTCTTCCATCAGCGCCGACTTCAGGGTGTCCAGCAGCTTGCGGATCACCTCGGCGTTATCCGCTTCGTCGAGATCTTCATTAAACAGTTCCGCCACCGGCCCGATGTTGCCCTTCAGCCATACCTCCAGGGTATGCTCGTCGAGGGTCTCGCCGTTAAACGGATTAATCAGCCACATCTCTTCGCTGGTTTCCGGGTCCGCACGCAGCAGCATCTGGGTCGGGAAGATCACCGGCACCACCGGCAGCGCCAGGCGCTGGGCGATCCACAGCAGGATCGCGCCTAACGACACCGCGCTCCCCTGGCGGTTAACCAGCACTTTATCCAGCCATAGCGCGTCGGAAAGACGATACACGCCCTGCGAGGCGCCAAAGCCCCACTCGTCATAAAACAGCTCCAGCAATCGTTCTATCTGGCGCTCCTGGTCCCACGACGGCGCAATCTCCTCCTGCGCGAGGCGCAGCAATCGCTGCAGCTCTTCCTCGACAAAACGCGACGGAAAATCGTCGCGGACCTGTTCAGAAATGAGGACCATGCCATCACACAATGGCGCTTTGTTAAATTCGAAATCCGCTAATGACCCCATGACCTACCCCAGTATCGGTATTCTTGTGATGGCGAGTTGAATGATGATAAACAACACCACCAGCGCCAGCAGGAACGCGATAAAGCGGCTCTGCTGGCTGCGCGGACGACGACGGCCCAACGCGATAAAACCTAATGCGATGTAAATGATAACGCCAAACAGCTTTTCAGTCAGCCATGCGCCGTCTTCTGTGAACGGCAGGTAGTGCGTTATCGCCATTAACCCCGCGCCGCTGAGAAACAGCAGCGTATCGCTGCAGTGCGGCGCAATTCGCACCCACCGCTGGTTCAGCAGCGGGCTCTGGTGATACATCCACCAGTAACGTAAAACGAACAATCCTACCGACACCGCCACTGTGGCAATGTGCAGGTAGAGGACAGCCGTGAATAAGTTCATCAGCCAACATTCTCCATGTCGGGTAAACGTCCGAGGGTCAGACGCTCATTGTCGCCATAGTCGCGACAGGTCGCGACGTCCAGATAGCCCGCTTCGCGGAACAGCGCGCGAACCGCCTCGCCCTGAGTCCAGCCATGCTCCAGCAGCATCCAACCGCCGGGCTGCAGATACTGCCGTCCCTCGCGGATGATATGCGCCAGATCGGCCAGCCCCTGGTCGCCTGCGACCAGCGCCGTCAACGGCTCAAAGCGCACATCGCCTTCGGCGAGATGCGGGTCGGCGGCGTCGATATAGGGGGGATTGCTGACGATCGTGGCGAAGCGCTGCCCGTCCAGCGCGCTAAACCAGTCGCTTTGACTTATCGTCACGTTAGCGATGCCCAGATGTTCGGCATTGCGCAACGCCAGCGCCACGGCGTCCGGCATCACGTCCACCGCGGTGACCTCACAGTCCGGACGTTCGCTGGCCAGCGCCAGGGCAATGGCGCCGGTCCCGGTGCCGAGGTCGAGAATACGGCACGGCGCGGTTGGCAGACGCGCCAGCGCCTGCTCTACCAGACATTCGGTATCCGGGCGGGGGATCAGCGTCGCCGGGGAGACGAACAGCGGCAGCGACCAAAACTCGCGCTGCCCGACCAGATGAGCAATAGGTTCCCCGCGCTGGCGTCGCACCAGGAGCGCCTCCAGCCTCGCCGCCTCGTCAGCAGAGAGCGTCGTTTCACCGAAGGCCAAAATCCAGGTTCGCGCCCGGCCGGTAACGTGTCCCAGCAGGATCTCGGCGTCGCGTCGTGGGCTGTCGCTCTCCGCCAGGCGGGCGATCGCCTGATGCAGCCAGGCCTGAAAGGTCATCATTCCTGCTCGGACAGCGCCGCCAGCTGATCGGCCTGATGTTCCTGGACAATCGGCTCAATCAGCATGTCGAGTTTGCCCTCCATCGCCTCATCCAGACGGTAGAGCGTCAGGTTGATGCGGTGGTCGGTCACGCGGCCCTGCGGGAAGTTATAGGTGCGGTTGCGATCGCTGCGATCGCCGCTGCCCAGCAGGTTGCGGCGCGTGGAGGCTTCCGCCTGCTGACGTTTGGCCACTTCGGCGGCGCGAATGCGCGCGCCCAGCACCGACAGCGCCTTGGCTTTGTTTTTATGCTGAGAACGCTCGTCCTGGCACTCCACCACGATGCCGGTGGGCAGGTGGGTAATGCGGATAGCCGAGTCGGTGGTGTTAACGTGCTGACCGCCTGCCCCGGAGGAACGGAAGGTATCGATGCGCAGATCTGCCGGGTTAATGTCCGGCATTTCGGCTTCCGGCAGCTCCGGCATCACCGCCACCGTACAGGCGGAGGTGTGGATCCGCCCCTGCGATTCGGTGGCCGGCACACGCTGCACGCGATGGCCGCCGGATTCAAATTTGAGCCGACCATAGACGCCGTCACCGCTGATCTTGGCGATCACCTCTTTAAAGCCGCCGTGCTCACCTTCGTTGGCGCTGAGGATCTCTACCTGCCAGCGGCGCGATTCTGCGTAACGGGTGTACATGCGGAATAGATCGCCGGCAAACAGCGCTGCTTCGTCGCCGCCGGTCCCGGCGCGCACTTCCACGAAGGCGTTACGCTCGTCATCAGGATCTTTCGGCAGGAGGAGAACCTGCAGCTGTTGCTCCAGCTGGTCGCCTTTTTCTTTGGCGTCACGCAGCTCTTCCTGCGCCATTTCGCGCATTTCCGGATCGTCGAGCATCATCTGCGCGGTTTCAATATCCTCCTGCACCTGACGCCAGTCGGTATAGCAGCGCGCCACATCGCTCAGTTGAGCATACTCCCGCGACAGCGCGCGGAATTTATCCTGATCGGCAATCGTCGCGGCATCGCCGAGCAGCGCCTGCACTTCTTCATGGCGCTCGTACAACGCTTCCAGTTTGGCAACAATAGAAGACTTCATAGGCGTGAATTCACCCTGTCCTGAAAATAAGAGAAAGGTGCGCTATTCCAGCCCGAGGCTGTTGCGCAGAATATGCAGACGTTCGTCGTCCCCGTCACGGGCGGCCTGCTGAAGAGATTTGGTTGGCGCGTGGATCAGGCGGTTAGTGAGCTTGCGCGCCAGATCCTGCATAATTTCCTGGGCATCACCGCCCTGCTCCAGCGCGGCCAGCGCTTTCGCCGTCAGCTCCTCACGGACCTGCTCAGACTGAGAACGGTATTCGCGAATGGTCTCGCTGGCGCTCTGCGCGCGCAGCCAGGCCATAAATTCGCTGGTTTCCTGCTCGACGATCGATTCCGCCTGCACCGCGGCAGCCTTACGCTGCGCCAGGTTATGCTGAATGATGTTTTGCAAATCGTCGACGCTGTAGAGGTAGGCGTTAGCCAGTTTGCCGACCTCTGGTTCAACGTCGCGCGGGACGGCGATATCCACCAGCAGCATCGGCTGGTTACGCCGCGCCTTAAGCGCACGCTCCACCATGCCTTTGCCGATGATCGGCAGCGGGCTGGCGGTGGAGCTGATAATGATGTCGGCCTCTTTCAGCCGTTCGTCGATATCGCTGAGGGCTATCACCTCGGCGCCCACTTCCTCCGCCAGCGCCTGGGCGCGTTCACGGGTGCGGTTGGCGATCACCATTTTGCGCACGTGATGTTCGCGAAGATGGCGCGCTACCAGCTCAATGGTTTCACCGGCGCCGACCAGTAACACGGTGACGCTGGAGAGCGATTCAAAGATTTGCCGCGCCAGGGTACAGGCGGCGAAAGCCACAGAGACCGCGCTGGCGCCGATATCGGTTTCGGTACGCACGCGCTTAGCCACTGAAAAGGATTTCTGGAACATCCGCTCCAGCTCGCTGACGTTAAGATGGCCGCGGCTGGAGTCGGCGAAGGCTTTTTTCACCTGGCCGAGGATCTGCGGCTCGCCC
>ERZ772879.2472-NODE-2472-length-11089-cov-3.118271_pt1 | contig 11089 bp, 16 predicted proteins | sample MGYA00580582_ERZ772879 | MGnify/ENA primary metagenome ERZ772879 (study PRJEB29015, sample SAMEA2737682) | human gut metagenome | biome: human gut; feature: human-associated habitat; material: faeces | place: China | collected 2012 ... | reverse complement strand
AGACCACCACGGCCGCCAGCAGGAACAGCACGAGCGAGAGCGCCTCCATCCATGTCCTCCTTCGTAGGCTTTCAGAGCATTGTAGCGCGATGAGTTAGTTTTCCAGCAAATGGCGAAGATATGCGCGGTATTCCTCTACGAGGGCATCTGGTCCGACGATTCGCACGACATTGTTCATTCCCGCTATCCAGCCAAAGAATTGCTCGCTCTTGCAAATCCTTACGCGGGCATGTGCCATGGAGTCATCGGCTGCGAGGAAGACGGCGGATTTGCCGAAACGGTCAACGATTATCCCGGCCTTGTCCGGGACGACGGCGAGTGTCGCCGTCACCTCGTTGCCACCGAACCGGCCGAACATGACTGCCTCGTCTTCGTCGTAGCTATGCCGGTCGATTTCGGGATTCCTCGTCGCCCTTTCGTCCTTGAGAGGCCGCACCCTCGCCATGCGGTCGAGGCGATATTCGGCTGTGTCCTCGTACTGCTCGTCCCAGGCACTGAGATAGTAGAAACCGTCGTCGTACGAGATGGCGATAGGGGTAACCTTGTGCATCTTTCCCTCACGTGTCTCGTGCAGTTTGCCGTCGGCGCCGATTCTCCTATACGAGAATTCGAGTTTGCAGCGTAGACGAATCGCCTCATGGATGATATCGACCGTCCCGAGCACGCTCTCGCTCTTCGACTTGATGCGTCCCCTCACGTGGATGCGGCGGTCGAGAAGCAGCTGCTCGCGGTTGTTCGCAAGTTGCTTGATGTTGGTGATGAGCATCTGTGCCTGCTTGTCGGTGATGGCCCGGCAGGATTGAACGGCGTCAACCAAAAGCATGAGTTCGCCGAGGGCAAAGTCACGTCGCTCGATGGCGTATTCTACGGGGCAGCGTTGGTAGGTGCGGACGTCTATGTCGAACTCGCGCAGCGCCTTGATGTCGGCGTAGACGCTTTTGCGCTCCGCGTGTATGCCGTATTGGTCAAGTCGCTCGATGATCTGCGGCATCGTAAGCCCGTGCTCGGCGTCCGTTTCCTCTTGCAGAATCTTCAGGAGGTAGAGGACCTTTATCTTTGCCTTGCTGTTATATGCCATGGAATGCACCATCTTGGACGTAATCTTTGGCACAAGTCTGTTCGCATTCTACCAGAGCGAATTTCGGGTCGGGTGTCCCATCCTGCGGACAACGTACGAGGAATCATACGGGTAAAATAAAAGAACCTCCGAAGGAGGTTCTTCGTGAGTCAGGATTGCCGCCTACGCGGCGTCCCCGAAGGGACATTTAAGACTAGGTCTTTATTTTGACTCGCAGTGACATCTTGATGGTAGTCAAACCTTGTGGAAACGGAGGTGACTCGAGATGTTCTTCTGGCTATGCGTTGCACTTGCAGCCTTGTGCATCGGGTATCGCAAGCAGATATTCGCGCGCTTCAATCGTAGTCTTGCCGTTTTTTCAGCAGAGGTTGCCGAAGAAGCCAGAAACCGTCGAATCGTTTCGTTCGACATCCCCATAGACAACCAGGTATGTCCGGGTATTTACGATTTTTTGGCTCGAATGGCCTCTCCAGGCAGGTATATCGACATGTTGCTGTCGTTCGACGTTGGCACGCTTGACAGGGATTGCATCATCGATTGCAACTCCACGTGGGGTGGGCGTTGCAGAGGCGATGATGACGTGAAGCTCGTAAATGTCACCCTCGACCCGGAAGTCGAGCCCAGGGAGATTTCCAGGCTCGAGGGCATGACGGAAGCGGAGCGCGGTGTCTACATGACCGGACTCATATGCGATGACATCGCCTATCGCAAGGAAAACGGCGTGCCCATGTGCGGATGCGCTGCCTGATGCCGCGCACGAACGCACGGCGGTTTTGGAACAGTGACATACTGACTGGTAGTCAATCAAAGAAAAACCACCTGTGAAGTAGCTAATGGCAATATGTGGTAAGTTTATTTGTTGAATGAGGTACGCCCCGAAGTTTGGATTTGGGAAACGGCCTCATTTCGCTATTCTGATTAATTGTTTTTGGAGCAGTGACATGCTGACTGGGGTAGTCAAACAATCGAGCACGAGAGTTCGTGACAAAATCGAGAAGGCAGGACACCATGATTTCATATGACGAGGCGCTGAAAATCGCAAAAGACAACAAGAGCGAAATCGACAATTTCGAGGAATACGAAAATGTCTTCGTGTTCGGATTCTCTGGTGATGCTGGCTTCGGTGGTTCATCTCCGGTCGTTATTGACCGAAGAAGCGGAGATGCCCTCATGTTTGCCTACGCACTTGGCGAGGGCATGATATCCGGAGCGCCGATACGTGAGGGCGTTGTTGATTAGCGACTTGTCCTATAAATCCCCATATACCAATCCGCGATCTCGGCCTCTCGGCGGAGGCGAGGGCATGGAGCGCCTGGAACTCCGGCGAGGTCGAGAGGTGATTGAGGGCACGAAAAAATCCCCTCCCGCGCACCCGTCATGGGCACGCGGGAGGGGGTTGATCCGATAGTCTCGCTCAACGTCGGGGCGCTAGAGAAGGTCCACGCCGTACTTCTCGCCGACCCTCTTCTTTATCTTGTCGTACTCTCGCTTGCCCTCGCCGAACGCGAGCGATTTGCCGCCATTCCTCTTCTGCCACTCGAGCGCCTCCTTCATCGCGCAGACGTTGGCGTGTTTGTAGTCGTTCCTCCATCCCCCGAGCTCCTTTGCCTTGCGGTCCTGATGCCACATGTAGAGGAGGACGCCGCCGACGACGAACGGACTAGACAGCAGGCAAACCACGAACGGAAACATCAGCAGTCCCACATGCGCCTCCTTACAGGTCCCCCGACAGCGCCTCGATGATGAACTCGTCGACGAGGTTGACCTTGCCCATCTCGTTGTCCACCTCGTTGCGGCGCAGCACCTCGGCCCTCATCGATTATGCTCTACGGTGCGTTCATGCTGCGCCTCCTGTTCTTCTTGATTACGTTATATCATGCTCTGCACGTTCGGGTGCGTCGAATATCGGTCAGTCGGCTTCCCAGCACGTGCCACTGTAGACGATCTTGGATGCGCCGAAGCCCTTAGCCCCGCACTCGCACCTCCAGTTGTCGTACTTCCTGAGCACCTATTGGCTGTTTTGGGACCGTGACATCTTGACTGGCTGTTAGACGGCAGATTCCTAACTGACTGCAGAGGAGGCTATCTCTCCAAGTGCGGCTGCAGCCACGCAAAGAACGCAGCTTGCAGCGGCATATCCAATTGCCAGAAGCTCATTGCCGCTCTCAATCAATCCTAGTGTCTCTGCGCTAAATGTTGAGAAGGTGGTGAAGCCGCCGCATAGGCCGACCCGTAAGAACAGAAGTAGATGGCTATCCATTGGAATGCTTTTCGCGAAAATGCCGGTAAAGAACAAGATGGCGAAACTCCCCACCGCGTTAATGCCGAGGGTAATCAGGGGGAATTCCCAAACATCGACCTTGATGAAGCTGGTTAGATAGCGAAGGACAGATCCCAGGAACCCACCGCAGCCAACGAATATACAATTCCAAAACATGACGACATCTCCTTTGACAAGGATTGTGTAGATGCCATCAGCTTTGCTGCAGTTCAGGTTGGATCCTCGGGAGGCGTCATTCCCTTATCGGCATTCTAGTCCTATTCTTTCGAGGCGAACTCGGCGAAAATCATTCCATTTTCTGGTCGCCTTGTTGCAGCTGTATGCCTCGATTGCCGCTCTGTTCGTGGCGGTTGTGGTGGGCATAAGGTAGATGAAATGAAATAACCATTTAGGTTGTAAGGGTCATCCGGATGCGATGCCCCTCCCTGGCATCTACAATGATGCCAAAGTCCGCGTCTTAAGGAGAACCGCCCATGCTCATTCGCGAGGAACATGGCGACAGGCGACGCCACCTGTCTTTGCTCTTGCTTGCCGATGAGCAGGAGAGCATGGTCGATCGCTATCTCGACGAAGGCACGATGTACGTCCTGGAGGTCGACGGCATCGTGATGGGCGAGTGCGTCGTGAACGATGTGGGCAATGGCGTGCTGGAGATCAAGAACATCGCTGTCAATCCCTCCCACCAGCATGGGCTATGGCCGCATGCTCATCGACTTCGTGGCCAAGCGCTATGCGGGCGAGTATGACATCCTGCAAGTGGGGACAGGCGACAGTCCGCTCACCGTGCCGTTTTACGAGCGATGCGGCTTCGAACGCTCTCATATAGTCGAAGGGTTCTTCACGGAAAACTACGACCACCCCATATTCGAGGGCGGCGTCCAGCTCGTCGACATGGTCTATCTGCGCAAGCGTTTGTAGCTGGAGCTTGGGTTTGCCGTGCGGCGGTTCCCCTTATCCTTTCGCGCCTGTCCTAATCCGGCTGGGAGTATTTACAATGACCCCATGGCCACGACCAAAGGAGCGCTACCTGTGTCCAAATCCTTGACCGACATGTCCCTCGAAGAGCTCTGGCAGCTCTTTCCCATCGAGCTCGTGGAGCATCGGGACTGCTGGGCCGGTTGGTATCACGAGGAGGCCTCCGTGATCGATGACATCCTGTCTCCGGACCTGCCCCATGCAATTCACCACATCGGTAGCACGGCAATCGATGGCATCTGGGCAAAACCCATCGTTGACATTCTCGTCGAGCTACCCGACGACCCTGCCGTCGAATCCGCCAAGGCGCGGCTTGCAGCTCATGGCTACCTGGTCATGGCCGACCGCGACCTCAACAAGGGCTATACGCCGGAAGGCTTCGCCGAGCGGGTTTTCCACGTCCACTTGCGCATTGCCGGCGACAATGATGAGCTTTACTTCCGCGATTATCTCAACGCCCATCCCGATGTCGCCCAAGGGTACGAGCGCCTCAAGCTCTCGCTTTGGAAGGAGTTCGAGCACGACCGCGATGGCTACACGCAGGCGAAGGCCGCCTTCGTCAGGAAGTACACGGACCTCGCCAAGGCCGAGCATTCGTCTGGCACGGACGTGTTACCCTGCTGAGCAACACATGTGGTTACTTGAAGGAGCAGACATGGAAGCCGGTACGCAGATGAAGGGTCACGTGGACTCCACGTTGAAGGAGACGACCGAAGATACCCGCCACGAAGACCGTCCGCAGCAGGAAGCTGCGGCAACGCCGGGAGAGCTTCCCACGGACAAGAAGGCGCTCGCAGACGAGCTCATCAAGCAGTATCGCCTCGAGGAACTCTGCAGGTAATACGCATCCATGAGAAACGGCGGGGATTGCTCCTCGCCGTTTCATCTTCGGGAATAGCTTGTGCTTGAAGCCACATGCGGGATTTGCCCCGCGTTTTGCCTGCGTTTGCTAGCTGGAGACAGGCAGGTGCGCGGCGATGGAGTTTGCCAACGTCGCGAGTGGCATCGTCTGCAGCCACAGCGTGCCCGGGCCGGTCACCTTCGTGTTGAAGAGGCCTTCGCCGCCCAGCATGATGTTCTTGGCTCCATGGATGCGCTCGACCTCGATCGTCATGCCCTCGGTAAACCCGAGCACGTTGCCGGTGTCGATGAGCATGCTCTGCCCGGCGGCCAGTTCGTACTTCACCAGCTCGCCATCACATTCCAGGAAGACCAGGCCCTGACCGCTCATGCGCTGCATGATGAAGCCCTCGCCGCCAAAGAAGCCGCCGCTCATCTTCTTATTGAAGAAGATCGACAAATCAACGCCCATCTCCGAGGCGAGAAACGACATCTTCTGGGCGATAAAGCCCTTGCCAGGCTCGATTTGGACGGGAAGGATCTTGCCGGGAAAGCTCGACCCGAACGCGATGAGGCCCGCCGATGACGCGGTATAGATGTTCTGGAACATGGACTCGCCCGAGAACATCTTGGAGAACATCTTGCCGACACCGCCGCCGGTCGTCTCCATGGTCATGCAGGGATCCATCCACACCATCGACCCCTTCTCGGTCTTCATCTGCTCACCGGCCTCCAGGTGGCAGACCACCACGGGAAACGCTCCGCCCTCGATTTCGTATTGCATGGGTCCTCCTCGACTTGGGCATTCGAACCATTCGTGGCGCCATTGTAAGCGGTTTGCCATGCGCGACGGTCGCAAACCGACGCTTCCCGGCGTGCGCGGAGTCCCGCGCGATGCTGCGTGCCGATATCGTTTCCCTGACGGTTCGGTGACGTGGGGTCGATGGCTTTGAAGCATGCCTTTAAAATGACTGTGACCTGCTCCTTCGATTCGGCCAGCTGATGTGCGATGAATCAAGGAAATCGCACCGAGTGTTGCAGCCGAGCACATGCCAGTGTTTAACAAAATCTCTTGGATTATGAAACGTGAGTATGGTTTTATGGTGACTCCGAAAGGGGTACTCATGACTAATATCCCCCGATATGGCAACCGCACGCCCGCCAAAGCGGCTTCACATGTCAGGCCTCGACGCAAGAATCTCATGGAAACACGACGTCTTTCTGGGACGCAGGGCTCGATCGTGAGCGCGGCACGCAAGCTCATAGAGCGCAATGGAGTCCACGCGACGACGGTCACCGCCATCGCCGAGGAAGCCAACGTCACGCGCGAACTCGTCTACTATCACTTCCAAAACAAGAATGGCGTCATAGAGGCATTGCTCGATGACTATGTCGAGGACCTTGTGGAAAGCGTCATCACGTGGAACGAGGAGCGCACCTTCGGCGACACTGCCGGGTCGCTCAAGAAGTGCATACGCACCTTCCGCTATGTGCTCTACGATGCCAAGGGCAAGCCGCGTCCGATGATCCACGTGCTCGAGGAGTTGGGAGTGCGCGATGCGTTCGGCGTGCGGGCAGCACAGGAGACCGTGGACTGCTTCAGCGATCATATCGTCACGGAGTATGCGGCCCATCATCAGATCGAGATCGACCTCGTGTACGAAATGCTCTGCGTCACGATTTACGGCCTGGTGGGGCTAGCCAAGATCAAGCCCAGCGTCTCGGACGAGGAGCTCATGAAGATCGTGGAGCAGACACTCCGCCTTGACATGGGCGTGATCGAGGAGACTAGGAGCAAGCGCGAGGCCGCCCCAAACGTACCCGAGGCATAACCCCCGCCCTATGCCGCATCTTTGCCCTTCAGGGTAATGACGAGGACGGATGCGACGATGACGACTGCGCCGACAAGCTGGATGACGGATAGCGTCTCGCCTAGGATGAGCCATGCCAGGAAGAGCGATGCGGGGGTCTCAACCAGACTGAGTATCGCTGCCTTGGTGGAGCCGATGTACTTGATCGCGACGATGTAGAGGACAATCGGCAGGATCGTGGCGATGATGGCAAAGCCGGACGCGATGCCAAAGCGATACAGGTCAAATCCCATGAAGGCGCCGGGAACCCCCGGGGCAAACAGGACGAGCGATGCTACCAGGCAGACCGTCGACATCGTGAACGTGGAGGTAAACGAGCTCTCCTCGGAGCTCGTGACGTGGATTATCACGGAATAGCCCGCGAACGAAAGGCAGGCGAGAACAGAGAAAAGCACCCCAAGGGGCTCCATGAACACGGCATGCGGCTCGAGTATTCCAGATATGAGGATGATGCCAATGATGGAAAGCGCCAGTGCCATCACTACGCGCCAGGTCATCTTTTCCTTGAAGATTATCGTGTTGAGCAGGGCGACCACGGCGGGAAACGTATAGAAGATGCACGTCACGAGACCGGCGTTCATATGCTGCACCGCAAGGAGGTAAATCCATGCCGAAAGGAAGAAGAATGCCGACTGGATGTATGTCTCCTTATGACGGCTGAACAGCCGGTGCTTGCGCCATATCAGCAGCAGGGCACCGAGATAAACTACGGTGAATCCCATGCGTAGTATCATCGCCTGGCTGGAATCGAGGCCCGTGGCATACAGCAGCTTGCCGAAGATGCCCATGGTCGAGTAAAGAATCGCCTGGATGATGGCGGTCGAATACCCTATGAGATTGGCTGAGGCTTTGCTGCCCATCGATAGCCCCCCCCATTGCGAGAAAGCGTGACTTCGGCCAATTGTATACGACAAGCCATTCTCGCCGAATGGATTTTTCGGTATTGCCTGCGCACTTTTCGCGAATGTCTAGCATTCCATGACATGGGTTGCGCATAATTCACGAAAGTTTAGAGCTTCATGGCCCATTTACGCTCTAGCTGCGCACCTTTCGCGAATGTCTAGGGTATAATCGCCCCTGCGTCCTAGACATTCGCGCTTTTTGCGTACGCGTGTCTGCGAGAGGCCCCTGGCGCAACAGACGATTGCTCGAGTTCGAGTAAAACGAGGCCGTCCAGTTGGAATACGGAGACAGGTATGCTCAATGTCCCGGAGCATAAGACTTACCGGACCGAAGACGGCGTCATCCACTACTGGACGAGCGGGGGCTCTGATCCTACGGGGCGGACCCTTGTCTTCTTGCCGGGGCTGACGGCTGACCATCGCCTGTTCGATAGGCAGATGGAGTACTTTGCGGGCAAACCGGGCATGCGCTGTCTTGTCTGGGATGGCCCCTCGCACGGGCTATCGCGACCCTTTCCGCTTACCTGGAGCCTCGATGACCTTGCGCGCATGCTTGACGGCCTGCTCGAGCAGGAGGGAGTCGAGCATCCCATTCTCGTCGGACAGTCGCTTGGCGGTTATGTCGCGCAAGCGTACATGGATCTGTTTCCCGGCAAGGCGGCGGGATTCGTTTCCATTGACTCCGCGCCGCTTCGGCGCGAATACATCACGGCCGCCGAGCTCTTCTTGCTCAAGCACACGCACGCGATGTATGCCTCCATTCCGTGGAATGCGCTCAAGCGCTTTGGCGCGCAGGTTGCCACGTCTGGTTATGGCATGCAGCTCATGCGCACGATGATGGACGATTACGAGAAGCCAGAATACGTCGATTTGACGGCGCATGGCTTCCGCGCGCTGGCCGAGGCGATCGAGGCGGGTCGTCCGTACGCGATCGATTGCCCGGCCCTGTTGATATGCGGCGAGAAGGACAAGACGGGCTCGGCCATGCGCTATAACCGTGCATGGACGAAGCGCACGGGGTTGCCGCTCGAGTGGATTGCGGGTGCCGGGCACAACGCCAACACCGACGCTCCTGATGAGGTCAACGGACTCATCGAGGAGTTCGTGGAGTCGCTGCACGCTCCGTCTATCTGATGACCTCTCTATCCTATCTCCCTTGACGGCTGTGTATAGGTGTGTATATACTGTTTATATTGCATATGCACACCGTCTCGTGAGGGGACGCCTTCGCGGGGCGACACGGTAGCTACTGCAGAGCTGCCGGAAAAGAGGACCATTGGAAATAGTCATTTCAAATTCGGGCTCGGTTCCGATCTACGAGCAGATAGAGGCGCAGATCAAGGACGCGATTCTGTCCGGAGAGCTTGCGCCGGGGGAGCTTCTTCCGAGCATACGCTCTCTGGCAAACGACTTGCGCGTCAGCGTGATCACGACCAAGCGGGCTTATGCCGACCTTGAAGAGCTCGGTTTTGTGGTCACGATCCAGGGTAAGGGCACGTTCATCGCTGCCGGTAACCAGGACTTGCTGCGCGAGGAGCGCGTGCGGCACGTGGAAGAGTCGCTCGAACGTGCGATAGCGGATGCACGTCCGCTCGGGCTCACGTCTGGCGATTTGCACGAGATGCTCGATCTGCTCCTTGAGGACTAGCCCGGCAAGGAGACACGAATGGACGCATTGATACAGGCAAATGGCCTGGGGAAGCGCTATGACGACTTCCGCCTTAAAGGCATAGGCATACGCGTTGAGGCCGGTACCGTCGTGGGCCTCATTGGCTCGAACGGGGCTGGAAAGACCACCACGATCAAGATGTTGCTCGGCATCCTGCGGCCCGAGGAGGGCGACGTGCGGGTGCTCGGCTGCCCTGTCGGGAGTGGTTCCGCGCCAGAAGGGGAGCTCAAGCAGCGCGTCGGCGTCGTCTTGGATACCTGCGCGTTTCCCGACACCTCGAAGGTGAAGGACGTGGCGACGCTTGGCCGCTTTGCCTACCGCAACTGGGACGCGCGCCGATTCGCCGCTTTCTGCGAGCGCTTCGAGCTCGCTCCCAAGAAAAACGTGAAGGAACTGTCGCGTGGCATGGGCATGAAGCTCATGCTGGCATTCGCGCTCTCTCACGATCCGGAGCTACTCATTCTCGATGAGGCTACCGCTGGTCTCGACCCGATGGCCCGCGACGAGGTGCTCGACATCCTGCGTGAATTCATGGCCGCGGAGGGTCATGCCATCCTGCTCTCGACGCACATCACGAGCGATCTCGAGAAGATCGCCGACGAAATCGTGTGTATCGACGATGGCAAGCTCGTCTTCGACGTTCCCAAGGACGAAATCTGCGATGTGGCCGGTATCGCACATTGCAGGGAGCGCGACCTCGAGCTGATAGGGAAGAGCGCATGGACTGATGACAGGCGCGTGCGAAAGCTCAAGAGCGGCATGTCGTACGACGTGCTCGTACCCGACCGCTTCGCCTTTGCGAAGGCGTTTCCCGATATCGCGCTCGACAGCGCCAGCATCGATGATTACATGACGCTCACCTTGAAAGGAGAGCAGCTATGAAAGCCATGATTTTCTCCGACCTCATTACTTCCAAGAACGTTGCGGTGCAGCTATTGCTCATGTCTGTCGTTATCTGCGGATTTCTCGCATGGGGCACAAACGAGACCATCGTTGGCACAGCTGCCATGGCAACGATGACACCCATGATGTATCTCTTCTCGATTTTCGCATACGATGAGATGAACGGATGGGAGCGCTTTCGTCTGTCGCTGCCTATCACCAAACGGCAGGTCGTCTACGGGCGCTATATCAGCATGCTCATCATCGCGGTCATCTCGCTGCTTGCGGCCTGGATCGTCTCGTTCGCCTTTCTTGCAGTCGTCCAGGCGTGTGGCGGCCTCGGCATGAGCACGGAGCTTGTGGATCCTGACGCCTTCATTGCCATTCTTGATTGCGGTTTTGCCGGCTTCATCTTCATCATCGTGCTCGCCTCGCTCACCCTGCCGCTCCTGATGCGCTTTGGCATGAACAAGGCAACGCGTCTCTTGCCGCTTCTCGTTGTCGTCACGATTGTGCTCGCGAGTGTGGCGATTGGCAACATGTCCGGCGCAATCGATTTGACGGCCATACGTACGTTCCTGAATGAGAACA
>ERZ772879.2459-NODE-2459-length-11124-cov-2.307616_pt1 | contig 11124 bp, 8 predicted proteins | sample MGYA00580582_ERZ772879 | MGnify/ENA primary metagenome ERZ772879 (study PRJEB29015, sample SAMEA2737682) | human gut metagenome | biome: human gut; feature: human-associated habitat; material: faeces | place: China | collected 2012 ... | reverse complement strand
CGTATCGGTCAGACAGATACCGCTATACGGTAAGTACGTCTCCCTGTGGGTAATGTCATGGAATACAGATTCGATATTCACATCAGCAATATAATAGGCCAGCAATACAATCTCATTGCAATGGATTTCATTCTGATACTTGCGCTCCATATCCTCAGGTCGAATAAGACCGGACTGCAACAAACGAGTAATAAAAGTACCTGTTCCTGTAAATGGGTCAAGGATATGAACGTTTTGCTCCGTCAGCGAAGTGTTGAACTCTGCTTTGAGAATATCATCCACTGAACGGATGATGAAATCCACGCATTCCACCGGTGTATAAACAATACCCAGTTTCTCCACTGTAAGCGGAAACGCACCTTTGAAAAACTTTTCATAGAGGTTCTTTATGATTGTCTGCTTACCCTCCAAATTATCAATACCGCCCACATTGGTCTTTACCGAACAATAGAATCTTTCCAGCACCTCGGTATCTTTTTCAAAAGCCTGTTCTTGCAATAGGTCTATCATACGCTGCATGGAACGGCTTACGGTGTTATTATTGACAAACTGGTAATCTGAAAACAGTGCATCAAATACAGGTCGGGTAATAATGTGCTGTGCCAGCATTTCAATGGCTTGGGCGGCATCCACCGATGGATTAAGGTCACGCTGCAATCCCTTCAGGTATTCATTGAATGCCTTTTTGTGTACGCCGGACTGAATAAGTTTGGAAATACGCTCAATAAATTTGTGCGCAATAAGACCGACCTCCTTTGCCCAATTCTCCCAATAAAGACGGTCACCGCACTTTTCCACGAGTTTGGCATACATGCCGTCCTGTATCTCACCAAAACGAAGTTCCAACTGTCTGGCAATTTCTGCATTCTCAATTTGTTGTGCTTCCGCTTCTCCATCATTTGCACCCAAGCCCGGTCTGCCTATGGTAACAGACGGTGTACCGGTCTGTTTGTTCGGCTTCTGCTTGTTGAGAGCTATCTTGTTTACCATTGCGTTGAAACGGTCATCGTGTGAGCGGAGCGCGTTCAAGATAGCCCACACCACATCGAATGTCTTGTTGTTGTCAAGAGCTTCCTCCGCCGAAATATCGGATGGCACTACAATAGGGATGATGATATATCCATACTTTTTTTCATCGGATTGCCCTTTGTGAAATGTACGCATCACACGGCCAACCGACTGCACCACATCCACCTGCGAATTACGGGCAGAAAGAAACAATACGGCATCAAGAGACGGCACATCCACACCCTCGGACAGACAACGCACGTTGGTTACAATACGGCATTCACGTTCATTGTCAGACTCTTCCGCCAGCCATTGCAGGATTCCATTACGCTCCTGCGAGTTCATAGAACCATCTATATGCCGTGTCGTTACTGAAACGGTATGCGAAAGGCTTTCTGAATCAAGATTTTCTTCGTATTTCCCGGATATTCTTGGAAGCACCGAAGCTACATATTTTGACGTTCCGGCTTTTGTTTCGTTGCCTATGGCTGAACAGAACGCAACGGCACGGCGCATCATGCGTGGGTCGGCATCCCATGTGCGATGGTCATCGCCCTGTATCATTTTTGACAATCCGTTTATTACTCCAATGAGCTTGGATGTGTCGTCAAAATTCAGTTCGGTGGTAGAATTGGTGATGTCTTGTTTTATGTTGTCAGGCACATCATCTTCGCTAACAGTAAGGACAAGCACCTTGTAATCCGTCAATAAGCCATTTTGAACGGCGTATGAGAAATTTACACGATAAAATTCCTCTCCATAAATGGCTTTATCATCCATCGAGCAGAGAATGCAATCCTTTTCCGATGCCTTTATCTTGGCAGATTCCCCATACAAACGCGGCGTGGCAGTCATATAAAGGCGTTTCCGACCTTGTACATTCTCATTGGAATGTATCTTGATAAAGTTGCTCTCATCCTTTTCGGCTATTTTTACACCGGTAGTGCGGTGTGCTTCGTCACAGATGATGAAGTCAAACACGCCGTATTCTCCGTTTGTCTTGGATAATATCTCTCGCTGCGCAGCAGAAACGGCATCTATGGATTGGTAGGTGGAGAACACGACTACCAAGCCATCATGATTCCGATATTTTTTTAATTGGGATGCAATGGATTGTGGATTGGTGGATGCAGGTACGGCAAGGTCAACCACGCTGTCATCCGTATCATCAGATTCCTTGGTGGTCTTGCGTGAGGCTTTGGAATCGGAACAGATGCAGACAGCCTTAATGGGTTTCTTCGCATCTGCCGACCATGCGTTGAGCGACTGCCCCAACAAGGCGATGGACGGAACCATGAACAGCACCAAGCCTTTGTTGCCAAACAACTGTTCTGCAATGAGCAGCGAAGTGTAGGTTTTACCTGTACCGCAAGCCATAATGAGTTTGCCCCTATCGTTGTTATCTGACATATAATGAACGTATGCTTTTGATATGGCATTCAATTGGTGTTCACGAGGATTCTTGCCCTCCACTAATGCAGAATTGCCGGTTAGACCGTCCATCAGCTTTTGCCAGTCCACAGGAGATGAATCAAGGTCTGCCATACCAATGCGCGTAACAGGTGGTTCCTGGTTTCGGATAGCCTCTTCTGCATTAGTTCCCCAATGGTTTGTGGTTGAAATCCAAATACGATTTGAAAAACGGACTGTTTGGAATGTTACCTCGTTTGTGAACGTGCGGCTGGAAGTAGCGAGAAATGAATCTACAGCAGGTTTATCTATGATTGTATTCTCAGCATAGCATTTACACTGGATAGCCCAATAGTCACCCAATTCAGTTTTGGCCACAAGGTCGATACCTGTGTCATTACCTCCAAAATCGTTTCGCCCCGGAAAATCTTCCCATAGCCAGACCGATTCAAGTTCATTGTAGCGTGGGTCTGTTAATAACCATGAGCGCATCAGTCGCTCGAACTTTGTACCTTTCTCCCTTTCCGTGAATGATTCGGTACGAAATTTATGTAGTATTTCCTTGAAATTCATCTCTTGATAAGAGATATATTTCAAAGGAACGGGCTCTAATAATCAGTGCTATACTGGCAAAATCTGACGTATTTGCAAAACAGATTCTCACAAAATGCCTTTCATATATCATTATAAATGAGGATTGAACACGGTATTTGAAATATTATGCGTACCTTTGCAATATCAACTATAACTCTTATCAAGAGATTCGTCTTTTAGCTCAACACATTTCACCATAAATATCCGGTCAAAAATCTTTCAGGATAAGGCTGTTCGCCTTGTCCACCACGCTTGTGTCAAGCGATGCGAGATAGATGCGCGTGGTCTCTTCCGAATCATGTCCCATGCCCTCGCTGATGACAGAAAGAGGGATGTTCTTGCTCTTGGCAACGCTCGCCCAACAATGCCGGGCAACGTGCATGGTCAGCGGTATGTTCAATCCTGCCAGACCGGCGACTTCCTTCAACGCCACATTGATGCGGCAGATGGCGTTACGATATTGTGTCCGCTCATCGGAGCATGGGTTGGTGATTATCGGCAGGAGGTAGCGGGTGGCTGTATTTTCGCCGTACTTGGCGAGGATGTCTTCCATGCACTTCTCCCACTTGACGGTGAGCTGCTGCCCCGTCTTTCTTCTCCGGTACGTGATGATTCCGTTCTTCAAATCCGATTTTTTCAGATAGGCCATATCAATGAATGACATGCCACGGGTATAAAAGGAGAAGAGGAACATATCCCTTGCATAATCCAGATGCGGTTTCAGAGTCAAATCAAGTTCCTTAATGTGCTTGATGGACTTCAATGGGATGGCGCGTTTTACCGTCTTCCCGATGCCGGTGTAAACGTGCTTGAAAGGATGCTTCTGTTCCGTCAGTTCCTTTTCCACGGCACGGTTGTAAACGGCACGGAGTATGCGCATATAAAAGGAAACCGTGTTGGGGCAAATGCCATTTCCTTTGAGCCAGGCCTCGTAAAGCATCATGGTGTTGCCGTCTATCTCGCACAAGAGTATGTCCTGCCCCTCACGAAACTTCATAAAACTGGCCAATGCCGCCGTATAGGTTTCTGATGTGCGGACTTTGCCAAGCTGCTTCAACTGTCCTATGATGCCCTGCATGAAACGGGAAAGCGATTGTTCGCCCGTCTGCCTGTTGAACTTCTCGACAATGCTGTCAGCGGAATAAATACCTCCTTGCCTGTCGCATTGGGCGACTATGGCTTTCAACCGTATGGTGTCCCAGTCAATATGTTCCGCCACTTCTTGGAGATACCGTTTCCTGTTTTCGCCGATTTCGGGCAGGATTTTTACAAGGGATGTTCTTTTGTCCCATTCCGTGTCAAATATGCGGTAGTCCGTCTTGACTTGGCGGACTATGCGTCCGTGGATTACCTGATAATATATGCTGCCCTCCCTGCCGCTCGCGGTGGAAGGACGAAATTTCACTTTTATGGATGCCATTCACTTTATTTTTGTCGTTTGGATTGTTTTTCTTCTTCTCTCACTGTCTTGACCTGCCTATTAAATATGACCAGCGTGGAATCCACACCGACAACATCCACCAGCTTTTCATAAGCCCCGACGGTCACGGCAAGTTCCGGGTACAACTCGTTGAGCATGACCGTGGTCACTTGATGTTTGTCTGCGACTATTCTCAACTGCCTGTTCTCTTCCCGGTACTCATGCCATTGTATCCAACTGACGGCAAACAGGGCAAAGAATACGAGCGTACAGCCTATACCTGTCCACGCGTAAGGGTTCTTGTGCCAGCCGTCGGGAACTTTACTCCATAACAGCCTTATTGTATTTATCATCCTGTTCGGTTGGATTGCTTGCCACAGTCCAGATATGAAGCCTTGCCTTTGCTGTGCTTTTCCCGAAGCCTGTTTGTCATTCTCTATATGACTTGTCAGCATTTCCAGTATCTTATTGAGCTGTTCCTTGATAGTGGGAACTCCATGCTTGCGCATATCCTTCTCGTTGGCTTCGGTGTATAACCGTAAACTTGCTACCGCTTTATCACCTATTGATTGCTTGTATTCCTCGATGGCCTCTTTGCTTCCGAAAATGGCATTGACATTTTCCGGTGCATTGCCATTGAAGAACCGTATAACAGGCTCCAGCTTCGCTTCTAGCCTTTTCAGTGCCTCGTTCTTGTCCGGGCTGTCCTTTGCGTCCAGCTTTTTCTTGATTTCCTCGATGTCTTCTGCCAATGCCCCGATAAGATCGGCCATGTTCTGTTTGTTGTCCTTCATCTTCTTCTCCTTCTTGGTTTAAGTTTGTCCTTGCCGTTGTCATTATCGCCCCAGCCGCTTTCGTTTCCTCCACCTCCGCCGCCGGATGACACCCTGGCTTGGTGTGGCTGCACGCACACCTCCATGAGTGCGCCGATGGTCACTTGGACGATATTTGAGCCGGATTCAGCAGGGATGCTTCCGTTGCCGTCCGTTTCCGTTTTAGTCGGTGACGGCTCTCTTATAAAAGTATCTGCCATATTATGCCAGATCGGTTGTGGCTGTTCTTGCACACGGGGCTGCCATTCCATGCCCTCGGCAATGCGGTTTCCAAACAACCTATCCAACTTATAAAAGCCCATGCTACGGTCTATCCGTGAGCCGCTGAACGAGATTTCATTCTTCGTGAACGACACTCCGATGATTTTACCTTCGTTTCTATTGTATTTGAAATTCACCCCGATACCCTGTTTTGCCAGCCTGTCACACAAATCCGACCAGCAGTTACAACAGGGTAATGCCGCCTTGATAGCGTCATAGATTTGGTATTTCACCTTGTCCTTACCACGCAGGCGATCACGTTTCACGTTCATCTTGCCCTTGGAGAAGTGCAGTCCGTATTCCCTCGTGAGAGCTTTGCATACTTTTACATTACGCACATTATCGTTGCTGTCACTGATGGTGTTCCCGTCATTGTCCACCCTGTTGGCTACGATATGCAGATGCTGGTGTTCCCTGTCGGTATGGCGGCACACAATGTATTGGGTGTTCGTTATACCCATGCGCCGCATATACTCACGGGCGATTTCGACCATCAGGTCATCTGTCAGCTTGGGTGTGTCCTCGTGTGCGAAGTCCAGCGAGATATGGTACACCGGATTTTTCAGCTTGCGCCCCGGCTTGTCGTTCGCCTGTCCCTGCATACTTCTTGCGATGGTGGCGTTGTCATCAAGCCTCACGTCCTTGCAGTCGATGATCCTTGCCTTCTTCGGGTTGTTCACGTAGTTCACCACTCTGGCGAAGCTTGCCCGTTTTTTCAAGTCGCCCATCATATCCTCTCTATGATTTTGTTGAACTCGTCCAGCAAGTCCATGATTTTGCCTTTCAAAAGAGAAAAGCCCTGCTGGTGCGCCATCTTCGCCAGTTGGTTCAGGTTGTTGCATCCTCCCTCCAGCATCCTTATCTGCTGCCTGTCTTCCTGTGTCCGTGCAGACACGACCTTGCCGTATAGTAATAAATCACGCAGGAAGTGTGACGGCTTCTTGCCTGCACCTGTTATCCGTTTCATGACCGCTTTCCATTCGGCAAGCGTGAGCCGTGTGGATATGGTCTTTGTCCGCGCCTTGCCTTTCACCGTTTTTGGGCGGCCTCCCTTGTTCCTGTTCTCCTGATATGTCATATCCGTTTTCCTTTATCCGTTAAACCTTTCTGTTTTTTAGGGCTGTAATCCGGGCTTGCCGTTTCCCGTGTGGCCGGGTCGCCATTGGTGGCGTGGTTTTCGTGGACGAAAACATTAACTTGCCAGCCCTAAAAATTATCCCTTCTAAAACGCTGTCGCTTGCCATTCCTGCCGCTTCATTCCTGTGGCTGTTTCCATTCCCGTGAGCCGGACAGTGTATTGCCATCCTCTAAAACAGGTGTGTTGTCGGCGGCATTTTCCGCAGTGCTTTCCACTTCGCTTTCGGTTGTTGCAGCTGTTTCGGTTTCCGCTGTTCCTGTACCTTCTATAATAGGATTGGAACCGGTCAGATTCATGGACGGTAAGCCATCCGTTCCCTCTGCCGTTTCTTCTATCGGTTTTTCTTTCTTCTTCCTTGCCGAACTGCGGCGCAAGGTCTCTAATTGTTGCCCGTTGAAAAGGAAAATCCGTACCCCTTCGTATGCCTTGACTGTCTGGCGATATGTCGGATTCTCGATGAGCCGCCCTGCTATCATCCACGACTTCACGCACACCATGTCTATGATGGAAGTCACAGGATTGGAATCAACACGGATTAGCCCGCGTTCCGAGAAATCCTCCAACAGACGGGACACCGCCTTGCGACCGATACCCCATTCCTTGGCCAGTACCAGCATGGAGCTGTCCACCTGTCCGGGATGGACGGCATAGCCCAATCCCCGTTTGGTGCTCTGTACTTCCGATACTGTCATCTTCGACAAAAGGGAAAGAAGATAGGTAAGGTTGCATATCCCGTCCGTACTCCCGTGCAGGAAGTACCATGCCTCCACGGACATTGCCATCTCCAATTTGTAGCACGGCAAAACAAGTTGTTTCAAATTCTTCATAAGCCTTGACATTTTTTTTGTTGTGCGTCTTACAAATTATCCCTTGGCGTTCTTGTCGGCCTTCCTGTTGGTGGCTTTCAGGCTCTTGATGCGGTCTATCTGTTCCTTGGGAAACAGAACACGCCGTCCTATCCGCTGTCCTTTGATGTGTCCCAGCTTCTCGTGCCGCCAGATGGTCGCTATGCTCACGCCCCATTTCTCCGCCAGTTGTCGGATGGTGTAATACTCCGATGTGTCCTGTGGTGCCTGTTCCTGCCGGTATTCCTCAAACGCGCACCTCACGCTTGCGCCGATAAGCTGTTGAAGCTCGTCGCGCGATACCAGTACCATTTCTGTCTTATCTGTCATAATTCACTGATTTTAAGTTCGTGGCGGCAAAGGTAGGGCAATAATGAAACCTGTGAATTTGTGGTATTCTGTGAAATGACACCGCATGAAAAAAGCCGTCAAACAACTGGTGCTTAACGGCTTGTGGAAGTCTGTGGGTTGTGGTGAATTGTAGCCACCTGTGGGTTATGTCACTATTTTATCATGGGAAGCAGCTCTTTGAGCTTCGCTATAAAGGTTTTCTCCACGTTATACTTGGCGAGGCTTTCGGGTGTCAGCCCCATGGAACGGGCTGCGGATGCCCTGTAACCTTTCCAGTCCTTGAAGTAGGCTTTGGACAGCAGGATGGCGACACAGCGCATCTTGCCTTTCACGCAACTGCCGTATATCGTGGAATAGTCGGCACGCATGACGGCACGGAGGAAGTCCCGGTCGGAAACGGCATTGCCGTCCAATAGAGGCTTGCCCTTGTCGGGGCCGCTCTGTACGGTGAAGGAAACGGTACAGCCTTAAAACAGGAACTTGCGCAGTCGTACTGAACGCGCCGCCTTGCATTGTATCTGTGGCGGTAAAACCGGAGGATGCTTCTTCTGTACAAGAGGGTATTGTTTGGGATGTTGCCGACTTGGATGCGCTTTCATACAGCACGTTTCTTTTGACATATCCCATCGTCATGGCGATATGGAACATCTTTATTCCGGCAGACTGTGCTTTCACATCATCATTTTGGGGCAGCATGGAAAGGTGGATGGCTTCCGCAAAGTGTTCCGTGAAGAGTTGTGCCAAATCCTTGTCGTTGGCATTGACAATATACTCCTTGACGGCTTGGATTTTCGCCTTGTCCACTTTGGCAAGCATGGCATACATTTCTTTCCCTCTGTTCCCGTCTGAATCCTTTGCACACTTCCGTATTGCGGCACGGATGGTGTCGATGCAGTCGGTGGCTTCGGTACGTGTCATTGGCTTGGGAGAAATATCAGAACCTTCCGGCGATACTTGCTCCTGTTCTTTTTCGGGAAAGAAGTATTGCCTTATGACTTCCATGCTCAGGTAAGCCACCCCTGTACGGAAAGTAGCCTTGTTCAAGTCAGCATATTTGGAGCAGATACCGTGAAGCCTTTTCGTGTCATCGTGAAGTTCGACAAACTTCCGTGCCAGCTCCTTATCCTCGTGCTCGGTGACATATTCCCTGATGCCGGCCAAAAGAAAAGGCAGGGGCTTCAGGCTGTATCTGATGTTCCGGCAAATATCCTTGCAATCCGTTTCGCCACTGCCTGAAGACTTGCCGGCAAGCGATTCCGCAAGTTTCAGGCTCTCACTGATTACGTTGGACAGCTTGAACAGGTCGCTAATAATGTCAAACCTTGATTTTTCCATAAGCACCTCCTTATATTTCGATGATACCCTTGAAATCCTTTAACGCTATGACGGCCTTTTCCTCCGCATCCAGTTTCAGGTAGCGGCGCAGTTGCGCCTCGCTGCTGTGTCCTGTGATGGCTTGGATGGAAGGAAGAGGAACGCCAGCCTTGTACGCGTTGGTGGCGAAACTCCTTCGGGCTGTATGGGAAAGGAGCATGTCGCAAAACCTCCTTCCACGTTTGGGGTTGAGACGCTTCTCGTCAAAGCCGCAGTCATGTGTCCAGCCGAGCAACAGGCCGATGGTCTTCACCAGCTTGTTCATTTCATTGGGATGAACCGGGGGCAGCTTGCCGTCATACTTGGCAAGCATGGCTCTTACTCGCCTGTCAACGGGGATATAGACTTTCTTTTCCGTCTTCTGCTGTGTGATGAGTATGAACTCCGTGCCGCCTATTTCCGTTATCATGTCCTCGCATATCCTTGAATAGTCGGAAACACGCTGCCCGGTCAGACAGCCCACAATGAAAATGTCCCTTACGTGCTCCAGTGTCCTTATGTGGGTAATCCTGCATTTGGAAAGTTGTGCCAATTTCTCGTCCTCGCTGATGTCAAGTGATTCCAGTCTCTTTTTCACAGCTTCCTTGGTGGAAAGGTCAAGGTCGAGCATTTCCTGTATCTGTTCCGGCGTGAGATAGATGTTGTCCACTTCCTCCTTTTTCGGCACGAAGTCGGAATGACGGAAATCATCGCATTTGGTCAGCTTATCCTCGTAGGCCGCCTTTGCCACCGTGCGGACATCGGTCATGTACGAGTTGATGGCGTTGGGCATCAGACCACGCTCCTTCCAGTAACCGACAAGGCTATTGCGTGTCTCCATCGTCATGTCATCCAGTCCGAGTTTGCGGTGGGTTTCCTTTTGGTAGTTGAGAATCTGTTTTTGGATAATGCGCAGACCTTTTATATAGGCAGGTGAGACTTTCACGGTACGGCCTTTCTTGGTGCGCCGTCCGGTTTCCATGTCTTCTATATAAGAGGTAAGGAAATCATCGAACAGCATCCTGCCTTTGGGCTTGACCTCCACAATCTGCATCATACCGTTGAGCACGTCGTGTTTCACGCTCTCGATGATGTTCTTGGCCTCCTTTGGGTTGAACCCGTCAGCCTCGAATGCCGCCTTTATCCTCGCGAGGACTTGGGCGAACTGCCCGTACTTTATCCCGATGCTTGACATCAGGGCTGACGAGGTGTATTGCAGACTACGGTACTTTTCCCATTCAAGCTGCTTGATAGTGAAGCCCGTCACGACTTTCATGTTCGCCTTTCCGGTGCGCACACGGGCATAGACGGAACCGTAGTCTTCCTTTCCTGCCTTGGATGATTTGATGAAGATGAAATCCATACGCGATATATCCTTTGGTTACATGATGCAAAGGTACAAAATATATCCCGAAATATGGTATCAAATAGTACCAATATTTTCTAAAACCGTGAAATTTCGTGAGTATTCAAACCAAATGAAAATATCTGCAAATATCTGATATACAAAGATAACCTATAAAATAGAATTTCACTGAATATATTTGGTGAATAGTGGTCGACAATCCCGAGCAGACGGTCTTCCGTTTCGACGACAACCTGCTCGATATTTACGACGTCGAGCGGCCGGCCGGACCCGAGCATATCTTCATCATGTCGATGGACCGCACGGGAGAATCGGAGGGGCAGTATTCGAAGATCTCGAAGATGTACCTGCCCTATGTTTCGGGAGCCACGATCTATCTCAAGCAGGGCGATTCCGACCAGATGGTCCCGACCCACGACGGCTGGGGCGAGTACCGGACCGCGCTGTCGTTCTACGATGCGTTCGCCTCGGGCGACCGCCGTCACGACTGGCTGATCGTCGACAAGGTGTACGACGCCGCGGGCAATGTGGTGGCTTCGACGGCC
>ERZ772879.2450-NODE-2450-length-11160-cov-4.670959_pt1 | contig 11160 bp, 10 predicted proteins | sample MGYA00580582_ERZ772879 | MGnify/ENA primary metagenome ERZ772879 (study PRJEB29015, sample SAMEA2737682) | human gut metagenome | biome: human gut; feature: human-associated habitat; material: faeces | place: China | collected 2012 ... | reverse complement strand
CTTTTTCCTCCTAAATTGAAAGTGTGAATAAATTATTCAGCGTCTTCTGCAACTTCTTCAGAGTCTGCATCAATTCCCTGGTTTGCTTCGATAACTGCATCAGCCATAGCAGATGTGATCAGTTTTACTGCACGGATCGCATCATCGTTTCCTGGGATGATATAATCTAATTCTTCAGGATCGCTGTTTGTATCTGCGATTCCAACAAGAGGAATTCCTAAAGTATGTGCTTCCTGTACACAGATGCTTTCTTTCTTAGGGTCTACAACGAAGATCATGTCTGGAAGTCCACCCATTTCTTCGATTCCACCTAAGTTCTTCTGTAATTTGTCTTTTTCTTTGTTAAGTTCTAAAACTTCTCTCTTTGGAAGTACGTCAAATGTTCCGTCTTCTTCCATCTCTTTGATCTTTTTCAGTCTAGCGATTCTAGATTCGATTGTCTTGAAGTTAGTCATCATTCCACCTAACCATCTCTGGTTTACGTAGAACATTCCGCAACGTTCTGCTTCAGCCTGAATAGAATCCTGAGCCTGTTTCTTTGTTCCTACGAACAGAATCTTTCCACCCTGTGCTACACAATCTTTTACTGCGTTGTAAGCATCGTCAACCATTCCTACAGATTTCTGCAGGTCGATGATATAGATACCATTTCTCTCTGTGTAGATGTATGGAGCCATTTTAGGGTTCCATCTTCTTGTCTGATGTCCGAAATGAACACCTGCCTCTAAAAGCTGCTTCATTGAAATAACGCTCATGTCTTTTCTCCTTTTTGGTTAAATTCTTCCGCACAGGTCGCCTTCTCTCTGGACCCATCCTCACACCGTAGGGCACCATCCTTATAGAATCGCCGTGCGTGCTTATTTTTGCAACTTCTGAATTATAGCATAGAAAATCCCCTTATGTAAAGGGGATTTTTCCAATTTTTTTCTGTTTTTCAGCGGTTTCCGGCAGACTTCAGAAGCTCCAGCTCTTTTTCGGTGAGTGAACGATATTTTCCTGTCGGAAGATCTGAAGGAAGCTCCAGCGGCCCCATGGATAGTCTTTCCAAATAAGTTACTTTTTTTCCCAGTGCCTCCATCATCCGTTTTACCTGATGGAATTTTCCCTCGTGGATGGTAAGTCGGATCTCAGATTCCCAGTTCTTACCGGCTTCTGCAGATTCTGTACCGGACTCCCAGGTAGAAAGGATCTCCAGCCTTGCCGGTCGTGTGAGATCTTTTTCCCCGATATCCACGCCTTCTGCCAGCTTCACGACATCTTCTTCTGTCACTTTCCCGGATACTTTTGCATAGTAGGTCTTATCCACATGCTTTTTCGGAGAAAGAAGCTCGTGTGCCAGAGGACCGTCATCTGTGATCAGAAGAAAGCCTTCTGTATCTTTATCCAGGCGTCCCACCGGAAAAAGACCCTTTCTTCTGTCTTTCTCTTCAATGTAGTCAAGAACCGTTTTATCTCTGAAGTCCTCCGTTGCGCTGACACAGCCTGCCGGCTTGTTAAAAAGATAGTATACATATTCCGGTGCAGCATGGATCTCCTGCCCGTTCATAACCACCTGATCTTCTTCTGTTACTTTCAGCTCCGGTTTCTTCACAGATTTCCCGTTAACCTGCACCTGACCCTTCTGTATGTATTTTTTTACCTCGCTTCTTGTACCTGCGCCGGCATCTGCCAGAAATTTATCTAACCGGACTGGTTTTTCCATTAATCATTTACCTCCCATTCTGTTACATGGGCTGCCTTTGCATCTGCTCTGATAAAATCCGGGATCTCACCGGCAAATGTCATATAAAGTCCGGAATCCCCGCCGGTGCTCTCTTGTCCTTCCAGAACCACTTCCATTGTGGCATCTGCATTCCAGATAGTCCATCCGTTTACCAGCTGTGATGGACGGATACATTTTTTCAGGGCTTCCAGCTGTTCCTTTTTATCGTAACGGACTTTATAACCGTTCTCTGTTTCTTCAAGATCCGAAACAGGCTCAATGTCGGAAAAAACCTCATCATCTTCGCCGGCAGCTTCGGAGCTGAAGTAATAAACATCAATATACTCAACAGACAGCTCATCCATAGAAAGAGGATATCCTGTTTCTTCCAAAATTGCAAGTGTTCTCTTATATGACGGATACACCAGAACGGATGTGGACACATTCTCTCCTTCCTGCACAGCCGGTACATTCATTCCCCATTCATCCATGTAGCCTTCTGACGGAATTCCCGTATAATCGAACATCAACATTGCACATGGCTGGTCTTTTACTGTCTGACCGCCGTTTTCCAGAATGTCCTTTCTCAACGCCTCTGCCAGCGCCTGACGCTTCTCTGCATTTTTCTCAAATAAGGTTTGAATATCTCCGTCACAGAAAATACCGGTGACCTCTTTCAGATACTGTTTGTCCAGCTGAAAAAATGAATATCTGTCTTCTTTCCATGTCTGCTCATCATACAGGGCTTCCATAAGATTCTGTGCCTGTGCAGAGGATACAATATAGCCTCTGCATACACTGAATCCCTGTTTATTTATGTAGCGCACATACATGCGCCTTCCTGATTTTTTTCCTTTTTCATTCTGAAGCCTGATATCCTTCAGACTGTTATATAATGCTTTACTTTTCATCACCGGCTGATCCAGCAGACCGGAACTATTGTCTGAGGTGGCAGTATACCGGATCTTATAGATTCCATTTTCTTTTTTTTCCACATTGCAAAGCTGCTCTGTATATGAAAGATTGCTTACATTTATCACAACTCCCTGAAGATTGTCATAAGCCGGAAAATAACTGTCATATCCCAGAAGATCCATTTTCATGGTCAGCGCACAGATTGCCACAACACCTCCAAGGATCATAAGCTGCACTTTTCTGCGGAAAAATCTGCGAAAATCCATTTCATAGATCACTTCCAGAATTCCATGGACTAGGATCGTTCCCAGTATCATTCCGAAGATCCACCATGCTGTTTTGGATGAATCTTCCGGGATCATATAAAAGATCAGACCGATCCCCAGTCCGGATGGTATTGTGATCAGGGCACTTAAGACCGGCTCCATCCAAGTATATACCAGAGCTTTTCCGGTATTCTCTGACCTTCGTCTGCAAAATGCCATCCAGGAAAGTGCTGCCATGATAAACAGCGTGAGGATCAGTATCAGCAACTGCTTTCCAAAGCTTCCGCTGCTGTATCTATCTATAAAGCTTACGATCACCATAAGAGGAGATCCCAGATTCCGCACTGCTGCCAGAATTCCGTAACTGCCCTCGTACCAGGTATCAAAAAATAAATGTCCGCTTAACTGCAGCATCACTGCCAGAACGATACTGTAGGTAAACAGCCCTGCCCATGCAAGTGCTCCCATCAACATGGTACCGGTGCAGGCGATCACCAGCACTGTGGAAAAATACACCAGAAGATACATCAGGAGATGGAGCACCAGCAGGATCAGTGCCTTTTTCATAATGGAAAGGCTGTAATATCCTCTGGCTGCCCCGATGCATACCGCAGCAAATTCCATGATCACATATGGCACCAGATAATAAAGAACAGCCAACAATACTCTGTGCAGAAACAGTGCACTTCGCTTTACCGGAAGGCTGTGATAGAAATCCACTTTTCTCGGGGAATACAGATACCAGAAGCCGCTTACTGCTGCAAAAAATGCGGTTACCGCAGCCACAGCTGCTCCCATTGTGAGAAAGTCTCTGCTCCACAGGCTGGAATACAGATATGAAAGCTGACTCTGAGTATAACTGCGCTCATTCCATTTTCCCATCAGAATAAGTTCCGCTACCGGAAATGCAAGGAGAAATGCGATCATGGCAAATGCCGGGATCCATCTTTGTCCTTTAGAAGAGGATTTCATATACTCACTGGAATAAATTTTTGACTTCATAGCCTGCCACCTCCGTTTCGCTGATAAATATTTCTTCCAGAGTCAGTGGGAGCACTTCGCAGAAAAGAGGATTTTTTGCCTGTATCTTCTCCATGATCTCTCTTCTTGTTCCCCTTGCAGTAATAAGCAGCAGGGAGCCCTGATGCTCTGTTTTCAAAACCTCCAGCTCTTTCTTTAATTCTTCTTCTTTCTTTTTGTCAGTAAGTACACACTGGATCTTATGGATGTGGAATTTCATATCCTCCAGATCTCTGGAAAGGAGAATTCCTCCCTGATGAAGAAGCCCGATGTGATCACAGATATCTTCCAGCTCACGGAGATTATGGGAAGCAATCACCGGCGTAAATTCACGACTCATGATCTCCGATGCAAAAATACTTTTTACTGCCTGGCGCATTACCGGGTCCAGGCCATCAAAGGTTTCATCACAAAACAGATATTTCGTTCCTGTACTGATTCCCAGGATCACCAGAAGCTGTTTCTTCATTCCCTTGGAAAAAGTGCTGATTTTTCGTTTTCCATCCAGATGAAACTGCTTCATCATTGTCTCAAAACGTGCCTGCTGAAATCTCGGATAAATACAACGGTAAAATTCTGCCATGTCCAGAGCATTGTAATTTGCCGGAATATATGCATCGTCCGGGATGTAGAAAAAATGCTCTTTGATCCTTTCATTTTCAAAAACCGGTTCTTCATCCATCAGCACCTCTCCTCTGTCCTGACGGATGATCCCGGCCATGATACGGAGCAGAGTACTTTTTCCCGCACCGTTGGAACCGATCAGTCCAAAAACCTCCCGTTCCCCGATATCCATGGTTACCTTATTTACTGCCTGTATTTTGCCAAAAGCTTTGCTGCAGTTTTTTATCTCAATCATTGTTTCCCTCCTTATAGCATAAGCGGATCACACCGATCATTTCTTCCTCCCCTACTCCCAGAGCCATTCCCTTTTCTGTGATCTTTTTCAGCTCACTTAAGGTTTCTTCCATACCGATCTGCCTGATCCTGCCGCTGTCTGTGACAAAACTGCCTTTTCCCTTCACCGGACAGATCAGCCCCTGCTGCTCCAGTTCCATATATGCCCGCTGGATGGTATTTGGATTGATTGATAATTCCACGGCCAGCTGCCGCACAGACGGCATCTTGGAAGATGGCTCCAAAGCTCCTGACAGGATCAGCATCCGGAATTTCTCTACGATCTGCTCGTAAATGGGACGTCTGTCCTGATAGTCCAAGAATAACATACGACGCTCCTTTCTCTGTAATCTGCGTATTAAGTGTATTAATTCTTTTAATACACTTATAATAGCACGTGATACAAAGATACGCAAGAAATGGTCTCTTAAATAAATATAAAATCTATATAAATTTACCGGCAGCAAAAGATTCCGGCATATTTTTACAAAAAAAATCTGTAATGGCATCCTTATACTATGATCCCACTACAGATTCTCTGTAAAGCAAATATTTATCTTTCACTCTGCCTGATCCATTAGCAGGCAGATATTCATGATCCACATTGGATCAGACAGCCCGGTAGCCACGTTTTTCTCCCCGGCGCGCAAAATACTGATATCCTCCGATCATCGCTGCCGCAAAAACACCATAGATCATCAGAAGGCTTCCTGCTCCGGCTTTTTCCACCAGAGTCTGGGCGTATTCACTGAAAATAAGTATCCAGGTATTGGCTCCGATGTGCATCAGCACACTGGTCCACTTATTACCGCCCATCTCCAGAAACCACGCAGAAATCCCTCCCAGAACAAACGCATACACAGCCTGCAGGACATTTCCGTGATAAATTCCGAAAAACGCCGCAGAGATCACAGCGGAAACCAGCACTGAAAAGTGATCCCGAAGTCGCAGATAGATCAGCCAGCGAAAGATCATTTCTTCTGCAACGGGCGCTATGATCCCCATCCAAAAGATCATCATAAACAAACTCTTTCCTGAGGTGATCTTCGTCATCGTCTCTCCATAGCTGGATGAGATCCAGTTCTGCAGAATCGCCACCAGCACATTGGCATACTGGGCAAATCCGGCTCCAGCAGCAAGAAGAAGCAGCATTTCAGGAATAGATAGCCTTTGTTCCTCAACGGAAGTCAAACCGCCGATCAGCCTTCCTATACGATCCTTCCGGTAAAAATATACTGCCGGAAACATAACCAGCACTCCGGTAAGTCCGGTGATCACCAGCGTATAACTATAGTACCTTTCCTGTGCGTTGCCGACATGCCCTGCCAGCCAGAGAAACACGGCGCTTCCGAGGATCTGTCCGATAAGATAATGGATTCCTGCCGGATAAAGCTCCCTCCACACTATTTGAAAAATATTCTGTCTGTGCAGAGGGGTCAGACGAAAAAATTCAGAAGTTCATCTGCGGAAGCTACGATCTGAAGAGGCTGTGCCTTTTCCAGTTCTTCTCTGCTTCCATATCCGTAAGATACAGCCACACACTGTATCCCGCATCGTCTGGCTCCGAGAATGTCATGTTCTCTGTCACCCACCATGATCACCTGGTCACGGTGGTCAGAAAGGCTCATTCTTTCCAGAGCTTCCTCGATCACCTGAGATTTGGTTACTTTCGGTCCATTGAGGTCCGTCCCGGCGATCACCTCAAAATATCGACTCAGATTAAAATGGTCCATGATCTGTGTTACGTAAAAGGTCGGTTTCGCAGACGCCACAGCCAGTCTGTAGCCACGACGTTTCAGTTCTGCCAGGGCATTTTCCACACCCGGATAAACGGTGTTCTCATACATTCCTTTTTCTGAATACCGTTCTCTGTAATATTCGATTCCCTTCTGCGCTGTCTCTTTATCAAATCCCGCATATTTCATAAACTGTTCCAGAAGCGGCGGACCCACAAAAACCTTCAATGGCTCCAGCTCCGGTGCCGAAACTCCAAGCTTCTCCAGTGCATACTGTACAGATTTCGTAATCCCCTCTCCGGATTCTGTCAGTGTTCCGTCCAGATCAAAAAAGATTGCCTTATACATAAATTCCTCCTGTTGTATAAAATAATCAGTAAGTATGCCTATTGTATCACTGTTTTTCTGGTAAGTCCATGGTTTCATAGTACAGCTTCCCGGATTTCACAAAACCCATGAGTTCTGCTTTCCAGGGATTTCTGCTTTTTTTCGGTAATTCCGCCAGAAGCTTTTTTCCTTGCCAGTAAAAATCACATTCTTTTCCATTGATCCGAAATGAAAGGATCTGGAACGGAATATCCGGACTGATCTCTATCCGGATCCTGTTACCGTCTGTTTTCATTCGGATCACCGGTTTTTGCTCTTTTTCTTTTTTCCTATCCGACGTTCCTGCTGGTTCTGTCCGATAATAAGATAATGCCGGATTTTGCTTCTTCTCCCTCTTTGATGCATCTGTCACTGACTTTCGAACTGGTTTTTGAGTCAACGTTACAGATGGACTTGCTATCACTGTCTGTGTGGGGATTGGTTGTTCAGTCAGTATTGGCAGTTTTGTTGGTATCGGCGTTTCCGTCAGTTTTTCCGCAGGCGTATCAGCTATCTCTGCTTCTTCCGGAATAGTTATCCCCTGATTTTTATCTTGTCTGATATCCGGTTTCTGAACTTCATAGCCTTCTCCCCCAACCGCCGGATCTTCTGCCGCAGTATTTTCATTTTTCATAAGGCTTTCTTCCTGAGAACGTACCTCATCTGTCTGAAAATCTAAATTCCATTGTGCAGACTCCTCCTGATCATTCTCTGATTCTGCCCAGGCAGCGGAATACTCCTCAGTATTTCCTTCTTCTCTGTTCCAATTACTATCATCACTTCCTTCTCCTGCATAGCTTTCTTCCCAGTCTTCCGGCAGCTGTCCGGTTCCTTCTCCCACATTCATATCAAATCCGCCGGTATCAAAACTATCCATTCCTGACACATCAAATCCATAGACAGCAATGGAAGGGATCATCCAGCTGCGTAAGACCAGCAGAAACAAAACAATAAAACAGGTTTTCCTACTAGGAATTTTCATTTCTTTTGGTTTTTTCTGATCACTTTCTCTTCTTTTTCTCATTGATCTCCTCCCAAAGCTGCAGATTTCTGCTTTCACTGTCATCCAGTAATTCCGCTTTTTCTTTCTCTTTATAATCTTCCCACAGCTTTCTGCTGGCCTCTTTCTGCCCGGTCCGAATAAGAAACATCCCATATTCTCCGTAAGCCACAGGATATTCTGCATCATACAGAAGAAGATTTTCATAATATAAAGCCGCTTTTTCCGGTTCACACAAAAGCTCCGCATTCCATGCCAGCAATAGCTCAATACGACGCTGCTGTTCTTTTTCCCCATAATTTCTACTTAACCTCTGGAGTCTCTTTTCCGCTGCCATACAGCACTTTTCCCGATCTTTTGAGTCTTCCGGATACTGTCTGGCTTCGTAATACAAATCTGTTACTTCTGAGATCGCCACAGAAAATTCTTCCGTTTTCAGCAATCCTGCTATCAAGATCAGTGTTCCTATCAGAATCCCTGCAGCTGCCGCTTCCAGAAATCGTTTTCTCCAAGTGATCATCCGATATCTGTTTTCCAGCTTTTGGATTTTCTTCTGAACCACTGACATATCCGAATATCTGTATTTTTCCTGTTTTCTGGTACATCGGAACAGAAGCAAGAAAAAATCCGGATATAAAATCCACTGCCATTTCTTTTTTCCGCAAAGCTTTTCCAGGGTCTTCCCCAGAGCATAAATATCACTTCCCGGTCTTAAGTAGCCCTGATACTGCTCCGGCGCCGCATAGCCTTTCGTTCCTTCACAGATCTGTTTTCTTTTTCCATGATCGAACATGGCACTTCCAAGATCTATCAGATACAGATGCCCGGTTTCAGAAAACATAAGATTATCCGGTTTCAGGTCCCCGTAACAGACCGATGGCTTCCGACTGTGAAGATATTCCAATACTCTGGCAATCTCCTTTCCCAGAGCAAGGATTTCCCGTAAAGAAAACCGTTTTCCTGAACGGAGAAGTTCTCCCAGCGACTGACCCTTGATATATTCCATGATCAGATAACAATACTCCCCTGTTTCCACATAATCGATAATCTTCGGTATTGCAGGATATTCCAGATGCTGCATGAGTCTGGCTTCTTTTTTCTTTGCGATCGGTATCTCTTTCACTGCACGGCAGATACCAAGCTCCATATCTTTTGCCAGATAAAGGCTTCCACCTCCGCCATGTCCAATTTGTTCTACAATGCAATAACGTTCTTTCAGAACATTTCCGATCAGACAGATCACCTTCCTCTCATTTCTGTCAGACAATATTTATGATTACGTTTCTTATTGATTTGGGATAATCCGGTGAATTCCGGTTTGAAAAAACAGATAACTTATAGTCAGGCAGATATTCGTGATCTGCCCTCGTTTAGGATAAGTCCTATTATAGCACGTCCTGTTCTTTTTGCAAAGAACTTTCTATATAAAAAAGTCCGCCGGATATAGCAGACAAAAAATGTCCCTTTATCCGGCGGGCCGTCATCATTCATAGTGTTTGTATCTGCAGAGCTATACCTTACATACGATCCGGTGCAGAGAATCCAAGAAGATCGATGCTTGTCTCAAGCACTCTTCTTGTAAGCTGGAGCAGCTGAAGGAAGGATTCCTTCTGTGCCTGATCCTCTTCGCTTAAGATCTTGGTCTCATGGTAAAAGCTGTTAAATGCATTGGATACCTCATAGATATATGCACAGATCTTATGTGGTGCTTTTTCTTCAAAAGCGTTCTCAACCATTGCCGCAAAGCCGGAAAGCTGAAGCATCAGGTTCTTCTCACTGGCATTGACTGCCGGAAGGATCTTACCTGTACTTAAATCTCCTCCCTCCTGTACATAACGGTTCAGGATCGACTTAATACGAACGATAGTATAAAGGATATACGGACCTGTATTTCCCTCAAAGGATGTAAAGCGGTCAACATCAAAGATGTAATCCTTGGTCGCCTGGTTGGAAAGATCTCCGTATTTGATTGCGGAAAGTCCTACGATCTTGGCAGTATCCTTTGCATCTTTATCTTTTACACTGCGATTCTCCACGATCTTGCGGTACATTTCCTCATCAATGTCTGCGATCAGGTTCTCCAGACGCATAACACCGCCTTCTCTTGTCTTAAACGGTTTACCGTCTTTTCCATTCATGGTACCGAAACCAAGGAAGGAAAGCTTGGTTTCCGGATTTACAAGACCGGTTTTTCTTGCGCAGCGGAATACCTGGATAAAATGCAGCTCCTGACGCTTGTCAACAACATAAAGGATCTCATCCGGCTGAAAGAGTTTCATACGCTCTACGATAGTAGCAAGGTCTGTAGTCGTATAGAGAGAAGCTCCGTCTGATTTCAGAAGCATACATGGAGGAATCTCTTTTGTGTCGTTCTCTTCTTTTACATCTACTACAAGTGCACCCTGGTCTACATAAGCGAATCCTTTTTCTTTCATCTCCTCAACCATTCCAGGAATATATGGCTGTGCATCGGATTCCTTTTTCCAGAGATCAAAAGACACATTTAATTTGTCATAGTTGCGCTTCAGGTCTGTAACGGATACGTTCATAATATGGTTCCAGAGAGCCATGTATCCCGGTTTGCCCTGCTGAAGAAGATGAGTTGCCTCCAGTGCTTCCTGACGGTATGCCTCATCCTCCTTGGATTTGCCGCTTGCACATGGATAAATCTCCTCAAGCTCACTAATAGTAAAAGGTGCCTCTGCAGGATATTCACCTGTATAGCTGTCATCAAAATATACAAGCTCCGGCTGTCTGTGCTTCAGCTCTGTAATGATCAGTCCCAGATAGCCCTTTTCTGCCCGCTTCTGGTAGTATTTGCAGATTTCGTCATCAATATAGCCATGCGAAGCAGAACGGGTAGCCATAGGCGGCATGACAATACGGTTTGTCAACGTCAGATGGTGGATAGACAGCGGTTCTTTCCATTTCATGATACATCACTCCTCATATACTGATGATTTGCATAACACATGATTGCACGAGTGCGAAACAGTCTTTTTTTTAGTATATCATGAAACAGCCTCTTTCTATAGGAATTTTTTAGTCTTATACCGGAAAAAGATTTTCTGCCTCTTATCTTCTATCCGTGTTATAATAGCCGTACGATGAAAAAGGAAGGTAACAAAACATGAAATCTCAACATCGGGCAGCTATGGTGATGGGCTGTCTGCTTCTCTTATGCACCCTTAGTATCCTGCTGATTCCCTCCCGGCACGGCAGTGAAATCCCTCCGGCAGCCTTATGGTATAACGAACT
>ERZ772879.2447-NODE-2447-length-11170-cov-4.178408_pt1 | contig 11170 bp, 9 predicted proteins | sample MGYA00580582_ERZ772879 | MGnify/ENA primary metagenome ERZ772879 (study PRJEB29015, sample SAMEA2737682) | human gut metagenome | biome: human gut; feature: human-associated habitat; material: faeces | place: China | collected 2012 ... | reverse complement strand
ATAAAATGTTTGATTCACTCAAGATAACAACTAGCTATCTCTCGTTTTACTGTTTTTGGTTTTTCAAACCGTTCTTAAAAATGTAAAGAATTTTCGAGAATCGTATGTGTTTCACTGTTTAGTTATCAAGGTTGTCTGTCTTGCGACAGCTTGTTTACTTTATCACATCTCTTTTTCTTTGTCAAGAACTTTTTTCAAGTTTTTTCAAAGTTTTTCGAACTCTTCCGAATTTCCGAACTGTTCTTCTGATCTGTGATTGTCGGCTCTGTTCAAGCGACTTGATTACTTTAACACGTTTGTTTCAAGTTGTCAAGCACTTTTTTAAATTTCTTTTTTCTTTCAGAAATCTATCTGAATTGTTTTTATCTAATAAACAATTATTTCCGACAGCTCATCTAATATAACACCGAAAAGCCACAATGTCAACAGTTAATTTCATAATTTGACAAACTTTTTATATTTTCACCCTAATCTCCACTAAATCCCCAGCAACCATCCAGTCTATCTGACACCGGAATTCCAACCATCCTCCCCATCTATCCTTCCTATATCATGCAGCATCCATATACCATATATACACAACACCCCAGCTTTTCCGTCCCCTTCATACTATATATAGGAAACTTTTCTATTCCGCCAAACTAACAAACCACCATCCCGCTTCTCTTTCAGCCATCTCTGTCACAGCCAACAGCCAGCAAGCTCAAATCATTCTCTTCGGCGACATTTGCAGGGCCTTTAGAAAAACTTAGCCCCGGGAAATCTGCGTTATTCGCAGATCACTCACTGTCTGAGCCGCTTCGCGGCGAGTTTGAGTTATCTGTGAATGCTTTTAGCAGATTTTCCGGGGCTTAGCTTTTCTTAAGGCCCGAAACCGAGCCGAAGAGAATGATTTGAGCTTGCGTCCCTTTCATCTGGAATAAAACCCACTCTCAACCTCCACCGGAATCACCCTCTCCTCAATCCCCTCAATCTCAATAAACCTCTGTCTCCCCAACATCTCCACCATCTGCGCAAGCAGCTCCCTGCTCCCCTGCGCCTCCATCTCCACGCGGTCATCCCAGTTATTTCTCACCCAACCGGTAACCCCCAGAGAACTGGCAATATAACAGGCCCGATAGCGAAATCCAACTCCCTGCACTCTCCCCGAAAACCAATAATGCTTCCTTATCAGATTCTCTCTCATCTCCGAACCCTTCCCATCCTGAACATCATGCTTTTTCCAGACTCCCCGGCCTTTCTCATACTCCTCAGCAATCTCCTCACCTGTCTCAGAATCCTGCAGAAACGTTCTGTACTTCTTTCTCTTAAAATCAAATATACTCAACAGCAACCCTCTCTCACAGCTACTGTGCCGGCAACTTGATTTCCCGAACATTCTCACATCTTTCCTTCCAGCCTGTTTCAGGAATCACTCTGCCGCCACACTACAATCACACCCTGATCACAAATCCGTCTTTTCTCGCTTTCGCTTTCGGATATTCCCCGGAGCGATAACCAAGCACACAATGACCAATTCCAACATAAGACTCCGGCACACCCCACTCTGCCTTCAATGCCTTTCCTTCTTCAGAAGCAAACACCTCTCTTGCACGATGAATCCAGCAGGAATCAACCCCAAGGGCATGAGCAGCATTCATCAGATTTCCCATAACCAGACTTCCATTTTCCACACATGTAGGCATATTACTGTCTGCAAAGACCACAACAACTGTCGGTGCCCCATAGAACGGATCATTCTCAGTCCCCATCACATCCGCATTCATTTTAGAAAGCTTCGCAACAAGTTCCGGATTCTGTGTTACTACCATAAGTGTACCCTGTTGTCCCATTCCGCTTGGTGCGTATTCCCCTGCTTCAAGAATTTCATTCAACACTTCTTCCGGCACCAGATCTTCTTTATAACCACGTACACTTCTTCGCTCCAAAAGATTTTTTATTGTCTCATTCATGTCTCATATCCTCCTGTATTTATTTTCATCACTGTCAAAGCAACATTACTGTCCACCACGTTCTCAGCAACACAGCCAGGCAACAATATCTTCCTATATTATAGCACTACATCTACCAAAACTCACCTGTATTTCCCATAATTTTCAGGCAATTTTCCTTGCCCCTGCATCACAACTGGTCTATAATAAAGAACAGACTAACATGAGGTATAAACTATATGAACAAAAAAGAAATTTCTGAAATCAAGAAACAGTTCACTCCCGAGAACTGTTCTCTCACCCGCATCTGCGGATGTTACGTTGACGGAGAAAAGAATAAAAAAACCGAACTGAAAGAAGCATTTCTCTCTTTATCAGAAGAAGAAATGTTCAAATACTTTGAAATTTTCCGCAAATCCCTTTCCGGAACAATAGGAAAAAATCTGATGAACATGGAATTTCCTCTCGAGCAGGAAACTGAGGGTGGAACTCAACATTTTCTTATGAAACTGAGAGAAAGCAAACTGACCGATAATGCACTGGTAGAAAGTTTCTACGATAAGATCATTGAAAACTATGATTATCCCGAAAACTACTACATCATCCTGATCCATGGAGTATATGATATCCCCGGAAAATCTTCCGACGGTGCAGAAATGTTTGATGCATCTGATGAGATTTATGAGCACATCATGTGCTGTATCTGTCCTGTAAAACTCTCTAAGGCAGGTCTTTGCTACAATGCCGAAACCAACAGCATTCAGGACCGTATCCGCGACTGGATCGTGGAACTTCCGGATGTTGCTTTCCTTTTCCCGCAGTTTAACGACCGCAGCACTGACATCCATGGTGTCCTTTATTATAGTAAAAATGCAAACGAGCTTCGGGATATTTTTATCGATGAACTGCTTGGATGTACAGCACCTCTTTCTGCAGGAGGACAGCGTGATTCCTTTAACGCACTGGTTGAAGATACTCTGGGCGACGACTGCAGATATGACACTGTATTAAGCATTCACGAGAAATTAAACGACCTGATCGAATCACAGAAGGATGAGCCGGAACCTGTAGTTCTGACCAAATCTGAGGTAAAACGCCTCTTTGAAGAATGCGGCGTAGAAGATGAAAAACTACAGTCATTTGATGAACAATACGAGATCACAGCCGGGGAAAAATCCTCTCTGGTTGCTTCCAACATCACCAATACAAAAAGATTCGAGATCAAAACCCCGGATGTTGTAGTCCACGTAGATCCTGAACGTGCCGATCTTGTGGAAACACGCGTAATTGACGGACGCAAGTGCCTTGTGATTCCAATGGAAGGCGAAGTTGAACTGAACGGAATCCGCGTACATACAGGAAATGAAAATCCTTCTGATGACGAATTTTATGACAATACAGATACTGAGACAGAGGAGACATCTGATGGAGAATAATCGTAAACTCTTATTTTTTGACATTGACAAAACCCTGTTAACCCCTTACCCATGGACAGTTCCGGACAGTGCGAAACAGGCTTTAAAAGAAGCCCGCTATAATGGTCATCTCCTTTTCATCAATTCCGGACGTACCTATACAATGATTCCGGAAATCATTAAAGAAATGGGATTCGACGGCTATGTATGCGGATGCGGCAGCCAGATTTATATGAATGAAGAGCTTTTGTTTTCCAGTTCTATTCCAAATCCGCTTTGCCGTAAAACAACAGAATTACTGCGGGAATGCAGAATTCCTGCGTTTTTTGAACGCCCGGATAAGATTTTATATGACAGCAGTTCATGTGCTGTTCCTGAAACTGTTCAGAAGCTGAAAGCAGAAGTTATAGTAGAAGATCTGGCTCTCTACCCGCCCGAAACATACAACCATTTTACATTTGACAAGTTTCTGGCTTTTCCGTCTGCTGATTCTGATATGGAAACTTTCCGCAAATTTGCAGATGAACATTTTCTGTGTTTCATACATGAAGACAAGGCCTGGGAACTGACTCAGAAAAATCTCAGCAAAGCAACCGGAATCCGGTTTCTGGCAGACCGCCTTGGGGTTCCGGTCAAAGACACCTATGCATTCGGCGACAGCACGAACGATCTTCTTATGCTGCAGTTCGCCGGAAACAGCATCGCAATGGGCGACTCGGATCCCCTGATCCTGCCTCACTGCACTTACCAGACAACCAATATAGAGGACAACGGAATTGCCAATGCTTTGAAGCATTTCCATCTCATTTAGCAGAACATACAAAATAACGTATTATCATATCTCTATTTATCTGTGTTATTTTTGCATATTTAGGAGAATGATTTCGGATTTATTTAAACTTAAAAACAGCTATGTGAAAACACTCAGGTTTTCATCATAGCTGTTTTAATTTACAATACTCAATTCCCATCAGCAGGCTACTGACAGTTCGGATTTTCTTATTTAGCTGCTTCTGTCGGTGTTGCTTCCGGTGTTTCAGTAGTTTCTGCTGCTTCTTCCTCTGCCGCAGGTGTCTCAGTCACATCTGTATCTTCTGCTGCAGGTGTTTCTGTAACTTCCTCTGTTTCCGGTGTTGGAGTTGCCTCTTCTGTCACTTCAGGTGTCGGTGTTTCCGGAACCGGAGTAGGAGTCGGCGCCATGAAGGTATGTTTGTCAGTGATCTTAAGTGTCTTAAGGACTTTCTTAACCGCCTTTACATCTGCCTCATCCAGCCATTTGGCAGTTGTATCTGTAAAATAGGTATTTTCTTTGGAATTCTGAAGAGATTCTCGCTTGGAAGCTGTGGCATCTTCATCATTGATCTTGTCAAGTCTTACTACATAGTATCCTGTGTCAGTCTCAATAATATTGTCTGCAACTTCTCCATCCTTCAGTCCTCTCAGAACCTTCAGAACCTCATCCGGATATGCCTCGCTGCCGGAATCTTCATCCTCGTCTTCGCTCTCTTTTGTTGTAAAATTACCCTGTACTGCAGAATAACTGTCATCTACACCTTTGGCAATCTCACTCATGTCTGCTGTAGGATCCTCTTTCATCTTATCCAGAATCTCCTGAGCCTGTTCTTTCTTAGTCTTTTTCTCCTCATCAGTTATATCATCACCGCTTGTAGAGATACTTACATAAGTGAAGGTTGTCTGATTCGCTTCATCATCAGAAACTGTGATCTTTCCTTCTGCTACAACCGGATCATACATCTTCTTCTGAATTGTCTGAAGCTCCAGAAGTGTTTTTACCTGATCTTCCGTTACCGCAAGTTCCTTAATTGTCTCTTCACTGTTTGCAGCCATAAACTGTGATGCTGCATCTGCGATCGCTGCTTCATCATCATCTGTAAGCTCTACGTTATAATCCGCAGTCTTCTCTTTGAGAATATACATCTTCTCAACAGACTCCAGACTGTTTGTCACTGCCTGATCACCATAAGTCTCATCTGAATCATCACCTGCTGTCTGATCCCAGATATTATCTGCACTTCCCATATAATTTAAATACATGGTTGTTGTCTGCTGTTGTTGTTCGCGGGCATAAAGACTTACAACTCCAAGCGGAATATCTGTTCCGTCAACAGTAGCCACTGTCTTTGTTCCATCTAATGTTTTACTTCCACAGCCGGAAAGCATACCAACTGACATCACACCTGCCAGTGTCACAACGGCTGTTCTCTTTACCATTTTTTTCATTTCTTCCTCCATATTATCAATCTGGTCTTTCTTCCATACCACTTTCCCAGAATGTACTGTTATTAGAGTATAAACTTTTTTCCTGCGAAGGGCAAGGCAAATCGAAAAATATGTAGTATATTTCACATATTTTCCGCCATGCTCTTAAGTTCCTCTGCAAATTCCGTCAATGCCAGGATCAGATTCCCCTGTGGTTCCAGGATAAATTTCGGTTCCTGCTCATTCTTAAACTGCAGACCTCTTCTGTATTTCTGCATAAGAGCCGGAAAGCCTTCTGTATTCAGCCTTGCTTTCTCATAAAGGGTAAACCGGACTGTTTTTCCAGTCTGCTTTATTTCCGTTACGTACCCCTGATGAGCAATCGCCTTTAACTTCGCAATCGCCAGAAGATTCAGCACTGCCTTTCCGGGTTCTCCGAAACGGTCCAGAAGTTCTTCCAGCATATCATCATAATCCTGTTGTGTCTCAATCCCCGCAATTCTTTTATAAATATCCAGCTTCTGAAATTCATTACTGATGTAGGAATCAGGAATATACGCATCAACATTCAGATCAACCGATGTCTCGAAATCCTCCATTGTATGAATACCCTTCGCCTCTTTCACTGCTTCATTGAGCATCTTACAATAAAGATCATATCCAACCGCATTCATATGTCCATGTTGCTGCGCGCCCAGCAGATTTCCGGCACCTCGAAGTTCCAGATCTCTCATTGCAATCTTAAATCCGCTTCCCAGATCCGTATACTCGCGGATCGCAGCCAGACGCTTCTCAGCCGTCTCCTTCAGCATCACATTCTTTCTGTACATCAGAAACGCATAGGCAGTTCTGTTGGAACGCCCGATCCTTCCCCGAAGCTGATAAAGCTGAGAAAGCCCGTATCTATCTGAATCATGGATAATCATAGTATTTACATTGGAAATATCCAGCCCTGTCTCAATGATCGTGGTGGAAACCAGCACATCAATATCCCCGTTTACAAAGGAATACATCACATTCTCCAGTTCCCTCTCACTCATCTGGCCATGAGCAAAATCCACCCTTGCATCCGGCACCAGCTTCGCAATACGCAGGGCAACATCTGCAATATCCGTCACTCGATTATAAACATAATAAACCTGTCCGCCTCTGCGCAATTCCCTGTTGATAGCCTCTCGGACCGTCTCTTCATCATATTCCATAACATATGTCTGGATCGGCATTCTGTCCATAGGAGGCTCCTCCAGGACACTCATATCCCGGATTCCGATCAGGCTCATATGAAGAGTACGGGGAATGGGCGTTGCAGTCAGTGTAAGGACATCCACATCCTTCTTTAACTGCTTGATTTTTTCCTTATGCGTAACTCCAAACCGCTGTTCCTCATCAACGATCAACAGGCCAAGATTTTTGAACTGTACGTCTTTGGAAAGGATTCTGTGCGTTCCAATGATCACATCCACCTGACCTTTTTTCAGATCTTCGATTGCCTTCTTCTGTTGTGCCGGGGTCCGGAATCTGCACAACAGTTCCACACGTACCGGAAATTCCTTCATCCTCTGCACAAAGGTATTATAAATCTGCTGCGCAAGGATTGTTGTAGGTGCAAGATAAGCTACCTGTCTGCTCTCCTGTACTTCCTTAAATGCGGCACGCAGCGCCACTTCTGTTTTGCCGTATCCCACATCCCCGCAGATAAGCCGGTCCATAATCCTGGTACTCTCCATATCACGTTTGGCATCCTCAATAGCACTGAGCTGATCCTCTGTCTCTTCATATGGAAACATTTCTTCAAATTCTCTCTGCCATACAGTATCAGGACCACAGACATATCCTTCCTTTTCCTGACGCACTGCATAAAGCTCTACCAGTTCTTTTGCAATATTTTTAACTGCCCCACGAACCTTGCTCTTTGTTTTATTCCACTCCTGAGTACCAAGTTTGTTCAGCTTCGGAGCCTTTGAAGCATCTGCCCCTGAATATTTCTGCAGACAGTCAAGCTGAGTAGCAGGAATATAGAGATTGCTTCCGCCTCTGTATTCAATTTTAATATAATCTTTAACGATCCTGTCTACTTCAACTTTTTCAATTCCTCGGTAAATACCAAGACCATGCTTTTCATGGACAACAAAATCGCCGATAGAAAGCTCCGCAAAATCCTGAATACGGCTTCCACTGTAATTTTTTTTCTTCTTTTTTTTCTGTTCCTGTCCAAAAATGTCAGATTCTGTCATTACCGCAAACTTGATCAACGGGTATTCAAAGCCCTTCTTTGCATGGCCATAAACCACCATGATCTCGCCCGGACAGATCTCCCTGTCATAATCTTGTCCATAAAAGGCTGCCAGTCCCTCTTCCTGAAGATCCTTTGCCAGCCTCTCGGCCCTTGTGCGGGAACCGGAAAGCAACGCGATCCTGTATCCCTGTTTCTTATACTGATGAAGATCTTTTACCAGAAGTTCAAAACTGTTGTTATAAGCGCTGATTGATTTTACCTCCAGGTAAAATTTCTCCCGCACTTTCCAGCCTGCCTGTTTCGGTTCCAGCGCACATACAGAAATACAGTTGCGTTTATTCAGTTCTTTTTGAAGCTGTTCAAAAGAACAAAGCCAGTTTTCCGGCAGATTCCGGCTGCCTTTTTCCTCTCTGTGCATACGGCTCTGTCTGTACTCTTCTTCTACAGCCCCGCCTTTCTCAGTCAGTCGGTTTGGTTCATCCAGAAAGATTATGGTTCTTTCCTCCGGAAAATAATCCAGGAAGGAAACCATATCCTTGTCCCCTATATGCTCCACAGCCGGATAGATCGTAAGTTCTTCCAGATTTTCCAGAGAACGCTGACTCTCCGGATCAAAACTCCGGATAGAATCAATCTCATCTCCCCAAAGCTCGATTCTCCATGGATTTTCCTCAGTGAGACAGTAAATATCCACAATACCGCCACGCACAGAGAACTGCCCCGGCATTTCCACCTGTCCTACCCGCTCGTAACCTAAAGCCACCAGCTGGTTCTTCAGCTGTTCTATGTCTACGGTGCTGTCACTTTCGTAATGAATCAGCTGTTCTTTTATCTTTCCCAGAGATTCCAGAAAATCCATACATCCGTCAATACTTGTAACAACTGTCAGTTCTTTCTCTTCCAGTAACGCCTTAATGACCTTCATCCTCTGACGTATCAGCAGATTTCCATGGATATCTGCCTGAAAAAAAAGCAGATCCCTGGCAGGATAATAGCAGACAGATTTATCGTAGAAACGATAATCTTCAAAAAGATCCTTGGTTTCTTTTTAAATTTCTCTGGCGCGGCGTTCGTCCTCCGCCAGGATCAGACGATAAGGCGCAATCCCGGAAAGTCCGTACATCAGATGAGATTTCTGCGATTCCATACACCCCGAAACCTGCAGGATTCCCTTATTCGTTTTGCTTTTTTCTTTAATCTGTTCAAACTCTGCAAGCCCCTGCAGAGGTGTTAAAAATGCTTTCATCTTCACCCCTCATGATCCTTCGACGTAATAAAAGCGGCTTCTGTTTCCAGTTACCGCTTTCTATACCTTTTGCTGAACAATCATCTATTTCCTGTCTGCTTATTTCTGTACAGGTACTTTTCTGTTATATTCGTTCATGGCTGCATCTGTACCCTGTGTGATTATGATATCCACAGCCTTTGCCGCCTTTGCTATTGCTTCATCCACAAGTTTCCTGTCTTCTGTGGAAAATCTGCCAAGTACATGATCTGCCAGATCCCATCCCTTCGGCTTTGCACCAACTCCTACTTTAATACGGAGAAATTTCTCTGTGCCAAGCTGGCGGATAATATCTTTGATCCCGTTATGTCCACCCGCACTTCCCTGCTTGCGGATGCGAAGCTGCCCGGGCTCCAGATCAATATCATCATAAATAACAATAAGCTCTGATTCCGGATCAATTTTAAAATAATTCGCCATCTCACGAACAGGACCGCCACTCAGGTTCATAAAAGAAAGTGGCTTCATAAGAATCACTTTCTCTCCGCCGATCATGGTTTTACCGTACATGGCATTAAATTTCACACCACCCTGAGGGACATTGTAATCCTCTACCAGACGGTCAACGGTATCAAATCCCATATTGTGGCGTGTTGCTTCATACTGTTTCCCGGGATTTCCCAGGCCAACTACTAAATACATATATGTGTCTCCTGCTTAATTTAACACCATTTTCCGGAATTACCATACCTGTCCTGATGTCAAATTTATTTTTTACATACTCTAAAGTGTGTTTAAAAAATCAATCTTATAAATTGTGACGCACATCTTGCGGGAATGATTTTTCAGACACGCTCTAAGATAATTAATTAAAATATACCATCTCTTCCTTAAGCGGCTCGCATTCTTTCACATCACTTGCATAAAGAACAATGCCCTCACCCTGATATTCTGTACGGTTCTCAAATGCGACCTTCGCTGTTACTTCTACCCAGCTGCCCTCTTTGATATGCGGTGCATAATCGCTTCTGCACACGTATCCAAGGAAAGTGGTATCATCTGCGCAGCAGGTCATTGCCACACGTCCCGGAACAAAGAATTTACTTCCCATTCCACGTGGTTTCATGACACGTCCTTTAAAGCGGACAATTTTGTCTACATATTTATCCGGATTATCCATGGCATCCACAAACCAGATACCATAATCTTCCGGTGGAATCTCAATGATCGGTGCATTGATATCAAACGGCATCTCATCCTGGAAAATGTCATCCATCTCGCCCTCTTCATTTTCAAAGATAACCTCTGCACTCTGATTTGCGACCTTGATCCCTCGTCTGTATGCAGGAAGCGGATCTCCCTCTTTACAGCGGTTAAATACAACCATATCTGTATTTCTGATCATATCCATGAACAGAGATTTCATGTTTGCCATATACATCTGGAAAGTACTGCCATCGACACATGTGATCTGCTGTTCGACTCCCCAGCCTTTCGGAAGCTGCATCTTCTCAAAATTGCTTACCAGCCACATGCCATTATATTCGATCACAACACGCTCCGGCTGATGGATGATATCCATGGCAGCCAGACGCTGTGGTGTCAGATCTTCTTCATCCTCGATCACTTCCACAACTGTGTTTGTAAGTTTCAGTTTATCCATATCATATTCTTCTTCGCCTTCTTCGCAAAGGATCAACAGAGTTTTGCCGTCAATGGCAAAGTACTCCTGCTGCAGTGTAAAATCCAGGAAAGTAGTCTTTCCGCTTTCCAGGAATCCCGTAACCAAATAAATGGGAACTCTGATATCATCCATCATATAATTTATTCCTTTATCTTTATTCTGATTCTGTTATTATCTGCCGAAATCATTCAGTCTCGCATCTATGACACAGGATTTCATGCTCCGATGAGCTGAATCCAGATGCAGTATTTTAGAGGATTGCCATAAATCGCTGTTTCCTCATGAGCATTATGCAAGCCCAAATAATTCTGCAAGCTTATCTTCTTTCAGTTTGGAGCCGATCACGCAGAGACGGCCTGTGTATTCCGGTGCACCTTCACGGATCTCTGTTTCCTCCGGAACCATGTCAAAATAAATCCATGTTCCGTCTTCTGCAGGAAGCATTCCCTTTGCACGAAG
>ERZ772879.2440-NODE-2440-length-11204-cov-64.849404_pt1 | contig 11204 bp, 8 predicted proteins | sample MGYA00580582_ERZ772879 | MGnify/ENA primary metagenome ERZ772879 (study PRJEB29015, sample SAMEA2737682) | human gut metagenome | biome: human gut; feature: human-associated habitat; material: faeces | place: China | collected 2012 ... | reverse complement strand
CGCAGCTGCCGGAGCGGTGCTTAAGCCGCAAGGCGGGAATTGTGCGGTGTTGCCCCAAACTTTACTGGCGGATCATGCGGTAGCCAACGCCGATGTGGGTCTGGATATAGCGGGGGTGGCTGGGGTCTTCCTCAATTTTTTTGCGCAGCGTTGCCATAAATACGCGCAGGGACGGCGTATCCGATGCGGCCGGGCTGCCCCAGACTTCGTTCAGCAGATAGTTGTGGGTCAGCACTTTGCCGGTGTTCTTGGCCAGCACGCAGATCAGCTTGTACTCAATGGGAGTCAGGTGAATCTCCGTTCCGCCGCGGTACACACAGCCTGCGGCATAGTCAATGCGCAGTTCTCCGTTCTCGTATATGCTGGCCTGGTCACCTGCGCGGGAAGTATCATACCGCACACGGCGCAGCGCCACGCGCAGCCGGGCCAAAAGCTCCTCTACGCTGAACGGCTTGGTCAGGTAATCATCTGCACCGGCATCCAGGGCGGATACTTTGTCGGTATCATCACTGCGGGCCGAAACCACCAGAATGGGCACGTTGCTCCACCCGCGAATCTTGCGGATCACATCAATACCGTCCATATCCGGCAGGCCAAGGTCCAGCAAAATTACATCCGGCCGTGCCGAAGCAGCTTCCAACAGGGCACCGGCTCCGTTCTGTACACGGTGGTACTGATAATTGCGGGTTTCCAGTGTGGTGGAGATCAGCCGTGCAACAGCCGGGTCATCCTCCACCACAAGGATCAGCGGTTTATTCATACAGGGTCACCTCAGTTCGCGGGAGTGTAAAACGGAAGCAGGCACCGTGCGGTGCAGCGTTCTGTACATCGATCACACCGCCATGGGCGGCAACAATGGAACGGCACAAGGCCAGCCCAAGACCCAGCCCGCGGCGGCCATCGCTGCGGGTTTTGCCAAGGGTATAAAACATATCAAACAGCTTGTCCCGGCTTTCTTCCGGGATGCCGGGGCCGTCATCCGTTACGCAGATGCGGACAAATTTACCCTCCGGCGCGGCGAAAAGCTCGATGTGGGAATGTTCGGGGGTATATTTGATGGCGTTGTTGATGAGGTTCACCAGAACCTGCTCGATCAGCTGGGTGTCCATATCGGCCATCAGCAGGTCATCCGCCACGTTGGTCACAATGGTGTGGCGGGCGGCGTCATGGTCTAAATGAGCCAGTACATCGTCAAAAATGTCTTGAATCAGCTCCGGCTGAATGCGCAGGTTTACCTGGCCGTTCTCCATCCGGGTGATGGAAAGCAGATTTTCCACCAGATGGTTCAGCCAGTTGGCGTCCTCATAAATTGCGGCAGAAAGCTCCCGGCGCTTTTCCTCGGTCAGCAGGGGATTTTTCTCAGTCAAAATCAGCGCGTTGCCGGAAATGCTTGTCAGCGGGGTGCGCAGGTCATGGCTGATGCTGCGCAGCAGGTTGGCGCGCAGCTGTTCCTGGCGGGCGGCTTCCTCAATTTCGCGCCGGGCGCGGTTGGAGGCTTCTTTTTCCAGCGCCAGGGAACACACATCCAGGATGGATAATGCCAGATTGTGCTCATAGGTGCTGAACTCATGCAGCGCCGGGCAACTGCGGTAATCCGTCTGGGCGGGAGGGGGCAGAATCAGGGTTCCCGGTGCAATGTGCTCCGGTGCGGGGGCAAAGCAGACCGGGCGCTCCAACAGCTTGCCCAGCTGGGTGGCCGTTATCCGCAGAATGGTGTCAGGGTCCTCGGCCCCCAACAGGCTGCGGCTGGCTTCCAGCAGCACCTGCGAAGCATAGGCTTTGCGCTCGCTTTGGGCGGCCTGTACCTTGATACGCCCCGTCAGCGAGGAGCAGAGCAGCGAAACGCAGAGCATGACCACTGCCGTTACCATGTCGTCTGACCGGATGCGGAACTGCATAAAGGGGGCAATGAACATATAGTTGACCAGCATCACCGAGAACAGCGAAGCCACAACGCCGTACACCAACCCCGATGTAAAGACGTTGATATACATGACGCCCAGGATATAGGTCAGGATATAGTTGGAAGAAACAAAATCCAGCCGGAAAAATACCCAGCTTGTCAGCGTACACAGCGCAAGAACCAATGCGGTCAGGGCGCAGTCCCGCAGCCAAAGCAGGGCAGGTTCGCGTTGCGGCATGGGTGCAGGCTCCTTTCCACTACAGGGCAGGGAATGCGGCAAGGCGGCCCAGCACTGTATTTATCCTATTATAACATATTGCCGAACTCTTTGATACAAACGGAATAATCTTTATATAAATTTAATGCAGGCCTACCCTATCCGCGGCAGCCCCGGCACTTTTTTGCACGCTGGGCGGGGCATTGGTTGAAATCAGGCCGCAAATCGGTTATACTATTTTGTAATAATTGGATTGTTCTGCCCTGCGGGCGGTATTGCCATATAAAAAGGAGTGTTTTTACAATGTCCCATACCGTTATGGTGACCGGTGCCGATGGCTTTATCGGCAGCCATCTGGCCGAAGAGCTGGTAAAAAGCGGCGAGAAAGTGCGTGCTTTCTGCCTGTATAACTCGTTTGGTTCCCTGGGCTGGATCGATACCCTGCCCCCGGAAATCCGCAATGAAATGGATATCTTTATGGGCGATGTGCGTGACCCCAACGGTGTGCGTACTGCCATGCGCGGGCAGGAACGCGTGTTCCATCTGGCTGCCCTGATTGCCATTCCGTTCAGCTACCACAGCCCGGACAGCTATGTGGATACCAACATCAAGGGCACCCTGAACGTGCTGAACGCCGCCCGCGAGCTGGGCACCCAGCGCGTGATGGTTACTTCCACCAGCGAAGTATACGGCACCGCCCAGTATGTGCCCATTGACGAGCATCACCCGTTCCAGGGCCAGAGCCCCTACTCTGCCACCAAGATCGGCGCGGACCGCCTGGCTGAAAGCTTTTACCGCAGCTTTGACCTGCCGGTTTCCATTGTGCGCCCCTTCAACACCTATGGCCCGCGCCAGAGCGGCCGCGCCATCATCCCCACCATCATCACCCAGCTGCTGGCCGGCCAGCAGGAAATCAAGCTGGGCAGCCTGACCCCCACCCGCGACTTTAACTATGTTAAGGACACCGCCCACGGCTTTATGGCCATTGCGGACTGTGATGCCGCCATTGGCCAGGAGATCAACATTGCCACCGGCGTGGAACATTCCATCGGCGATTTGGCCAATGAGCTGATTGCCCAGATCAACCCCAGCGCCAGGATCGTCTGCGAAGCCGAGCGCCTGCGCCCCGAAAAGAGCGAGGTCAACCGCCTGCTGGGCGATGCCACCAAGCTGCGCACCCTGACCGATTGGAAACCGCAGTATACCTTTGAACAGGGCCTTGCCGAAACCATTGAGTTCCTGCGCGGCAACCTGGACCAGTACAAGGTCGGCCAGTACATTCTGTAAGGCCGGTTGTAAGGAAGTTTTATGCCAATAAAATTACAAAAGCTGCCCGCCGCTGTGCGGTGGGGGCTGGCTGTGCTGTGCGCCGCCGTGTGCGGCGTGCTGTGGGCCTATTACTGGCGGGTGTTCTTTGGGCTGGATAACCGTGTGTCCCCCCTGGTGGTCACGCTGGGGTGTGCGGCCTTTCTGGAAGTATGCCTGCTGGCCGGGTATTGTGTGCGGCGGTTTGCAAAAGGATTTGCGGCAAAAGGGGCCGTGTGCATCTTTTTGTGCGGGCTGCTGTTTGCATTTGCCAACCCGCCGCTGCAAACGCCGGACGAAGCCGACCATTACCTGCGCACCTATGCCATCTCTACCGGGCACTTTGATTTTGATGCTTCCCGCACCTACCCGGACGATGTGGCCTACCTGCTGGAAGCGTTCCCCGGTGCATGGGTGAATGCGCATACCTCTGCCGGTGTGGGCACTGACCCCGATACCGGGGCGGAAAAAGCCTATAACACCGCGGGCTATGCCCTGAAGCAATACGGCAAGGACGGCGCAGTGCAGAGCATGGCGGACAGCTTTGCCCTGTACCTGGCGCACGATGTGCGGGATTCTGTGCCGGACCCGGTCAGCGAGCCGGTCAGCTTTCTGGTCGTTCCATTCCTGCCGGGTGCGGTCGGTATGGCGCTGGCACGCCTGCTTGGCTTTGGCGCGCTGGGCTGCCTGTATGGCGGGCGCATCGTCAACCTGCTGGCTTACACGCTGTTGTGCGCGTTGGCGCTGGCCAAAGCGGAGCGTTACCGCCCGGCCTTTGCGGCCATTATGCTGCTGCCGATGTCGCTTTTTATGGGGGCATCACTGAGCTATGATGCAACCCTGCTGGGCTGCTATTACCTGATGCTTGCCCTGCTGACCCGCAAGGAGTGGAACACCCAAACGGCGGGCATTTACACCGCCGCCTGCATCTTTGTCAATATCGCCAAACCGTACCTGAACCTTTTGTGGGTGCTGCCTATCTTTTTGGTGGCAAAGCGGGAATGGCACGCCAAGGGACGCCGCCCGCTGTGGGCGCTGGGCGGCTTTGGCGGTGCTATGGCCGTTACCCTGCTGACGGAATGGTACGGAACGGCGTTCCGCTATAACTATCCCATGATTGAGCGCCAGGGCGGCAGCACGGTAAACGGCGGTGAACAGCTGGCCTTTGTGCTGCACAACCCTCTGCGGACCATTGCTGCGTTCTGGGGGACCCTGGGAGAGAATGATTTCTTTATTGGGCAGCTCGGCCTGTTCGGCTGGAAGGACCTGCCCATCAGCTTTTTGAACCTGACCGGCCCGCTGGTGCTGCTGTTGGCCGCCCTGCTGGCTGCTGCGCAGCCAAAACGCGCCGATGCGTTCCCCACCCGCCGCCGCGTGGGTGGGGCGGCGCTGCTGGCGCTGGTGTACGCCGCCGGTGCCATGGCAGCCATGTATATCACCTATACCCCGGTGGGCATGGTGCGCATTGTGGGGCTGCAGGCGCGGTATTTCCTCTGCGTCTGGCTGGCATTGCTGCCCGCCCTGGCTGTACTGCTGCGCAAAACCATCCGCCCCGCCATCACGGAAGAAAAAGCCGAAGCGGCCATCACCCCGCTGTGCGCCTGCTATGCCGTTTTGGGCGCTGTGCTGCTCTTCCAGCACTACTTTGTGGGGCCGGTGTACGTTGTATACGCGTGAGCTGGCTTACGCGTATATGAGAGAATAGTTAAAAGAATAAAGAATAATGGCGGTGTGCCTGCGGCACGATCAAATCTGCGGTTTTTCGCGGCTTTTGCGTGATAGTCTGCGAATATAGAATCAGCCTTTATATGCTATCTTGCCCCAATTTTCTAAGCCGCCCACCGGGCGGCGGTCCACCAACATGATTCTCTATTATTTTTAAATTTCAATCCGGGAGGTGCTGTACCGTGCAGATTGTATTCGGCCTGCTGTTTTTGCTGTTCTTCTCCGCATGCTGTCTGTGCGTGGCGGCATGTACCCGGTTCGATGCCGCCCTGCTGCCGCTGCCCGCTTTGTGCGGGTCGGCCGTGGTGCTGTATCTGCTTTCCCTGCTGGGGCTTTTGCAGTTCGGCCATTTTATCATCATGGCGGTCTGGCTGGCCGGTGGGGTCTATTTTGGGGTGCGTGCCGGGTGGCGGGCTATCCGGCGGGCGCTGTTCAGCCCCGGCTTTTTGCTTTTTGTGGGCGGCAGCTGCTTTTTGTGGGTGCTGTTTGCTTTGCAGCAGCCCATGTTTACCCAGTGGGATGAATTTACCGCCTGGGGCCTGGCACCCAAGATGGTGGCGGAGCGCGCTGCGCTGTATGTGGCGGATCCCATCAACCTGACGGCGAGCTTTACCTACCCGGCAACCAGCCTGGTTTCCTATCTCTTCCAGCGCGTACCGGGCCAGTTTTATGAATGGCAGTGCCTGGCCGGGCTGGATATTTTGTTCCTGGCCTGCATTGCCCCGGCGGCAGCCATGCCGCGCAAAAACTGGGCGGGTGCTGTGTTGGTATTTGCTGCGGGCTTTCTTCTGCCGTTCTTTTTCAGCGTGGTTCCGGCGGGCACCCCATCCACCATTTACGCCAACGCCATGGCGGATACCCCCCTGGCGCTGCTGTTTGGCGGAACCCTGTGCCTGTATGCCGCGGCGGGCGGGCGCAAAACCGGCTTTTTTGCCTGTGCCATGCCACTTGCCGTGCTGACCATGACCAAAGATATCGGTTTTGCCTATGCCTTGATCGTTACGTTCCTGATCGGGCTGGATCAGCTGTTCGGTACGCCGCACCCGGATACAAAGCCTGCCCGTATTTTCGGCGTATCGCTGGCAAAATGCAGTATTCTGGCGGTGGTGGTGCTGGCGGTGTTTATCAGCTGGAACCGCTATACCGCCGCCGTGACCCCAACCGAAACCACTGGGGCCAGCGTGGGCAGCGCGGGCCTGAGCTATGGTGCTGTGCTGACCGGCGGCATCAAGCAGCTGCTGGGCATTGGGCGCGAAGAACGCTTTGCCCAGATCATGCAGAGCATGGGCCAGGCATTTTTGTACCGCCGCGTCTGTTTGGTGGGCGCGCCCATCATGGCCGTCAGCTGCATTCTGCTGCTGTTCACGGCGGCCTTTGTGGCAGCGCCTGCCGGTGCCGCACGCCGCCGCACCGTGGTTGGCTTTGTGGGCGGGGCGTTCTGCTTTGCCGCGCTGTATCTCTTCCACCTGATTTTGTACTTCTACAATTTCTCCGAGGCCGAAGGCTCCGCCTTGAAGGACTATGAGCGTTATATCGCGCCCTACCTGCAGGGGTGGATGCTGTACGGCTTCTGTGTGCTGGGCTTTGCGGTGGGGCAGGGCAGCGGCGCGGCGCAGCGGCTGGGCCGTGCGGCGCTGGGGCTGGCCGCTGCGGCAGTGCTGGGTATTTTTGCCTGGCGCGGTGTGCCCGCAGCCGGGTTCTGGACCAACGCCGACAGCCTGTACACCCTGCGCCGCGATGTAAAGAACCGCGCTGAAGCAATGAACACCGTGCTGGACTGGCCGGACCGCGTGCTGGTCATCAGTCAGGGCGATGATGCCACCCGCTGGTACTACTACAAGTATGAGCTGACCGCCAAGGTGGTCAACGGCTATGGCGGTACCTGGTGGGGCAACGATGATTATTCCAGCCGGTGGGACTCCGACTTTATGAACCTGGTGGAAAGCCTGAACTGGACCTTGTATGACTTTGAGGCGGTCTGCACCGCAGACTCTCTGACCGCCTATATGGAAGAAAAGCAGATCGACTACCTGCTGATCGACCGCGCGGACGACTATCTGGAGCGGGAGTTCAGCAGCCGGTTCGAAGGCGGGCTGAAAGCTAATATGCCCGCAACCCTCTACCGGTTTGAAGGCCGCAGCAAGCCTATCGCCTTTACCCCGGTGGCTGTGGCAGAAAGCGGGGTGGTACAATGAAAGATAAACGCCCAACCAAGCGTTTTGCCGCCCCCGCCCGTGCGGGCCGCCCGCTGCGCCCCCAGCAGCTGCTGATATTGGCATATGCCGCCGCTGTTATTGTGTGGCTGGTGTACGTGCTGGTGGGCAGCGCTGTGATGCTGAACCATAAAGCAGACGGCACTATGGTGACCCGCACCCTGATGGCGGATGACCTGGAATTTGAAAGCTTTGTCAATTATGATGACGATGAATGGCATACCGCGCCGGTGGATGAACCCGGCTGGTATCTTTCCACCGACAACGACCCGCACATCATCTGGCGGGGCGAAGCCTGGCTGGAAACGGTGGAGCTGGACGCCGTGCACTACCTGCCGCCCGGCAGCGTAGCATTGTATTACCTGCGCCCCGGCCAGACCGAGTACAGCGAGACCCAGAAAGTTTTTGCCCGCGTGAGCGGCGAAAACCAGTATACCTTTGACCTGGGCGGCCTTACCGTGACCGGGCTGCGCATTGACCCGGACAGTGTGGGCGGCGTGCCTACCCGGCTGGACGGCGTGGTGCTCAACCCGGTGCAGCCGTGGTACCTGCGCTTTGTGCCAAACGGCGGCCAATGGCTGCTGCTGTTGTTTGCCCCGGCTGTGGGGGCTGCATTTGCCTGCCTTGCCGTTGATGTTTTCCGCAAAAAGTAAAAAAGAGCCCTGTGGGGCGGTGCGCCCATGGCTTGGGGGCACACCCGCAGGGCTTTTATGTTGTATAAAATGGTGATTCTATGGAGCTGCTTTGCATCTTTGCCGCGCTGGCGGTGCTGTTTTTGTTCTGCGCGTTCCTAACGCTCAAATGTAACCTGCATGCTGCGCTGGCCCCGCTGAGCGCGCTGGGCATTGCCGTTGCCTGGCTGACGGCTGCGGGCATGGCAAACCTGCTGCTGCCCGGCACTGTGCTGCTGTGGGCGGTGTTTGTGGGCAGCGGCGTGTGGGCGCTGGTGCCCCACAAAGGCCAGCGCCCGGCCTACCGCCGCCTGGTTACACCGGGGACGGTGCTGTTCTGGGGCATGGCGCTGGCATTTGCGGTGTACTTTTTCATCCGCCAGCCGCTGGCAACCAAGTATGATGAACTCAGCCTGTGGGCTACCGCCGTAAAGGTGACCAAGGCGGATAATCGCCTGTATGCCCTGGCTACCCTTGGAACCCCCTGGCCCCAGACCCAGAACCCCGGCCTGCCGCTGCTCTCCTACTTCTTCCAGTTTTTGGGCCATTATGCAGACTGGAAGATCTATGTGGCGTATGATGTGCTGGCCGCCGCCGTGTTTGCCGCGGTGCTGGGCGGGCTGAACTTCCGCCAGTACCGCATTGCGGTGCCGCTGGCAGCAATCTGCTGGTTTGCCCCCTGGTTTTTGACGGTGTATAACCATACGATCTATCTGGATACCACTTATATGACCGCCTATGGCGATGTGCCCGCGGGCCTTGCACTGGGCGGCGCTGTGGCGCTGTGGCTGGCGCTGCGCAAAACCGGCGGCCCCAAGTGGGCCGTACTGCCGGTACTGGCGCTGGCGGCCAACATCAAGGCCAACACCTTTGTGCTGTCCCTGGTGGCGGCGGGGCTGATGGCTGTGGATGCCTGGTTGTTTGCGGAGCACCCCTTCAAAAAGGGCCTTGCCCGCCGCACCGGCTTTGCCATTGCCTGCTTTGCCGCGCCCATGCTGATCTATTATTTCTGGAACATCCGCTATGTGGGCATTCTGGTTGCCAAAAGTGCCAGCGAGGGCGGCACCGGCGAAACCAGCGCCCCCTTGTCCGCTGTGGTCATCAACGGCATCAAGATTTTGCTGGGCCAGCCGGTGGAGGGCTTTTACGCCGAGCGCCAGAGCCAGTTCACCCAAGCCATGGCCGATATGGGCCACCAGTTCTGGACTTCGGATGGTCGGCTGAGCATGATCGGCCAGGGCCGCAATGTTGTGGTGCTGATTCTGCTGGTGTTCTTGGTGGCGGCCATCTGCGCCAAAGGCCGCCAGCTCAAGCTGCGCATTGGCTGCATCGGGGTGCTGTCCCTTGCATGCTTTGTGGGGTATAACCTCATGCTGGCGCTCAGCTATGGCTTTATTTTCAAGCCGGATCAGGCCGTGGGGCTGGTGGATTATAACCGCTATATCTATACCTACTATATCGGCTGGTTCTTTATGGCGCTGGCCTGCTGGAGCACCGCCCTGCAAACCGCGGATGGCGAACAGAAAGCCCCGGCCCGCCGCTGGATTGCCCTAGCGGGCCAGGCCGGTGTTCTGCTGATGGCCGCCGCCATGCTGGTGCGAGTGAACGGCATGATTCTGCCGCAGCTTTCGGTGCTGGGCTTCTCGGATGGCGAATTCGCCGACCGCAAGACCGCCCGCGCCGAAGCTGACTGGCTGTGCAGCGATTACCTGAACGAAAACGACCGCGTGTTTTTTGTCAGCCAGGGGGATAACGGCGAACACTGGTTCTCTGCCGTGTTTGATTTTTACCCCGTCCTGGTGGATTACTCCGGCGTGGGGGCCACGCAGGAGGGCGGCGGCGGAACCTTCGGCCTGCCGGAGCTGGAACCGCAGGAGGAGGGCGTGAAGCAGCGCTACTACCACCCCTGCACCGCTGAACGCCTGGATGAAACCGTGCGTGCCAACGGCTGTACGGTGCTTTACCTGCAAAAGATCGACGATATCTTTGTGCAGAGCTATCAGAACCTGTTTAGCGACCACCTGGCCGCTGCGCAGGCGGGGCAGACCCTGCTCTACCGCGTAACGGATGCCGGGTATGAGCCGGTCACAATGCAGATGAGCAAGGAGGCGGCCCAATGAAAGAGATGACATGGAAAAGCCGCCTGAACCGACTGTTTGCCCATCGCTTTGCCTTGCCGGTGCTGTGCTGGTGCGCGGCGCTGGTGTTCTGGCTGGTGCAGGGTGCGGTGGCCTTTGCGGGGGACAGCTCCGCCAAGGCAAAAGGCACCCTGACTGAAACCTCGATCCCCATTGAAAGCTGGCAGCTGGCCGAGCTGACCTGGGGGGAGCCGGGGGAGAACAGCGCACCCCAGGGCCAGCTGACTACCACAGGCGGCGACCCGCAGATGATTTTGGAGGATGTATCCGGCCGCGTGGTGCGTACCGTGAGCTACAACGTGGAGTTTGACGGCGATTCCCGCGAAATGTGCCTGTATTACACCACAAAAACGGGGGAGCCCTACAGCCAGGACCGCCGCGTCTTCCCCAAAGTGCTGGCAGACGGCACCTATGTGTACACCCTGCCGCGCACCCAGATCGTGGCACTGCGGCTGGATCCCTGCAGCCCCGATGAAAACAAGACCGTGGGCCTGACCTTTACTCCGCAAAGCATTACCCTGAACGCCGCCAGCACCCTGCCCGGCGGGGCAGATTACTTTATCCCCACCTGGTACCAGCTGTTCGGCCTGATCGTGTACCCCGCCCTTGCCGCCGCCGCATTGGATTGGCTGTGGGCCGTGGGCAGACAGCTAGCCAAAAAGAAACAATAACCCGACAATAGCCTGATACAACAAAGCACCGTGCCGCAAGCAGGAGAACCCCCTGCATGGCGGCACGGTGTTTGTTGTTGGTATGGGTGAAATCAGCAAAAGGCATCCCCCAGCCGAGAGCGAATGTATTCCAGGAACGCGGCAGATGCTGGGGCATATTGCCATCGGGTGGTGCTGTCCTGGGCATTGTTCCCGGCCATGGTGACCACCGGCACCGACAGGATCTTCGCCAACCTGTTCTGGATGGGGGTGATGATCTGGAGGAAATGAAAAGCGGGCTAAGCAGCCAAAAAGGAATCACAATGTTGAGGCAACACCGCACAATTCCCGCCTTGCGGCTTAAGCACCGCTCCGGCAGCTG
>ERZ772879.2435-NODE-2435-length-11219-cov-3.261107_pt1 | contig 11219 bp, 11 predicted proteins | sample MGYA00580582_ERZ772879 | MGnify/ENA primary metagenome ERZ772879 (study PRJEB29015, sample SAMEA2737682) | human gut metagenome | biome: human gut; feature: human-associated habitat; material: faeces | place: China | collected 2012 ... | reverse complement strand
TATATCCGAAAATATTTTTAAAAAGCCTAAAAAATTTTTTCAAAACTCAGGAACAATTTTCGTTTTTCGCTTTGTACTGTATATGGATAGAAAGAAAAATATTTTAACCGGGAGGAAATCAAATTGAACGGAACCAGACAAAGCACAGAAAAAAGATTTTCGGAAGCCGCTTCCGAAAACAAGAAGAAACGCGGAAGACCTACCGTTTACAAGCGTGACCACATGGAAGGCATAGGCAGAGATTTAGAAATATTTGACGGGCGCACGCACAGAACTCATGTCAACCAATACTACCGTGCCGCTGTATTCGGAATTTTAGAGGAACACAAAGAAATACCCTATCTTGAAGAAATCTTTAAGATAGGTCAGTGCTTATGTATTCAAAAGGATGAAATTATAGAGCAGCTCGGACGAATGTATGCACAGGACGGATATAGCGAAGAAACCATCGTGGAGGCGGCAACGCTGGCAGCAAGATTTTATCACAACGGCAACACCGTGAAAGAAATAGCGGCATATTTACGGCGCGTCAGAAAAGCAAAAAGCTGGGATGTTTAATGTATTTCGGAAACCGCTTCCGAAAAGGAATAGTATCGGTTCGGCTGAAAAGTCGGTCTTTTATTATACAAAATTTCAGAAAAGAGGTAATGCCTATGAGGGTATCAAAAAGCAAAACTATCATTAAAGATTAAGGTGTGTCTCACACCTTAGCAAGCAGGGACTTTGTGTGCCACGAAAGTCCCAATCACAGCCGAAATCGGCTGACTCTTTGGGGTGTAGCCCCCAATCCCCCGTGAGAAAGGAGCTGATACTATACGGGAAAAGATACACGAATATCCGTAAGAGTTACGGATAAAGAAAAGCAAAAAATCACGGCAAAAGCAAAAAAGTGCGGGATATCCACAACCGAGTATGTAAGACAAAGAACGTTAGGCTACGAACCGAAAACGGTTCCGCCGGATGCTCTTTTTGTTTTACTTGAAAAGATCGGCAGTTTAGAGGATAAATCCACTTCTTCAAAACTAAATAACCAAATTTACAATCTACTAAAAGAAATATCCGCAGCTTTGCTATTGCCCGGAAAGGAGCGTGATGAAATATGGCTGTCACCGGATTCTGGCCGGTTTACGGAAACTTAAAGGCTACGCTGGACTACGCCGATAATCCCGATAAAACCACACCGAAAGAATGTCTTGACAAGGATTTATATTCCGCCTTACGCTACGCAGAAAACGATAATAAAACGGACAGACGGGTTTTTGTCGGTGGTATCAACTGCTCAAAGCAAAACGCCTATACTGAGACGATAGCCGTACAGCGGCGGTTTGGTATGAAAGGTAAGGTTGTTGCCTATCACGGAATACAGAGCTTTAAGTCGGACGAAGTCACACCTGAAGAAGCGTTTGAAATCGGCAAGGAAACCGCAAGAAAGATGTGGGGAGATAAATACCAAGTGCTTGTGGCTGTCCACTTGAACACAGATAACCTGCATTGTCACTTCGTCGTAAACCCCTGTTCATTCAAGTACGGCTCAAAGTTCAAGTAAGGAATTAGAAAAATTGGGTATTTGCCCTTACGGTTTTATACCCGAAGAATGGGGCATCAGTAAAATGGATAACCCAATTAAATTAATTTTAAATAAAGACAAAGTATTGCAACCGAGCGGTACGGAAAGGAAAAAAATATGACAAACAATTATATAAAAACACCCAGAATGAGGACTATACCAAAGGCATATAAGGAGATTAAAAAGCTCGACAGCGAAACTTCGTTTTCAATGCGTGCATTACGCCGTATGTGTGCCGATAAGGAAATACCGACAATTAAGGTAGGAAATAAAACATTACTTAATCTCGATGTGTTAATTCAAACACTTTCCGGTGAAAATATTTATATGCAGTAAAGGGACGAAAATATGGCTACCATATTAAAAAGACCCGGTAAATGCGGATCAATGTCGTTTTTGATAAGGGTTTCTTTAGGGTACGACAGTCAAAACAGGCAGATAATTAAATCGAAAACCTTCAAGACTGATAAAAGTCTGACAGAAAAGCAAGCCCTTAAAGCGGCAAACAAAGAGGCAATATTGTTTGAGGAAGAATGTAAGGCTTTCGGTTTGAATAACAGGCGCGTTAAGTTTCAGATATTGGCTGATGAATGGCTGGAGTTAGTGGAACGAACACAAGAGGTTAAGCCTGCTACGATTGTGAGATTTAAAACATTGAAAAAGCGTACATATGATGCAATAGGTAATATTTATGTGGATAAATTGACATATAAGCAAATTCAAAATTTTATACTCACCTTATCGGGTGACGGCGTTAATCAAAAAACAGGTAAGGGGTTATCTCAAAAAGTCAGAAGCAATACCTATCCTTTATAAGTAATGTTATGAAATACGCTTTAAAATGCGTATTGATTTCTTTAAATCCCTGCAAAGACATTGCAACGGTTAAATCCGAAACGAAAGAAAAACAGATTTATTCATTAGATGAAGTTAAATATATCCTATCCGAAATAGACGAAAAGGCAAGCACGGATTATAAGGTGTTTTTCAATTTGCTTGCATACTGCGGCTTAAGGCGTGGCGAGGCTCTCGGTATAGAATACAAGGATATTGATTTTAAAACGGGAATGTTATTCATAAACAGAACTTCAAATTATAATTCGGAAAAGGGAGTTTATACGGGAACACCCAAAACAAAATCAAGCTGCCGCTGCCTTTATCTTCAACCGAATATACTCAATATGATAAAGCAATTAAAAAGAGAGCAGGAAGAAACGGCAGCAATGCTCGGGGATTTATGGGTAGAAAGCGACAGGCTTTTTATAACTTGGTACGGCAGCCCCATGCACCCCAACACACCGTATAATTGGTTAAAACGGTTTTGCGGCAGTGAAGGTATTGAATTTAAAGGCTTACACAGCTTCAGACATACCGTAGCAACCGAGGCAATAGCAAATGGTGTGGATATTAAAACTGTTTCTTCGATATTAGGGCACAGCCAAACAAGCACAACATTAAATATTTATGCTCATACGGTGCAAAGAGCAAATACAAAGGCGCTTAATCTAATGGCCGATTTACTTGGATAATACCAAAATAAAGAACAACATAAAGATCAAAGAGCCGAAAGCATAAAAAGAAAACCTTACAAACCGCTTAATAAAGCCATTTGTAAGGTTTTTAAGGTGGTGCGAGTGACGAGACTTGAACTCGTACGTCATTGACACACGCCCCTCAAACGTGCCTGTCTGCCTATTCCAGCACACTCGCATTAAACATCGCACTGTAATTATCGCGCTTGATTATTATATCAAAACAAGAGAGAGTTGTCAATATTTTTTTTAATTTTCCCCGATAATTTTTTCTGAGAGTAAATTCTCAAAGTAAATGCAACAGTAGAATTTACGATTGCATTTAGTGAGAGAAAGATTTTGTGGTAGCATTAAGTCTGAGAAAAGGAGGTCTCAGACAATGAGCAATTCATAGCTTTCATCAATATTACTTTGGTTTTTCTGTTTCCATAGTTTTCCTATGACCTATAAAGCATACCGAATTTTTCATTAATTAATTCCCTCCATGTGCGATATATCTAACAATTAATTAAAATCGAATTACGATAAATCGTAAAGGGAGATTTTTAAGTGAATACGAAAGAAGCGGTAGCTGCCAAAATAATTCAGCTTTGTAACGAGCTCGATATTGCAATCAACGCATTGGCAAATATATCCGGTGTATCGCCGTCAACTGTTTACAGTATGCTTAACAGTAAAAGCCCCGGGAATCGTCTCAATTAAAAAGATTTGTGATGGTTTTGAAATAACTGTTCGTGATTTCTTTGACCCATCTCTGTTTGATGAAACAGAACAGGGAATTAAATAAAACCGCACCCGTAATACCGTCAAATAAAAAAGCGGTATTGCGGGTGTTTTTAAATTGCTTTTATTTGTAACAAAAGGATAAAACGCTTATAGGCACTTCGGCGTGAAGCCGAGATCCTCAAGCTCATTCACTGCGGTTTTAAGGCAGTGCTCACAGCCGTCTATTGTCACGGTTTTGTTTTCAAGCGATACGCTGAATTTAAGCTCTGCGGCGTTAAGAGCGTTTGTTATGCGCTTGACACAGGCGTCGCAGTGCATATCGGGTACGGATATTACTCTTTCCATTTTATATCACCTCACTTCATCAGCTTTTGCAGGGTGGCGGTAAGCTCGTCGATAACAGAATCATCACCCGCGCGTATATTATCCGCCACACAGGTGTGTATATGGTTTGAAAGCAATTCGCGGTTAAAGGCGTTGAGCGCCGCCTGAATTGCAGACACCTGAATTAAAATGTCAGTGCAGTATGCGTCGTTTTCAAGCATTGACCGAACGCCGCGCACCTGCCCCTCTATGCGGTTAAGGCGGTTTATAAGCAGCTTATATTCCTTTTCTTCCCGGTGTTTTTTCTTTTTGCAGCATTCACATTCGCTCACAGCTTTTTACCTCTCAATCTTAAAGCGTTCCCTACCACGAATACCGAGCTTAAGGACATTGCAAGCCCCGCCAACATCGGGCTTAAAAGCGTGCCGCCGAAAACATAAAGCAACCCCGCCGCTATGGGTATGCAGATTGCGTTATAGCAAAACGCCCAGAAAAGATTTTCCTTTATATTGGTTATTGTAAGTCGGCTGAGTCTGATTGCGCGCGGCACATCGAGCGGGTCGTTTTTCATAAGCACAATGTCCGCCGCTTCAATTGCAATATCACTGCCGCCGCCGACTGCGCAGCCAATATCCGCCTCGGTCAAAGCGGGCGCGTCGTTAATGCCGTCGCCCACCATCATAACAACGCCGTATTTCTGCTTTATTTCGGAAATTATTTTTGCTTTTTCTTCGGGCAGGACCTCGGAATATACCTCATCAGCACCTACTGCCGCGCCTATATACTCGGCGCAGGCTTTATTATCGCCCGATAAAATAACGGTTTTAATGCCTAATTTTTTAAGGCGGGCAAAAGCATCCTTTGATGTTTCTCTTACTTGGTCGGCAACGGCTGTAAGACCTATGCACTCGCCGTTTACGGCAGCATAAATAAGCGATTTACCCTCACTCGCAAGCCTTTTGCCAATTTCACGGTATTTTGATATATCAGCGCCGCCCTCTGCAAGCAGTGCGGTATTACCGAGCAGAATATTTTCGCCGTTTATAAGGCATTTAAGCCCTTTGCCCGAAATATATTCGCTTTTTTCGGCTCTCCCTGCTACGGTAATTCCGTTTTCGGCGGTGTATGTTACAACCGCCTGCGCCAGCGGATGAGCGGAGTCCGCCTCGGCAGCCGCCGCAATCTTCAAAAGCCGTTCTTTATCATCGGCAAAAACATCGGTGACAGTTGCCTTGCCAACGGTCACGGTGCCTGTTTTATCAAAGACCGCCGCCTTTACAGTGTGGGTTATTTCAAGTATTTCTCCGTTGCGAATTAAAATTCCGTTTTCGGCGCCGAGCCCCGTGCCCACCATTACCGCTGTGGGCGTTGCAAGCCCCAAAGCGCAGGGGCAGGCGATAACAAGCACGCTGGTGAATACCCTAAGCGCAAAGGAAATATCCTTACCCGCAATCAGCCACGCCGCCGCGGCAATGACCGCGATTGTAATCACTGCCGGCACAAACACGCCGGCAACCTTGTCCGCAGTTTTTGAAATGGGGGCTTTTTTATTTTGCGCGTCCTCAACAAATTTAATTATTTTTGCAAGAGCGGTATCCTTGCCGACTTTCGTAACCGTAACATATATTACGCCGCTTATATTTATGCTGCCGCCCGTAACAGGGCTGCCCTCTGTCTTTTCAATCGGCAGGCTTTCGCCGGTAAGCATTGATTCATCGGCACTGCTCTCTCCCTTTATTATTTTGCCGTCAAGCGGTATGCTCTCGCCGGGCTTTACAATTACCGTTTCGCCGACGGCTACATCTTTTGTGGGCACTGTAATTTCCTTGCCGTCACGCAATACCCGCGCGGTATCGGGAGACAGGCGCATAAGTTTTTCCACAGCCGAGGCTGTTCTGCGCTTGCTGTGCTCCTCAAGCTGCTTGCCGAGCGCCACAAGGGTTATTACCACCGCTACCGACTCATAATAGAGATTATGCACCGCGTGCATATTGTAGGGTATCATATAGGTCATAACCACGCTGTAAATAAACGAGGCGCCCGCACCCACGGCTACAAGTGAATCCATATTCGGGTTGCCGCGCAAAAGCAGGGGAATACCGTGGGTGAAAAAGCGCCTGCCTATAAACATTACGGGTATGCAAAGCAGCAGCTGGGTAAGCGCAAAGCCGTAAGGGTCGCCCGATATATTCATGAACGGCGGCACGGGCAGCTTGTCTGTCAGCATCTGCCCCATTGAAATGTAGAGCAATAACGCCGATAATACCGCCGAAACCACAGTACCGCCGAAACCGCCCTTTTTCTTTTCGGCAGTCTTCGGTTTTTCCGCTTTCTCCGGCGTGTCGGGGCGTATTCCGAAGCCCGCCTTTTCAACCACGCGGGTAAAATCAGCCTGACCGGTCTTTTGCTCATCATAGCTTACGGTCATTTTTCCTGTTATAAGGTTAACATCACAGTTTTCAACGCCCTCCAGCCGCGACACTACACGCTGAACCGAGGCAGAGCAAGCCGCACAGGACATTCCGCTTATAATATATTCTTCCTGTTTCATAGGCTATCTTCCTTTCTGTACGTTATTATATACCCCAGTGGGGTATTTGTCAAGAGCCGAATCATATTTTTTCCGGCTGAAAGACTTTATTACAGGCTTTATCCGCTGCGGTAATTATTTCCGTTGTTTGATGAAATAAAAAAACGGCAGGTCGGGCGCTTAATGCACCTGACCCGCCGCTTGCGGTTTTGCAAAGCAAATTATTCCTTTTCGATATCCGCCTTGAATTCTTCATTCTGCTCGGGGTACACCGAGAGCATCGGCTCAACGTTCTTGCCATTTTTGCGGTCGAAATAATTCTTGGTAATGCGCGCGACCTGCCCCGAAAGGAACACAAGTGCTATAAGGTTCGGCAGCGCCATAAGACCGTTGAAGGTATCGTCAAGCGCCCAGATAAGATCTGAGCCGATGAGTGATGAGAATACTATAAGAAGAATAAATAGTATTTTGAAGATCATAACCGGAATTTTTCTTTTCTTCTCCGGCATATGGCGGAAGCAGAAATCAACCGCCTTTTCACCGTAGTATGACCAGGCAAGCACGGTAGTAAAGGCAAAAAGCGGAAGAATTATCAGGAAGGTGACCGTTCCGAAGGTGCCGAGATTTGAAGAAAACGCACCGAGCGCCGTTGCCGAATCCGAAGCGCCCACGAAGTCGCCCGCAGCGTTCGTTGTTCCGAAAAACGAGCCGTTTTCATATGCGCCCGAGCCGATATTCGTTGTAAGAATTACAAGAGCGGTTAAGGTGCAGATAACAAAGGTATCAAAAAAGACCTCAAATATGCCCCAAAGTCCCTGCTTTACAGGCTCGCGTGTTTCAGAAGCCGAGTGAGCTATTACCGAAGAGCCGAGTCCCGCTTCGTTCGAGAAGACGCCGCGGGCAAGGCCCTTTTTGATTATCTGCGAGAATGCGAAGCCGCCGACGCCGCCTGCAACCGCCTTTGAAGAAAACGCGCTTGTGAATATAAGGCGAAAGGTTTCGGGAATTGCGGTATGGTTTTTACCGATTATGACAAACGCCATTGCGATAAATAAAAGCGACATAAACGGAACGAGCATGGAAGCAATCCTGCCTATGCGTTTAATTCCGCCGATTATAACGATTGCCGCAAAAAACGCCACTATTCCGCCGATTATAAGCTTAACCGCGGTTGAATCGTTATTCAGCACGGCTGTATATGAGCCTGTGATTTTATTTGTCTGAACGCCGCTCATTCCTATCGCCGCCAAAAGGCAGAATATTGCCGCCAGCATTCCGAGCCAGCGCTGCTTTATACCGTAGGCTATGTAATAAAACGCACCGCCGCTGAAGCTGCCGTCCTTTTCCTTTTTACGGTAGTAAAGACCCAAAACATTTTCGGAATAGTTTGTAACCATACCGAAAAAGGCGGAGATCCACATCCAAAGCACCGCTCCCGGACCGCCTGTCAGTATTGCCGAGGTGACGCCGATAATGTTGCCCGTGCCGACAGTGCCGGAAATCGCGGCCGAAAACGCCTCAAACTGCGAAACCGAGTTTTTATCCTTTTTACCCTTCTTTTTGCCCATGCCTTTAACGGCGGGTACGATTGTGCTGCTCATTGACTCGCCGAATTTACGCACCTGAAGCAGACGCGTTCTGATTGTGAGCAAAATACCCGTGCCCAAAATCATGATGATCATAGGCCAGCCCCACACAACACCGTTTACCCAATCGTTAATTTTTGTGACGGCTTCAATAAATGAATCCCACATTTTAATTTCTCCCCTTTTGAAAAAAATAAAGGAGCCGAACCGATATGGTTCAACTCCGTAAAAACGCACTGAAACACGGCTTTCACCGCGTTAATAAAGCTTCCGTCCTTTTGCCTGAGAGATTGGCATTTTTACACGCCTTGCACCTTCGGCACCCGTTAAACAGATTTCTCCGGAGCGCTATCCGTATACAGTTTTATCACACCATTGCGACACCTGAGAGTGTTACTCCTTCGGAAACGGACAAAAAGCCCGTAATTTCCTGCATACTTCACATAGCTTATTAAATTGAAAAATATTATAGCATACAAACACGCATATTTCAAGCTTTTTTGCATTTAATGCAAAAATTCGGTTAAATATGCAATCTGTGCCTCGACCGATCGCTCTCCCGTGCCGCCTGCCGAAATACGCTTTGAAACGCAGGTTTCAAGCGAAATTTCATTATAAAGATCATTGTCAAACAGGCTGTCAAGCTCCTTATATTTTTCAATCGGCACGGTTTCAAGCACCAGTCCGTTTTCAATGCAGTATGCTACGATTTCGCCTACCTTTTTATAAGCCGTTCTGAACGGCATACCCTTTTTAACAAGGTAATCGGCTAAATCGGTAGCGTTTATAAACCCCTTCTGCGCCGCCTTGTACATATTGTCGGGCAGAACCTTCATAGTGGTTATCATCGGCGCGAATACGGTAAGACACTGCTTTACGGTATCGACCGCGTCGAAAATCGCTTCCTTATCCTCCTGCATATCCTTATTATACGCAAGCGGCAGACCCTTAAGGGTTGTTAAAAGTCCCATCAGGTCGCCGTAAACACGCCCTGTCTTTCCGCGTACCAGTTCCGCCATATCGGGGTTTTTCTTTTGCGGCATAATGCTTGAGCCTGTGGTGTAGCTGTCGTCAAGCTCTATAAACTTAAACTCCCAGCTTGACCACAGTATTATTTCCTCGGAAAAACGCGAAAGGTGCATCATAAGTATTGAAAACGCGCTTAAAAGCTCAAGACAAAAATCCCTGTCGGACACGCCGTCTATACTGTTAAGCGAAATATCGGTAAAGCCCAAATGCTCGGCTTCAAAATAACGGTCGGTATCGTATGTAGTTCCCGCAAGTGCGCAGGAGCCTATGGGGCACTGGGAAATCATCCTTTTTTCAGCGTCGGTAATTCTTTCAAAATCACGCTTTAACATAAAGGCGTAGGTTAAAATATGATGCGCAAAGGTTATGGGCTGCGCGCGCTGCAAATGGGTGTAGCCGGGCATTATTGTGTTTACGTTTTCCTTTGCCTTATCGGTTATTGCGGCAATAAGCTTTAAAATAAGTCCGCCTATCTCCTCACATTCGTTTGCCATATACATTCTTATATCAAGCGCTACCTGGTCGTTACGGCTGCGCGCCGTGTGAAGTCTTTTACCGGGGTCGCCTATTCTTTTTGTAAGCTCCTCCTCAATAAACATATGTATATCCTCGGCGTCGCTCTCAAGCGGCAGCGCTCCGCTTTCTATATCGCTTAAAATGCCTGAAAGCCCCTTTATAATTTCGGATTTTTCTTCCTCGGTTATTATTTTTTTATCCCCGAGCATTTTCGCGTGCATAACAGAGCCCGAAATATCCTGCTTATACATACGGTTATCAAAATGAAACGAAGAATTAAAATCGTCCGCCTGCTTATCAAGCGCGCTCTTAAAGCGCCCTGCCCACATTTTTCCCATTTTTGCACCTCTCAGATTATGGCTTATGCCGTCCGTATAATCGGGCGGCATAGGTTTTTGAGTTTAATTTAATCCGTTTTTAGCTTTCATTTTTGCGTAAACGCTTGTCGGCAGACCGTAAAGGTTTATAAAGCCCGTAGCGTCGGACTGGTTGTAAACATCATCCTCGTCAAATGTGGCAATTTCCGGATCGTAAAGCGAATACGGCGAAGAAACGCCCGCGTTTATCATATTGCCCTTGTAAAGCTTTAAGGTGACATCACCCGTAACGGTTTCCTGAGTTGTTTTAACAAAGGAAAGTATGGCCTTTGTAAGCGGGGTGAACCATTGCGCATTGTACACAAGCTCGCCGAGCTTTTGAGCCACAAGCGCTTTATAATGTACGGTTTCTTTATCAAGGCAAATGGTTTCAAGCACCTTGTGCGCCTTGTAAAGAATCACGCCGCCGGGAGTTTCGTATACGCCGCGGCACTTCATACCCACAAGCCTGTTTTCCACAATGTCAAGCAGTCCTATACCGTTTTCGCCGCCCAGCTTATTAAGGGTCTCAACCAACTCTACGGCGCCCATTTCCTTGCCGTCTACCGCCGTTGCAATGCCCTTTTCAAAGTGAAGCGTTACATAGGTCGGCTTATCGGGTGCCGTTTCGGGAGAAACGCCCATTTCAAGGAAGCCGGGCTTGTTGTATTGCGGCTCATTTTTCGGGTCTTCAAGGTCAAGCCCCTCGTGGGATAAATGCCAGATGTTCTTATCCTTTGAATAGTTGGTCTCGCGGCTTATTTTAAGCGGAACATTATGCGCCTCGGCATACTCAATTTCCTCTTCCCTTGATTTAATGCTCCACTCGCGCCACGGGGCGATTATCGGAATATCAGGTGCAAACGCCTTTATCGCAAGCTCAAACCTTACCTGGTCGTTGCCCTTACCGGTGCAGCCGTGGCAGATAGCGTCGGCTCCCTCTGCAATTGCTATTTCGGCAATGCGTTTGGCTATCGGAGGGCGTGCAAACGCCGTGCCCAGCATATAATCCTCATAAAGCGCATCTGCCTGAACGCAGGGGAAAACATAATC
>ERZ772879.2428-NODE-2428-length-11235-cov-6.273882_pt1 | contig 11235 bp, 7 predicted proteins | sample MGYA00580582_ERZ772879 | MGnify/ENA primary metagenome ERZ772879 (study PRJEB29015, sample SAMEA2737682) | human gut metagenome | biome: human gut; feature: human-associated habitat; material: faeces | place: China | collected 2012 ... | reverse complement strand
CTGCAACCGAACCGGCTGTTTGTGTGAAGTGATTCACATCTGCCGTGTCAGTGGGAGCGCATTATAGGGAGTTCGCCGGAAGTAGCAAGCGTTAAAATAGAAAAATCTTATCGACCGCTCATTATTTGAACTTTTCGCGAATTCATCTTCTTACCATTAAAGACGCAATCCCAGTGTTCATGCGGCCTGCAGCGCAATTTACGCTAAGATCGGTTTTTGGCAAAAATGTGATTTTTCTCTCTTACCCAACGCCATTATCGCGCCGATGGTGAATTAAGCACCACTCTTGACCCACGACAATGCGCCCGCCCGGCCCTCATTTCTATAATCAGGCCCGTTTCTTCTTACTGGTAATAATCGATGGCTTATCAACTCAACATTAACTGGCCCGAGTTTTTAGAAAAAAACTGGCAGAAACAGCCGGTGGTATTAAAAAACGCGTTTCCGGACTTCGTCGACCCGATTACTCCGGACGAGCTGGCCGGATTAGCCATGGAGCCGGAAGTCGACAGCCGGCTGGTCAGCCTGAAAAATGGCAAATGGCAGGCCAGCAATGGTCCTTTTGAACATTTCGACGGGCTGGGCGAAACCGGTTGGTCCCTGCTGGCCCAGGCGGTAAACCACTGGCATATGCCGGCCGCCGAGCTGGTGCGCCCGTTCCGCGTACTGCCGGACTGGCGCCTGGACGACCTGATGATCTCCTTCTCCGTCCCCGGCGGCGGTGTCGGCCCGCATATCGATCAGTATGACGTCTTTATTATTCAGGGCATGGGCAGCCGCCGGTGGCGCGTGGGTGACAAGCTGCCGATGCGTCAGTTCTGTCCGCATCCGGCACTGCTGCACGTCGATCCGTTCCCACCGATCATTGATGAAGATCTGCAGCCGGGCGACATCCTCTATATTCCACCGGGATTCCCGCACGACGGCATAACCCACGAAACCGCCCTGAACTACTCCGTCGGCTTCCGCGGGCCAAACGGCCGCGACCTGATCAGCAGCTTCGCCGACTATGTGCTGGAGAACGATCTCGGCGACGAGCACTACAGCGATCCGGACCTCACCTGCCGCGAGCATCCGGGCCGGGTTGAAGAGTATGAACTCGAACGTCTGCGCACCATGATGATCGATATGATTCGCCAGCCGGAAGATTTCAAGCAGTGGTTCGGCAGTTTCGTCACCACCCCGCGTCACGAGCTGGATATTGCGCCGGCGGAACCACCGTATGAAGAAGAGGAAGTGCTCGATGCGCTGCTGGGTGGTGAAAAGCTTTCCCGCCTGAGCGGCCTGCGCGTTCTGCATATCGGCGACAGCTTCTTCGTGCATAGCGAACAACTCGACACCACCGATGCCGAAGCGCTGGATGCGCTGTGTCGCTATACCTCATTAGGCCAGGAAGAGCTCGGCAGCGGCCTGCAGAATCCGGCGTTCGTGAGCGAACTGACGCGGCTGATTAATCAGGGCTACTGGTACTTCGAAGAGTAAGAGAGTCGCGATACTGCGGGCAGCCGCCTGGCGCTGCCCGGTTTCTTTTATGACTCATCGTCAGTAAAGAGCTGTTCAATCGATTTGGTCGGATAAAACAGTAAGTTACTATTTTCATCCACGAGCTGTATAAACCCCAGACGAAGATAGAATGCTTTAGCCTTCTCATTAAGGGCTTCAACAAACAATCCGTAGATACCAACGGCTTTAGACGCTCCCCACACCACTCGCATCGCATGGGCAACCAACATCTCTCCCCAGCCCTGCCCCTGAACAGATTTATCAATGGCCAGCCGCCCGAGGGTTACGCTTGGCGCATTTTGATACGGGATTTTCTTTTGCTGAGTTTTAGACGGCAACATGCCTCGCTCGAAACAACTCCCCGATAAGGTGTAATAACCCAGCAACCTGGGAACGGTATCCCCGGAGACCAGCGCATAACCCCTTAAGATTTGTCCATCGTGCTGCCGCTTGAGGTGCTCTTTTAAAAACGTATTCAGCGCTTCCTCGCCGCAATCAAATCCAGTGATATCGTAGCTGAACGCATCGGCAATCATCTCAATCGTCAGTTGCTGCTCCATTAGCTCTACCTTACCTGGTTTGTAGACGCTTCGCTGCACGTTTCAGTCGATCATTCGGGGCTGGCGGTTGGGTAATCGCCTCCATCACCAGGCTCCATGATTGCTCATTGAGGACCATTCTGCGGTGCTGCTCAATCACTTCCGCAGCACGTTCTGAGGCACTGGCAACCACAAACTGGGTAATCGTCTGATTCGAAATTGCCGCAGCTTCCTCGATGATGCTCTTATCATCATCGGTTAATCTCAAATCTATACGCTGCTTTTTAAGTGCGGGCATACGTTATCTCCGGCCTGTTGCAAACTTCATGTACGGTTATTTTCCGTACATTTAATATAGCGACAGAAAGCCACATACTCAACTATCACTCGCGGATTGCGCCTATTTCGGCAACACTACAATAAACCGCGTCGAGCGCAGATCGGACTGCGCCGCCACGCTGCCGTGGTGGGCTCCGACAATCGATTTCACAATCGCCAGGCCGATGCCGCTGCCCTCCCCTTTGCGCTGGCGCGAGGGGTCGACGCGATAGAAACGGTCAAACAGTCGTGGCAGATGTTCAGCGGCAATCGGCGTACCGGGGTTCTCCACCACCAGGCGTACCGTCTCCGCGCTTTCGCTCAACTGGATGGTCACCGCCTGCCCGGCCGGCGTATAGCGGATCGCGTTCGACAGCAGGTTGCTGATTGCCCGCCGCAGCATCAGCGGATCGCCAATCACCCGGCAATGGCTACCGACAAAACGCAGCGCCACCGCTTTCTCTTCCGCCCACGCCTCAAAGAACTCAAACACCTTATGCACTTCATCGGCCAGATCCAGCGCCTGTTGCTCAGGGATCAGCTGGTTATTATCCGCCTGAGCGAGGAACAGCATATCGCTAACCATCCGCGACATCCGCGAGAACTCTTCGAGATTGGAATACAACACCTCTTCCAGCTCCTGCGGGCTGCGGCTCTGGCTTAAGGCGATTTCGGTTTGCGTCACCAGGTTGGTAATCGGCGTGCGGATTTCATGGGCGATATCGGCGGAGAAGTTGGACTGGCGGGTAAAGACATCCTCTATGCGCTCCAGCATATGGTTAAACGACAGCGCCAGCCGCTCCAGCTCGACAGGCACCGCCTGCGGGTCAAGGCGCACATCGAGATCCCGCGAGGTAATATTCTGGATCTGGCGACTGATCTGGCGTATCGGCTTATGCCCCTGGTAGACCACAAACAGCACGATGGCGATGATCAGCAGGCTGATTATCGACGCCGCGGAGATCAGCTTCGCTTTCAGCTCATTAATATAGTGCAGGTGAAAATCGATGGATAAGGCCATCAGCAGGTGGTACGCCGGTTTACCGTCCGCCTGCTTGCCCAGCGGCAGCATGATCAGCCGCCAGGCGCGGGTCTCCATTGGATGATTATCATGAACCATCTTCCGCGGCTGCGGGTCAGTCCATGAAATCACATTCCCGTCGCGCAGCTGCATCGCCAGCCCCGGCGTACTCAGCATATGGCTGAGATCCGGCCCGTCTGGCGACTGAAATAGAATATTGCCCTGGCCGTCGTCCAGACAGATAAAAACGTTGGCGTAACCCGCAATGATATTCCTCACGATCTCCAGCCGACGCTCCTGCGGATAGTCGGCGTGGTTGAGCACCGTCTCCAGCGTGGTGCTGAGCTGCCTGAGATCGTGAACGTCGCGCTCTTCAAAGTGGGCCTTCACCGAATGGATCATGATCCAGGTGAAGGCAAAGAAGGCGATGATGGTGGCGAGGCTGATAAAGAAGGTGAGCCGGGTGGCCAGGGAAAAGGGGCGCTTAGCGGCCATCCGGCACCTCAAGCATATAACCGACCCCACGCACGGTCTGGATGAGTTTTGGCTCGAAGTCGTTATCGATTTTAGCGCGCAGCCGCTTCACCGCCACGTCGATGGCGTTAGTGTCGCTGTCAAAATTCATATCCCAGACCTGCGAGGCAATTAACGACCGCGGCAGCACCTCGCCCTGATGACGCAGGAAGAACTCCAGCAGCGTGAATTCCTTACTGGTCAGGGTGATGCGGGTGGCGCCGCGCGTCACCTTGCGGCTGACCAAATCGACGCTGAGATCGGCCGCCTGAAACTGGCTTTCGACGATGACCGCCGCCCCGCGGCGCAGCAGAGTGCGCACCCGCGCCAGCAGCTCCGCAAAGGCGAACGGTTTTACCAGATAGTCGTCAGCGCCCAGCTCCAGCCCCTTCACCCGATGCTCAATGGTGCCCAACGCGGTAAGCAGCAGGATCGGCATGCCTTTCCCGGCGGCGCGCAGCATGCGCACGATATCCCAGCCGTTCACATCCGGCAGCATGATGTCGAGGATCAGCAGATCGTAATCGCTGGTCATCGCCAGGTGATAGCCGTTGAGGCCGTTATCGGCCAGGTCGACGACGAAGCCGGCCTCGGTGAGCCCTTTGGTCAGGTACTCTCCGGTTTTCTTCTCATCTTCGACAATCAAAATCTTCACGGCAGGCTCCTTCACGCGCGCTTTGTGCGGGTATTCAATTTTAGAGGAGCGCCTCCGGATAGCAATGAAATATCAGGAAAATGACAGCTTTGTCATTTTCCCGTCACGCCCTGAACAGAGCCCGCTACGTAAAGTAGCCGCCATGGATAAATCGTCGAAACTTCTGCCACCATGCGCTCAATACAGCTACTTACCCTCAGCGTGATATTTACCTTAACCGGCTGTCTGTCATTTGCTCCGGACTATCAGCGCCCCGCAGCGCCGGTGCCGCAGCAGTTCTCACTCAGCCAGAACAGACTGGTTGCCGCAACGGCGGGTTACCAGGAGACCGGCTGGCGCACCTTTTTCGTCGACCCGCAGGTGAAAAGCCTGATTAGCACCGCGCTGACCAACAACCGCGATCTACGGATGGCGACGCTGAAAGTGCAGGAAGCCCGCGCCCAGTACCGGGTAACCGACGCCGACCGCTACCCACAGCTTAACGGTGACGGCAGCACCACCTATGGCGGCAAGCTCAAAGGCGACACCACCACCAGCAGCGATTATGTCGCCGGCTTAAACCTCAGCTATGACCTCGATTTCTTTGGCCGGCTGAAAAACCTTAGCGAGGCCGACCGACAGAACTTCTTCGCCAGCGAAGAGGCGCGGCGCGCAGTGCATATCCTGTTGATTGCTAACGTTTCACAAAGCTACTTCAACCAGCGGCTGGCGGCAGCGCAGCTGCAGGTGGCCAACGATACCTTACAGAACTATCAGCAGTCTTACGCCTTCGTTGAAAAACAGCTGCTGACCGGGAGCACCACCGTGCTGGCGCTGGAGCAGGCGCGCGGCATGATCGAAAGCACCCGCGCCGATATCGCCAAACGTCAGGGCCAGCTGGCGCAGGCCAATAACGCCCTGCAACTGCTGCTCGGCAGCTATCAGCGCCTGCCGGACGATAGCGCCAGCAGCGCGGTAGACCTGCAAGGCGTAACCCTGCCGCCATCGCTCTCCTCAGCGATCCTGCTGCAGCGGCCAGATATTCTGGAAGCCGAACACAGCCTGCAAGCGGCCAACGCCAACATCGGCGCCGCGCGGGCGGCCTTCTTCCCGTCGATCACCCTGACCAGCTCGCTCTCCGGCAGCAGCAGCGAGCTCTCCAGCCTGTTTAACGCCGGCGGCGCGATGTGGAACTTTATCCCCAAAATTGAACTGCCAATTTTCAACGCCGGGCGTAATCAGGCCAACCTCGATCTGGCGGAAATCCGCCAGCAGCAGCAGGTGGTCAACTATGAGCAAAAAATACAGTCCGCCTTTAAAGAGGTGGCCGACGCGCTGGCCCAGCGCCAAAGCCTGGCCGATCAGATTGCCGCCCAGCAGCGCTATCTCGCTTCACTAAATATCACCCTGCAGCGCGCCACTGCGCTCTATCGCCACGGCGCGGTCAGCTACATCGAAGTCCTGAGCGCCCAGCGCGACATTTTCACCACCCGACAAACCCTGCTGGAACTCAACTATTCCCGTCAGGCAAATGAAATCACCCTGTTCACCGCTCTCGGCGGCGGCTGGATGGAATAACCCGAGGAGTCTTGATTATGAATTCACTGTCTAAAATCGCCCTGTTTACCCTGCTCTCTGGCGCAGTGTTCGCCGCCCAGGCTGCCGAACCGCACGCCGGCATGGCGATGCACGAGCAGCCCGCCGCCGCGCAGGCGCAAAGCATCACTGGTAAAGGCGTCATTAAAGCCATTGATATGGATAGTAAAAAAATCACTATCGCCCACGAGGCCATCCCGGCGGTGAACTGGCCGCCGATGACCATGCGCTTCACCATCACCCCGCAGACGCAGCTCAACAATGTGAAGGATGGCGACAGCGTGGACTTCACCTTCGTTCAGCAGGGCAACCTGTCGCTGCTGCAGGATATCCGCGCCCAATAACGGCCCGGCGACGGTAGGCCCCTCAACAACTGAATGGACGACACATGGCATCCCTGACACTGAAAAATACGGCGCTGGTCCTCGGCAGCATGGTGATTGGCGGCGCGCTAACTGCGGCGCTGTACGCCCGATGGGCACCGACCCACGCTGCCGCTCCGGCGGCCGAGCAGCAGCGTAAAGTGCTGTTCTGGTACGACCCGATGTACCCGAACACCCGCTTCGATAAACCGGGTAAATCGCCGTTTATGGATATGGATCTGGTGCCGAAATACGCCGATGAGGAGCATGCCGCCGCCGGTGCGCCGGGGGTGCGTATCGACCCGACGCAGACCCAGAATCTTGGGGTGAAAACCGCCGCCGTCACCCGCGGGCCGCTGCGCTACGCTCAGACCTTCCCGGCCAATATCAGCTATAACGAGTACCAGTATGTAATTATGCAGGCGCGGGCGGCGGGCTTTATCAATAAAGTCTATCCGCTGACCGTCGGCGACAAAGTCAAGCAAGGCACACCGTTACTCGAGCTGACCATCCCCGACTGGGTGGAAGCGCAGAGCGAATATCTGTTGTTGCAGGAGACCGGGGGCACAGCCACCCAGGTCGAGGGGATCCTCGAACGCCTGCGCCTTGCCGGAATGCCGGATGACGATATCCGCCGCCTGAAAGCCACGCGTAAAATCCAGACCCGCTTTACTCTCAAAGCACCGATCGATGGCGTTATTACCGCCTTCGATCTGCGCGCCGGAATGAATATCGCCAAAGATAATGTGGTGGCGAAAATTCAGGGCATGGACCCGGTATGGGTCAGCGTGGCGGTCCCCGAGTCCATCGCCTGGCTAATTAAAGACGCCTCGCAGTTCAGCATTCAGGTTCCCGCCTGGCCGGACAAAACCTTCCGCATCAGCAAATGGACCCTTCTCCCCAGCGTCGATAGCGCCACCCGCACCCTGCAGCTGCGCCTGCAGGTCAACAACCCGGATGAAGCGCTGAAGCCGGGGATGAACGCCTATCTGCAGCTGACCAGCGAAAGCGCCCCGATGCTGCTGATCCCCTCCAAAGCGCTGATCGACAGCGGCAGCGAGCAGCGAGTGATCACCGTGGATAACGAGGGCCGCTTCGTGCCGAAAATCGTGCAGGTATTCCATGAATCCGCCGGCGTCACGGCCATTCGCAGCGGGCTGCAGGAGGGTGAGAAAGTCGTCGCCAGCGGCCTGTTCCTGATCGACTCGGAGGCCAATATCGCCGGCGCGCTGGAGCGCATGCGCGCGCAGGCCCCTGATGCCGCGGCCTCTGCCGCCCACGCGCACTAAGGAACGGAACCATGATTGAATGGATTATCCGCCGCTCGGTGGCCAACCGCTTCCTGGTGATGATGGCGGCGCTGTTTCTCAGCATCTGGGGAACCTGGACTATCGTCCACACCCCGGTGGATGCCCTGCCGGCTCTCTCTGACGTACAGGTGATCGTCAAAACCCGCTATCCGGGACAGGCGCCGCAGATCGTCGAAAACCAGGTCACCTGGCCGCTGACCACCACCATGCTGTCGGTCCCCGGCGCCAAAACGGTTCGCGGCTTCTCGCAATTCGGCGACTCCTACGTATACGTGATTTTTGAAGACGGCACCGATCCTTACTGGGCGCGCTCGCGGGTGCTGGAGTATCTCAACCAGGTGCAGGGCAAACTTCCCGCCGGGGTCAGCGCCGAAATGGGCCCGGACGCCACCGGCGTCGGCTGGGTCTTCGAATACGCGCTGGTCGACCGCAGCGGCAAACACGACCTTGCCGAACTGCGCTCGTTGCAGGACTGGTTCTTAAAATATGAGCTGAAAACCATTCCTAACGTCTCGGAAGTGGCGTCGGTGGGCGGCGTGGTCAAGGAGTACCAGATTGTCGTCGACCCGATGAAGCTGACCCAGTACGGCATCAGCCTCGGCGAGGTGAAATCGGCGCTGGACGCCTCTAATCAGGAGGCGGGCGGCTCTTCGGTCGAACTGGCGGAAGCCGAATATATGGTGCGCGCCAGCGGCTATCTGCAGACCCTCGACGACTTCAAAAACATTGTGCTGAAAACCGGTGACAACGGCGTGCCGGTGTATCTCGGCGACGTCGCGCGGGTACAGGTCGGCCCGGAGATGCGCCGCGGAATCGCCGAGCTTAACGGCGAAGGCGAAGTGGCCGGCGGCGTGGTGATCTTGCGCTCCGGCAAGAACGCCCGCGAGGTGATCTCCGCGGTCAAAGAGAAGCTGGCGTCGCTGCAAAGCAGCCTGCCGGAAGGGGTGGAAGTGGTCACCACCTACGACCGCAGCCAGCTTATCGACCGCGCCATCGACAACCTCAGCTACAAGCTGCTGGAAGAGTTTATCGTCGTCGCCCTGGTCTGCGCCCTGTTCCTGTGGCACGTGCGCTCGGCGCTGGTGGCGATTATCTCGCTACCGCTCGGCCTGTGCTTCGCCTTTATCATGATGCATTTCCAGGGGCTCAACGCCAACATCATGTCGCTGGGCGGGATCGCCATTGCGGTGGGGGCGATGGTCGATGCCGCCATCGTGATGATTGAGAACGCCCATAAGCGGCTGGAGGAGTGGGAGCATCAGCACCCGGGAGAGAAGCTCAGCAACGACACACGCTGGAAAATAATTACCGAGGCCTCGGTGGAGGTCGGCCCGGCGCTGTTTATCAGCCTGCTGATCATCACCCTGTCGTTTATCCCGATTTTCACCCTCGAAGGCCAGGAGGGCAAACTGTTCGGCCCGCTGGCCTTCACCAAAACCTGGTCGATGGCCGGGGCGGCGCTGCTGGCGATCGTGGTGATCCCGATCCTGATGGGCTTCTGGATCCGCGGCAGGATCCCAGCGGAGAACAGCAATCCGCTGAATCGCTTTTTGATCCGCATTTATCACCCGCTGCTGCTGAAGGTCCTGCACTGGCCGAAGACTACCCTGCTGATTGCGCTCCTGTCGATCCTGACGGTTGCCTGGCCGCTTAACCGGGTCGGCGGCGAGTTTCTGCCGCAGATCAACGAGGGCGATCTGCTGTATATGCCGTCCACGCTGCCGGGGATCTCCGCTGCGCAGGCGGCGGATATGCTGCAGAAAACCGATAAGCTGATCATGACGGTGCCGGAAGTGGCAAGGGTGTTCGGCAAAACCGGCAAGGCCGAAACCGCCACCGACTCGGCGCCGCTGGAGATGGTGGAGACCACCATTCAGCTCAAGCCGCAGGATCAATGGCGACCGGGGATGACCATGGAGAAGATCGTCGAGGAGCTGGATAAAACCGTGCGCCTGCCGGGACTGGCGAACCTGTGGGTGCCGCCGATCCGCAACCGCATCGACATGCTCTCCACCGGCATCAAGAGCCCGATCGGCATTAAAGTTTCCGGCACCAACCTGGCCGATATCGACGCCATCGCCGGGCAAATTGAAGTGGTGGCGCGCACCGTGCCGGGAGTCACTTCGGCATTAGCCGAGCGGCTGGTCGGCGGGCGCTACCTCAACATTGATATTCATCGTGAGAAGGCGGCCCGCTACGGGATGACCGTCGGCGACGTGCAGTTGTTCGTCTCGTCCGCCATCGGCGGGGCGATGGTTGGCGAAACAGTGGAGGGCGTCGAGCGCTATCCGATCAACATCCGCTACCCGCAGAGCTATCGCGACAGCCCGGAGACCCTGCGCCAGCTGCCGATCCTCACCCCGCTGAAGCAACAGATCGTTCTTGGCGACGTGGCTGAGGTGAAAGTGGTCACCGGACCATCCATGCTGAAGACCGAGAACGCCCGCCCGACCAGTTGGATCTACATCGATGCCCGCGACCGCGACATGGTGTCGGTAGTGCACGATCTGCAGCAGGCCATCGGCAAGGAGGTGAAGCTGAAGCCGGGCATCAGTGTGTCCTACTCCGGGCAGTTTGAGCTGCTGGAGCGCGCCAATCAGAAGCTGAAGCTGATGGTGCCGATGACGCTAATGATTATCTTCGTGCTGCTGTATCTGGCGTTCCGCCGCGTCGGCGAAGCGCTGCTGATTATCACCAGCGTGCCGTTCGCCCTTGTGGGCGGGATCTGGTTCCTCTACTGGATGGGGTTCCATCTGTCGGTGGCCACCGGGACCGGCTTTATCGCCCTGGCCGGGGTGGCGGCGGAGTTTGGCGTGGTGATGCTGATGTACCTGCGCCATGCCATTGAGGCCGAGCCATCGCTGGAGAATCCGCAGACTTTCAGCGTCGATAAGCTCGACGAGGCGCTGTACCAGGGGGCGGTGCTGCGCGTTCGGCCGAAGGCGATGACCGTGGCGGTGATTATCGCCGGCCTGCTGCCGATTTTATGGGGCACCGGCGCCGGTTCGGAAGTCATGAGCCGTATCGCCGCGCCGATGATTGGCGGGATGATCACCGCCCCGCTGCTGTCGCTGTTTATCATTCCGGCGGCGTATAAGCTGATGTGGCTGTATCGGCATCGGGGCAAGCGTAGCCAATAGCCCGCCGCGTTTACGCCGGTCCGGGAAATTGGCTATAGTGGCGCCATTCTTCTGGCCGGCGTGAACGTCCCTATGAATCTGAACCTGGTATGTTATTCCCTGCTGCTGCTCACCGCCGTGGGCAGCGCCCTGCTGCCCTACCCGCTGGCGATGTGGTTTTTACTGAGCAGCCTTCTGACATGGCTTATCTATGGCGCCGACAAGCTGGCGGCGCGCAAAGCCTGGCGCCGGGTGCCGGAAACCACGCTGCTGGTCGTTGATGAATCCACCCACAGCGGCGTAATGAACGTCAAAAATAC
>ERZ772879.2424-NODE-2424-length-11252-cov-6.580066_pt1 | contig 11252 bp, 9 predicted proteins | sample MGYA00580582_ERZ772879 | MGnify/ENA primary metagenome ERZ772879 (study PRJEB29015, sample SAMEA2737682) | human gut metagenome | biome: human gut; feature: human-associated habitat; material: faeces | place: China | collected 2012 ... | reverse complement strand
AGAGGTAGAGCGTTCCCTTCGTGTACTTGATGGTGCTGTCGGCGTATTCTGTGCAAAGGGTGGTGTTGAACCACAGTCAGAAAACGTATGGCGTCAGGCTGATACCTACAACGTACCTAGAATGGCTTTCATTAACAAGATGGACATCTTAGGTGCTAACTTCTACGGAGCTGTTGATCAGATTCGTACAAGATTAGGAAAAAATGCTATCTGTCTTCAGTTGCCAATCGGTAAAGAGGACGATTTCAAAGGAATTATCGACTTATTCGAGATGAAGGCTTATATCTACAATGATGATAAAGGTGACGATATCACTGTAACAGATGATTTAGGTGATATGGCTGATGAAGCTGAGCTTTATCATGCAGAATTAGTAGAAAAAGTCTGCGAGTTAGATGATGACTTAATGATGATGTACCTTGAGGGTGAGGAACCATCTGTTGAGGAGATGAAGAAAGTATTAAGAAAAGCTACATGTGAATGTACTGCTGTACCTGTTTGCTGTGGTTCTGCTTACAGAAACAAAGGTGTACAGAAGTTAATCGATGCAGTTATCGAGTACATGCCAGCTCCAACAGATATCCCAGCTATCAAAGGTGTTGACTTAGATGGTAATGAAGTAGAAAGACATTCATCTGATGAAGAACCTTTCGCAGCATTAGCATTCAAGATCATGGCTGACCCATTCGTTGGTAAGCTTGCATTCTTCAGAGTTTACTCTGGTACAATGAACTCCGGTTCTTATGTATTAAATGCTACAAAAGATAAAAAAGAACGTGTTGGACGTATCTTACAGATGCATGCCAACAAACGTGCGGAATTAGACAAAGTTTACTCCGGAGATATCGCAGCTGCTGTAGGTTTCAAATTTACAACAACTGGTGATACAATCTGTGATGAACAGCATCCGGTAATCTTAGAGTCCATGGAATTCCCAGAACCAGTTATCGAGCTCGCTATCGAGCCTAAGACAAAAGCTGGACAGGGTAAAATGGGTGAGGCTCTTGCAAAACTTGCAGAAGAAGATCCTACATTCCGTGCTCACACAGATCAGGAAACTGGTCAGACAATCATTGCTGGTATGGGTGAGTTACATTTGGAAATCATCGTTGACCGTCTGCTTCGTGAATTCAAAGTAGAAGCTAACGTAGGTGCTCCACAGGTAGCTTACAAAGAGACATTTACAAAACCTGTAGATGTTGAGTACAAATATGCAAAACAGTCCGGTGGACGTGGTCAGTACGGACACTGTAAAGTTAAATTTGAGCCGATGGATCCAAACGGCGAAGAGACATTCAAATTCGAATCTACCGTTGTCGGTGGTGCTATTCCTAAGGAATACATCCCAGCAGTTGGTGAAGGTATCGAAGAAGCTGCTCAGGCAGGTATTCTTGGCGGATTCCCAGTTCTTGGTGTTCACGCTAACGTATACGATGGATCTTACCATGAGGTCGACTCTTCTGAAATGGCATTCCACATCGCTGGATCTATGGCATTCAAAGAGGCTATGGCAAAAGCTTCACCAGTATTACTTGAGCCTATCATGAAGGTAGAAGTTACAATGCCTGAAGAATACATGGGTGATGTAATCGGTGATATCAACTCCCGTCGTGGACGTATCGAGGGTATGGACGATATCGGTGGTGGTAAAATGGTTAAAGCATATGTACCACTTGCTGAGATGTTCGGTTACTCTACAGACTTACGTTCTAAGACACAGGGACGTGGTAACTACTCTATGTTCTTCGAGAAATATGAGCCAGTACCAAAATCTGTTCAGGAAAAAGTTCTTGCAGATAAATCCAAATAAATTCTGAAAAAAAGCATGGCTTATAACTGATTTCAGTTATTTCTGTGTAACAGAATCTAAAAACAATATTAAATCACAGAAATCCCTTAAAATAAGGGATTCTGTGATAAAAATAACTTGAAAAAGCTAAGATTATTTTATATAATCATAGATAGCCGAGTTATTAAATATAACAACTATAGCCAATATGGCATCAATTTAAGGAGGATATTCAAAATGGCAAAAGCTAAGTTTGAAAGAACAAAACCACATTGTAATATCGGTACCATTGGTCACGTAGATCATGGTAAAACAACTTTAACAGCAGCTATCACAAAAGTTTTATCTGAAAGAGTAGCTGGTAACGCAGCTGTAGATTTCGCTAACATCGATAAAGCTCCAGAAGAAAGAGAACGTGGTATCACAATTTCTACTGCTCACGTTGAGTACGAGACAGAGAAGAGACATTACGCACACGTTGACTGTCCTGGACATGCTGACTACGTTAAGAACATGATCACTGGTGCTGCTCAGATGGATGGAGCTATCCTTGTAGTAGCTGCTACTGACGGTGTTATGGCTCAGACAAAAGAGCACATCTTATTATCCCGTCAGGTAGGTGTACCTTACATCGTAGTATTCATGAACAAATGTGATATGGTTGACGATCCAGAATTATTAGAGTTAGTTGAGATGGAAATCACAGAACAGCTCGAAGAGTACGGATTCAATGACTGCCCAATCATCCAGGGATCTGCTTTAAAAGCTCTTGAAGATCCAATGGGACCTTGGGGAGACAAGATCATGGAATTAATGGATACAGTTGATTCTTATATTCCAGATCCACAGCGTGATACAGATAAACCATTCTTAATGCCAGTAGAGGACGTATTCACAATCACAGGTCGTGGTACAGTTGCTACAGGTAGAGTAGAGAGAGGTAAGCTTAACACTAACGATACAGTTGAAATGGTTGGTCTTCATGACGAAATCCGTTCAACAGTTTGCACAGGTATCGAAATGTTCAGAAAGATTCTTGACTATGCTGAGGCTGGTGACAACATCGGTTGTCTTCTTCGTGGTGTTCAGAGATCTGATATCGAGAGAGGCGAGGTTCTTGCAGCTCCTGGTTCAATCCACCCACACACAAAGTTCTCAGGTCAGGTTTACGTTCTTTCTAAGGACGAAGGTGGCCGTCATACTCCTTTCTTCAACAACTATCGTCCACAGTTCTATTTCAGAACAACTGACGTAACCGGTGTTATCACTCTTCCTGAAGGTACAGAGATGTGTATGCCTGGCGATAACGTTGTAATGAACGTTGAGCTCATCACTCCTATCGCTATTGAAGAAGGTCTTCGTTTTGCTATCCGTGAAGGTGGTAGAACAGTAGGTTCAGGCGTTGTTACAGCTATCAACGAGTAATCTATATTTTACTTTCTAAATTTAAAAGGTTGTCGCTTTTGGCGGCAACCTTTTTTCTTTCGTCTATTGAAATTTGTTATATATTAGAGTAAAATATAAATATATAATAGATTAAAATTAAGTTAGGTGAATTATGAAAAAAATTAGTTCAATATTAGTAGCTGTTTTGTTTGCGCTTGTTAGCCTTTTATCTTTTTCTTCCAATGCCTTGGCAAATACAATGAAAACGGCAATCGGCATAAGTTTAGGGCAAACTGTTAATGAAAAAGTTGATAGCAGTTCATCTCAAACAAAATATTTATGGCTGAAATTTGATTGCCTTTCGTCAAATTATTATGATTTTACCGTGTCGGGTGTAGAATTACCGTTAAGTGACGTCTTTCTCACAGTTTATGACTCAGAAAATAATGTTATTAATTCTAATGTAAATACAGAAAATGAATATTCTTTTGTGTCTACAACTTATTTTCAAGCCGGAAAACCGTACTATTTTAGACTTGAATGTTTAAAAGGAACATATTCTTTTTCCGCTTCGTTAAATATTCATAATCATTGCTATACAAACTTTTTCGTAAAAGCTGTTGCAGACGATGATAAAGAAAATAGATTAAACGGCTTTTCAAAGCTTTTGTGTAACTCTTGTTCAAATGAATATATTGTTCAAAATATTTATGCGCCATCTACCGTTAAGCTTTCGTCTACTAAAATTGCCTTTAATCCTTACGGTTCGTATCCGAGTGTAACTGTTTATGACAGCGTAGGTAATTTGATTTCACCGAGTGAATATGTTGTCACATACGATGATAACTTCAAGACGGGAAAAGCGTGGGTATACGTCAATTTTGTCGGAAATAATTATAAGGGCGAACTTACTTCAAGTTTTATGATTATCCCTGCCAAACCGACTCCTACTTCCCTTAAATCCAAAAAGTCAAAGCAGATTACTTATTCTTGGAACAAGGATTCTAACGCTTCGGGTTATCAAATTCAATATAGCACATCATCTTCTTTTTCTAAGAAAAAAACGAAGTCTTATATAATTTCTAAAAATTCAACTAAGTCAAAAACCTTCTCATCTCTTAAAAAGAAGAAAAAGTATTATGTAAGAATGCGTTCCTATAAAGCGATTGACGGCAAACGTCAGTTTTCCTCTTGGTCCAAAAAGATGAGCGTTAAAACAAAATAATTATTTAAGAGCAAGTTACATTTACTTGCTCTTTTTTGTTTGAAATTTTTATCAAATATGATATAATATGCGTATGTTTAATTATGAAAGATTGTCCGATGACATAAAAATAGCAGTTTCTTCTGACCATACGTTTGGTACCGATGCAGTTATTCTTTCCGATTTCGCAAAAATTAAACCGAGAGATAAGGCTCTCGATATGGGAACAGGCTGTGGAATTATTCCTCTTTTATGGCTCAGAAATGAAAAAATAAATAACGTTTCTTGCCTTGATATTCAAAAAAATGCTTATGAGCAGGTTTGCCATTCAATAGAAATTAATCATCTTGAAGATAGGCTTAAGCCATTTAATTGTGACTTGAGAAAGATTAATGAAATTTTTGAGGCGGAAAAGTTTTCTCTTGTTACTATGAATCCGCCATATAAACCTGTCGGCACAGGTATTGAATCCATTGGGGAGAGTGCACGTATTGCAAGGCACGAGGTTTGCTGTAATATTGAAGATGCGTGTAAGGCTGCAAATTACCTGCTTAAATACGGAGGCAGATTTTGTATGTGCCATCGTCCCGAAAGGCTGGTTGACACATTAGAACTTATGCGTAAATATAAACTTGAGCCTAAAAGACTTCGTTTTGTTCAGGATAAGAACACAGAACAGCCTTTTCTCTTTCTTGTTCAGGGGCAAAAAGGGGCTAAGCCTTTTTTAAGGGTAGAGCCGCAATTAATAATTAAAAAGGAAAACGGTAAATTTACACCCGAAATGTTGGACATTTATGGGTCATATGCCGACGGATATGATAAATGAGCGGAATATTATATGTTGTGGGTACTCCTATCGGAAATTTAAGCGATTTTTCACCGAGAGCAATAGATACTCTTGAAAGCGTTGATTTTATAGCAGCAGAGGACACGAGAGTCACTTTAAAGCTTCTTAATCATTTTGATATAAAAAAAGAAATGGTTTCCTATTTTGAGCATAACAAAAGGCAAAGAGGGGAGATTATCTGCCAAAGAATACTTGCAGGTGAAAGCTGTGCAATTGTTACCGATGCAGGTATGCCGGCTATTTCCGACCCCGGTGAGGACTTGGTGGCTCTTTGCCATGAACTTGGCATTGTGGTGCAGTCTGTTCCGGGACCCACTGCTTTTGCAACAGCACTGGCAATATCGGGTATGCCTACGGGAAGGTTTACTTTTGAAGGTTTCTTGTCGGTTAATAAAAAATCAAGACGTGAACATCTTGAAGAGATTAAAAACGAAAAACGCACTATGATTTTTTATGAAGCACCTCATAAACTTATTTATACGCTTAACGATATGCGCAAGGTGTTCGGTAATCGCAATATAGCGCTTGTAAGAGAACTCACTAAAATCCACGAGGAAGTTCTCCGATTTACCTTTGATGAGGCGATAGAATATTACAACGATAAATCACCAAAGGGTGAATATGTTATTATTATTGAGGGCAAAAAAGAAGATATTAATGAAGATATAACGCTTGAAATAGCTGTAGAAATGGCTAAAAATCTTATGGAAAAGGGTATGTCGATTAATAATGCGGCTAAGGAAACAGCTGCGCAAACACCTTTTAAAAAAGGCGACATATATAAGGCGCTGATGTGATTTGCTCAATTTGCCCAAGGCATTGCAATGTTGACAGAAGCGTCAATCTCGGCTTTTGCCAAAGCCCCGATAATTTTCGTGTTGCAAGAGCGGCACTCCATTTTTGGGAGGAGCCTTGCATAAGCGGCAAAGAGGGAAGCGGTACTGTATTTTTTTCGGGCTGTAATTTGAAATGTGTATTTTGCCAAAATAATGAAATCAGCGCTGAAAATAAAGGCGTTGAAATAAGCGATGATAAACTTATTTCCATTTTTGAAAATCTTATTTCTCAGGGTGCAAATAATATTAATTTGGTAAATCCCACTCATTATGCAAAAAGGCTTGCAAAGGTGCTAGGCAGATGGAAATCTCCTGTGCCAATAGTTTATAATTCAAGCGGATATGAAGAGGTGGAAACACTCAAAGCATTAGATGGGCTTATTGATATCTATTTGCCTGATTTGAAATATATAAGAGCTGAAAAAGCAATGCGCTATTCAAAGGCGGCGGATTATTTTGAAAAAGCGTCGGTGGCGCTTTTGGAAATGAGGCGTCAGGTTGAGGATAAATTTGACGGCGATATTATGAAATCGGGTATGATTATTCGTCATTTGATTTTGCCGCAAAATACCAATTCCTCAATTGCCGTTCTTGATTTTATTAAATCAAATTTTCCTAATACCTTTGTTTCTCTTATGGCTCAGTATACCCCTTGCGGTGATTTGAGTGAATTTCCTGAAATTAATCGAAAAATCACAAAGCGTGAATATGAAAAAGTAGTAAATTATGCGTTTGATAATTCATTTGATAAACTTTTTATCCAGGAACTGAGTTCTGCGGATAAATCGTTTATTCCAAAATTTGATTTTACGGGTGTATTATGATATTATTAAGATAATTAAAGTATAAAAAGAGGAATTTTAAATGAAAAAGTTTTTAGCTGAATTTAAGGAATTTATTTCAAGAGGAAATGTAATTGACCTTGCTGTCGGCGTTATTATAGGCGGTGCGTTTTCTGCAATCGTTACTTCACTTACGGATAACATTATTAAACCGCTCATTAATTGTATAGGCGGCGCAGAGGTGCAAGGCAAAATTCATCTTGTCGGCGACAATTATATAGATTACGGTTCGTTCATTTCTGCCGTAATTAACTTCCTTATTATGGCATTTATTATTTTCTGTATTGTCAAGGCAATCAATAAAATGCTTAACCTTACAAAGAAAAAAGAAGAACATAAGGAAGAAGCGCCAACAACTAAGATTTGTCCTTTTTGCAAAAGCGAAATTCCTATTGATGCAGTTAAATGCTGTCATTGCACATCCGATTTACCAAAAGAGGATGAATAATTATTACCACGGAGAAAAATATTGAATTCTATAGCAATTTTAGGTGCAGGCACATGGGGGATTGCGCTTGCCAGAATGTTAAAAAACACAAATAAAGAGGTTACAGTTTGGTCGGCTTTGCCTGATGAAATTGAAAAACTGAAGAAAACCTCCTGCCACCCCAAGTTACCCGATGTATCACTCCCTTTAGGCATCGAATATACTACGGATATAAAATCAGCAATTGAAAACAAAGATATAATTATGTTTGCCGTGCCGTCCGTTTTTGTTCGCCAAACGGCAAAAAAATGTAAGCCGTATATCAAGGATAACCAAATAATTGTTGATGTTGCCAAGGGGATTGAATCCGATACACTTATGACCTTGACAGAAGTTATCAATGATGAAATTAAAAATCCGACTGTCAAGTATGTCGCTCTTTCAGGCCCTACTCATGCTGAAGAAGTTAGCATTGATATGCCGACTACTATTGTATCCGCTTGCAAGGATATTGAAATCGCAAAGATTGTTCAATCCTTTTTCTCAAGTTCTTTTATGCGTGTTTATACTAATACGGATATCAAAGGGATTGAGATTTGCGGAGCAATGAAAAATATTATAGCCCTTGCAACGGGTATTTCACGAGGCTTGGGATATGGTGATAACGCTACCGCTGCTCTTATTACAAGAGGTCTTGCTGAACTTTCAAGGCTTGGCAATGCTATGGGTTGCTCGTCGGATACTTTTAGCGGTCTTACCGGTATGGGGGATTTAATTGTAACGTGCACAAGTCTTCATTCACGCAATAATAATGCCGGCTTTCTTATAGGTCAGGGATTGAGTCCTGACGAGGCAGTGAAAAAGGTCGGAATGGTTGTTGAGGGTATTAATGCACTTCCGGCTGCAATTAAACTCGGTAAAAAATATAATGTAGATTTGCCGATTATTAATGCTGTTAATAACGTTGTAAACGGAATAGTTTCACCTCGTGTTGCAGTTAATTCGCTGTTAAATCGTGAACCTAAGCCTGAAGTTTAACTTGATTTTTCAAGAAAAATAAAAAATCCGATTGCTTTTTCGCAGTCGGATTTTTTTTATTCAAATATTTCGTTAATTATTTTTGTGCGCTTTTCACGATTCATAATTCTGAGCTTCATAATTATAGCTTTTTCATTTTCTGATAAATCGTAAAACGTATCGTTAAAATCTTTTATATCAAAATTTATTTTTTGATCATTATCTTGGTGAAGAGAATTTGAATCTTCATTAGAAATAAGAGTGTTTACGTCAAGTCCGTAAACTTTTGCAATAGTTCTGAGCGTTTCAATTTTCGGCCTTGTTCTTCCGCTTTCGTAGTAAGCATATGCACTACGCTTGATGCCGATTGTTTTTGCAAATTGAGCCTGCGTCATATTTACTCCTTTTCTGCAAGCTTTGAGTATTTCCGGGATATTTGTTTTTTCCAAAACAATTCCTCCTTTACTTTTGTACTTCTTAATACATAATACAACATTAACTAATTCATGTCAACAAAAGTCACACAAATTATTACAAAATTCAAAATTTATTGACAATTTACGTTGATTAATGTTATTATATACAAGAAAAATTACAGACGGTATATCTATACCGTTGAAAAACTTTAAAACATTGCAAATTATTGCAGGAGGTAATATTTTGAAAAAAGTTATTTCTTTGCTTTTGTCAATATTAATGATAATAACAACTGTTGTACCTTTAACTGCTTCGGCTCAAAGTTATACGGAAAAATTGGTTTCTCAAGGTTTTCCTCGTGATTATGCCGAAAAACTTAACGAATTACATAATAAATATCCATATTGGATTTTTAAACCGCTTATGACTAATCTTGATTGGGAATCAGCAATTGACGGCGAACGTTCAAAACATTCAAATCAGCTTATTTCTAAATCGGCAACAGGCGATACATCTTTGTTTTGCAAATGTTCAACATGTTATAAAAACGGCAAGTATGTAATTCAAGAGGCAAGCGATTGGGTTTCTGCTTCAAAGAGTGCTGTTGAATACTATATGGACCCAAGGAATTTCCTTGATGAAAAACATATTTTTCAATTTGAATCCACTTCTTATGACGGCACGCAAACTAAAGAAGGCGTCGAAGCTATTTTGAACGGCACTTGGATGCATAATTCACTTATTTCTTACAGAACTACCGGTCAAAACGTAAAAATGTATGATGCCTCAACCAAGTATTCGGACGTTATTATGAAGGCGGCTCAGGATTTCGGCCTTAATGCTTATTATATAGCTGCTAAAATTAGGCAGGAAAACGGTGGCGCTACAGCTTCGGCAACGGCTGTAAACGGCTCTACAAGTCCTTTTCAGGGTATTTATAATTATTTTAATATCGGTGCATATACCGGCGCTAAAGACGGCTTAGCTTGGGCGGCAGGCTTTCTTAAAACAAATAAGGCAACGAAGCTTTACAGCGCCAACCCTAATGTTGACCCGACCGGCGGTACTGTTACCTCAATTTCCTCTAATCAATATATGACGTGGAGAGCAAATAAGGGCAATTATTATTACGTTCGTCTTTATAATGAAACCGCAAATGGTTATGAGGAGGGCGCAAGCGGATACGTTTTGGCAAGAGATTGCAGAACAACTTATATGGGCAATACCGTAAGCGGCTACGGCAGACCGTGGACTAATCCTTATAAAGCGATTTACTACGGTACAAAGTATGTTGCAAACAGTTTTAAATCTCAAAACACGGGTTATCTTCAAAAGTTTAATGTTAGTCCGACCTCGTCAAATAAATATTCTAATGAATATATGAAAAATGTTCAGGCGGCGGCAAGCGAGGCTGTGTCATCTTATAACGGCTATTCAAAAGCAGGTATTCTTTCAATGACAAGGACCTTTTATATTCCTGTTTTTAAGAATATGAGCGATGACCTTGTTATTAATGTTACCGCATCAACAACAAGCAGCGTTTCACTTGCTTGGAATAAAATAGACAGCGCAACAGGTTATCAGGTTCAAATTGGGGACGCTGGCGGCAATTGGGCAGATTATGCATATACAGGCGAAACTAATATTACATTTTCTAATCTTCAATCTGCATATAGATTCCCGGTAAGAATACGTGCTTATACTAAAAAAGGTGGCAATATAAAATGGGGCAATTTCTTTCAGCTTAATGTTGCTACCAAGCCGGGCAAGGTGTCGGGTATTAAGCTTTCCTCAACCGATACTTCAATAACCGTTAAATGGAAGAAGGTCAGCAGGGCATCAGGCTATAGAATTTATATCTACAATTCATCAACTAAAAGCTATGAGTTTAAAAAGTCTGTTTCCAAAGCTTCTACCGTTTCTGCAAAAGTTACAGGGTTAAAGCCTAATAAATCATATAAAATCAAGGTTGCGGCATATAAATCTGCCGATAACATTAAATTTGTAGGTACTAAAAGCGGTACGGTTTCAATTAAGACTAAAAATAAGTCTGTAACGCTCAAAAGTGCAAAATCAAGCAAGAAAAAGAAAATAAACGTAAAGTGGAAAAAGCGAAGCGGTGTATCAGGCTATCAGGTTATGTGGTCCACAACATCTAATTTTAAAAAGAATTTTTTGAGTACAAAGGTGAGCGGCTCATCTAAAACTTCAAAAACTCTCACTACCGCCAAGAGTAAAAAGAATTATTATGTGCGTGTTCGTGCATATAAAAAGAACGGCAAAAAATACACGTATTATTCTTGGAGCAAAACGATTAAAGTTAAGGTTAAATAAAAATAACTGCATCAATTTATGTTGATGCAGTTAGACTGTCGATAAAGTGGCTAAATCACGCCTCGTCGAAAGAAATTCCGTGTTTGAATAAATTTTTACAAAATTTATAATAAACACTCCGTTCCTTTCTCCTCGCAAAATCCGCCGTACAGC
>ERZ772879.2421-NODE-2421-length-11260-cov-5.804462_pt1 | contig 11260 bp, 9 predicted proteins | sample MGYA00580582_ERZ772879 | MGnify/ENA primary metagenome ERZ772879 (study PRJEB29015, sample SAMEA2737682) | human gut metagenome | biome: human gut; feature: human-associated habitat; material: faeces | place: China | collected 2012 ... | reverse complement strand
GTTTGTTCGGACTGGGCGATCCTGGCACCGGTTTTTACCATCTGGTTCCATGAGAGCTGGGGGAACAGGAAGAGGATGATAACAGCGTACGGAGTCGGTGCTGCCCTTTTTGTGCTGTTTAACTACAGCTCCTACGTGGAAAAAATGGCAGCCGGACCGGCGATGCTCCATGCTCTGTTTTCGGCAGCAGGGATCGTGGCATCAGGAATCATCATCCTGTGCTTCTATAATGGCAAAAAATCCGAAAAAGCACCGAAGTTTTCCAAGTGGTTTTTCTATATCTTTTATCCGGCACATCTGCTGATTCTGAGCATAGTCCGTGTTATAGTACAGTAAGAGATAAAATAAAATCTCTCCAATATTTATAAACGGATAGATTGCCGAAAATAAATTTCATATCCACATAAAACATAGTAATTCTGTAAGAAAACAGAAAAATAGCGAAAAAACTCTTGAAAACCCACAAATTATCTGCTATGCTAACTGACATGACAAAGGCGTCTGGAAATTGAGTTTCCAGGCGCTTTTTGCGTTGCAGAAATAAATGAGGGAATCGAGGAGGAATGATTATGAATGCAGGAGATACTGGTTTTATGCTGATCTGTACGGCCTTTGTGTTCTTTATGACACCTGGGCTTGCGTTTTTCTACGGAGGACTGGTCCGCAGGAAAAATGTGGTAAATACCATGATGGCCTGTGGGGCGATCATGGGACTGTCCGTAGTTATGTGGACATTGTTTGGATATTCTCTGGCATTTGGAGGAAATCATGGCGGGATCATCGGAGATTTTCGCTGGTTTGCGCTGAATGGCGTAGGCTGGGAGCCGGGACCTTATGCGGATACGATCCCGCATCTGGTATTTGTGGCGTTCCAGATGATGTTTGCGATGATCACACCAGCACTGATCACTGGTGCCGTGGTTGGAAGAATGCGTTTTAAGGCGCTGTTTTTCTTTATTGCGATCTGGTCTTTGATCGTGTATTATCCAATGGCACATATGGTCTGGGGAGACGGTGGATTTCTGGCAGCCATTGGCTCTGTGGACTTTGCAGGAGGAAATGTGGTACATATCAGTTCCGGTGTCAGTGCACTGGTTCTTGCCATTTATCTTGGACAGAGACGAGGCTATGCAAAAGCAACCTATCGCACACACAATATCCCATTTGTATTTCTCGGAGCAGCTATGCTGTGGTTCGGATGGTTCGGTTTTAATGCAGGAAGTGCGCTGAAGGCAGACGGCCTTGCGGCACATGCCTTTATGACCAGCAGTATTTCTTCTGCCTGCGCACTGCTGACCTGGATGCTGATCGAGGTGATCCGCGAGGGAAAACCGACACTGGTTGGTGCATCCACAGGTCTTGTTATCGGACTGGTAGCCATTACACCGGGAGCTGGTTTCGTACCGGTATGGGCATCCTTTATCATTGGGATCCTGGTAAGCCCGATCTGTTACTTTACTGTGATCCTTCTGAAACAGAAGCTGAAGATCGACGATGCCCTGGATGCTTTTGGCTGCCATGGTATCGGTGGTATCTGGGGAGGAATCGCAACAGGTCTCTTCGGAAAAACTTCCATTAACTCGGTTGCAAAATGGGATGGCCTTGTGTTTGGAGATCACCGTCTGTTCCTGGCGCAGGTATTGAGTATTGTGATCACCATTGCAGTTGCTATTGTGGGAACGCTGATCTGTATCGGGATCGTGCGGATCTTTACACCGCTTCGTGTAGATCCGAAGGAAGAGATGGTTGGTCTGGATGCGTCCCAGCATGGAGAGAATGCATATCCGTCATTTAATGGATTTGACTGATAAGAGTCCATTTCCTGTTAATGTGAATGATGGTGTTAAAGAGGAGATTATAGTATGTTGATTAAAATAGAAGCAATCGTAAGAGAAGAAAAAATGGAAGATGTCAAAGCAGCGTTAAATGAGATCCAGGTTAACGGTTTTACAGTAACCCAGATCATGGGCTGCGGAACACAGCGCGGCTATACAGAATATGTCCGTGGTTCCAAGATCGATGTATTTCTGAAACCGAAGATCAAGTTTGAGATTGTAGTATCATCAGAAGACTGGGAGATTAAAGTTATTGATGCCATTCAGAAAGCAGCATTCACCGGTGATCCGGGCGATGGTAAGATATTCAGCTACGAGATCCGTAACGCTGTTCGTATCCGTACAGGTGAGACCGGATACGATGCGCTGCAGTCGGAATTTCTGTAAATTGTTTTATTAATATGTAAATTATGTGTGAAAGAGTCCTTCGGGAAGTCGCAGAGATATCAGGAGATATAATCTTGAGATTTTTCGGAGGACTTTTTTACCACAGATTTAACAATAGTCTTACGTTGATTTGATGAAAAACAGCATGTGGCCGGTATAATATATAAGATGTACACGAAAACTAAAAATAATAGATAAGGCAGACATGACAAAAAAGAAATCAAAGAAAAAAATAAGAAAAAAACAGAAATCTATTAAAGATGGATTCGAACAGGACCAAGAAGAGCAGGAGAAGGAGAATCCAAAAATGGATGCTCCGGCTCAGAAGTCAGAGCAGAGCAGAGTTCCGGATTCAATAGAACCAGAAAATCAGAAACTGACAGCAGAAAAAACAGCAGCCATCGCATGCTACATCAAGGATCCGGACTACCGCCTCCGCTGTAAGGCGGCCATCGATATCCTTATGGCAAAACTGAAGATGATCAATGCAGAGCTTTCCGGGCAGAAAAAACGTACTGTGATCAGTCAGACTACCAGTCGGATCAAAAGTGCGGAAAGTATTTACGCAAAACTTCTGAAAAAAGGCCTGGAACCGGATTTCGAGACAGCCAGAAAAAATCTGAAAGATCTCATCGGCATCCGTGTAGTCTGTCCGTTTGAGGATGAGCTTTACCAGGTTGCAGAATCCCTGGAAATGCAGAAGGATATCGAGATCGTCCGGATAAAGGATTACATTAAAAATCCAAAGAAAAACGGCTACAAAAGTCTTCATCTGATCGTGAAAGTACCTATCTACTCTGCGGAAGGTGAACAGAAAGAACTGGTGGAAATACAGCTTCGGACCATTGCGATGGATTACTGGTCTGTGTTAGAATATGAATTGTATTATAAAAAAAGAGACAATGCGGAAATTGAAACAGAATTAAAAAAATATGCAGAAGAAATTGCTAATCTGGATCACAGAATGCTGGGATTACGAAATAAAATCGAAAAAATCTGAGCAATCAGCGAATGCGAGATCAGAATGCCTGTTTTATGACAAACCTGTAAAATTACTGTATCAGAAAAGGAGAATATCCCGGTGTTGGAGAAATAAAAGATATTTACACATGAAATTATAAATTAGGATTTATAAAAAATAAAACGGAGAATTCCCGAAAGAAAAATTTAAGGAATTCTCCGTTTTATTATCTGACTGAGCAAACTATGAAGTTATTATTCAATATAGAGCTGTGCAACAAATGGGGCATAAGATATCCAACTGCTTTTTCTCTGCCATAGTTGCATTTCAACTGCAAAGATGACACTTCTCACAGGCGGACGGTGTGGCTGCACAACCGCCGAGAGCAGTTTCACGAAGCTCTGCAGGAAGTTTTTTGCCCACAGTATACATGGCATCGATCATCTCATCCAGCGGGATGAACTGGGGGATACCGGCCAGTGACATTTCCGCTGCGATTAGGGCATTGGAAACACCGGCTGCATTACGGTTCTGGCAGGGATATTCCACCAGGCCGCCTACCGGGTCACATACAAGACCGAGCATATTCATAAGAACGGTGGAAGCCGCATAGGTACACTGCAGCGGAGTGCCGCCAAGAAGCTCAACAGCAGCGGAAGCAGCCATTGCAGAAGCGATTCCGACCTCAGCCTGACATCCGCCAACCGCACCGGCAACTGTTGCATTACGCATGGCAAGATAGCCGATGGCGCCTGCATTAAATAGTGCCTGGCGGATCTTTTTATCGGAAAAGCCGTAGACCTCCTGAAGAGCAAGCATCATTCCGGGAACGATCCCGGCACTGCCGGCAGTAGGAGAGGCAACGATAAGTCCCATGGAAGCGTTTGTCTCAAGGGTTGCCATAGCGTAGGTGATACCCTTTCCGAGAACATCTCCGCACAGGCTTTTTCCCAGGTCATGAAATTCGCAGAGTCTTCGGGCTTCACCGCCGATCAGTCCGCCCATAGATATCACCGGATCTTTGATGGGGGAAAAAGCAGCGTCCTTCATGATCTCCAGAACACGGTCCATGCGCTGGTCCACGATTTCAGCAGTGGTTTCACCGAGAAGGATCTCACGCTGGCGCATTACTTCGGAAATCGGAAGCTTTTTTTCCTGGCAGAGAGCAAGGAGTTCCTTTGCATTTTTGAAATCCATAAAACACATCCTCCTTTTCCCTACATCTGAACAACCATGACATCATGGATGTTGGTGTTCCGGTGAATGCTTTCTACGATATCTTCCGGGAGATGACCATCGGATTCCACGATGGTATAGGCTGTGGTTCCTTTGGATTCACGGAAAAGGCGCATGAAGGCAATGTTAATGTTACGTTCACTTAAGCATCTGGTGATGTAGGCCACAACACCAGGAGTATCCTGATGGATCACGATGATGGCACTGTATTCGCCGGTGAAATCCACCTTTACGTGGTTGATCTCCACAATACGGACCTTGCCGCCGCCCAGCGATTCCCCCCGGACTGTCATTTCCTGTCCCTGTTCATTGACCATATGGATATCTACAGTGTTGGGATGGACATCGGTTTCCGCTTCATTTGGAGTAAAGGAAAAGTCGATCCCCTGTTCCCTGGCAATATCAAAAGAATTCCGTATACGCATGTCATCTGTGGAAAAGCCCATGATCCCGCCAAGGAGGGCACGGTCTGTACCGTGTCCCTTGTATGTTCTGGCGAAGGAACCGTAAAGGATGAATTCCACTTTTTTCAAGGGCGGCGTGATCATCTTCTGGGCGAGGAAAGCAATACGCGCAGCCCCTGCGGTATGCGAACTGGAAGGGCCGATCATGTTGGGACCCATAACGTCAAATACACTGATAAAAGACATTTTGCTTAATTCTCCTGTGGTGTTTTTGCGATAAATTTCTTATAAATAGTGTCAACGATCACGCCAATGGCGTTGTCACCGGATACATTGCAGGCAGTTCCGAAGGAATCCTGGGTAATGTAAAGGGCAACCATGATAGCACAGATGGCACCGTCCGGATCACCGGCTTCCGCTCCGAATACCATGTAAAGGAATGGAAGTGCAGTCATGATGGAACCACCGGGAGCACCTGGAGATGCAACCATGGCAACACCGAGAGTCATGATGAACGGAACGATGATCCCGAGACTGATGGGCAGCTGGTTCATAAGGCAGACTGCAGTAGCACAGGCTGTGATTGTGATCATGGAACCGGCCATGTGGATGTTTGCACAGAGCGGTACTACGAAGTTGCGGATCTGCTCACATACGCCATCCTTTTTTGCACATTCCAGGTTGACCGGGATGGTAGCTGCGGAAGACTGGGTTCCCAGAGCAGTTGTGTATCCCGGGATCTGATTTTTGATCAGAGTGAAAGGATTCTTTTTGCTGACAGTACCTGCGATCACGAACTGGATCGTAATGCAGATCAGGTGCATGATGATAACAACAAGGAATACCTTCCAGAGGATGCTTAAGATGGCAAAGGTTTTTCCGGAAATAGTCATATCTGTGAAGGTTCCGCAGATGTAAAGCGGAAGCAGCGGGATGATAATGGTATGAAGGACTTTGTCAATGATCTTGGAAAAGTCGCTCATTCCGTTATAAAGGCTGTTTCCCATTTCTTTTCCACGCATGGAAGAGAGGCACAGTCCCATGACAAAGGCAAGGGCAACGGCAGAAAGAGTATCCATGACCGGTTCCAGTGTGATGGAGAAAAACGGTGTCAGGGATGCGTCTGCGGTAGCTGCGATCTGGTCCAGTGCACCTTCACTCATAAAGTGCGGGAACAGGCTGGATGATACCAGATAGGATGCGGAACCTGCAATCAGAGTGGAGCCATAAGCCAGCGCCACGGTGATCAGGAGAAGCTTTCCGGCACCCTGTGAAAGATCCGCAATACCCATGGTCACATAGGCAAGGATCATCAGCGGGATGACGAATTTCAGAAAGGTACTGAAAAATCCGGAAAGGGTTACAACAAAGCGACAGAAGCCTTCCGGAAGGAACTGGCCGAACAGGATACCTACGATGATGGCAATGATCAGCTTCGGCACAAGCCCGATCTTGATTTTTTTCTTTTCCATTTGGATTCTTTCCTCCTAAGTATGAATTTATTCATTTTGCACAAAAATACGATTGACGTCCTCGTGATTGTATTGTAACATTGACATAAAAATAAGGCAAATTCACAGATTTCATCATCACGATGAAAAAATTTCATAGTAAAAGGGAGAAAATCATGGAAATCCGTCAGTTGGAGACGTTTGTACATGTAGCACAGCTTCAGAGCTTTTCCAGGGCAGCAGAGGTTCTGGGATACACCCAGTCAGCGATCACTGTCCAGATCCGTCTTCTGGAAAATGAGCTGGAAACAAGACTTTTTGACAGAACCGGAAAGCGCGTGGTGCTTACTCCGTCCGGAAAAGAGTTTATGGAGCATGCAAGCAGGATCTTATATGATGTAAATAAAGCAAAAAAGTCAATGAATGATGATGCAGAACTGAAAAATCCATTGCATATCGGGACGATCGAATCCCTGTGTACTGCCAAGCTCCCTTCGGTCCTGAGTAAATTCCGCCAGCTTCACCCGAAGGTTAGCCTGCAGGTGACGATCGATACACCGGAGCAGCTGATACGGATGATGGAGCATAACGGGCTTGACCTTATTTACATACTGGACACTCCAAGATGGGACCAGAACTGGATCAAAGTAATGGAGAAAGCGGAACCTGTGGTATTTGTGGCCTCCGCAGATTCGGAATTTGCCGGAAAGACGCTGAAGATGGGGGATATCCTGGAAGAGCCTTTTTTTCTCACGGAAAAGAATGCCAATTACCGGCAGGCCCTGGATCAGCAGCTGGCGCTTAAGAAGCAGGCCCTGTCACCGGTGCTGGAGATCAGTGATACCGCCTTTATCATCCGCATGCTGGAAAAGAATCACGGACTTTCCTTCCTTCCCTATCTGGCTGTGGAGCGGGATATCCGAAAAGGAAGAATTGCCCTTTTACATGTGGAGGATGTGGAGATATCCATGTACCGGCAGATCTTTTACCATAAGAATAAGTTTAAGACGAGAGAGATGGAGGAGTTTATCCGCCTGGCGGCAGAGTGAAAGTCTGCGCTTGTAAATACAAATAAAATGTGGCACTATAAAAGAAAAAACACAGGAGAGAGAAAAATGGATTTTATTGAAGAAGCAAAGAAGCTTGGCTTTTCCGATGCTGCGGTCATAAGTACCGATCAGCTTGTATTTGTGCCGGAATACCGGGTTTTCTGCGAGGACAATCTTTGCGGGAATTATGATAAAAACCCGGCATGTCCACCACAGAGCGGCACTGTAGAGGAGATGAAAGAGCATGCGCTGAAATATGAAAAAACGCTGATACTCCAGACAATGCAGGATGGCCTTATGGACTACAAAAAGGCAAAACTTGCTCATAACAAACTGACAGAACAGCTGGCAGAGAAGATGAAAGAAGAGGGAATAACTGATCTTCTGATCATGAGTGCGGGACCTTATAAACATAATTCCTGCATGTCCGCTTACTGTGTGGATGCACAGAAAATGGCAGACGCTGCAGGAATGCTATGCTGGACCAGCGACGGAATGATCCGTTATTTTTCCCAGGTTCTTTTCCGTGGGTAATAAGATGAAGGATTTTGTAAAGGAATATGGGAGAAATAGATGGAATTTTACGAATGCGAGTATCCGTTGACAGAAACAGAAAAAACGTGTAGAGTTTAAATAAATGTAATTACATAAAAAGAATCAGCAGGAGAAAAACCAGAATGGAAAAATCAACAGTTTATTTCACTGATTTTCGTTGTCCGGTGGGAACCAGCCAGCTGGACAAACTGAAAAAACTCTGCGTTGCCGCAGGAATCAAAGATATCGATATGGATGGAAAATTCGTAGCCATCAAGATGCATTTCGGAGAGCTTGGAAATATGGCATTCCTTCGTCCGAACTATGCAAAGGTAGTAGCAGATCTCTGTAAGGAGCAGGGCGGAATGCCGTTCTTGACAGATTGTAATACCCTTTATCCGGGAAGCAGAAAGAACGCACTGGAGCATTTGGACTGTGCAAATCTTAATGGATTTAACACGATCACAACCGGATGTCAGATCATCATCGGTGACGGAGTTCGAGGAACCGATGAAGTAGAAGTTCCGGTAGTGAACGGAGAATACTGTAAAACTGCCCTGATCGGCCATGCTATCATGGACGCAGATATTTTTATCAGTCTCAGCCACTTCAAGGGACATGAGACAACCGGCTTTGGCGGTGCTCTGAAGAATATCGGTATGGGATGCGGAAGCCGTGCCGGAAAGATGCAGCAGCATGCCAGCGGAAAGCCGGCCATCAATGAAGAAGTCTGTCGTGGCTGCCGCCGTTGTGCGAAAGAGTGCGGAAGTGATGCGATTACATATGTAAACAAGAAAGCAGTTATTGATTACGATAAATGCAAAGGCTGTGGCCGCTGTATCGGTGCCTGCAGCTATGATGCCGTATATAATCCGAATAGCAGTGCAAACGAGCTTCTTGATCGCAAGATGGCAGAGTATGCACAGGCTGTCTGTCACGGACGTCCCCATTTCCATATTGCACTGGTACAGGATATCAGCCCTAACTGTGACTGCCATGGTGAAAATGATGCGCCGATCCTTCCGGATATCGGAATGTTCGCAAGCTTTGACCCGGTTGCACTGGATCAGGCCTGTGCAGATGCCTGCCTGAAGGCAACACCGATCGCCAACAGCCAGCTTGGAGAGCATCTGGCAGAGCCGGGATGGCACTGTCACCATGACCACTTTAAGGATTCCAATCCGAATATTGAGTGGAAGGCAACCCTGGATCAGGCAGAAAAGATCGGCCTGGGAATCAGGGAATATGAGCTGAAGATAATCAAATAAGAAACAGAAATCATAGAAAATTACGAAAGCACGCCTGCAACATGGCGTGCTTTTTTGCGTAAATAAAGAAATATAAAATGAAAAAACGTATAAAGACGGTATTTTTAAATAAAAAACATGTGCGTGCATATGCGTGCTTGAAATACAGCCATTGTGAATAATATACAAAGAAATAACAGGAAAATTTGGACAAAAACGAGAAAACAGAAAAAGCTGTAAATTTATATTGCATAATCAGACTGCGTGTGATAACATACACACAACATAATTAACACGCATTTAACACGCAAACAAAGAGAAAAGGCACGCAAATACGAAAATATCAAAGATAAGCGGAGCTAATGTGCAGGAAAACGTGCAGATCGTGTGTACAGAAACAGGCTGCATTCTGTGAGCAGAGAATATAGAGCAGGCCTGAAATCTTTTTCAGAGGAGGAAATTATGACAGGAATACAGAAAAAACAGCGTCTGCTGACTATGATATTTGGAGCTTTCGCGATCTTTTTTACCGGATATCCCCATGTATGGTCTATTTACCAGCCCTATGTGATGGAGCAGGCAGGCTGGAGTCAGGGACAGGCATCCATGTGCTTTTATCTGGCACTGAGCACCTTTGTATTCGGAAATATCGTAGGCGGAAGGATGCAGAACCGCTTTAAGGAAAAGACGATTGTATGGATCGGAGGCGGGATCTTTGCGGCAGGAATCCTGGCATCTGCATTTCTGATCGTTCCTACACCGCTTCCTATGTATCTGTCCTATGGCGTGATGCAGGAGGGATTTGGACAGGGAATGATCTACACGGTGATCTTGGCAACTGTGCAGAGATGGTTCCCGGACCGTACCGGATTTGCTTCCGGCGTTGTGGTAACTGCCAACGGACTTTGCGGATTTTTCCTGGCGCCGCTGAGTCGAAAGCTGCTGGAGGCAGAGGGTGTGCAGAAAACCTTTCTGATCATTGGGGCAGCCATCGCAGTTTCCTGGATTCTGTGCGGCATCTTTTTTCAGGCACCCGATAAGAGTCTGGTGAACGCAGGTGGCTCTGCGGCAAAGTCCGGAACATCGGAGATGAAGCAGTATACATCCGGAGAGATGATGCGTACAAGAAATTTTTATCTTCTTCTTGCGACCATGTTCTTTGGACTGATTTCTTATTTTATGGTTTCACCGGTATCCCAGACCTACCAGATCGACCTTGGGATCCCGTCTGCAGTGGCAGTCAGCGCCGTTATGCTTGGATCCATTGTCAATGCGGGAGCAAGACTGGTGCTTCCGACACTGGCAGATAAAGTGGGAAGGATCGTCTGCATCAAAGGAGTGCTGATCGTGGCAGTGATCGCTATGGGAGTTCTCGCTGTATCAAGATCCCTGGCAGTAACGGTTGCTGTTGTGCTGATGTACGGCTGCTACGGCGGCATCATGGGAAGCTTCCCGTCCCTGACAAGCTCTATTTTCGGAATGAAGCACACCGGGGAGAATTACGGATTTGTCATGTTCGGCATTGTATTTGCAACCTTTGGCGCACCGGCGATCTCCGGTCTGGTGAGTAGCAAAGGTTATGAGATGAACGTGGTATTTGGGATCGGAGCTGTTTTTGCAGTGATCGCATTGGTATGCCTGACTCTACTTGGACGGAATCTTGTGAAAGAGCATGCCGAAAAATCTGCCGGAGTAAAGAATGATACAGCACAGGTAAGCAAACCACAGGCAGAATAAGTCTGAATGTAACTGGATGCAGAGCTGTATCAGCTGCCGGATCAAAGACAGCTGACTGAGAATCAGAAAACAGAAAAACCTGGAAGAAATAAAATGCCTGTGGCTGATTTCTTCCAGGCTTTTTTTGAGTTGCCGGAATCAGATATTTCTGCTAGGATAACGAAAGGATGAGAAAATCAGATATTGTTTTTGACTGTTTATTTTGATCTGTCGTTCGAAGAAACCGTGAGACGACATAATACAAGAAACAGAGAATTTGGTGAAAAAGATATGCGCAGATGGTGGAGAGAAAAAGATTTTTCTTCAGTTCTCAGGGAACAGGCTATTACCTGCGAAATGGATACAGACAGTATTGTTGAGAAAATATACTCGGATTTGAACGCAGATCGCAAAGCGACTGCGTTCATGAGCAAGTAGCG
>ERZ772879.2414-NODE-2414-length-11290-cov-4.254028_pt1 | contig 11290 bp, 10 predicted proteins | sample MGYA00580582_ERZ772879 | MGnify/ENA primary metagenome ERZ772879 (study PRJEB29015, sample SAMEA2737682) | human gut metagenome | biome: human gut; feature: human-associated habitat; material: faeces | place: China | collected 2012 ... | reverse complement strand
GGTTATTACTTGGTATGTTATAATCCTTCATCCGCTCACCGCCTTATAAATATGCTGTAGTTCCCGGTTATTACTTGGTATGTTATAATTTATGCCGTGGGATTTCGCAATCACAGAAGCTGTAGTTCCCGGTTATTACTTGGTATGTTATAATTTATTTTAAAGCCGAACGGATCAATGGCCCGCTGTAGTTCCCGGTTATTACTTGGTATGTTATAATATTGGATATGTGAGTTATTGGCAGGATTTGGCTGTAGTTCCCGGTTATTACTTGGTATGTTATAATCATAAAAATCTTCAATCCTCCGAAGTCAAGCTGTAGTTCCCGGTTATTACTTGGTATGTTATAATATGGCAAGTGCAATCTCAATGTTAGGAGCCGCTGTAGTTCCCGGTTATTACTTGGTATGTTATAATGCACTGACAACGGCGTGCCTTGGTACTGTGGCTGTAGTTCCCGGTTATTACTTGGTATGTTATAATGGAGTAAAGCTTAAGGGACTTGTAAACAGAGCTGTAGTTCCCGGTTATTACTTGGTATGTTATAATATCATCATTGCATCTTCGTCAAAAAGTAATGCTGTAGTTCCCGGTTATTACTTGGTATGTTATAATTTAGAAGAAGTAAAGCTTATTGCTCTAGCAGCTGTAGTTCCCGGTTATTACTTGGTATGTTATAATATAGTGATTGCATCTTGTTCATTTAAGTAAGCTGTAGTTCCCGGTTATTACTTGGTATGTTATAATTGTTCCGTTAGGTAACGAAAACGGTAAAAAGCTGTAGTTCCCGGTTATTACTTGGTATGTTATAATCGTTCCGGTTGCATCTCTATATGCATTTAAGCTGTAGTTCCCGGTTATTACTTGGTATGTTATAATCCGACCTGTACACGATAAATAGAATCTTTAGCTGTAGTTCCCGGTTATTACTTGGTATGTTATAATAACTTCCGACTGTTTTGTTATAATGCATTCGCTGTAGTTCCCGGTTATTACTTGGTATGTTATAATAGAAGTGCTAACTTTAAGCTAGAAGAAAATGCTGTAGTTCCCGGTTATTACTTGGTATGTTATAATCTGTCTGCTATATTGCCGCACCATACTCTTGCTGTAGTTCCCGGTTATTACTTGGTATGTTATAATATTCTTTCAATATGCATATACTAGGCCTCCGCTGTAGTTCCCGGTTATTACTTGGTATGTTATAATATGTAACAAAAATAGTATAATTAAAATAGAGCTGTAGTTCCCGGTTATTACTTGGTATGTTATAATCGAAAACCTCCTCTTAACAAACCAGCGACAGCTGTAGTTCCCGGTTATTACTTGGTATGTTATAATAGGGAACGGTAAACCCTGCATAATCCCAGTGATTATGCAGGGTTTTATCTTTCAAAAAACAAGTAAAAAGTGATTCTAATAGATGAAAAAAACTCATTTTAAGTTTTTGCATCGTAAAAGGAGCCTGTTCATTCGTGAATTACTTCATTCAGCAGCAAAGCAGCAAGTGTTTTACTGCTGAATGAACAATAACTTACTTTCCGTAATATCTATAAAAATATCTGCCCAATAAAGTTATTTATATGATATCATGGATACTATAAAGAAAACCTATTTGATGCTTTTTCATAGTTTTCAGTTAAATGAAGTATTAATTAGAGGCGGTACATATTTGCAAATAAGAAAGACGAGCAAATAGCACAAAAATTTCATAAAAACACAATACAAAAAGGAGTCCCTCCATGCAATCATACAACGACCTACAATCACAATTAAAAACAATAGACCATAAAAGTTACCCATTATACAAATCCCTGCGCGGAAGTTACCAGTTCCCCAAATACATATTGTCGATTGACCATGTGCAGGGCGATCCGTTTGCGGCACCGTCGGATGTGAGGGTGACAGTGGATGCGAAGTCAGCCGGATTCCCGGCATTTGCGATGAAAGATAAGCTGACAAGAACCGCGTTGGCGGATGAGCTGCTTCGCAATTTTGCGGCAAAAGTGAATCAGTTCAACTTTAAAGCGAAGGGTTCCGGGAAAAGCGGGCTGATCTCAGTGACACACTGCGGACAGGAAGTGCTGCAGAGGACAGCATGTGAAATCAGTGAAAAAGAGATCACAGCCAGATTTGCAGTCGGGTTTCCTGCAAATGGAAGAACGATCAATGCAAAAGAACTCGAAAAAATCTTATTTGAATATCTGCCACAGTGCGTGGAGCAGTCTTTTTATTATAAAAATCTGAATGCGCAAAAAGTAAAAGAGGTTGTGGAACTGGCAGAAGATCAGCAGGCAATCCGTGAGAAGCTGCTAGAACTTGGGCTGGCTGCGTTTGTGGCGGATGACTCTGTGCTGCCAAGGGAGAGCGGTATCTCTTCCAAGCCAATGAAGCAGCCTGTGAAATTTGTTTCTCCGGAAACAATGCGTGTGACATTAGAACTGCCACACCGGGGTAAGATTACAGGAATGGGAGTTCCAAAAGGAATCACTCTGATCGTAGGCGGCGGTTATCATGGAAAATCTACACTTTTAAATGCGTTGGAATTAGGCGTATACAATCATATTGCCGGAGATGGAAGGGAGTATGTGATCGCAGATGAAACGGCACAAAAGCTCCGCTCTGAGGATGGAAGATTTATCAAAAATGTAGATATTTCCATGTTTATCAATGATCTTCCAAACGGCAGGGATACGAAGGATTTTTCGACTGCTGATGCGAGTGGAAGTACATCCCAGGCGGCTGGCATCGTGGAAGCGGTTGAGGCTGGCAGCAGACTGCTTTTGCTGGATGAGGATACTTCTGCCACCAATTTTATGGTGCGTGATGCCTTTATGCAGAAAGTTGTGAGCCCGGACAAAGAGCCAATCACACCGTTTTTATCCAGAGCAAGGGATCTGTATGAAAAAGCAGGAATTTCTACCATTCTGGTTGCGGGAAGTTCGGGAGCATTTTTCCACATTGCAGACACTGTGATCCAGATGGATCAGTATGAACCTGTGGATATCACAGAGAAAGCAAAGAACCTGTGTGGACAATTTCCAATCATGCAGGAGACAGCAAAACCATTTGTTTTACCGGATAGCCACCGTGTCATGGAAAAAGACAGGAATGGAGCGGTAAAACGCAGGGACTACCGGAGCGGAGAAGTGAAAAAAGGCGAGCCGGAGCACTTGAAGGTAAAGACGCTTGGTGTGGATGGCTTTATGCTTGGAAAACAGAATGTCGACCTGCGCTATATCGAACAGTTGATCGACAGCGAGCAGACGGCGGCACTGGGACTGCTTTTGAAATATACTGTGGAACATCTGGTGGATGGAAAGCGTACCATTTCAGAAACGGCACAGTGGTTAGAACAAAAGTTAGAGCAGGAAGGAATGGTATTTGCCGCAGAGCATGGCGTTATCTCCGGTGGATACGCAATCCCAAGAATTCAGGAGATATATTCCTGCCTGAACCGCTATCGGGTGTAAATTATTGTAAAAATGAAACAGAGTATATTTTTATAAAATTCCTGAATATAGAACAATGTAAAGTATTGTGTAAAGGAGTTTCGCAATCATCGGTTAAGGAAGGAAGTTTATTATGCGTACCAAAATCACAAAACAGAATATAAAAACGCTGTTGGAAACAAAGTTTATCAAAGTATTTGATCTTCAGTATGCCGAGGGCAGACATTACTATAATGCAACAAGACGGAGCGCAGATGATCTTGTGGCAGTGAAGTCTACGGAAGAATTTCAAAATATGCTTCCAGATGCGGTGAGCTGCATCACGATCTGGAATCCATCCAACGGTGAGCCAAAGCTATTATTGAACCGTGAATTCCGTTACCCGGCAGGACAATTTCTGTTAAGTGTCCCGGCGGGACTGATCGATCCGGCAGATAAAGAGGAAGACGAACCATTGCTTGTGACTGCGAAAAGAGAACTGAAAGAAGAAACCGGAATTGAGGTTTTGGATACAGATGAACTGGAAGTGGTCAATCCATGTCTTTTCAGCACACCGGGAATGACGGATGAGAGCAACGCACTTGTGAAAATCGTGTTGAACCGGGATACTCTGACAGGTATGTCACAGGACGGTGCAGAGGGAAGTGAATGTTTTGACGGCTTTTCTTTTCTGACAAAAGAGCAGGCACAGAAAATTTTAAAGGACGGCGTTGATGAGTACGGCATTTTCTATTCCGTGTATACATGGACAGCATTGACCTATTTTGTGGCAGATATGTGGAATCGAAACCCTATTTACAAATGCATAAAAAAATAGGATAATAGCTGTGAAAATAACAACATATTCTTTATAAGAAGAAACAGCATTCCAAGAATGCAAAGCCATTCGAAAGGTATAAAGTATTTTTGGATTGCAAAGCATCGGAAAGATGTTTTAGAAGGTAATACATATGGAAATTGAGAGATTAGGTGAAAATAAGATCAGATGTGCACTGTCTGAAGAAGAAATCCGTGAAATGGGATACAATATTGATGAGATTATTGGAAATACCGAGGTGACGCAGGAGTTTATGCGTGCGGTGGTGGAACTGGTAGAGGAGCAGGGCAATATCAGTATGCAGAATATTTCACCGGTAGTGAAGGCAGAACTTTTGCAGGATCACAGCATGGCGATCACGTTTGGCGGAGATTCCGAGATGAGTTTTAAGAATCTTGTGGATACGGTCGGACAGCTGATGAACCAGCTCGCACCGGAAAAATTATCAGAATTTCGGCAGATGAATAAAGAGGAAAAACAGAGTGCTATCGATGATTTCCTCGAAAAATATAAGGCAAAGCACAGCCAGGATGCAAAAAAGACAGAGACAGAAGATGCAAATGGTACTGAGCAGAAAGAGGACAATGAAATTTTTGAGACATCGGTTCCGTTTAGTCTGGAGTTTTCCAGTCTGGATGAAATGCTGCGATTGATCCGTCTGGCACCATTTACAGAAAAAATGCCTACAAGCAGTCTTTATAAATTCCAGCAAAAATACTATCTTGTGATGGATCTGATCCATTTTTCAAGGGAAGAATTACGGCCATTTGCGTTTACAATTGTAGAATATAACAATTGCCGTTATGCTGAGGTCGGACAAATTGCATTTATAAAAGAACACGGAAAATGTATTGTAGAAAATGAGGCACTGCAAACGCTGATGCAATTGTAAAAAGTGATGAAAATTTTTCAGGCAATAGACAAATGTGCCAAATGTCAGAAAAAATATTGTTACTTTTGCCGATGAATTTCATGCGCTAAAATCTACCATATATGCTATTATAGTTGAGGCGCACGTACGAGATATAGTGCACTGCAAATGAAAATATGTTATGTGGGAGATTGGTTATGAGCAGAGAGCAGCTTTTAGAACTTGAAGATGTGAAGAGAAGTTTACTGGTACAGGCATACCGTATGAAACAGGAGCATCCGCATATGTCGCCGGTTGGAATTGAGATGGAGATGTATTCTGCTTTGATGGCTGAAGTAAAAGAGATCACAACGAGAATCCAGATGAGCGCAGAGGCATAGGTGACAACCAATAAGTTTTTCGGGCAGGCTTTTTCAGAGATGAAAGAACCTGCCTTTATTATGACAGAAAATACGATTTGAGTTTCTGTCAATAGATGATTGAAAAAAGAGGAGAACAACCATGAATTTTGCAGAGAGAAGAAAACAGGTTTTTGAGAAAATGGAGAGACAGTCAGCGTTGATCTTATTTTCCGGGATTGAGAGCCATGTGAGTGCAGATGAATATGCACCATTTGAGGCAGACAGAAACTTTTTTTATCTGACAGGATTAAGAAGAGACCATATGATTCTTTTGATGAAAAAGACATTGAAAGAGGAGCAGGTGATTCTATTTATCGAAGAAGCAGACCCGACACAGGAGCGCTGGTACGGAAGAAAAGTGACAGTGGATGAGGCAAAAGAGATTTCCGGTATCGATAATGTGATGTTTTTAGATTCTTTTGAGGGCGCTGTTGACCGCATGATGGCAAGGGAAGATATCGACAGCCTGTATTTTGACTGTTACAGATATCAGTTTGAGGACATGCCGGATTACAATATGATCAAAGCAAAAGAATTTGCAGAAAAATATCCGGGACATGCAGTGAAAAATATTTCGCAGGTGATCGCAGAACTGCGTATGCAAAAAGACGGGGATGAAGTAGCACTTGTGCGGGAGGCGATCGGCATTACCGATAAAGCATTGCAGTATGTGATGAAACATTTAGAGCCGGGAATGGCAGAATATCAGGCACAGGCTGATTTTGAATACATGATCCGCTATAACGGAGCGGAGGGAACTGCATTCCCTACCATCGCAGGAAGCGGTGCGAACGGAACCATGCTTCACTACGACACAAACCTTGACATTTGTGAGGATGGTTCTTTACTGCTGATGGATCTCGGGGCAAAATACCGCGGATACTGCGCTGATATCACAAGAACTTATCCGGTAAACGGAACATACACAGAGCGCCAGAGACAGGTTTACGACATTGTTTTAGCTGCAAACCGTGAGGTTGCAAAGACTGCAAAACCGGGCATGACGTTAAAAGAGTTAAATGAGATTGCAAAGAAAGTGCTTGCAGCAGGCTGCATGAAACTCGGTCTGATCGAAAAAGAGGACGAGATTGATACTTATTATATGCATGGCGTATCCCATCATCTTGGAATCGATGTGCATGATGTCACAGCGGCTTGCAATGACACATTACAACCGGGTGCCATCATTACTGATGAACCGGGACTTTACATTGACGAATGGGAGATCGGAATCCGTATCGAGGATGATCTTCTGATCACAGAGAACGGCTGTGAGTGTCTCTCAGAGGCAATTATCCGTGATCCGGACGAGATCGAAGCATTTATGAAAGACAGATAGAAATGAGGCAGAAATGAGTTGACCATTTCCGGTCACGATTATATAATAGCAATGGAAATTTTTTAGGAGGTGACATTCATGGACAGTTGTGATAGTGCGGGGCGAAAGAACAAAACCGATGGATTTTCTGAATGCTTTGGCACAGGGCAGATGTCTGTGGGCGCCTGACCTCTGTGATAATAGAATATGCCTTCTGAAACCACCGGTTTACATGCCTATACAATAGAGTGCACGCTTCGCGGACAATCTATTGTCATGAACTATAACAGCAGGAACTTACACATGCTGCTTGGAAGTAAAGCGGTGGTTTTTTATGCCCTTTTTTTCAGGGAGAACAGGAGGCAGAAATGCAAAAAGAAGTATTAAAAGAACCGACTTATGTAGAAGAATTATTAACATTATTCCGAAGCAATCTTGGAAAAGAAGAATTGCTCGAAAAAATCTCCGATTATCATGAGAGCGACATTGCGGATGCAATGGAGCAGATGACACCGGAGGAAAGAAAAAAACTCTATCCGTTGCTTGGAGAGGAGTATATTGCGGAAATCCTTTCCTATACCGAGGATGCGGCAGAGTATTTGCAGGAGATCAACCTGGAAAATGCTGCCAGAGTCATTTCGGAGATGGATTCCGATGATGCGGTCGATGTTCTGGAGAATCTGGATGCGGACACTAAGACCAGGATCGTCGATCTGCTGGATGATGATGCGGAAAAAGATGTAAAACTGATTTTATCTTATGAAGATGATGAGATCGGTAGCAAAATGACAACGAATTTTATCGTCATAGGAAAGAATCTGAACATCCGTCAGGCAACGCATGAGCTGATCCGTCAGGCGGGAGAGAACGATAATATCTCAACGATCTATGTAGTAGATGAAAATGAGCAGTATTATGGAGCAATCGACTTAAAAGATCTGATCGTGGCAAGAGATTATCAGGATCTGGACAATCTGATCTCGACTTCCTATCCGTATGTGGGAGCACATGAGAAAATCAGTGAGTGTATCGAACGGTTAAAAGACTACGCAGAGGATTCCATTCCGGTATTGTCAGAGGAAGGAAAAATCTTAGGAGTCATCACAGCTTACGACATCGTGGAAGCCGTGGATGAAGAGATGGGAGAGGACTATGCGAAGTTAGCCGGTCTTACTGCAGAAGAAGATTTGGAGGAGACAACGTTTCATAGTATGAAAAAACGTCTCCCGTGGCTGATCATCCTGCTGTTTTTGGGAATGGTGGTATCTTCGGTTGTCGGAATTTTCGAGACGGTCGTTGCAGTGATCCCGATTGTGATGTGTTTCCAGTCATTGATCTTAGATATGGCAGGAAATGTTGGAACCCAGTCGCTTGCGGTGACGATCCGTGTGCTGATGGATGAAAATTTAAACCGGAAAGATAAATTTGGACTGATTTTGAAAGAGATGCGCATTGGTTTTGCAAATGGACTGTTTCTTGGAATTATGGCATTTGTATTTATCGGGCTTTATGTGTGTTTCATAAAAGGAAATGCGCTTTCCTATTCGTTTTTGATCTCAGGTTGTGTGGGAGTTTCCTTAATGCTTGCGATGGTGATCTCGAGCCTTGTCGGAACAATGATCCCACTGCTTTTCCATAAGATCAAAGTCGATCCGGCAGTCGCGTCAGGACCACTTATCACAACCGTGAATGATCTGGTAGCAGTGGTTACTTATTATGGACTGGTCTGGCTGTTTATGATCGAATTATTGAAGATTTAACATTTTGTATAGGTAATCTTTACCTTTTCTTTAGAATAATCCATGTGTATTTTAAGAATGAACCGTTATACTCGGTAACAGTAAAAATGTTACAGAGTATAGCGGAGGTCATTCCAAATGAAATATATCACATTTACAATCCCATGTTACAATTCAGAAAATTATATGCGAAGATGTGTGGATTCACTTTTGGTGGGCGGCGAGGATGTCGAGATCCTCATTATTGACGATGGTTCTTCCGACCGGACAGGTGCGATCGCAGATGAATACGAAATGCTTTATCCAAACATTGTAAAAGCGGTGCATAAGCCAAACGGCGGTCATGGTTCCGGTGTGAACAGAGGGCTGGAGCTGGCGCATGGACTTTATTATAAAGTCGTGGATTCCGACGACTGGTTCGACCGTGATGCTTATCTGAAAATGTTAGATAAAATTAAGAGCTTTGAAATTGCCAGCGAGGATGCACAGATCAGGGAAGCAATCTGTGAAAATCGTATCAGAGAAGAAAATCTGTCAGGAAGCTGTGTGGAGATTCAGCAAAAGGAACAGGAAAAATTCCCGGATCTGATCATCTGTAATTATGTGTACGATCATCTGGATGAGGGAATCCAGAAACCGATGAATTACAGAAATGTATTTCCAACTGAAAAAATGTGCAACTGGAACACAATCGGACATTTTCATCCATCGCAGTATTTGATTATGCATGCACTTATGTTTCAGACGAAAGTATTGAGACAGTCGGGGGTAAAACTGCCGGAGCACACGTTTTATGTGGATAACCTGTTTTCCTATCAGCCGCTTCCGTATGCGAAGAATCTCTACTACATGGATATTGACCTGTATCATTACTACCTTGGAAGGGAAGATCAGTCGGTCAACGAGAAAGTCCTGATGAAGCGTATCGACCAGCAGATCCGCGTGACAGGGCTTGTTGCAAAAAGTGTGGATTTAAGAGAAGTGAAAAAAATGTATCCAAAACTGGCCGTTTACATGATGCGCAATATTTCAATCATGTTGGCCATTTCTTCAATCCATCTTCTTCTGATCAAAACAGAGGAGGCGTTCCAGAAACGTAAAAGGATGTGGGAGCAGGTGAAGGATTATGACAGGATACTTTATTACCGGTTAAGATGTTCTACCTTAAGCGGTCTTACTTATCTGCCGGGAAGATTAGGTGGAAAAATCACAGTCGGCGGCTACCGCATGGCAAGAAAAATTTATCAGTTCCAGTGATAAGAAAAAAGTACAGAGGAATAAAGATATGGCACAGATTTATATTGCATTTGTAGATACACCGGGATTTTTTGCCGGAATGATACGGCAGGTCATCAAACAGAAGTATATTCATGTGGTTCTTTCGATGGATGCGGAACTTGAGGAGGCACACAGTGTGGGACGCAGAAATCCTGCGGTTCCGCTGTTTGCCGGATTTGAAAAAGAGGATAAAAGAAAAATCTTAACGGTGTTTCCAACGGCTGATTATATGGTGTGTAGTATTGAGTGTTCGCTTGTACAAAAGGAGGCAATCCGTCAGGAACTGCGTCTGGCTATGCAGGAAAGATTTCATTATCATTATGCAGTTGCAGGATTACCATTTATTTTGTGGAACATTCCATTTTACCAGGAAAACCATTACACCTGTTCTTCCTACGTGGCACGGGTATTAGAGGAGCACGGCGTCTGTCATTGGGAAAAACATTTTTCCCTTGTGACACCAAAGGATTTCATGGAAAAATTTGGACGGAAACGGATTTTTGAAGGAAGTTTGAGAGAATTAGTGGAAATGTCTGTGCAGGAAGAAACGGTTTGTGCTGTTGAAAAAATTGCGTAACAGTTCTGTCCAAAAAAGAGGAAAGGTGGCTACGTGGATATGAAAAAGAAAATCTTGCAGACAGTCTTATTTCTTGGGATTATGTTTTTGACTTTTTATACGTTACTCCATGGACAGAATCTGTCAGAAATTTATCAGGCAGTAAAAAATATGTCAGTTCCGTACCTGATTGCAGCGGCAGGACTGGCGTTATTTTTTGTCTGCGCAGAGGGCAGCATGATCTGGTATCTGCTCACATCCATGCGAAAAAAAACAGACAGTCAGACAACCGTTCTCTGTGTTGTTGGAAAAGAAAAGGTATGTTCTCTGTGGCGTTGTATCCAATATTCGTTTATTGGATTTTTTTATTCGGGCATCACACCATCCGCAACAGGTGGGCAGCCGGTGCAGCTTTATTATATGAACAAAGATGGAAACAAAGGTTCTGACAGTACCATAGTGCTTATGACGGTGGCAGTAATTTATAAAATTGTGTTGGTAGTTTTAGGTGTCGGAATGTTACTTTTTTGCGGCGGCGCATTGAAAACAGAGCTGCAGTCCTTTTTTCCATTATATTTGCTGGGGCTTGCGCTGAACACGGTTGCCGTTGCAGTTGTACTTGCCGCAATGCTTTTTCCACAGTGGATGATTGTCGTTTGGGCGTGGGTGGAAAAACAGTTTATCCGGCTCGACATCTGGAAAGCAAATCCACAGCGCATGGATAAGGTGCAGACATTTACGGGAAACTATAGAAATGCCGTGGATTGGCTGAAGCAGCATCCGGGAAAATTAATAGTGGTCATTGCCGTGACGTTTTTGCAGAGGTGTAGTGTATTTCTGCTTACTTATATGGTATAT
>ERZ772879.2411-NODE-2411-length-11305-cov-3.989956_pt1 | contig 11305 bp, 6 predicted proteins | sample MGYA00580582_ERZ772879 | MGnify/ENA primary metagenome ERZ772879 (study PRJEB29015, sample SAMEA2737682) | human gut metagenome | biome: human gut; feature: human-associated habitat; material: faeces | place: China | collected 2012 ... | reverse complement strand
TCAGCGGTAGTGACCAGGGTCTGCTTTACCGTGTCATCTACCTCATCAGCTGCCCATACGGAGGATACTCCGGTAAGAGTGAGAACTGCCATCATGAGAAGTACTGTGCAAAGGGAGGATACTTTCTTAAAAATCTGTTTCATAAAAAACTGACCGATTCTGCCCCCACCAATGCCTTTCGCTACCACTGGAATTCCATCTTTTCCAAGTCCAAGCCATACTCTTGCATTCATCACATTACGATTCTTGGAAATCAGTTCTTCCTGCAGCGGTGAAGAAAGTGCCGACAAGACACAATCTACTTCCTCGCCATTAATCGCATTGATCAGCATATCATCTGCCCGATTCTTTGCAGATACTTTCGCCATACCTACAATCTGGGTTCCTCTGTAATACTCTTCAAAATGTCCGAACATCTTCTGTCCTTCTTCTTCCGATTCCACCAAAAGATATACCCGCTTATGCTTTCTTGCCAGATATCTTAAAAACATCTTTAAAAATGTTTTGTCTTCCGTCTCTCGCAGACACTTGTGATCTGTAATCTCTGCTGCTTCCAGAATTGTCTTGTTACCAGCCAGTATAAGGTCGAAATTCTCGATCTCTTCTTTTAACTCAGCCTCTGTTCCCAGTTCCATAAGACTTTCTATCGTCACAAGTTCGATTACACTCACCAGATCCGATTCCATATAAGCAAGCGCTTCCTGCATAGCTTCTTTTGCTGTAAAATTATCAATGGATATATCTAAAACACTTATCTTTTTGCTCATAATCTCACTCATATTTGTCAACATCTTGTAGCTGTTCGATTATAGCAAACGATTCTATGTTTTTCAAGGTTTCTTGTAAAATGTTCACATTTGTTAATATTCGTAATATTTTTTGTAATATTTTTGTTACTTCTTACTTCGATTTTTCCTTTTTCTGGCAAGTATTCCACCAATTCTCCCAGTTTCTTTTGATGACAACGATTTCCATCCGTCTTTCATAACCCTATCTAAAAGTCCTAACTCATCGGCTATCTCATATTTCATCTTCTCTTCTTCTGTAAGCTGATCCAGACGAACTGGTGTATCCTTCTTTTTTGCCATGGCAAACTCCTTTCCTTCATATGGCCGAAACATATTTTTCTACACCAGTATTGTTAACACATCTGTATTTCTTATTCGCCAAAGCATTTACCTTCGGCTTATTTTTTCACATTTCCTATTATTGTTCTGCCTGAAATTGAACATTTACCTCCCCAACTCCACATTCAATTGACATTGTCTTATCGGATTGATTTTCAATCTGATATTCACTTCCAATCTCCGTAAATTCTCTTTCGCCACACACAATACTTCCTATGTCGCAATTCAGGTCATAATTATAATCTGTCTCATTACCGATGGCAGTAAAGTTAATCTCTCCGACGCCACTTTCAAGATCTGCATCTCCCAGAGTCTTTCCGACAGCTTCGATCAGCCCCATATCACAATTCATTGTCAGATCATTTGTCAGGAAAGAATCCACTTGAACCTCACCGGCATCTACATCTATATCTAAATCTTCTGTATGGATATCTTCTATATAAATGCTGCCTGCACTCAGATTCATCTCTACTTCTTCCAGCTTATAGCCTTCTGGAATATAAATATATATTTTTGCATCTTGTGCATGATTTCGCGCGTAAATCCAGTTCCAGACTTTTTTATTTGTTGTAATATTTAATACTCCCTCTTCTTCATAACACTTAAACTTAAGACTTTTGGATATTTTTTGTGTTTCTACAGTAATCTCCTGCTGTTCTTTTGGTGCTTTTAATATTTTTATCTCGCCTGTTGCTATGTCAAGATCCAATTCTCGGATGCCCTGATAGCTTTCCTGAATATTCGGACTATAAGTCTCTTTTATTGGAGCACGTTCTTTCACTATTTCCATCGTTGCACCCATTCCCAGTCCAATGCCTAAAAGTGCAATACCGACTACCAACGTAATACCACAGGTCAGCCAGAATATTTTCCACCCTTTTTTCATCTTCACGCTACCACCTTTCTATGAGAAATCTTTTCCCAGAGGTACTTCATTCCCTTTGCCAGTCCACGGAGTACTACTTCACAGAGTTTTCCAAATCCTACTGTTGCAACCACACCAAGAACCATTATGATCAGACCGCTGCCAATCAATGCCAATCCTGCGGCCGTCTGTGGCAGAAGTATAACGGAACCGGATATTACCAGCGAAATTCCAACAATTGCAATGGCAGCCCCGGCAATAACCAATGCAAATACTCCAACAATGATAGTTAACACCATTGCCAGTCCTGCAGCCAGAATACCTCCGATAATTGGAATCAAGACCGGTCCTATAATTATTGCAAGAGCCACAATTAAAACAATTTTTCCAATACGGGCATTTTTCTTTTTCTGATTATCTGATGTCCCATACTGATATTCCGATGACTGCTTATTCTCCTGATGATTCATCTGATATTGCTGTCCTGCTGACTGATATTCTTCCTGCTGACCATGCGTTGTATTTTCCGTCTTGCCTTTTAAATCTGCTTTTATATTCTCTGCCACTTCCTCCGGAGCGCCAAATTCCCGGATAACCTGTTCTTCATTCTCTTCGCCGGCCTCATCAAAATAATCATTGTAATACTTCATAGCATCTCTTCGTTCTACTTCCGGGATGTCCTGTAAAAGCGATGCCAGTTTTGTCATATATTCGATTCGGTTCATTACTTCTCACCCCCTGCAAATAACTGATTGATCTTGTTCATATATTGTGTCCATTCTGTCCGATACATATCAAGCTTTTCCCTTCCTGCCAAAGTCACCTTATAATATCTTCGATTGCGCCCATCATATTGTCTGTCGTACACTTCAAGACACCCATCTTTTTGAAGTCTTCGAAGAACTGGATAGAGGGTTGATTCAGACACCTCTATCGTCTCACGCACATCCTGTGTAATCTTATAACCATAAGTGCCTTCCTCTGTCCGTGACACAACTGCCAGAACAATCGCATCCAAAAGAGCTGCACCTGTATTAAAGACCATTTCACCACACCCTTTCTGCAAAATCTGGATTTAACCAAAAATTGTCATGCAATTATCTTTACAGATTCGCTATATTATTTTGTTTCATATATTATATGCTGTATAATATATGCTTTTGTATATTATATGGCATATAATATTATAAGTCAAGAGAAAACAGTTGCAAAAATTGAACAACCTGCATTTTGTCTTAACAGATATTTTCATTCAAGTCGAACGTCCGTGAGACTTGGCGCGTGATTCTGGTCAGAGAAGCTGACATATTCCTATCAGAATCACTGCGCATCCTCGCGGAGCGTTTATCTCAGTCGGAGATTGGACTCCCACTGAGACAAATTTGCTATTACTCACCACCTGAAGTGGGAGTCTTCTCGACTGAGATAAAAACAGCATCAAGTGCATATTCTACGCGACTTCCACACAATGGAGATGAAACTCTTAACATCATAGAGGTCTCTGCCGAATATGATGTTTGTTTTTAGAGGTTCATCGTAATTCCCTGTGTGGGGAGCTTAGAATATACACTTGATGCATCCTTTTTAGTAATTAATATTTGTTAAGACAAACTGCAGGCTTCGCCCAAAGTAAAAGAGTACAGCACCTTTTCTTTCACTTTCTTCCCGGTAATCTGTTCCAGTGCCCTGCCATAGTAATCTAGCTGGGCATGGTATTTTTCCACCAGTTCTTCTATCTTATATACTTTGTCTGTCTTGTAATCCAGTACGACCAGTCCGTCTTCTTCCTCAAAGTACACGTCTATGATTCCCTGTACAAGAGCAAAGTCTCCTTCCGGCTCATCTTTATATAATTCCTGCTCTGGTATCCCAAGTACAAATGGCTGTTCTTTCCACAGTTTTCCACAATCTGCACTTGTTCTCATTCGTTTTCCCACAGAGCTATCAAGAAATCCCAACACATCGGCTGTCCGGACGGAATCTGCCATTTCTCGCGTCATTCGCCCTTGTTCTACAAATGTGTTTATCTCTGCCTCCAGTGTCTGCCTATCATACATTTTTTCAAAATCAAGAAGTTCCATGACGCGGTGATAAGCAGTTCCTCGCGGAGCTCCGGTCAGTGTTTCTTCTTCTGTCATAAATTTAGGAAGAAGCGGTACAACTTCCGGTTCTTCAAAAACTACTTCTCCCAATGCATTTTCCTCATCGTCAAGTTCTGCCTGATAAGCCATTTTTTTTAGCTCGGATACTGTAAATTTCATCTTTCTCGCATGACTTTTTGGATAAGGATACTGATATGCGAACTGTTCTTCTAATGTCTGTCTTACATTTGCATCATATTCTGCTGAAGTGTCCCATCTTCGTAATATTTCTTCCTGTATTTTTCCGGATACTTCCGTCTCCACCTCATCACGGACAATCTCTTCTAGCAACACTTCTTCGAAAGTGACCGGTATCTCTTCTGGTATATATGCAAGTGCCGGTATGATCCAGTCCAGATATTGAATAGCACTACTTCTCTGTGCAAAGGTCAGCGTCTTTGCCATTTTTGTCTCTAGATTATCACAGGTTCCTGTAATAATCAGCTTTTCCTTTGCTCTTGTGAGTGCAACATAAAGCACACGAAGTTCTTCTCCTAAATTATCAAGCTTCGCTTCTTTTTGAATCACTTTTTTTACCAAACTTGGAATTTTCGTTCTTCTATCTAAATCTACCACGTCCATACCGACTCCCAGTCTGGCATGAATAATCACCTGTCCGGCAAGATCCGTCACATTGAATTTTTTACCAGTTCCTGCTACAAACACGATTGGAAACTCCAGTCCTTTACTTTTATGGATTGTCATGACACGGACTGTGTCTGACTGCTCATCCTCCAGACTTGCCTCACCATAATCCACTTCAAATTTCTGAAGCTGCTCAATATAACGCACAAAATGAAAAAGTCCTTTATAGCTGGAAGACTGAAATGCCTGCGCTTTTGTAATCAGCATTTCTACATTTGCCGCACGCTGCGCGCCTCCCGGCATTGCTGAAATAAACTGACCATACCCGGTTTGTGTCAGAATACTCCGTAGAAGTTCATGGATTGGTGTATACGGAACAATTTCGCGGAAATCATTCATTTTTCCATAGCAATGTTTGAGTTTCTCACATATTACCGTATTTTCTCCGTTTTCCAGATAATTTTCTACCGCCTGGTAAAATGGAATTTCAAAAGCTTCAGAACTTCGGATCACTGCCATTTCTTGTTCATTCAATCCACAAAATGCCGACATAAGAACCGCCGCCAGTGGAATATCCTGTTTCCGATTATCCAGCACTCTCAGATAATCCAGAAGCACACCGATTTCCTGCGTCGCAAAATAGCCTTCTTTTGTACCTGAAAATGCCGGAATTCCTTCCCGATTCAGTTCCTGTACGAATATGTCAGCAATCCCTTTCACACTTCTTGTAAGAATCACAATATCGGAATATCTTGCCGGACGCAGCTTCCCTGTCTTCTTATCCAGAACCTTCTGCTCTGCAATTAGCCTGCGGATCCGGCTTGCGATCATCCGGGCTTCCATCTCCTGTTTGGAGGCTTTTATGGAACGGTCATATTTTTTCAATTCTGTATTTAATACAAGTACTTCTGTTTCACACCCCGGATTTTCAGGATATTCTGCACCTACATACAATGCCGCCTTGTCATCGTAATCAATTTCTCCAAGATTTCGTATCATAATCTGCCGAAAAATGTAATTCACACTGTCCAGTACTTCTTTTCGACTCCGGAAGTTTTTATGAAGATCAATCCTTTGTTTTGGTCCTTTTTCCAAATCATACGTGTCAAATTTTTCCATAAAAAGCTCTGGTCTGGACAGCCGGAAGCTATAAATACTCTGCTTGACATCTCCCACCATAAAAATATTATATTTTCCTTTCGAAACACCGGAAATACTGGTCAGAATTGTCTCCTGAATCAGATTACTATCTTGATATTCGTCAATCATAATCTCCCGGAACTGATCCTGATATTCCTTTGCAACCTCAGAAGGTTCAAACCCTTCTTCTGTTTTTTTTGCCAGGATCTGAAGTGCAAACTGCTCCATATCTGAAAAATCAATAACATTTTCCTGGCGCTTCTTTGCGTCAAATCTTTGCGAAAAACATTTTACCAGGCCCACCAATTCTTCCATATAAGGAAGACATATCTGCATATCTGCTGCCATTTCTTCCGGTTTCTGATAAAAATAATCTTTCTTCAGACCACTGACAATTCCCTTCTCCTGCTCACGAAGATCCTTAACTGCTTCTATTTTTTCTTTCGATACAGTCTTATCTCTGCATGATGCAAACCTGCTCCACTCTACATTCTGGATGCGCCCAGACAGCTCATTATAATTTTTTGCACTTAAGAGCTCTCTTATTGTCGGAGCATCCAGCTTCAAAGCCTCTTCATACACAGCCGGGCCATCTATTTCCAGACTAATTTGCGTTGCCTGTTCATTCAATAGTTTTGCTTCTTCCAGGTAGGCTTTCGCCCAGGTTACAATTTTGTTTCCATAATCACTTTTTTCCAGATCTTCTGCACAGTCGACTCTATATGCATCAACACAAGAATCAAGCCAGCCCTCTCCGTCTGGATAGCTCCGACTGTAATCGTAAGCCTTCTCAATCATTTCTTCTAGCTTTTTATCATTTCTTCTTCCACCATAGGCATTAGAAAACCGCAAGAACCGCTCTTCTTTTTGCGCGTACTTTTCTTCCAGCAGTTCATCTAATACATCATGCCGCAAAAGTTTCAGTTCTCCTTCTTCTGCAGTACGGAAACCTGGATCAATGTCAATTACATGAAAATGATCACGGATCACAGAAAGACAGAAACTGTGAATTGTTGTAATCTGCGCATTGTGGATCAAAGTCGCCTGTCTTTTCAGATGTTCATTTTCCGGATTCTCTTCTAATGCCTTTTCAATGGCACCCCGGATTCGTTCTTTCATCTCACCTGCCGCTGCTTCTGTAAATGTTACAATCAGAAGTTCGTCCACATTGACCGGGTGTTCCTCATCAGTCAGCATTGTAATAATACGCTCTACCAACACTGCTGTCTTTCCCGAACCTGCTGCTGCAGACACAAGAATATTGCGGTCCCGAAGATCAATGACCTGTTGCTGCTGTTTTGTCCATTTTACTTCCATGAGCCCGTTCCTTTCTCCTGCTCCTTTTCATGATCGTCCCGATTCATGTTCTCTTTGACTGCATCTGCTTCCATGGCTGCTATCACCTCTGACTGTGTCATCTCAAAAATATCCCGATATTTGTATCCCGGTATTTTCTGGTCAAAACCACAGATATGCCGGTATGCACAATAATCACAGCCACTCTCCTGTTTCCTCCGGTATGGAAATGCTGCAACTTCTCCACTTAATATTTTTCGATGTACCTTAAAAACTTTCCCCAGGGCATGGCGCATCATCACTTCAAATTCCTGCTCCGATGCAACTTTTGAATTTTTTGACAGACTACCATTTTTATTATATTTCACAGGAATGACAGCAGATTCTCCGGCCTGACAATGATCCAGATGCTCCAGTGTCTCATCTTTCAAATTCATCACGCCATCCACTTTCAGCTCTTTTAGTACTTTCTGCCAGATTTCTTCTTCCTCTCCAACCACTTTCTTCTCCACAAGAGGATCATTTAAACGGTAATAAAAGACACCTGCCGGAATCACCTCACTGTCCGGGTAATGTTTTTGAGTCATTTTTACTGCTGCGTCCATATAGACCATAAGCTGAAGCTGAAGCCCGTGATATAAAGCCACCACATCAAAGGCCTTGCTCCCGGTCTTATAATCCAGAACCTTGACATAGACCTTGTCTTTGTCTTTGCACAGATCCACACGGTCAATCTTACCATTCTCAAAACGCATTTCATAAGCCACCGGCACAAAATCTCCTGCTTCCAACTGCTTTGTAAGCGCCCATATGGTTCTCGTCAGAAGACGCTTCATGCGTTCAATCATATACTCGTTGCGCGCCGAACTGTAAAGCACCGAATTCCCATAGTCGGAAATGGCATGTCCCACACTATCATCAATGTATTCTTGTCTTTTTTCTTCCTCTATCTCTGTCCAGGACAAATGCTCTTCTTTTAGCTTTCTGGAATAATACTCCAGGGCACTGTGGCACACATTTCCCAGATCCAGCGGTTGGAATTCGTATGTCTGACGCTCCCGAAGGCGCAGTCCATAAGTAAGAAAATGAGCAAATGCGCAGGCTGAAAACCGTTCAATTCTCGTAATACTGTCCTGAAAATGTTCTCCATAAAGCTGCTTAGCCACCTCTTTTGTCAGTCCATCTGCAGGCCGGGTATAAAATCCTGATTTCATAAGTTCTTCTACACGATACTGCCACTGTGGCTGTCTCTTGTACCAGGAATATAATTCCTGCCATTCCTGATCCATAGCGTTCCCGTCCTGAAATCCTCTGATAACTTTTTGCATACCAAGCTTTGGGGTCCACTCCTGGGCAGAAAATGCCTGTTTTTCTTCGTCTTCTATTTCCAGACCCGAAAATAATCTCTGCATCTCCTGGATCAGATATGATGGGCGGATACTTTTTCCGTCCGCGGAAACCTTGCTGTAATAAATATCCAATGTCTCAGAAGGTTTTGTCAGATTCATGTAAAGATAAAATTTCTGCTCGTACGCTTTCTCTTTACCTCCCGGTGACAGATGGATCTTTCCTGTTGCAAACTTATCCCTGTCGCGCTCTGTAAGAAGACCACTCCTTATTAATGCTCCCGGAAGAAATGTATCATTTGCCCCGACAAAAATAAGTGCTTTAATATCTTTTAATCTTGTACGTTGCATGTCTCCAACAACAACCTGATCAATTCCAGGTGGAATGACTCCGACTCTTGCTTCTTCAAGGCCCGCGTCTAAAAGCTTCAGATATTCATCCATAGTCACCTTCTCATCACCAAGAAGTTCTACGAATTTATCAAATAGTTCAATCAAAATACGATAAACCTGACTGTATTCCTTGGCAAGCGCAAGTTCTCCTGCCTCTTGAAATGCTTCAGACTGACGCTGCAATTTTAACTGAAGTTCTTCTCTCACCATAAACTCATAAAGCGCCATCGTCACATCTTTGACTGTCTTGCTCCTTTGTCTTAATACATACACAAGCGTGTCCACCTTTTCCACAAGACGAACCCGGTTATGATTCAGAATTTCCAGATTTTCTTCTTCCAGATATTTCGGGCGGCGGATCCAGCTCTCCTGCCATTTCTTATATCCACGGATTCCAAGTGCAATTACGTAATTTTCCAGTTCATCGACTTCACCATAAGTAAAACCACTAAGATTTGTTCTTAAGAAACGAAATACACTCTCATAACTGAAATTATCCTTCACCATATTCAGAAGACTCCGGATATATTCTACAAAAGAATTCAAAAGAATACTCCGCTTATAATCCATAAACACCGGAATTTCGTAGAGGTCAAATGCCTGTCCCAGGTCATCACCATACACCTCCATATTGCTTACAATAACTCCGATATCCCGATAACGATATCCTTTTGTCCGAACCAGGTTCCGAACTCTTCCTGCTGCTTTCATCGCTTCTTCTCTTGGATTTCTAGCCACATGTATCCGGACTGCTCCCTGTTTTTCCTTATAACATTCTTTGCTATAGCGGAATATATTTCTCTCCAGAAACTCCATAGCCGAATTGTCACAGAATCGATAGAGTGGACGTTCGTACAGACACAATGGGTCTTCCACACTCACTTTTCTCTCTGCCGCAATCTGTATTAACGATGTCACGGTATGCTTGCCGAGTGCAAATAACTGATATGGGTGCTTATAAACGTACGGGTTTTCCCGATCATCCATCGTTACAGTTACGATCACTTCCCGGCATACTTCAAGAAGTTCTCCAAGCAGTCGGTTCTGTACTGGTGTAAATCCTGTGAATCCGTCCAGAACAATCGTACTTTCTTTTAAAATATCCGAACCTTTCACTACACGGCAAAGTGCGTCCAGGAGTTCTTCTTTCGTAATAAATCTATCTTCCAGATATTTCTTAAAACCAATATACAGAACTTCCAGATCCTGAAGTTTATAATAAAGCCTTGAATTCTCCCCTGCTGCTGCTTTCATCTGCCTCAGTTCCTCTTCCCCAATATCGTACTGATCAAATTCTGAAAGCACTGATTTGACTTCGCTGATATAGCCAAGCTTTTTCATATTTCCCTTTAAGACTTTTAAATCCTTTTCATAATCACCGGCAATCTTTCGCAGAATCAGATTCTTTCCCTCATCATCCAACACCGGAAGGGCTTGCCCACCGGTCTCCTCAAAGATGCGGTAAGCAAGCCTCACAAAACTAAGTACATCGATATTCATAATTCCATGATTCGGATGTTGCATGACAAGATCCTTCTGCGTCTGCATCGTAAACTGCTCCGGTACAAGGACAATATACTGACGATCCGGGAACTTTACAGATTCCCGGATCACATAATCATATAATTGATAAGATTTTCCTGAGCCAGACGGCCCAAATACGAATTTTAAAGACATATCTCTCCTTCTTACAGGCTTCTTAAATTCTCCGTAAATTCACTGCTGAGCGTAATCTTTGCCACGTAGAATACATCTCCTGTCATAAAGACCGTTCCGTCATCTTCTACTTCCACCTGAAGGTCTCCTCCTGGCATATGTACGATTACTTTATTATTCGTCATACCAAGCTTATGCGCCACGGCTGCGGCTGCACATGCACCTGTTCCAGATGCCAGAGTATAGCCTGCACCACGTTCATAAATCTCAATAGCGATATTCTCTTTGTCGATGACTTTCATAATCTGTGTATTAATTCTGTGCGGGAAATACTTCGCACACTCGGAGTAATCACCAATCTTACATACAATATTCTTAGAGATTTCTCTCATCGGAATCACGCAGTGCGGATTACCGACACTTACACAAGTAACCGGATACAGTGTCCTTCCGAATACCATATCTTCATTGATAACTTCTCTCTTCTCTCCTGTCACCGGAATTTCATCACTCCAGAAAGAAATCTTTCCCATAGAAACGCGGAGTCTACTTCCGTCTTCATTTAAAAATGTAACTGCTGCCTCCCCATATCTGGTATATAATTTGAAATTCTTCTTTTGGATATAGCCTGCATCTTTTAAATATTTTGCAAAAATACGGACACCATTTCCACTCGTCTCGGATTCGCTTCCGTCTGGATTCCATACTTTCACATACATTCCGTCTTCTTTTAAAATCGGTCCCTCCAGAACTCCG
>ERZ772879.2401-NODE-2401-length-11333-cov-5.241355_pt1 | contig 11333 bp, 9 predicted proteins | sample MGYA00580582_ERZ772879 | MGnify/ENA primary metagenome ERZ772879 (study PRJEB29015, sample SAMEA2737682) | human gut metagenome | biome: human gut; feature: human-associated habitat; material: faeces | place: China | collected 2012 ... | reverse complement strand
CTGCGCCTTACCCGGCCTACAGGATCCATTCACAGGCTCACACCCCGTAGGCCCGGCAAGCGCAGCGCCGCCGGGCAAGATATCAGGCACGGTATCCTTGATTTCGCCGGGTGGCGGCTGCGCCTTACCCGGCCTACAGGATCCATTCACAGGCTCACACCCCGTAGGCCCGGCAAGCGCAGCGCCGCCGGGCAAGATATCAGGCACGGTATCCTTGATTTCGCCGGGTGGCGGCTGCGCCTTACCCGGCCTACAGGATCCATTCACAGGCTCACACCCCGTAGGCCCGTGCAAGCGCGCCGCCGGGCAACAGTATCCGGCCCCCTCCCCTACTTCGCCAGACTGGCAAAGCGAGCAAAGACCGCATCAAAAATCGCCAGCCCCTGCGCCACCTGCTCAGCAGTAATGGTGCACGGCGGCACCACGTGAATGCGGTTCTCCACCACAAAGGCCAGCAGCCCGGCTTCGGTCAGGGCCCCTTTGATCGCGGCCATGTCGGCGGCGGTCAGCGGCGTTTTTTGTTCACGGCTGCTCACCAGCTCCAGCGCCTGGAACAGGCCGCGACCGCGCACCTCGCCGATAATGGCGTGCTTCTCCGCCAGCGCCTCGAGACCGGGGCGCAGCACCTCGTTGCCGATAGAGGCCGCGTTCTCAACCACCTTCTCCTCTTTCATCGCGTCGATGGTGGCGACAATCGCCGCCATCGCCAGCGGATGGCCGGAGTAGGTCAGCCCCCCGGCAAAGAAGTGGTCGTCAAAGTAGCGGGCAATCGGCTCGCTAATCAGCACCCCGCCCGCCGGCACGTAGCCGGCGTTAACCCCCTTGGCAAAGGTCACCAGATCCGGCACCACGCCATCCTGCTCGAACGCGAACCAGCTGCCGGTGCGGCCAAAGCCGGCCATCACCTCATCGAGGATCAGCACGATGCCAAACTCGTCGGCCAGGGCGCGCACGCCCTGCATATAGCCTGCCGGCGGCACGAGGATCCCGGCGGTGCCGGGGATGGACTCCAGCAGGATCGCCGCGATGGCCGTCGGCCCCTCGCATTCAATGATCCGCCGCAGATGCGCCAGCGCGCGCTGGCACTCCTCTTCCTCAGTCGCGGCGTTGAACTCGCTGCGGTAAAGGTAGGGGTTGAAGAAGTGAACGTGGCCACGGGAGAACTCATTCGGCACCCGGCGCCAGTCGCCGGTAGCGGCGATCGCGCTGCCGGTGTTGCCATGATAGGAACGATAGGCCGACAGCACCTTGTCGCGCCCGGTATAGAGCCGCGCCATGCGAATCGCGTTCTCATTGGCATCCGCCCCGGCGTTAGTGAAGAACACCTTACTGAAGCCCGCCGGCGCCAGGTCGACGATGCGCTTCGCCGCTTCGCCGCGGGCAAGGTTGGCGGTGGCGGGCGCGATGGTGACCAGGGTCTCCAGCTGCGACTTCATGGCCGCCAATACCCGGGGGTGCTGATAGCCAATGTTGACGTTCACCAGCTGGCTGCTGAAATCGAGCCAGGTGTTCCCCTCATAATCCCATAGCTCGCAGCCTTGCGCCCCGGCGATGACCAGCGGGTTGAGATTGCCCTGCATCGACCATGAATGAAACACATAGGCGCGATCTAATTGCCGAACTTCGTCATTGCTTACCGCGACCTCGTTGTGAATTGCCAGCTTCATACCCTGCCCTCTCTCATGTCGTAGTGGTTGGCTTCATCATTGGCCTTGGCCGCGCAAATCGGATAGAGCCAGTGCGCGCATAACGATGTGACACGGTGTCACATCCCCGCCCGTCGTCTGGCCCTGTGCCTTGTCGTCCGGCGTTTTTATAGTGAAGGGACAACCGCACAGGAGAATGAGATGGCAACGAGCAACGTAGTGTTTATCACCGGGGCGACCTCGGGTTTTGGCGAAGCGGCAGCGCAGGTGTTTGCCGACGCGGGCTGGTCGCTGGTGCTGAGCGGGCGCCGCTATCCGCGACTGAAGGCCTTGCAGGACAGACTCGCCGCCAGGGTGCCGGTGCATATTATTGAGCTTGACGTTCGTGACAGCGAGGCGGTGGCTGCCGCCGTGGCGTCGCTGCCCGCCGATTTCGCCGATATCACCACCCTGATCAACAACGCCGGGCTGGCGCTGTCGCCGCTGCCGGCGCAGGAGGTGGCGCTGGAGGACTGGAAAACGATGATCGACACCAACGTCACCGGTCTGGTGACAGTCACTCACGCCCTGCTGCCGACGCTGATCCGCCATGGCGCCGGGGCGAGTATTATCAATATCGGCTCGATCGCCGGGCAGTGGCCCTATCCCGGCAGCCATGTGTATGGCGCCAGCAAGGCGTTTGTGAAGCAGTTCAGCTATAACCTGCGCTGCGATCTGCTTGGCACCGGCGTGCGGGTCACCGATCTGGCGCCGGGGATTGCCGAGACCGAATTTACCCTGGTGCGAACCAAAGGCGACCAGGCGGCATCGGATAAGCTCTATCGCGGCACCACGCCGCTGAGCGCGCGCGATATCGCCGAGCAGATGTTTTATATCGCCACGCTGCCGGCGCATATGAACATTAACCGGGTGGAGGTGATGCCGGTGCGTCAGGCGTGGCAGCCGTTCGCTATCGACCGGGATTAAGCGAAACCCGACGCATCCCCTGTCGGCGCTGCCGGCAGGGAATGCAGGCCGGACTAACGGCTGCTTTGCAGAAACTGCCTGACGCGTTCGGAGTCAGGCTGAGTGAAGAACTTCTCCGGCGGCGCCTTCTCAATCAGCAGTCCCTTCTCCAGAAACACCACCTCATTGGACACCTGGCGGGCAAAATCCATCTCGTGGGTCACCACCACCATGGTGTAGCCCTCGGCGGCAAGGGCTTTCATTACCCCCAACACCTCATTAACCAGCTCCGGATCCAGCGCCGACGTCGGTTCATCGAAGAGAATAACTTCCGGCGACATCGCCAGCGAACGAGCGATCGCCACCCGCTGCTTCTGCCCGCCGGAGAGAGTGATCGGGTAAACATCGGCTTTGTGCGCCATGCCCACTTTCTCCAGCTGCTGCATGGCCATGGCCTTCGCCTCGTCTCGTTTCATGCCCTTAACGCGCAGCAGCGCCTCGCTGACGTTCTGCTGCACGGTCAGATGCGGCCACAGGTTAAAACTCTGAAAGACCATCCCCACCCGCTCGCGGATTTTGGCCAGCTGGCGGTGCGACATCGCCCGGCCGCGCTGTTCATCAATCCCCAGCCGCTGACCGCCGATATGAATTTCACCGCGGTCCGGCTGTTCCAGCCAGTTCATACAGCGCAGCAGGGTGGATTTTCCCGACCCGGACGAGCCGAGAATACTCACCACGGTCCCCTTCTCCACCGTCAGGTTAATATCCCGCAGGACTTCCACATTATCGAACTGTTTGGAGACGTTTTTGACGCTTACGGCAATAGACTCAGGCATGGCTCATTCCTCTTTTGGCTCCCCAGGCGGTCAGGCGCTTAATCAGCAGCTCCAGTAGAATGCTGATCGCCCAGTAAAGCCCAATGGCGACGATAAAGGCGTTAAACGGAATAAAATAGGTCGCCTGGACGCTGTTGGCGGCGGCGGTGATCTCCTGAACGGTAATAATGCTCAGGAAAGCGGTGTCCTTCAGGCAAATAATCAGCTGATTGCCGATCAGCGGTAAGGCGGAAGAGACGATATTGGGTAAAATAATCCGCCGAAAAATGGCATAGCGAGAAAAGCCCTGAGCAATTGCCGCTTCAATATATCCGCCGGAAAATACCCGCCGCTGGCTGCGCAATATTTCAAAGAAATAGGCGCCATGATAAATAATCAGGGCCAGTAAACCGGCGGTCCACGGCTCCATGCTAATACCGAGCTGCGGCAGTCCGTAATACAGAAGATAAGCGAGGATCAAAAAAGGGATCGCGCGCATCAGGCTGACGAAACCAATAATAATCCGGTTAATCACTTTCTTTTGATATTCGCTAAAATAACACAGCGCAATACCGATAATCAGCGCCGCCAGGGCGGCGGTAATAAACAGTTCGAGGGTCGCGAATAACCCGGCAATAAAGCTATCGCGAACCGACCAGATAACGCCCCACTGATTCATAATGCCTCCCGTTCCTAGCGCGCCAGACGCCTGGCTTTACGTTCCGCGATACCCTGCAGCTTCAACAAACAGCCGATGATCGCCACATACAGCAGGCCGGCGGCGAGGATCGGCGACAGCGGCTCGTAGGTGACCGAGGAGATACGGTTGGTGACCCGGGTGAGATCCACCACGCCAATCACGGCGATCGCCGGGCTACCTTTGATCAAAAAGGACATCTCATTGACCAGCGCCGGCAGGCTCTCGATCCACATCTGCGGCAGCATGATGTAGCGGAAGTAGGTCCAGCGGCGCATCCCTACCGACTCCGCCGCCTCCCGCTGTTCGCGCGGAAAGGTGCGGAAGGCATTGCGCCAGATCTCAGCGTTAAACGCCGACGTGTTAAGCGTCAGCGCCACGATGGCGGCCACGTTCTTGTCGAGGTTAATGCCCATCGTGGGCAGGGAAAGGAACAGAAATAGCACCAGCGTCACCAGCGGCGTCGCGCGGGCCAGACTGATATAGACCACCAGCAGCTGGTCGATCACCGGCAGGCGCAGCATCCGTACCAGGGCGATCAGCAGGCCAGCCACCACCCCGAAGGCGATAGCGATGGCCGAAATCCAGAGGGTCGTCCATGCGCCTTCGATTAATAACTGCCAGGAAATTGCATCCATGAGGCCCTCCTTCTCAGCAACAGGCGGCGGTCGCCCGCCGCGGAATATTACAGTCCGGCGAGTTTGTGAAACTGTTCCGGGCTGGTGATCGCCTCGGTCGGCAGGTTGTCATAGGTTTCGCCGAACCATTTTTTCTGCAGTTCGGCGAGCTTGCCGGTCTCCTTCATGTGGTTCATAAACCTGGTCATATAGGCCAGCAGCTGCGGCGAGTTTTTCGGGATCGGCCACGCCATATACCCCGGTCCGGAGACGGCCAGCCCTTTGGCGAAGACCTTCGGTTTGGCTTTCGCCAGGTCGTTTACCGAGATCACCACGTTAATCACGTAATCCAGTCGCTTGTTCGCCAGGTCGGCGTAGGCTTCCGGATAGGAGGGATACTCCACCACCGGCCCCAGCTTGCCGCCGGTCTTCTCCAGCATCGCCTTCAGCTCCGGCAAACGCGCCAGCAGCGCGCTCCCGGCCTGTACCCCCACTTTTTTGCCGCTGAGATCGGCAATGGTATTTAGCGAGGTATCGCCAGCGCGTTTGACGAAATAGTGCTGCGCGGAGGCCCACGGTGGGGTGAAATCAAAGACCTTCAGCCGCTCATCGGTAATAACCGCCCCGGTTAAGGCCATATCGTATTGCCCGGTGGAGACAGCCGCTAATAATCCGGTCCACGGTAATATGCTCTGGTCGACATGGAATTTTGCGTACTTACGTAATTCCTCAAGCATATCTTTGTTAAAGCCATCAGCCTGGCCATTATTCATAAAGTTAAACGGCGCATAATCATCTTCCGTCGCCACTTTCAAGGTGCCGGATTTTTCTATTTCCGGAAGATCGGCCGCGACGGCGTGATAAGAAAAAGCGACCGTTAATACAGCGCTCAGACACATTGATGCCAATGATTTTTTCATTATTTCACCCCTGATGGATTGGCCAGACGGGTTCATTCCAGAACGCGAAAAGGTTTCTGCAAAATAGTGGCCGGGGACGTTCCGGTCCACGGCGGCTGAATACGTTTTTAATGTGGGAGCGTTTTTCAATTCCGTATAGAGCCAGATGGGCCGCATCGCTGTGTCAGATGGCGGCAGGGTGGTATGGAATTTGCTGAGTGTAACGGGTGGTCGCAATGCGTTATTGCCAGAGGAGCCCCGTATGATCCGTCACCTGTTACACGTTGATTTTCAGCCTGGCCGCGGTTTGCAGGAACAGGTGCGAGAGACGCTGGTGAATGCCATTCTCAGCGGGATCTTCGCCGCCGACACCCCGCTGCCCTCCTGTCGCCAGCTGGCCAGCCAGCTTCGCGTCTCGCGTAACACCACCGCGCTGGTGTTTGAAAGTCTGGTCAACGAGGGCTACCTGATTAGCCGCCCACGCAGCGGTTACTACCTGCATCCCGACTATCATGAAGCTTCGCCTGCCGCCGTCGAGAGTGCACCGCAGCGCGAAGCCGCTGCACCACGCTGGGGCGACCGGCTGCAGATGACCCCCAGCCAGCAGGAGTCGATCCTCAAACCGGCGGGCTGGATGCACTACCGCTACCCGTTTATCTACGGCCAGCCCGATACCCGGCAGTTCCCGCTGGCCACCTGGCGCTCGGCGGCGAACTGGCTGCACGGCGGGGTGCGCGACCCGGCGTGGGTCATCGACCATATTGACCAGGATGTGCCGATGCTGATCGAGCAGATCCGCACCCGGGTGCTGCCCAAGCGCGGCATTGTCGCCGCGCCGGATGAAATTCTCATCACCCTTGGCTCGCAAAATGCCCTCTACCTGCTGACCCGACTGCTGCTCTCTTCCACCACCCGCATTGGCGTCGAAAACCCCTGCTTCCGCGAAGCCATCAACACCTTTCTGCTCGCCGACGCCGAGGTGGTGCCGCACCCGGTGGATGAAGAGGGGATCGTGCTTAATGAGCGTCCCTGCGATTACTACTATGTCACTCCAGGTCATCAGGTGCCCACCGGGGTGACCATGAGCAGTGCGCGGCGTCGCCAGCTGCTGGAGCATGCCGCCCGTCATGACGCGGTCATTATTGAAGATGATTATGACTCGGAGAGTAACTTTACCCTCAACCCGCTGCCGGCGCTGAAGGCCAGCGATCGCAGCGGCCGGGTGGTGTATGTCAGCAGCCTGTCAAAAGCGCTGTCACCGGGGTTGCGGTTGGGGTTTATGGTCGCCGACCCGGACCTGATCGACGAGGCGCGCGCCCTGCGCCGGCTGGTCTATCGCCATCCGCCGACCAACATTCAGTACCAGATGGCCCACTTCCTTGCCCAGGGCCATTATGAAACCCATCTGCGGCGCTACCACTATGACTCCGCCCAGCGCTGGGAGCGTCTGCATGCCGCCCTGCAGCGCTATCTGCCGTCGTGTCGCGCGCTGGCGGGAAGCGAACATGCTAACGCCTTCTGGCTGCAGACCCCGGCGCAGATCAACACCCAGCAGCTCACCTGGCGCGCCGCCCACGCCGGCGTGCTGATTGAGCCCGGGGCGCGCCATTTTCTCAGCGCCGCGCCGCCGGATAACTATTTTCGCATGGGATTCCACGCCATTAACCCCGACGCCATCGCCCAGGGGGTGGAGGTCCTGCGCGGCCAGCTGGAGCAGATGGGTTAGCGGTATTGTTCATACTCAACGGCGTCGCGCACGCTGAGCAGCGCCGGGCGCAGGCTGTCGAAAGGCACCGATCCGAGCGCAATGCGCAACGCCTGCGGGATCGTGGCGGAGACGCAGAACGGCTCGGCGGTCGACACCGAAATACGGCGTTCCATCAGCGCATTCGCCAGTCGATCGGCCCGGCTCTCTTCACCCAGCGGCAGCCAGACGAAGTACGAATCGGGATGACTGACGACGGGAAGCCCACAAAGCACCTCGCGGGCCACCTGCTGTCGCTGTCGCGCATCCTGGCGTTTCTGCGTTTCAAAGCGCGCCACCGTGCCATCTTCAATCCAGGCGCAGATCAGCGAACTTATCAGCGTCGGCGTATTCCACGTCGTGGCCCGGATGGCGCGCTCAATCTCCGGCCGATAGCGCGGCGGAGATATCACCACCCCCACGCGCAGTCCGGTGGCGATATTTTTTGAAAATCCGGTGACATACACCGTTCTTTCCGGCGCATAGCTGACTACCGGCGGCGGCGGATGGCTCACCAGCCGGGCGTAGGCGGCATCTTCAATAATCAGCAGATCGTGCTGGCGCGCGAGATCGGCCAGCGCCTGTCGCTGCCCGGTGTTGAGCACCCAGCCCAGCGGATTGTGCAGCGTCGGCATGGTATACACCGCCCGCACCCGCCGCTGCTGGCACAGGGTATGAAGCGCCTGCAGGTCCGGTCCCTCCGGCCGACAGGGGATCGCCGCCAGCTCCAGATGATACAGCGCCGCCAGAACCTTGAAGCCCGAATAGGTCAGCGCATCCACCGCCACCACATCCCCCGGACGTAACAGCCCCATGACGGTCACCGCCAGCCCGTGCTGTGCGCCGTTGACGATCAGGACATTTTCCGCGTCCGGCGCAAAGTGCTGGCAGGTCAAATGGCGGGCGATAATGTCCCGCTCGGCGAGCCGCCCTGCATGAGGCTGATAGCGCAGATGCGAGTCAATATCGCCCGCCATCGCCAGCTGCCTGAGCGCCTCGCGCAGCGCATCGCCCTGCTCCGGCAGCGAAGGGTAGTTGAAATTGAGATCCACGACATCGGCGGCGACCACCTGCTGATCGACCCCGTGCCCCGGCGGCAGCGAGAGGTCGCGCACGAAGGTGCCGCGGCCGGTTTCGCCGCTGACCAGCCCCATCTCTTCCAGTTCACGGTATACGCGCGTGGCGGTGGCCAGCGAGATGCGCTCCCCGGCGGCAAGGGTACGGTGCGTCGGCAGACGGCTGCCTGCGGGCAGCTGCCCGCTGCGGATCGCCTGCGCATATCGATCGACAACGGCTTTATATCGGGCTTTCATCGTGAAATGTATCTATGACAATAATTTGATTGTATTAGATTAGCCACATTACCATCGCCGCTGACGATGCTCAAGCGGGCGCAGCTCAATAAGATAACGCGAGGTTAACGTGGTAGATTCAACACTGGATAAATCGGCGCCCGGTCCCTGGTCCGGATGGCTTCATGGTCTACTGGGGGTGTTCATTTTCAGCGGTTCGCTGCCCGCGACGCGGCTGGCGGTGCAGGATATGGATCCGTTGTTATTGACCTTTCTGCGCGCCTCTATCGCCGGGCTGCTTGCCATCGCGCTGCTGGTGGGCTTTCGCCAGAAACGCCCGCGCCTGGCGCAGCTTGTGTCCCTGATCATCGTCTCATCCGGGGTGGTGCTCGGCTTTCCGCTACTCACGGCGCTGGCCCTGCAGCGCATTACCTCGGCGCATTCGATTGTGTTTATTGGTCTGCTGCCGCTGATGACCGCCCTCTTCGGCGTACTGCGCGGCGGCGAACGCCCGCGGCGGGCTTTCTGGATCTTTTCGCTGCTGGGCAGCCTGCTGGTGGTGGGATTCGCCCTGACGCAAAATGCGGCGGCCTCACTCAGCGGCGATCTGCTGATGCTGGCGGCGGTTATCGTCTGCGGCCTCGGCTATGCGGAAGGGGCGAAGCTGACGCGGGAGCTCGGCGGCTGGCAGGTGATCTGCTGGGCGCTGGTGATTGCCCTGCCGTTGATGCTCCCCGCCTCGCTGCTGGTTCAGCCCGCGTCCTGGCATGCCATCTCGGCCTCCTCCTGGGTCGCGCTCGGCTATGTGTCGCTGTTCAGCATGCTGATCGGTTTCATCTTTTGGTACAAAGGGCTGGCCGCAGGCGGGATCGCCGCCGTCGGCCAGCTCCAGCTATTACAGCCGTTCTTCGGACTAGGCCTGTCGGCAGCGCTGTTGCACGAAACCGTCAGCCCCTTGATGCTGGCGGTCACGCTGGGCGTGGTGCTGTGCGTGGTGGGCTCGCGCAAATTTGGCCGCCAGCGGGTTGGCGCAGGGAGCGGGAGCCGTGATTGACCGCCCCGTCATCCTCCGTCCCGGGTCGCGGCGGCGTAACCGCCTTACCCGGGCTATAGCATGATAAACGGCTGGAGGTCGCGTCGCCGGGGAGGACGACCGTCTACACCGGCCGCGCGTACTGAAGCATCACCTGCAGCAGCACGTTGGCGCCGGCGGCGACGTGCTCCGGCGAGGCATACTCAATTTCGTTATGGCTGATCCCGTCCTTGCAGGGGATAAAAATCATCCCGGTGGGCGCCAGGTAGCTCATATACACTGCGTCATGCCCGGCGCCGGAGACGATCGGCCGCGCCGGATAGCCCAGCCGCTGCGCGGCATCGGCAATGGCCTGCTGGCATTCGGCATCGAACGGCGCCGCCGGATAGTGGCTTACCTGCTTCAGGGCCACCTGCAGACCGCTCTCCCGCTCAACCTCCGCGATAAACGCCCGCAGCTGGCGATCCATCTCGTCCACCAGCGCATCGCTGAGATTGCGCATATCAATGGAGAAGGTGACCTCCCCGGGCACCACGTTGCGGCTGTTGGGCCACACCTGCACGCTACCGACCGTGCCGCGTCCCTCTTCGCTGCGCCCGGCAATGGCCACCACTTCCTGCATAATGCGGGTCGCCACCTGCAGGGCATCCTGACGCAGGCGCATCGGCGTGGGTCCGGCGTGCGAGGCCTGGCCGGTGACCACGCAGTCGTACCAGCGGATCCCCAGCACGCCCTGCACGATACCGATGGTTTTCGCTTCATCTTCGAGAATCGGCCCCTGCTCAATGTGCGCCTCAAAATAGGCGCCGATGGGATGGTCCCCCGGGGTCTGCTCGCCGATATAGCCGATCTGCTCCAGCGCCTCGCCGACGCTGACACCCTCTTTATCCGTGACGGCCCAGGTCTCTTCCAGCGGGAAGACGCCGGCAAAGACCCCGGAGCCCATCATCACCGGTACAAAGCGCGACCCCTCTTCGTTGGTCCAGAACACCACCTCAATCGGCGCGTCGGTGGCAATCTGCAGATCGTTGAGCGTGCGCACCACCTCCAGCGCCGCCAGCACGCCGTAGTTGCCGTCAAATTTGCCGCCGGTGGGCTGGGTGTCAATATGGCTGCCGGAGACGATGGGCGGCAGGCCGGGGTTGCGGCCTTCCCGGCGCATAAACACATTGCCGATTTTATCGATGGTGACGCTCATCCCGGCCTCCCGCGCCCAGCCTATTACCTTGTCCCGCCCCTGGCGGTCGAGGTCGGTGAGGGTCAGACGGCGGCAGCCGCCCTTCGGCGTGGCGCCGATCTGCGCGAGATCCATTAACGACGCCCACAGGCGGTCGCCATTGATGCGCCAGCCGGTGGTGTCGGTCGCGGGGGTAAAAAGTACATCACTGCTCATGGTAGTCTCCTGACATCAAGGTCGCCGCCAGCGTAACCGGCGGTGGGAATGCGCTATCAACGCCTGGTCTTCATCCTGTATGGTTTTTTGCCGCCGATCAGACGGCCAGGGCCTGGGCGTTAGCGTCAATCGCCAGCTCGCGCCAGCGGTGGCAACTCACCGCGTGGCGCTCCGCGACGGATTCCGTCGGCGGCAGACTCTGCTCACAGACCGGGCGACGGTGCGGGCAGCGCTCGGCAAAGGCGCAGCCGG
>ERZ772879.2400-NODE-2400-length-11334-cov-2.720543_pt1 | contig 11334 bp, 9 predicted proteins | sample MGYA00580582_ERZ772879 | MGnify/ENA primary metagenome ERZ772879 (study PRJEB29015, sample SAMEA2737682) | human gut metagenome | biome: human gut; feature: human-associated habitat; material: faeces | place: China | collected 2012 ... | reverse complement strand
ACTCAGCTGCGTGCGGATGGTGCGGTTCTGCTCCTGCAGGCGGGAGATCAGCGGCTGAAGCTCCGGATAGGTCGGCGTGGCGTTCGGATTATCGGGATTGATGGCGTTGATGGGCCGGACAATCTGCTTGGCCAGCCGCATGGCAAGCAGTCCGCACAGCACCAGCACCAGCACAACAATCCACAAAGACGGCTGCACCAGCATCAGCGCCATGGCCGCTACGCTCGTCTGCTTTCCGGCCACGCGGAGAACCGTCCCGTCCTTCAGCAGACGCGCGTAATAGTTGTTCTTTTCCAGAATCGTGGAGGAATAGCGGTCAGACCGTCCGCTTCCCGTCTCGAAGGCCCCCTGCACCTCCGGGCGCTGAAGATGATTCTCCATCGTATCGGCGTCCGCCATATTGTCATAGAGCACAGAGCCGTCCGGCGCGATCCATGTGATGCGCTCGTCAGACTGCATCGCGGCGAGATACTCTTTGCCGCCGCAGATCTGCATCCCCTCCGCAATGTGCTCGGCTTCGACCTCCAGAATGTCATATGCCTGCGCCTGATAGTTCGAGTACATAATGAAGAAAAAGAGCAAAATACAGGCAAGCAGAACGGTAAACCCGATCAAAAACGCGTTTCGAAATATCTTGGCCGTCACAGATCCTCACCTCCGATCTTATAGCCGATGCCGCGCACCGTCTCGATGTAGCTGCCCGCTTCGCCGAGCTTGACGCGCAGCGTTCGGATATGCACGTCCAGCGTCCGGTTTTCCCGTTCGGACTCAAAGCCCCAGACGCGGTCCATCAGCGTTGCGCGCGTCAATACGATGCCCTTGTTGCGCAGCAGCAGGCACAAAAGCTCAAATTCCTTTAAGGTAAGCTCGGTTTCCTTTCCGTCCACCGTTACAATATGCTTTGTCTTGTTTACATAAAGCTTGCCTACGGTGTATTCAACGTCTGCCGCCGCGGTTCTGCGCAGCAGCGCCTTTATGCGGGATATAAGCTCCATTGTGCCGAAAGGCTTGGATATATAATCATCAGCGCCGCTGTCAAGCCCTGTTACCTTATCATATTCGGTGGTTTTGGCGGTTAACATAATAACGGGCAGCTGCTTTGTATCGGGGCGGGAACGCAGCCACTTCAAAACGGAAATTCCGTCCTCCTCGGGCAGCATTATATCAAGCAGGGCAATATCGGGCTTTTTGTGCTCCACCGCCTCCCTGAACAGCGACGGCAGCGGAAAGCCCTCCGCCTCCATTCCGGTCTGCTTTAACGCATAAATTACAAACCGACGTATGCTCTCATCGTCCTCAAGCAGATATACCATTTTTCCACGTCCCTTTTTATTTTATCTGTGCGTGCCGGTAATTGAGTATTCCACCCATTCGGCTATATTCACCGCGTGGTCGCCTATGCGCTCAAGATATTTCGCAATCATTAAAAGGTCAATGCAAAACTCGCCGTTGGCTTTATCCTCGGTTATAAGCTGCACAAGCTCATCCTTTACACAATCGAAAAGATTATCCACCTTATCGTCGTATACCATAACCGCGCGCGCCAATTCCACATCCTTTTTAACAAAGGACTCGACGCTGTCGGTCACCATTTTGGTGGCGGCGGCAGCCATATCCTTAATATGGATTTTACTTTTAACATTGCTGTTTTTAATGAATTTCGCAATTTCGGCAATATCATATGCCTGGTCGCCTATGCGCTCCATATCCGAAATCATTTTAAGCGCAGAGGATATAACCCTTAAATCGCGCGCCACGGGCTGCTGTTCAAGCAATAGCTTCATACAGATAGACTCAATATCCCGCTCCTTGCGGTTAATTTCGTCCTCGGTTTCAACCGCTTTTTGGCAGAGTGCGTCGTCGTCATCCAAAAAGCCCTTTACCGATGCGCTTATGGCGTCCTCGCAGAGTGCGCCCATTGTTATAAGCTCTAAATTCAGCTTTTCAAGCTGACTGTCAAATTTATTTCTCATAATCAACCGAACCTTCCCGTAATATAATCCTCGGTGCGTTTATCCTGCGGGGTTGAGAACATTTTCTCGGTCTCGGAGTATTCTATTACCTCGCCCAAAAGGAAAAACGCCGTGTAATCGGAAATTCTTACCGCCTGCTGCATATTGTGCGTAACCATTATTATGGTATATTTCTTTTTAAGCTCAAGCGCAAGGTCTTCTATTTTTGAGGTGGAGATAGGGTCGAGCGCACTTGTAGGCTCATCCATTAAAAGCACCTCGGGCTTTACAGCCAGCGCGCGTGCAATGCAAAGGCGCTGCTGCTGTCCGCCCGACATTGCAAGGGCGCTCTTTTTAAGCACGTCCTTGGTTTCGTCCCATATAGCGGCGTCGCGCAGCGATTCCTCCACAATTTCATCAAGCCTTGCCTTTGAGCGTATGCCGTGGGTACGGGGACCGAAGGCTATGTTATCGTATATAGACATAGGAAACGGGTTAGGCTTTTGGAAAACCATACCCACGCGCTTACGCAGCAGATTCACGTCCATATTGCCGTAAATATCCTCGCCGTCCAGCAGCACCTCGCCCGTAATGCGGCAGCCCTCAACCAAATCGTTCATACGGTTAAGGGATTTAAGTAATGTGGATTTACCGCAGCCCGAGGGACCTATAAAGGCGGTTATGCTGTTTTCCTGCATACCGAGATTTATATTTTTAAGCGCCTTAAAGTCATTATACCATAAATCAAGATTTTTTACAGTAAATTTTTCCATAGTTTTTATTTCCCCTTTGCCGTAATTCTTTTAGCTATAAGACCCGACAGCATATTTATTATAAGCACAAGTATCAGCAGCACCACCGCCGTGGCATATGCCTCGTTCATATAAAGCCCCTCGCTTAAAAGTGCGTACATATGAACAGAGAGCGTTCTGCCCGACTGCATTAAATCCTTGGGTATTCCGGCAACCGTGCCCGAGGTGTATATAAGCGCCGCCGTTTCGCCCACAATTCTGCCGACCGACAGTATAACGCCCGAGAGTATTCCCGGCACGGCGGAGGGCAGCACCACCTTGAAGACCGTGCGTAATCTCCCCGCGCCCAGCCCAAAGCTGCCCTCTCTGTATGTGTCGGGCACGCCGAGCAGCGCTTCTTCAGTGGTACGCATCATAGTGGGCAGTATCATAATAGCCAAGGTCAGCGCGCCCGAAAGCATTGATTGATGAAAATGACAGGCGATAACGAAAATCAAGTAACCGAAAAGTCCGTAAACTATCGACGGTATTCCCGCAAGCGTTTCGGTAGTAACCCTTACCACCTTTACAAGCGTGTTGCCGCGTTTTGCATACTCTGTCAGGTAGACTGCCGAGAAAATGCCTATCGGCGCTGCCAGTAAAAGGGACAGAGCCGTCATTATAACCGTGTTTATTATTGCGGGCATCATTGAAACATTTTCGCTGTTGTACTGCCATGCAAAAAGCGAGGGCTTAATGTTCGGTACGCCTTTAATAAGTATATACGCCACAAGAAAAACCACAACCGCCGCCGTAAGCAATGCCGCAAGCCAGGTTATAAGCAGCATAATAAGCGAGCCGGGGTGATGTTTGTAATTTATGAATTTTTGCTTTAAGGAGATTTTATTTACAGCATCCATTTACTTTTTCTCCTTTTTAACAAGTGAGAACAAGAGGTTTATTATAAGAATAAACACAAACAGCACAACCGAGGTTGCAATAAGCGCCTCTCTGTGTAAATCGGCGGCGTAACCCATTTCGAGCACTATGTTTGAGGTTAAGGTGCGCACGCCGCTGAAAATGCTTGTGGGTATTATAGCCTGGTTGCCCGCAACCATATTAACCGCCATAGCCTCGCCTATTGCTCTGCCTATTCCCAAAATAACGCCTGCCGTAATGCCCGATTTCGCCGCGGGCAGCACCGTTCTGTAAATGCTGCGCTCGTGCGTGGCGCCCAGTGCCAGAGCGCCCTCGTAGTAGCTTTCCGGCACGGCGCGTATTGCCGCCTCGGAAACGCTTATAATGGTGGGCAAGATCATAATGCCTAACATTACAGAGGCTGTAAGCACGCTTTTACCCGAGCCGCCGAACAAATTCTGCATTGCCGGCACAATTACCACCAGCCCGAAAAAGCCGTACACAATAGAGGGTATTCCTGCAAGCAAATCAACTGCGGGCTTGAATATTTTGTAAAGCCCTTTTGGGCAAAAGCGCGCCAAAAACACCGCGCATAAAACGCCTATCGGCACGCCGATAATAATAGCTCCCGCCGTAACGTAAATGCTGCCTATTATCATCGGCAGTATGCCGTAAAGATCTTCAAGCGGCTTCCAGCGCTTGCCGAGAAGAAAATCGGCAAAGCCTATTTTGCCCATTGTGGGTATTCCGTTTGAAAAGAGAAACACGCATATTAAAATTACCGATATAATGGAAACGCAGGCGCAGAGCATAAACACAATGCGCATTGCCGTTTCTTTTATTTTTGAAATTGTTGTGTTCATAAATACTCCTGTTATGCGGCAAAGCCCTCGTGATTGAGGGCTAGCCGGAAAGAGGTGATCTTTTATTTTATTTCGCTCCACTTTGTAAGCGAGCCGGTGTAGATGTTTTTGATCTGCTCGCTTGTGATTGAATCAAGGGTGTTATTCTTGTTTACTATTACCGCAATTCCGTCAAGCGCAATCTTAATGGAGTTAAGTCCCGCTTCCTTTTCGCTGTCCTTAACATCGCGTGATGCCATACCTATATCGTATATACCGTCAATCGCACCCTTCATACCCGAGGATGAATCGTTCTGCTGAACATCTACCGTAACATCGGGATTGAGCTTCACATAAGCCTCTTTAAGCTTTTCCATTACAGGCGTTACCGAGGAAGAACCGCCTATGGTAATCTTGCCTTTCTGACCGGAGGCTTTGTAAGCGCCTGTGTTGCCCTCGCTTATATAGCCGTTCTTTTCAACTACCGCCTGACCGTCTGCGCTGAGGATAAACTTGATAAAGTCGCTCGCAACCCCCGTAGTGTCACCCTTGGTGGCAATGTTGAAGGGACGTGAAACCTTATATTCGCCGCTCTTAACGTTATCGACGGCAGCTTCCGCGCCGTCAACCTTTAACGCCTTAACCTTGCTTTTATCAAGCGAGCCGAGCGAAATATAACCGATAGCCGCCTTATTGCCCTGAACCGTTGTAATCATAACCGAGGTGGAATTAGTGGTTTCTGCGGTATCAATTGTTTTATCAACCTTTTTACCGTCGGCGTTCTTTTCCTCTATTCCCAAAAGCTCAATAAACGCGCCGCGCGTGCCCGAGCCTTCCTCACGGGTCAGTACCGATATTGCGTCTCTTCCCGTGCCTGTTCCGCCGTTGTTATTGTCTGTTCCTTTGTCTGCGCCGCAGCCTGTAAGCGCGAATACCGTCATAAGGGCTGCCAGACCTAAACTCAAGATCTTTTTCATTTCTTTTTATCTCCTTTTCATCTTTCTGCCCTTATTATAATGTCCCTATGTTAAGTCTGTAATCAAAGTAATGTTAAATCCGTGTTAAACAGCACAAATATAAAAAGTCCCGCAGGGGTGCGATCACCTCTGCGGGACGGAATACCGATTTTTTCAATTTTTGCCGTCCGGTTTCCCCGTGATTCGGAAGGTGGCTTCAGTCATTATTATCATAAGAGCGAAAAACGCGAGCAGATACACCGGCATGACCGAAAAGCCGACGGCGTTACCGAACAGACCGAAAAGAGGGGGAATAAATGTTGAGCCGACATAGGCACTTGCCATTTGAATGCCGATGATTGCGCCCGAATTTTCCGCGCCGAAATTAGCCGGAGTCGAATGTATTATGCAGGGATAAATCGGAGCGCAGCCGAAGCCTATCACAAGAAAGGCCGCGAACGCTGTCATATACGATTGCACGGGAATGAGAAGTATCATTATTCCGCAAGCCAGGATCCCCGTTCCGAGAAGAATCATTCTGCGGTCACCGAGCCTTTCGGTAATGAAGCCGCTTGCAAATCTTCCCAGCGTTATGCCTATATAAAACAGGGCTGCAAAGGACGCGGCGCGGTCGCCCGAAATACCTTTAACCTCGGTAAAATATGTGCTTGCCCAATACATTGCGGTCGCTTCCGCCGCGCAATAAGCGAAAAAGCCGATAAGCAGGAAGGGTACGCCTTTAATTTTAAGCGCGGCTGTTAATCCGACACGCTTTGTGTCGGCAGTGCTCTCCGTTTTATTGATCTTCCATACCGGCAAAGTCACAAGCAGCAAAAGGGCAATGGCAAGCTGAATAAAACCCACAATTCGGTAACCGCTGTTCCAATTAAGATTTTTAAGCGCAAAGCTCATAATAAACGGGCTTATAATCGCACCCACGCCCCAAAAGCAGTGCAGCCAGCTCATATGCTTCGCCTTGTAATGCAGCGCCACATAATTATTAAGTGCCGCGTCAATCGCGCCCGCACCCAGTCCGTAAGGCACGGCAAATATGATGAGCATCGAAAAGCTGCCCGAAAACGAAAAACCGAACAGCGCTGCAACCGTTAAAAACACACTTGCGACCGTTACGGCGCGCGTGCCGAATTTATGCGTCAGCTTATCCGATAAAAGGCTTGAAACTATAGTTCCGCCGGATATCACCATGGAAATAATACCCATAAACGAAACGGACACGCCGAGTTCTGTATGCATGACCGGCCAGCCCGCGCCGAGCAGCGAATCCGGCAGTCCGAGGCTTATGAATGCCAAATAGATAAGAGCCAGTAAAAATGAGTACATTTACAATTCCTCCGCAAAACCGTTTACATCCGCTTTATTTTATCGCAGACAAAAATAAATTGCAACAACTTTCAGGCTTAAAAAATAAATTTTCTGCAGCGGCTCCTGTCGGCCGATGGTTTGTACAGGAGCTACGGTTTTGCACATCTAATATCTACCGTCTAAAATCCAAAGCCTAAATCGGCGAGTGTTTTCATAACACAACAAAAAACCTCTTGCACGAGGCAAGAGGTTTTTGCAGGTTCAAATTAGTCCGCAATGTAAGCGTACTGGAGGTACCAGTAGCCATACGGGCTGTGCCATGTGCCCTTGAGGCTGGTGCTCTGGAGCCAGAAATCGTTGTAGTAAGCAACCGGGATAAATCCGTAATCTTCGCTTACGATCTTCTCTGCCTCGTGGAGAGCGGCAAAGTGAGCAGTCTTATCGGCAACCTTAGAGTCGTTCATAGCCTTATCAAACGCCGGATTGTTGTACTTACCGTCGTTGTTGCCATTGGTGGACGTAAACAGCTCTATCATGTTAGAAGCGTCATTGTAGTCCATAACCCAACCGTTACGAGCCATTTCGTACTCACCGGCGCGGCGCTTGGGTGTGAAGGACGACCAGTCAACAATGTCAATATTCATAGTGATGCCGAGATCCTTATAAACCTGCTGCAAATACTCGGCAAGAGCCTTATGGTAGCCTGTATCGTTGGTAGAATAGGTGATGGTCGGGAAACCCTTGCCTTCGGGATAGCCTGCCTCTGCAAGAGCCTTTTTAGCTTCTTCAAGGTTAGCCTTGTAATCCTCACTGATATAGGTCTTGCCGCCGTTTGCTGCCTTTGAGTTCTCAAGGAACTTACCGGGATCAACATCGTCAACGCCGGTTCCTACATAGTTGTAAGCCGGTGTATATGTGCCCTGCATTACGGTGTTGGCAACATAGTCACGGTCAATAGCAAGGCTCAAAGCCTTACGAACATTCTTGTTGTTGAAGGGAGCCTTGTTGAGGTTCATGCTCAGGTAATAGGTACCGAGAATGGGATCAACATTGAATTCATCCTTCTTATCCTTCTTAAGGGTCGGGATTTCCTCGGTCGGAACATCCTTTATAAGCTGTGCGGTACCGCCGGTGTAGGCAGTATAGGAAGCGCTTGAATCTTCAAGCAATAAGAATGTGAGCTTATCGTTTACGATCTTGCTTGAATCCCAGCCGCCCTTGTAATTCTCATTCTTCTTGCAAACAATCTTCTCGCTGGGCGTCCACTCGGCAATGGTGTACGGACCGTTGCAGACATAGGTTTCGGGTTTTGTAGCCCAGGAGTCACCGTTCTTTTCAACGGTAGCCTTCTGAACGGGGCTCATTGTACCGAAAGCAACGATCTTATCAAAATAAGAGCAGGGGTAAGCAAGCTTAATTGTAAGGGTCTTGCCGTCGTCGCTCGCCTTAACGTTGAGCTTTTCGGGGTTCTTGCTGTCGATAGCTTCCTTATAGCCTTCGATCATACCGATAACAGTTTCGGCATACGGAGCCGCAACATTGGTATCGGCTATACGCTTAAAGGTGTACTCAAAGTCCTTAGCGTTAAGCTCGGTACCGTCTGACCATTTAAGGCCGTCACGCATAGTGAAGGTCCAGGTGAGACCGTCGGGGCTTACCTCGTACTTTTCAGCCTGTCCGGGCTGAACCTTGTTGTCCTGATCAATAATGAGCAGGGTTTCAAACAGGGTAATAAGCATATTACCGCCGTCAACAGCACTGTTAAGAGCCGGGTCGAGCGTTTCGGGGTTCGGGCCGATCTGAACAGTGATGCCATCTGCCTTCTTCTTACCGCAGCCGGCAAAGGCTGTTACAAAAAGAGCGGCAGACAAGAAAATAGCCAGCATTTTCTTGAATTTCATTTTTGATCTCCTCTTTCTTAAATTTTACGGCTTTAGCCGCTTTATTATATCCATTGCGCCTGAACGCAATAAATACCGTGTTAATTCACCTTATCAAGGTGGTGGCAGGCAGCGTAATGCCCCGGGCTAACCTCTTTAAATTCGGGGCAGACTTCGGCGCACTTTTCATCCGCATAGGGGCAGCGCGTTCTGAAGCGGCAGCCGCTCGGCGGGTTAAGGGGCGACGGAACATCCCCCTGCAAGGGAATACGCTTTGAGGCGCGCGCAGCAATTGGGTCAGCCTCGGGTATAGCGGAAATAAGGCTCTTGGTATAGGGGTGAACGCTGTGGGATATAAGTTCATAACTGTCCGCCAGTTCAACCAGTTTACCGAGATACATAACGCCTATACGGTTTGAAATATGCCTTACAACGCTTAAATCATGCGCTATAAACAGGTAGGTAAGGTTTAAGTCCTTTTGCAGGTCCTCAAACATATTTACCACCTGCGCCTGAATTGAAACGTCAAGCGCGGAAACAGGCTCGTCGCAAACTATAAACTCGGGGTTTACAGCCAGTGCGCGGGCAATGCCCACCCTCTGGCGCTGACCGCCCGAAAACTCGTGCGGATAGCGGTTTGCGTGCTCGCTGTTAAGCCCCACACGCTCAAGCAGAGAAATAATGCGGTCGTGCCGCTCCTGCTTATTGGCGGCGAGCTTGTGAATATCAATTGACTCGCCAACTATATCGCCGATGGTCATTCTGGGGTCAAGACTCGCATATGGGTCTTGGAACACCATCTGCATTTTGCGGCGGTAGGGCAGCATATCAGCCTTTATTTTCTTTTCCTTATCGAAAATAACCTTGCCGTCGTAAATAATTTTACCGTCCGTCGGCTCATACAGGCGCAAAAGCGTTCTTCCGACCGTGGTTTTGCCGCAGCCTGATTCGCCCACAAGACCCAAGGTCTCGCCGCGGCAGATATAGAACGAAACATCGTCTACCGCCTGAACGACCTGCTTTTTGCCGCCGCTTCTTGCGGGAAAGTACTGCTGCAAGTGCTGCACTTCAACCAGTTTTTCTCTCTCACTCACAGATTTCCTCTCCTTTCAGCGCCTCTTTCTGCAAAAGCCAGCAATAGCTGTAATGGGTATCGCTGAGTTCGGTTTTCGGGGGCATTTTATTAAGGCAGATTTTCATACATTCAGAGCAGCGCGGCGCAAAGGGACATCCCGCAGGGGGATTAAGCAAATCAACCGGCTGACCCTCAATGGGAACGAGCCTTTCTATTTTTTCCGCGTTTAATTTCGGAATTGATTTAATAAGCCCCTTTGTGTATTCATGGCTCGGGTTGTAGAAAATTTCATCCGCCGTGCCGTACTCAACAATATGACCGGCGTACATAACGGCAATTTTTTCGCACATGCTCGCAACCACGCCAAGGTCATGAGTAATCATAATAATGCTCATACCGAGCTTTTTGCGCAGCTCCTGCATAAGCTCCAATATCTGCGCCTGTATGGTAACGTCAAGCGCGGTTGTAGGCTCGTCGGCTATAAGCAGCTTAGGCTCGCAGGCAAGCGCAATGGCAATCATAACGCGCTGGCGCATACCGCCGGACAGCTCATGCGGGTACTGCTTAAGGCGCTTTGTGGGCTCGTTTATTCCCACAAGCTCCAAAAGCTCCCTCGCCCTTTCGTAAGCCTCTTTTTTGGTTTTATTTGTGTGCAGAAGTATAACTTCCACAATCTGATTCCCTATTGTGTAAACCGGGTTAAGGCTTGTCATAGGGTCTTGGAATATAATGGAAACCTCGTTTCCGCGGATTTTGCGGAACTCCTTTTCGGTCATTTTTTCAATTTCATGCCCGTTAAAGCGAACCGTACCGCCGACCAATTTACCGGGGTATGCGGTAAGCCCCATTATTGAGTAAGCCGTTACGGATTTGCCCGAGCCCGACTCGCCCACTATTCCGAGAACCTCGCCTTCCTCCATAGAGAAGGAAACTCCGTTAAGCGCCTTAACTTCACCTGCGGGGGTGAAGAACGAGAGTCTTTCGTCCTTTATTTCCAAAAGCTTTTCACTCAATGCTCTCACCCTCCCTTAATTTTTAAGCTTGGGGTCAAACGCGTCGCGCAGACCGTCGCCCAAAAGATTGAACGCAAGGATGGTAACACTGATGATAACCGCCGGCAAAAACAGCAGGTGCGGGTATGTGTTCATACCCTTAACCGCGTCAGTCGCCAAAGAGCCGAGCGACGGCATAGGCGCCGCAACGCCGAGACCTAAAAAGCTTAAATAGCTTTCGGTAAATATAGCGGACGGAATCTGCAAGGTGGTGGTAACAATAAGCGTACCTATGCAGTTTGTAAGCAGGTGCTTTCTTATAATCCTTGAGCCGTTAGCGCCGAGCGCCCTTGCGGCGGTAACATATTCCGATTCCTTTAAAACCAAAACCTGCGAACGTGTAATGCGCGCCATACCTACCCAGTAAAGCAGAACGAAAACTAAAAACATGGCTATAAGGTTAGGCCCTATAAGCTGAATCCAGTTAAATCCGGCAACATTGGCAAGCTGCTCAAGTCGAGGTCTTAAAACCATTGAAAGCACAATTATAAGCAAAACATCGGGTATTGTGTAGAGAATATCGGTTATACGCATCATAATATTATCTACCCAGCCGCCCAAAAATCCGGCTATCGCGCCGTAGGTAGCGCCCACAAGCAACACGA
>ERZ772879.2392-NODE-2392-length-11380-cov-4.888918_pt1 | contig 11380 bp, 9 predicted proteins | sample MGYA00580582_ERZ772879 | MGnify/ENA primary metagenome ERZ772879 (study PRJEB29015, sample SAMEA2737682) | human gut metagenome | biome: human gut; feature: human-associated habitat; material: faeces | place: China | collected 2012 ... | reverse complement strand
TTATAAAGAAATCTATATATTTTCAAGTATTATAAAAATTTAAATCAAGACACTAGGGATATTACAGATTTCTACTTTATTTGTAAGGAGGGATAATATGTTATGTCAAAAATGTAACAAAAAGGTAGCAACAGTTTTTATAAGTACAATTGTTAATGGTAAAAATACTCAAATGTATTTATGCACAGATTGTGCTAAAGAATTGCATGATAACATGAACCCTGACATCAAAATTCCTTTTCCAATAAACGATATTTTGACAAATATGGAATTGAGTGAAGATACAATAAATGAATGGATAAATGAGTTTAAGGACATGGAAGATAAAGGGCAAATCGATGAATTAGTGCAACATGAAAATCCAGAAACTTTACAACATAATAATCAACATGAAGATATTACATGCAATTTCTGTAATACATCCTTCGATGAATACAAGAAAACTGGAAAATTAGGTTGTGGAAAATGCTATTCTACATTTAGAAAACAACTGAAACCTATAATTGAGGGGATTTATGGATATTCAGAACATATAGGAAAATTCCCTAAAAATGAATTTAAAGATACTGAAATAGTTAAAACAGTAGAACAATTAAAAGAAAAGTTAAACATGGCTATTCAAGAAGAGGAATATGAACAAGCAGCAAAACTTAGAGATGAAATACTACAACTAGAAGCTAATGATATGTAGGAGGAATTTATATGGAACAAAGTGCAGTAATAAAATCAAAAGTAGATATATCAAGAAATTTAAATGGTTACTCATTTCCACATAAGTTATCTAGTCAAGAAGCTGAAATTATAATACAAAAAGTAAAAAATGTTTTTTCTGATTCTAAATACGATTTTACCTTACATAAGATAAATGAATTAAGTCAAAGTGAATTAGATTTGCTAGAAGAAAGAGAATTAATGGATGATGAATTTTTAATAAATGCAAATGGGGCACTACTTTTTAATTCAGACAAAACAATATGTATATTAATAAATGGATTAGACCATATAAAAATACAAGTAATTGGATATAATGACATTAAAGGTTTATATAAAATAGCAAATGAAATAGATGACACATTAGAATCACATTTAGAATATGCTTTTGATAAAGACTTAGGATATTTAACAACATGCCCTGTTAATGTTGGAACAGGGCTTAAAGTTACTAATACTGTACATATACCATCAATCGAAAAATTAAAACAAGTAGATGACTACTATAAAATAGCACATAAAATAGGGGTTAATTTTAAAGGGGTATATGGAAAAACAAAATCAATATTAGGAAGTTTATACAAAATATCTAACACTATAATGATTGGAAGATCCGAAGAAAACATTATACAAAGTGTGGAAAGTATCTCAAATGATTTAAGTAAAAGGGAATACGAATCTAGAGAGATATTAAAAAACGTACACAAAATAGATTTGGAAGATGAAATTTTTAGATCTTTAGCAATATTATCAAGTGCAAGAGTAATTACTAATTCAGAATTAATGAAATGTTTATCTAATGTAAAATTAGGAATAGAAATGGGTTACATAGACGATGTTAATTTAGAAAAAGTAATAAATTTCATGACAGGAAAACAACCTTATTTAAAGATTATAAGTGCATATGACGAAGAAGATAAAATAGAAAGAGCATCTTATATTAGAAGGGAATTTAGTCTAGCTAATAGAAATAATAAATAATATTATTTCGTATCTATACAGATAAATTATCGGTATAGAATTGATAGGAGGGATTGGTATGTACTTCAATAGATTTACTCAGGGGGCCAAAGCTGCTATAGATCTTGGTAAAAATTGTGCGAAAAGCTTAGGACATAGAGTAGTAGGAACAGAACATTTAGTAGTTGGACTTTTAAGAGAAAAAGACGGTATCGCAGCGAGAGTACTTAAAAATTTAGGTATGGATGTAAATACCTTTGAGAATAAATTAATAGAAATAGAGGGTAAAAGTAATCCGATTGAAGAAGATATACCTCTAAGTCCACGTTCAAAACAAATTCTAGAAAAAGCGTTTGTTTTTGCTAATAAATTAAAAACAAATTACATAGGAACAGAACATATACTACTAGCAATTGCTCAAGAAGGTGAAGGTCTAGGTATAAAAATACTTAGCAGTTTAGGTGTAGATCAAAGAGATATAGTAGAATCAATTATGAAAATGATGGGAGTTGAAAATTATTCAATGGAACCAGCTGAAAAAAGTGATGTAAATAAAGAGAAATCTTCAAAATCCAAACTTTTAGATAAATATGGTGTAAACCTTACAGAAGAAGCAAAAAAGGGAAAAATAGATCCTGTTATTTGTAGAGAAAAAGAAATACAAAGGGTAATCCAAATTTTAAGCAGAAGAACAAAAAACAACCCTGTCCTTATTGGTGACCCTGGTGTCGGTAAAACTTCTGTGGCAGAGGGATTAGCAACAAATATCTCAAGAGGAAGAGTTCCAGATACTCTAAAAGATAAATCACTATATACTTTAGATATGGGAAGTTTATTAGCAGGAGCTAAATACAGAGGTGAATTTGAAGAAAGAATAAAACAAGTAATTGATGAAGTTAGGGATAAAGAAAATATAATTCTATTTATAGATGAATTACATACAATTGTAGGTGCAGGTTCTACAGGTGATGGTTCAATTGATGCATCAAATATTTTAAAACCTGTATTAGCAAGAGGGGAAATGCAAATAATAGGAGCAACAACTATTGATGAATACAGAAAGCATATAGAAAAAGATGCAGCATTAGAACGTAGATTCCAACCTGTTTTAGTAGAAGAACCTAGCAAAGAAAATACAGTAAAAATCTTAAAAATTCTTAGAGATAGATATGAAGCACATCACAAAGTAAAAATAACAGATGGAGCTATAAAAGCTGCTGTTGATTTATCAGTAAGATATATAACAGATAGATTCTTACCAGATAAGGCAATAGATTTAATAGATGAAGCTGGTTCAAGAGTAAGACTAAAAGAAAATACTCCACCAGATGAGATTAAAGAATTAGAAGATAAAATAGAAAGTATAAATAATGAAAAAGAAGAGGCAGTAAGATGCCAAAACTTTGAAAAAGCAGCTAAAGTTAGGGACGAACAAAGAAAATTAAAAGAACAATTAGAGCAAGTTAGGGAAACTTGGAACAGTTCAAATAAAGAAAAAGATACAGTAAATGAAGAAGTAATCGCAGATATTGTCTCTATGTGGACTGGTATACCTGTAAATAAAATACTTGAAGAAGAAGCAGAAAAATTATTAAATATGGAAAGTATTTTACATAACAGAGTAGTTGGACAAGAAGAAGCTATAAAATCTATTGCTACTGCAATAAGAAGAGCAAGAGCAGGAATAAAAGACCCTAGCAAACCAATTGGTTCATTCTTATTCTTAGGCCCAACAGGTGTAGGTAAAACAGAACTAAGTAAGGCCTTAGCAGAAGCTCAATTTGGAGATGAAAATCAAATAGTAAGAATCGATATGTCTGAATATATGGAAAAACACACAGTCTCTAGATTAATAGGTTCACCTCCAGGATATGTAGGATATGACGAAGGTGGGCAACTTACAGAACAAGTTAGGAAAAAACCATATTCAGTAATATTATTTGATGAAATTGAAAAAGCACATCCAGATGTATTTAATATTTTATTACAAATATTAGACGATGGTAGACTTACTGACTCTAAAGGTAGAACAGTTGATTTTAAAAACTGTATAATAATATTAACTTCGAATGTTGGGGCTACTACAATAAGAAAACAAAACAGATTAGGTTTTGGAATGGTAGACGAAAAAACAGCACAAAAAGACGAATATGAAAAAATGAAAGAAACTATTATGGTCGAAGTGAAAAAGCAATTCAGACCAGAATTTTTAAATAGAATAGATGATATAGTAGTATTCCATTCATTAACTAAAGAAGATATTTCTAGCATAGTTATCTTAATGTGCAAAGACCTTAAAAATAGGCTAAAAGATTTAGATATTAATTTAGAAATGAAACAAGATGCAATTGATTTAATTGCAAAAGATGGTATTGATTTAGAATATGGTGCAAGACCATTGAAAAGATCTATACAAAATAATTTAGAAAATGAGTTATCTGAATTAATTTTACAACAAGTAATCAAAGCTGGAGATGATGTTGTTGCAGATGTAAAAGACGACAAGATGATATTTACAGTTCAATAAAATATAAAAATTTGATTATTGTTAATAGGGGAGCTAAAACTCCCCTATTTTAGATAAAATATTTTTAATTTAAAAAGATATAAAGTTTGATATCGAATATATTTCAAACAATGTATTATATGAGTTTAATAAAAAAATAATTTCCTTTTTAAGGATTATGTAAGAAATATTTTATATTATTACAATAAGATATATGTTATTCTAATAATATAATTAGATGTTAAGGGTGATAAAATTAATGGCAAAAATAAGAACTAAATACGTATGTCAGTCATGTGGTTATGAGACAAGTAAATGGATGGGTAAATGCCCAGAATGTATGAAATGGAATTCATTTGTAGAAGAAATAGAAGAAAAAAAAACTAAAAAAGAAGTTTTTATAATAGATAAATCAAGTTCACAACCTGTGAGCATAAATTCTATAGTGGCTGTAAAAGAAGAAAGATTTACAACAGATATAGAAGAATTAGATAGAGTATTAGGTGGAGGGATTGTAAAAGGCTCTTTAGTATTAGTTGGAGGGGACCCTGGAATAGGAAAATCAACACTTTTAATGCAAGTATCTAGTAAAGTTGCAAATACTAATAAAAAAGTATTATATATATCAGGTGAGGAATCTGAATCTCAAATAAAAATGAGAGCAAGTAGATTAGGTGTTAATTCACAAAATTTATATATTTTCGCTGAAAATAATCTTAGTATAATAGAAGCACACTTAGAAAAAATAAATCCTGAATTGATAATAGTCGATTCAATTCAAACAGTATATTCTCCAGAAATATCTTCAGCTCCTGGAACAGTAAGTCAAATAAAAGAAGGTACCTCAAAATTCATGAAGATATCTAAAAAAATGGGAATATCAACTTTTATAGTTGGTCATGTTACAAAAGAAGGAGCTTTAGCAGGACCTAAATTATTAGAACATATGGTAGATACTGTACTATATTTTGAAGGAGAAAGATACAACTCATATAGATTAGTCAGAGCTGTAAAAAATAGATTTGGTTCAACTAATGAATTAGGAGTATTTGAAATGAAAGATGTAGGGTTAGTTGAATTAACAAATCCTTCACAAGTATTGATTTCTGAAAAGCCAAAAGATGTTTCTGGTTCTGTTATAATATCTACAGTTGAAGGAACAAGACCGATGCTTTTAGAACTACAAGCATTAGTAGCTCCTACAAACTTCGGTATGGCAAGAAGAACATCAACGGGTGTAGATTTTAATAGAGTAGCTTTATTGTTAGCTGTTCTTGAAAAAAGAATTGGTTTACAAATTCAAAACCAAGATGTCTACATCAATGTAGTTGGAGGAATTAAAATAAACGAACCGTCTATAGATTTAGGAATAGTTATTGCTGTTGCCTCAAGTTTTAGAAATATACCTATAGCATCCGATGTTGTTGTTACAGGAGAGGTTGGTCTAACTGGAGAAATAAGAGCAGTAAGTTATATTGAGAAGAGAATTGCAGAATGTAAAAAACTAGGCTTTAAGAAAATAGTTATACCTAGAAATAATTATGAAGCAGTAAAAGATGTAAAAGGCATAGAGATAATACCAGTAGACAATCTTAGACAAGCAATAAATATAGTGCTAAGGGGGTAATAATAATTATGGATAATATAATTAATAACGAAGGTCTATTACATGCTTTAAAAATGATATCTCCAGGTACTCCACTAAGAAAAGGTATAGAAAATGTATTAAGGGCAAAAACTGGTGGTCTTATTGTATTAGATTCAAATGAAGAGGTTATGAAAATAGTCGATGGAGGGTTTAGGATAAATGCTGAATATTCACCAGCATATTTATATGAACTTGCAAAAATGGATGGGGCAATAGTTCTTAGCGAAGATTCAAAAAGAATACTATTAGCTAATACACAACTAATCCCAAACTATAATATACCTACAACAGAAACTGGGACAAGACATAGAACAGCAGAAAGAGTTGCTAGACAAACAGGTGCAATTGTAATCTCAATTTCTCAAAGAAGAAATGTAATCACTGTATACAGAGGTGAGCAAAAATATGTTGTAGAAGAGATATCTGAAGTTTTTTCAAAGGCAAATCAAGCCTTACAAACGCTACAAAAATATAAAGATGTTTTAGATACATGCATTTATAATCTGAATTCATTAGAATTTAGTGATTTAGCTACAATATATGATGTAATAGTTGTAGTTCAAAGTATGGAAAGAGTAATGAGGGTTGCACAAATAATAGAAGGATATCTAGTCAATCTAGGAGAAGAGGGCTATCTAGTAAGAATGCAATTAGAAGAATTATTAGGTGGAACAGAAAAAAATAGACTTTTATTATTAAAAGATTATAAAAAAGAAAATATAGATTTAGAAGAATGTAATAAAAAAATTAGAAGTTTAACAGAGGAAGATTTATTAAACAAGGTAAAAATTGCAAAAGTTTTAGGTTATAGCGGTATTTCTGAAGATATGGACTTACAAGTTCAAACAAAAGGTTATAGAATACTAAATAAAGTACACCGTTTACCAGCATCTATAATAGAAAATTTAGTGAATTATTTTGGAAATTTCCAAGAAATTTTACACGCATCTATAGAAGAATTAGATGAAGTTGAAGGAATAGGCGAGATAAGAGCCACGTATATTAGAAATGGACTTATAAAATTAAAAGTAGTATTAGGAAATGGTCATATATAATATGGCATAGGTATCATAAATTTAAATTTAAATCAAAGGAACAGAATATTTAAGGGGGTGACACTTTGATAAGCAAAATAATTAGAATTTTAATAGGATTATTAGGTGCTGCATTAGGAACAGCAATTTATATAGCGTTAGTTGGTATTTTACCAGGTGTATTTAGTGGTATTAATGATTATAAATATATAATAACAATAGGTGTAGCTTTAGTATTTGGGATTATTTTTTATGCTATAGCTCCATTGATGTTATCAAAGGTGAAGGAAGGTGTAAAACTTTTAGATAAAGAAATATCTAAATATCCTCAATCTGATATATTATTAGCAACAATAGGTCTTATAGTTGGTTTAGTAATAGCGTACTTAATAGTTAGTGGAATAGGAACATTTATAAATCTACCTATAATTACAGCAATAGTAGGTATATTAGTATATTTATTTATGGGATATATAGGAATCAGAATTGCTTTAAAAAGTAGAGATGATTTATTTAACATAAATAAATTAAGTAGATTAACAACAGCTTTAAATAAAGAAAAATCATCTAAAAAAGGTGTTTTGGAAAATAAAATTCCACCAAAAGTTTTAGATACAAGCGTAATAATTGATGGCAGAATTGCAGATATATGCAAAACTGGTTTTATTGAAGGAAAATTAGTTATACCGAGATTTGTATTAAATGAATTACAACATATAGCCGATTCATCTGATGACTTAAAAAGAGTTAGAGGAAGAAGAGGTCTTGATATATTAAATTCAATTCAAAAAGAGATGGATATGGAAGTTGAAATAAGTGATGTAGATTTTGAAGATATACCAGAAGTTGATAGTAAACTTTTAAAATTGGCAGAAACTATAAACGGAAAAGTTGTTACAAATGACTTTAATCTTAATAAAGTGGCTCAATTCCAAGGGGTAGAAGTTTTAAATATTAATGAATTAGCCAATGCAGTAAAACCAGTTGCAATACCTGGGGAACATATGTTGGCACAAGTTGTTAAAGAAGGTAAAGAACAAAATCAAGGTATAGCTTATTTAGATGATGGAACAATGATAGTTGTAGATGGTGGTAGAAAATATATAGGAGAAACTATAACTGTATTAGTTACATCAGTACTTCAAACTCCAGCAGGAAGAATGATATTTGGAAAACCTAAAAACTAAATTTAATATAATAAAACATTTAAAATCGTGGCATTTTATAATATAAAAAAAGGAGATCGAAAAGGTCTCCTTTTTATTTTTAAATTTAAACAAAAAAATACGATTATAAAAATATGATAAAATTATATATAAATTGGAGGTAGTTTTATATGTATAAAAAGTCTTATAAATCGCCACTTGGGATTATTTATATGCGAAGTGATGGAGAAAATCTGACAGGACTTTGGTTCGAAAGTTCTAGAGATGTATCGAAACATAGTTATAATTTTGAAGAGAAGGACCTACCTATATTTGATGAAACAAGTAGATGGTTAGATATTTATTTTAGCGGAAAGAATCCTGATTTTACGCCTAAATATAAAATAGAAAATTTAACACCATTTAGAAGCCAAGTTATTGATATTATGAATAAAATTCCTTATGGAAAAACTGTTACTTATAATGATATAGCCAAAGAAATAGCACAAAATAGAGGAATTGAAAAGATGTCTGCCCAAGCTGTTGGAGGCGCTGTTGGTTGGAATCCAATATGTATTATTGTTCCTTGTCATAGAGTAGTCGGAACAAATGGTAGCTTAACTGGTTATGGTGGTGGAATACAAAACAAAGTAAAATTGTTAGAGATAGAAAATAATGATATGAGTAAGTTCACTATACCTAAAAAAGGTACAGCACTATAATTAAAAAATATTATTTTATAAGCTCTTTTTATAGCAATTTATTTCAATAAAAATATGCTATAAGAAGAGTTTATTTGTATTAAATTAAATATTTATAAAGATAAAAAGTATACATATTGAAAAAAAACTATTATAATTAAAATTGCCAATATTTGTAATTATAAATAAAGGGGGTCCACACATGAATAATAGTTTGAAACTACCATCTATTGATTATAAAGAATTTAAAATTTTAACATTATGTAAAAATAAAGAATTTGCTAATATAAATCATATGGCTGAGGAATTAAAAGTTACAACTAGAAGTGTTAGGACATATATAAAGCAATTAAACGAAAATCTCGGAGAAGATATAGCTCAAATAATATATGTTAAAGGTTATGGATATAAGTTAGAAATAAAGAATAAAGAAGCTTTTGAACTTTTATTTGAAGAAAATAAGAAAATTTCGTTTGATTTTAATGTTAAAGATGAGAGAATTTTATATTTATTAGACTTTTTTACTGAATTCAATGATGTGATAACTATTGACCAATTGGCAGAACAAATTTCAGTAGGAAGAACAACAATAGTAAATGATATAAAATCAACTAGAGAAATATTGAATGAATACAACTTGGATTTAATAAAAAAACAAAACTTTGGAATGTGGCTTAAAGGAAATGAATTTGATAAAAGATTACTTCTGATAAACTACATATATAAAGATTCAAAAAATGATTTGAAAAATTCAAAATATGTTAATGGAGTAGATGCGAGATTATTGAAACAATTAAAAACAAAAATATTGAGATTGTTCAAAGAAGATAATTTTTATGCTACAAATCAGATTTTTGAAGAAACAATAAAATATATTTTGGTGCAATTGTTAGAATAAAAAATGGAAATGAAATAGTAGAATATGATAAACGTTTCGATTTGCTTGGTTCATATGATGAGTATAATTTATCTCAAAAAATAAAGGTTATAGTTGAAGAAAATTTTGATATAACTTTAAATGAATACGAAACATTATATCTTACATTGCCATTAGTAAGCGGAAATGCAGCCCCTATATCTAAGTTTATGTCTAATAAACCTCAGTTAAGAGAGAATATTTCTGACTTGATGGAAAAAATATTCAAGGAAATATATATAAGAATGGGGATTATCATATCAGATCAAACTTTGAGGGATAACTTAGGATATCATCTAGAATTTACACTAAATAGATTATTATTTAATATAAAATTAAAAAATTTATTGCTAGAAGATATGAAAGAAAATTATGTTTTACCGTATAATTTAGCTAAAATATCAGCTGATGTTATAGAAAATGTCTATAATTTAGTTATGCCTGAGGATGAAATTGGATATATTGCAATTCATTTTGGAAGTTATTTAGAAAAAAATATTATTTCAAATACATTACAAAAGGTCGCAATTGTGTGTTCCACTGGTTTGGGAGCAACAAATTTAATTACGATTAGAATCAGAAAAATTATAGGAGAAAATGTTGAGATAGATACTTTTTCAATTTTTGATATAGATAAAGTGAATTTAAGCCAATACGATTTAGTATTTACAACTAGCGATATAGATATAAATTCTAATTCTGTATTGAAGATAGATACTATTTTAGATGAAAGTAAACTAAGAAATAAAATAGAAAAGGTAATATATTTAAACAATAGCAATCTAAGTAAAAATTTAAATAATGTAAAATTAGCAGATAATTTAATTGTAGGAGCTTTCTTACATGAAAAATATTTTTCTGTTTTAAATAATAAAACGATTTCCGCAGCTTTAAAAAATATGATAGATAAAATGATGCAAGATGGAGTTGTTGGAGAAAAATTCAAAAAAGATATATTAGAAAGAGAAAAAAGTCACCCTACAATATTTAAAAGTGGATTGCTTTTACCTCATTCAGTTAATGATAAATCAAATGAATTATGTGTTTCAATAGGTGTTTTACAAAAACCAATACAATACCAAGGGATTGAAATAAAAATAATAATGCTGATTGCATTTTCTGGAGATGATCAAAATTCTGACTTATTAGTAAAAGTATATGAAGAAGCTTTGAGTATAGGTCAAAATGAGAAATATATAAATCAACTATCAAAATGTAGAGATTTTTACGATTTAACAAGAACTTTATTAAAAATTTCAATAAAATAAGAGAATAAGGATGTGTTAAGATATGAAAGTAATTATAGCTTTAGTAATTTTATACCTTGCTAATTTTGCAACATCATATTATTTACATAAAAAATATGTTGCATCACAAAAAAGAGTTAGACAATATGGTGGGGTATCAACAGCAAGAGTCAAAGGAAGTTTAAGAAAGAAAGGTAAAATAGTACTTTTAGCATTTAATGAAGAAGATGACACTATAACATATGGAGAAAAATTTGAAGGAATAACTGTATTTTCTAAATTTGAGAAAATTGAAGGGATAGAAGGATTAACATTGGATGAAGTAGAAAGCAAATTTGAAGATGAACCAGTTATAATACAAGCTATTCAATATATAAGAGAAAGAGATACAGACGAAGGTTCTTATAAAAATGAAGAAATAGAACAAGAAAATATCGAAGAAAGTGATATAGTAGATAAAACTACTGTGTAATATATTAAAAATAATTTATAAAAATAGACTTGATTAACAT
>ERZ772879.2369-NODE-2369-length-11451-cov-4.737627_pt1 | contig 11451 bp, 7 predicted proteins | sample MGYA00580582_ERZ772879 | MGnify/ENA primary metagenome ERZ772879 (study PRJEB29015, sample SAMEA2737682) | human gut metagenome | biome: human gut; feature: human-associated habitat; material: faeces | place: China | collected 2012 ... | reverse complement strand
CCGTCAGCAGATCTCTGCTCCGGCAGGCATATTCTTCTCCGGGGTGACCAAAGCCAGATTGCCTTCCGCGTCTTCTGCGCACAGGATCATGCCCTCGGACATTACTCCTGCCAGTTTCGCAGGCTTCAGGTTCACCAGTACCATAACCTTCTTGCCCACCATTTCCTCCGGGCTGTAATGTGCCTTGATGCCAGAGACGATCTGACGTACCTGACTGCCGATCTTCACCTGGCTGCACAGCAGCTTCTTGGACTTGGGCACTGCCTCACAGGAAATGATCTCACCTACCTGGAACTGCATTTTTGCGAAGTCGTCATATTCGATCTCTGTCTTAGGCTCAATATCGCTGGCTTCCTGCTCTGCCTTTTCTCTTGCGAGGCGTTCTTCCTCTTCTTTTTTTGCTATATTTTCTGCGATCACCTGCTGGCTTGCATCTGTCATCTCCTGTGCAGATGCAACGATACTCTGTGATATTGTCTGTACAGCGGTATGTGTATTCGCATCTTCCTTTTTTGTCTCTGTGATTGTTGTTACTTCCGGCCGTTCAGAGGCTGCCTGACTGGTAAAACCAGTTGCCATTACTGCACATGCCGAATACAGCACGAACATTGATTTCAGTCTCTTCGCTTTTAACATAATATAAATACCCTCCTGATTTTGTTGCAATGATTTACATTTCTTTTAATAAAGTATATTCACTTTTTGCAACTTTATTACAAATATTACAAATTTGTTACAAGCAACGATTGGTATCATATCATGTACATCGTGTTTTGTCAACTTTTTTATTTACTTATTTTTGAACACACAGATTACACAGTTCTTTTTTTCGTTTTTATTATTTATTTTTCTCTGTTATTTCACTGTTTCTTAAGCTTCCCTTTTACAATAACTCACCACCGTTATGACCAGAAATACCGGAATCCAGATTGCCGCCGCAATCGCAATAATATATGGTGTCCAGTAATATCCACTGCCAATCTGTACAAAGTTTCTGGCAAGCAATTCTCCCTCCAGACTGTTCATAAAGGCAAGTCCGCTGGTCGGGAAGATACACCTTAAAATCTCCAGAATATTCCGGCTGTTTGATATTGTAAAAATAACCATCGGTACAAATGCAGTTGCAAATGCACAGATCAGTGCCGACTGTACTGTCTTGCATTTTGCCGAAAAGAACAGTATACTCGCTCCAACTGCCACAAGTGAAAGCAGCCCACCCGCAACCATGACCTTATACATTTTTCCTACTGTAAATGCAGGAATATAGTACAGATATCCAAGCATCTGCAATGGATTTTTAAATACTTCCGCGCCATATAATATACGCATTATAATAGAAAAGACTGTCGTTCCGACCGCAAATACTGCGAAAATTAATGTAAATACCACAGCGATCTTTGTAATGGCAAGACGAAATCTTCCATGTTTCGTACAGCGCAGAATCTGATCCGATCCAGTCTGATACTCGGTCGCAAATACCGGTGTTATGATCACCATGAAGAAGATCATTACCAGGAACAGATAGATTTGATAATAGTCCAGCTGATCAGTTGTAAACTCCGAATAATAAGCAAGTGGTATCTGTATATGTTTCGTCATCTGATTGATTTTCTTCTGAACTTCCGGATTTTTATTCAGATTCTGAACATTTTCCCGGTATGCAGTATATACATTCTTCGCATCATCTTCACTGATCTCTGAATACTCCAATGTATACAGGTTCTTTCCATTTGGAATAATCGTCTGTTCCAGTACTGCAATGATATCCAGATGCGAATATACTTTTTTCACATATACGTCCAATGGAATATTCTGCCGCTCCAGAGACCCGTATTCTTTCAATACTTCTTTTATATCTGCGATTGTCTCACGGATCTTTGCTTCTGTCATCTCGCCATGCAGTGCTTTTTTGTCTGCTTTTTTTGCCTTTATCGCTTCGATTCCGGTGACCACCTGGATTGTTCCCGACTTGTCTGTCTTATAAGCCTGGATATAAGTTACCGGCAGATAGGACAGCACTGCCGAAAGTATCAGTGCCGCAATGATCAAAATACCGACACTTCTCGTCTTCAGCAGACGTTTTAATTCTAATACATATAGTCTCATCGTACTTCCTCCCTTCCCTGTTCCGGAAACATCCACAGATACAGATCTTCCATTCTTGCATCTGCCGGTTCCGATCCCGGAATAACCGGCCGCTCTGCCAGATAACGCAGCACCGTTTTTCCATCTTCGCGGTTGTAAATGTTCACCACTGGGATTTTTGTCTCGTATGTCATCACTTCTGCCATATCAAGGACTACATTCCATACTTTTCCCTCGACTTCTTTTACCAGTTCTTCTGTCTCTCCTACTGCTGCAATCTTCCCGTCTTTCATAATCGCATTGCAGGTGGCAATATATTCCACATCCGACACGATATGTGTGGAGATCAATACAATCCTGTTCCTTCCGAACTCCGATAACAGATTACGGAAACGCATTCTCTCTCCCGGATCCAAACCGCTGGTCGGCTCATCTAAGATGAGTACTTTCGGGTCATTCAACAATGCCTGTGCGATTCCCACACGGCGTTTCATTCCGCCGGATAATTTGCTGATTTTCTTCTTTCTGACATCCGTAAGTGATACCAATTCCAGAAGTTCCTGTATCTTTTCTTTTGTCTCTCTTTTGCCGATTCCTTTTAATGCAGCCATATATTCCAGATAATCCTGTACCGAGAATCCCGGATAGAATCCGAATTCCTGCGGCAGATATCCGAAGATATCTCTGTATTTTTCTCCCATTGTGCCGATCTCGATCCCGTCGTAACGGATCTCTCCGCCAGTCGGCTTCATAATCCCAGCGATCATCCGCATAAGTGTCGTCTTACCCGCACCATTTGCTCCCAGAAGTCCCCAGACTCCCGGTGTCAGTGTCAGGCTTGCATGATCGACAGCACATTTGTCTTTGTATTGTTTGCTGACATCACATATTTCAAGTTTCATATTTTGTTCCTCTTTCTTTCACAAAAGTTTCTAGGTTAAGTCTTATGATAAGGTTCTATAGTAAGTACCTTGGATTCATTTCTTATCCATATTTATCTGTTTCATTCAGATCGTTTATCATTATCCTTTTTTATTTATCTCTTTTAGATATACTGTCATTTTAAAATTTTATCCCATTTTACTTCTAAAATTGTACAGCAATTATCTTCCTTCCCTTATACACCATAGTTCCAGCTGCAATCACCAGAATAACAGTCCACCATCCTGCATTTCCATACACAGATGGAAGTTTCAGGTATAAAAGATATTGCAAAATCAAAAGTCCCACACAGGCACCTTCACAAATCTGGATACATCTTAAGGTCTGATCTTCCATATCAAATTTTGCTTCTATCTTCTGCATCCACCCCGTGCAGAAGCTTCCTATCAAGAATAACGGTGCCAGATACCACAGCAGAACCATACCGGCCGATGCATAATTCTTACTGCTGATCATGATCATGCACAACAGGACAGTAACCAGATCTCCGACTGACAATACAACCATCCTGCTTAAAAGCATCCTTGCAAATCCATTCTTTGCCGCTTTTTCCATCTCATACATCCGATACCGGAAAGACTGCATCACATAAGGGATCCCGATCATCGCCATAACAGTTCCCAGTGCTCCGACCCAAAACGCAAGCTGCCTTCCCGTGAGCAGCCATGTCATATCCACTGCCCCCCGGTCTGTTCCACAGAAGAATATGAGCGCAGTTATCATTACCAGCGCCTGTATGCTCCACATCTTCCATCCGATGAACGGAATCTGACGAATCAGAAATTCTGTAAAACCTGTCCGGGCTTTCTTCCTCTCGCTCAGTCGGTCAGCCTTGCTCATTTCCATGATTTTTTCGATCTGTTCCGACTTTTTCTCTTCGCTTACCTGCAGCGATTCTCTTAACTGCAATGCTTTATATAAATACTCCTCTTCGATTGTTTCCCGTCTCCTACGCATCCGGCTTTCCCTCCTTTTTTCTTAATTTCTTCAATGAAATCCTGAGCCTTGACTGAACCGTTCTTGCCGGAATTCCGAGTATCTCTGCGATTTCACGAAACGAAAGTTCCTGTGCATATTTTAGATATACCACTTCTCTCTGCTCCTTTGAAAGCTCCCGGATCAGTCTTAGGAAATTGATATTACCTTCTGTCTTTGCATAACCGGTTTCCAGATAGATCATTTCTTCAGACAGCTTTTTCTCGCCATCCGATTCCTCACTGTCTGTATCAAACCATTCTTCCCTTGCACATTTCCTCCACTGGTCTTTGCAGGTATTCGCAGCGACCTTATATAAGAATGCCCTGAACTTCCCCCGGTGTCTGTAGTTAGGCATATACCGGATCACTTTCAGAAATGTCTCCTGTACCGCGTCTTCTGCCGCCGTCTTATCTGGCGCATGGTAGATACAATAACGGAGGATATCTTCGTAATACATCCCGATCAATTCTTCCCAGTATTCTGTTTCACCTTTTGCTATCTTCCTAAGTAATTCATTTTCACGCATCAAAATTCTTCCTCCTAAGGGCGTCCCCTATATATAGAACGTATTACATGAGATAAATGATCATATATTTTTAATTTTTTGATTTTATAACTGCCATATGTTCGAAAAACTGTCAATGGCAGGTTCTGTCGATATCTGGTAACAAAAAAAAGCGGCATACCGCAAATACGAATGCTGTATGCCACTTCTAATTTTCTTTATTTAATTTTGGCAATATCAATCAGTGTCAGCTTCTGGATATCTGTATTCTCCAGACTGGTGATCAGTGCTTTTGCTGTATCGATCGCTGTCAGTACATTGACACCTGTCTCAATCGCATTTCTACGGATCACGAATCCGTCTCTTGAGTGATCAGCTCCCTGCGGAGGTGTGTCAATAACCAGGTCGATCTTATGTCCGAGGATCAGATCCATAAGGTTCGGTGATTCCTGCTCGATCTTATTCACTGTCATAGCCTTTACTCCGGCATCTGTCAGAACCTTGGCAGTTCCTTCTGTAGCAAAGATCTTGTAACCGATCTTCTCGAATCTGCGTCCGATCTCTACTGCTTCTTCCTTATCTTCATCACGAACTGTCATGATCATGTTCTTGTGTTTTGGAAGTTTGACTCCGGCACCGATGAATGCTTTATAAAGAGCCTCATCAAATGTCTTGGCAATTCCCAGACACTCTCCGGTAGACTTCATCTCAGGTCCAAGGCTGATATCTGCACCACGGATTTTCTCGAATGAGAATACCGGCATCTTAATTGCAAAATAATCTGCTTCCGGCTGTAATCCAGGCGTATATCCAAGTTCTTTGATCTTATGTCCGATGATCACTTTTGTTGCAAGTGGTACGATCGGAATACCTGTTACCTTACTGATGTATGGAACAGTACGGCTGGAACGAGGGTTAACTTCGATTACATATACATCTTCTCCACATACGATGAACTGGATGTTAATCAGTCCGATTACATGTAAGGATTTTGCAAGTCTTCTTGTATATTCGGCAATCGTCTCTTTTGTCTTCTGAGAGATGCTCTGTGCAGGATATACAGAGATACTGTCTCCGGAATGGATTCCGGCACGCTCGATATGCTCCATGATACCAGGAATCAGGATATCTTCTCCGTCACATACGGCATCAACCTCTATCTCTTTACCCTGTAAATACTTATCAACCAGGATTGGGTGATCCTGTGCGATACGGTTGATGATTCCGATAAACTCATCAATATCGTGATCGTTGATCGCAATCTGCATTCCCTGTCCGCCAAGTACGTAAGAAGGTCTTACCAGTACCGGATAACCCAGTCTGTTTGCAACTTTCTTCGCTTCTTCTGCTGTAAATACAGTTCCACCTGTCGGTCTTGGGATCTCGCACTGCTCAAGAATCTCATCAAACAGCTCACGGTCTTCGGCTGCATCTACATTTTCAGCAGATGTTCCAAGAATCGGAACGCCCATCTTCATAAGAGATTCTGTCAGCTTGATCGCTGTCTGTCCACCGAACTGTACAACTGCTCCGTCCGGTTTTTCCAGATCTACGATACTTTCTACATCTTCCGGTGTCAGAGGCTCGAAATACAGCTTGTCAGCGATATCGAAGTCTGTACTTACTGTCTCAGGGTTGTTATTTACAATAATCGTCTCGTATCCTTCTTTGGCAAATGCCCATGTACAATGTACAGAACAGAAGTCGAACTCGATACCCTGTCCGATACGGATCGGTCCGGAACCAAGTACCAGTACTTTCTTCTTGCCGGAAGTTTCAACTACTTCATTCTCACTTCCGAATACAGAGTAGTAATATGGTGTCTCTGCTGCGAACTCAGCCGCACAGGTATCAACCATCTTATAAGAAGCTGTGATGCCATTGTCATGACGAAGGTCATGGATCTCACGCTCTGTCTTTCCTGTCAGTTCTGCGATCACATTATCCGGGAACTCTAAGCGTTTTGCTTCTTTTAATGTCTCTGCTGTTAATTCTTCTGTCTTTAATTTCTGTTCCATCTCTACAAGAATTGCGATCTTGTCAATGAACCAGTTGTCAATCTTTGTAATTCTGTGAATGTCTTCGTAGCTGATGCCCTGACGGATTGCTTCTGCGATTTTCCAGATACGACGGTCATCTACAACTTTCAGTTCTTCTAACAGTTCTTCTCCTTTTAAATGAGAGAAGTCATAAGACATAAGGCTGTCTACATGCTGTTCCAGAGAACGGATGGCTTTCATAAGTGCTCCCTCGAAGTTATCACAGATACTCATAACTTCTCCGGTCGCTTTCATCTGTGTTGTCAGTGTACGTTTTGCACTGATGAACTTATCAAATGGAAGTCTCGGGATCTTTACAACACAGTAGTCAAGCATAGGCTCGAAACTTGCGTATGTCTTCTTTGTTACTGCGTTCTTGATCTCGTCCAGTGTATATCCAAGAGCGATCTTTGCTGCAACCTTGGCAATCGGATATCCTGTTGCCTTAGATGCAAGTGCAGAAGAACGGCTTACACGAGGGTTAACCTCGATTACACAGTACTCAAATGAATCTGGATTCAGCGCATACTGTACGTTACATCCACCAGTGATATTTAACTCACTGATAATATTAAGAGCAGATGTACGGAGCATCTGGTACTCTTTATCGCTCAGTGTCTGAGAAGGTGCTACTACGATACTGTCTCCGGTATGTACACCTACAGGGTCCAGATTTTCCATATTACATACGGTAATGCAGTTACCATTGCTGTCACGCATTACTTCGTACTCGATCTCTTTCCATCCTGCGATGCAACGTTCTACCAGAACTTCCCCAACACGGGAAAGACGAAGTCCGTTTTCCAGGATCTCTACGAGTTCTGTTCTGTTGTCAGCGATTCCTCCGCCGCTTCCGCCAAGTGTATAAGCCGGACGAAGTACAACCGGATATCCGATGCTTTCTGCGAATTCGATACCTGTCTGCACATCCTTTACGACTTTAGAAGCTGCACAAGGCTCACCGATCTTCTCCATCGTCATCTTGAATTCCAAACGATCTTCCGCTTTTTTGATCGTCTCGGAAGTAGTACCGATCAAACGTACATTATTTCTCTTAAGGAATCCATTTTCTTCAAGTTCCATAGCCAGGTTCAGCGCTGCCTGTCCGCCAAGTGTCGGAAGAACACTGTCTGGTTTTTCTTTTAAGATCAGCTGTTCTACTACTTCAACTGTCAGAGGTTCAATGTATACGCGGTCTGCGATATCTTTATCTGTCATGATTGTAGCCGGATTAGAGTTCAGCAGAACTACTTCCAGACCTTCTTCTTTTAACGAACGGCAGGCCTGTGTACCTGCGTAGTCAAACTCCGCTGCCTGTCCAATGATAATAGGACCAGAGCCAATTACTAATACTTTCTTAATATCTTTAATTCTAGGCATTATTTTGCTCCTTTCATCATATCCATAAATCTGTCAAACAGGTATCCGGAATCCAGTGGTCCCGGACAAGCTTCCGGATGGAACTGAACTGTAAAAATGTTCTTTCCTTCATATGCAAGTCCTTCGTTGGTTCCGTCATTAACATTGATAAACGCTTCTTTTGCTACTTTCGGGTCAATTGACGTACCGTCAACTGCATAACCATGATTCTGTGAAGAAATGTAAACCCTGTTGTTAGTCAGATCCTTCACCGGATGGTTACCGCCGCGGTGTCCATATTTCAACTTATAAGTCTTTGCGCCATTTGCAAGTGCCATAAGCTGATGTCCAAGACAAATTGCAAAAATAGGAATATCAGTATTGTATAATTTCTTGATCTCTTCGATAATAGATACGCATGTCTCCGGATCTCCAGGTCCATTAGACAACATAATACCGTCCGGTTCAGAAGCAATGATTTCTTCTGCCTTTGTACCTGCCGGATAGACTGTTACTTCACAGCCGCGTTCATTTAAAGACTTGGCAATGTTCTTTTTCGCACCAAAGTCCATAAGAGCTACCTTTGGTCCATTGCCTTCTAAGACATATTTTTCATCACATGTTACTTTTGATACCACATCACCAACTGTATAAGCTTTTAGCTTCGGAAGGATCTCGTCTAAATTATAATTCTCATTGGTGGTGATCATTCCATTCATGGTTCCCTTTTCACGAAGAATCTTTGTAAGGGCACGTGTATCAATTCCTGCAATTCCCGGAATATCCTGTTCTTTCAGGAAATCCTGAATTGTTCCTTCACAACGGAAGTTGCTTGGCATTCTGGAAAGTTCTCTTACGATATATCCATCCGGCCATGCCTTCCTTGACTCCATATCCGGTGTGATGCCATAATTTCCAATCAATGGATAGGTCATTACTACGGCCTGTCCCGCATAAGAAGGGTCGGTTAATACCTCCAGATAACCTGTCATTGAAGTATTAAACACTATCTCACTAATCATGTCTTTTGTCGAACCGATACTGGTTCCGGTAAAGACAGTCCCGTCTTCTAATATAAGAAATGCTTTCATATATTCACCTTTTCCCTTCTGTGTTTCTTTTTCTTTTTTATGAAGCCATCCCGCCGTCCCTCAGGTATATTCCTATATTTGGGCAAAAAAAATTCGTTGTAACAAGGAATTTTTTCTTAAAAATATAGAACAAAAGGCAGTTTGTGCAAGCACAAAACTGCCCTGTTTTGATCCATCGGTACCAGACAATTTATGTCTTCACAAATTGTAAAAATTATACTACATAATCCGAGGATTTTCAACGGATATTTTTGTTTTTTTATGAATACTGCCAAAATATTACAATCTTGTGTAATCTCGGATCATCGATGTACTGGTACTTCACCTGTAATAACCCATAGTAGTCTGCCAGATTCTGCGCTGCTTTTGCAAGTTCTTTCTGGAAAATGTCATCATGCGCCTGTTGATAAACCGCATTGTCAGAGAACTTGAAAGTGGTCGCACTTTTCTTCGTCCAGATTGTCTGGTTCATGGCTCCCAATGCCTGTTCCGCATCATACTGCGTGTAATACATTCCATTTACCACATAATAATTGCAATCCATCTTGCTGCACTCCGGCATCTGCGTGTCTTTATCCAGGATATGTGTCTGGAACAGCTGTGTATCATCACAGCACATGTAATCATAACTGATATTTGTTTTATTCCCGGAAGTGTCTGTTTCTTGATTTGTATCCTGGGATATATCCTCGCCTTCTTCCTGCTGAAACACCGGATCTCCCCAGGTTGTGTCAACGTAATAATAATCGCCGTTGCACTTCACCAGATTCCATGCATGGTTTCCGCCTTCTGTCGTCTTTCCTGTCACATAAGTACAGAACACACCAAGCTGTTCCAGTAAGTATTGCGTTGCCTTTGAATATCCGGCACATACGGATTGCCTGTTGACAAATATACTGTAAATGTTCTGGTTATCCGGTGCACTCTCGTCATAGTCCACTTCATCTACGATTTTTTCATACACATAGAGAATTTTTTGATACTCATCTGCATCAGCATCCAGACCTGCCAGCCACTTTGCTGCCACCTGCGTAATCTCTGTCTGCATCGTCTGGCTTTCCTTAGCTGTATAAAAATATTTTGGTTTCAGAACCGTATAGCTTTCCGTTCCCTTATGCGTTGTAGCTGTCGCTGTTCCATCACACCAGAAGATATCCGGCTGATCTTTCATCAGCTTCCGGAATATCTGATTCGTCTCATCCGCATCTGTATCATGTACATAGATCTCCTCTGTATGATTTCTGACACCTTCCAGGATTTCCCGATAAACTTGCTTCTGTTCTTCCGGCAATTGCCGGTAATAGTATTTTTCTGTGTTCTCTTCTGCCGTTTTGGATACTTTCTGATAAGGAATCGCTTCCTGTTTATCGGAAATAAACTGTTCCATATCTATGTATCCGATTCGCTCTGCTGCCGCGATCCCTATGAGTAAGATGCATATCAGAATCAGGATGAGCGTTTTCTTTTCTCTTCTTTTTCTATATATTCGCAAATGTCTTCTTTTCATGCTCTGTTTTTTCGCTCCTGTTTCTATCATTCTTATGATTTCCTGCATAATGTAGGAATACTTTATTATACCGGTTTCTTTCTCTTTCCGCAATTCTCACATTTTTCTTACTTTTGCATACTCTGTCAGTAACAGAGTCTTAAAAGAGGTCCTATTATTATGAATGGAGCGACTCCAACCACTCAGGATACTCCTGATAAAGGCCGTCTGCAGATCAATCTTGTCTCCGACATCACTGCATATCCGATTCAGGGAGCCCGGATTTCCATCTCCTACACCGGTATCCCGGAAACTCCTTTAGAGCAGCTTACTACCGACAGTTCCGGACAGACCGATATGATCGATCTCGCCGCACCACCGCTGGAATACAGCCTGGACCCTGAAAATGAGATTCAGCCGTATTCAGAATACACCTTACAAATATCTGCTGCCGGATATGAATCCGTCAGCATTGCCGGAGCAGAGATTCTGCCCCACGTAACAGCCCTGCAGAATGTCAGCATGAAACCCGTCGATAACCAGGAAGAAAATGAAGCTATGTTCGTCATACCCGCTCATACATTATATGCCACATACCCGCCCAAGATTCCAGAGGATGAGATCAAGCCAACCATTGAATCCGGTGAGATTGTCTTAAGTCGTGTCGTCGTTCCTGAATATATTGTTGTCCACGATGGAAGCCCGCGGGATTCTACTGCAAGAAATTATTACGTAAAGTATAAAGACTATATCAAAAATGTGGCTTCCAGCGAAATCTATGCTACCTGGCCTGAAGATACAATCCGGGCAAATGTTCTGGCGATCATGTCCTTTACACTGAACCGTGTGTATACAGAATGGTACCGGAACAAAGGATATGATTTCACGATTACCTCATCTACCGCTTTTGACCATAAATGGATTCCTGAACGGAATATCTATGATACAATCTCTGTGATCGTCGAT
>ERZ772879.2359-NODE-2359-length-11506-cov-12.982971_pt1 | contig 11506 bp, 9 predicted proteins | sample MGYA00580582_ERZ772879 | MGnify/ENA primary metagenome ERZ772879 (study PRJEB29015, sample SAMEA2737682) | human gut metagenome | biome: human gut; feature: human-associated habitat; material: faeces | place: China | collected 2012 ... | reverse complement strand
AGCCGGGACTCGAAATTTTGAAGAAAAATATTGCCACCGGAGAGCCTATCGAGGGAGTTACCTATCTCATTGAGCAGATCGACGGCAATTTCTCCAGCAGCGCCACGACGGACGGCGCGGGGCGCATCTTCTTGGCGAATATCCCCGTGGGCAGTTACCGTGTTACAGAGAAAAATGTGCCTTCCCATGTTATTCTCTCTGAGATCCCCCAGGAAGTCTATCTGGAAGCAGGCTGCACCAGAACGGTGACCTTCTTCAACGCGGTCAAACCCTCCCTGACGATCCTGAAGCGCAACAGCATCACCGGTGATCCTCTTTCTAATGCCAAATTCCACATCTATTATGGCTCGGACAATACCACCACCGGCGAGATCAACGACCTCGGCGTGTTCACAACGGACGAGAGCGGAAAAATCACCCTCACCGATGTAAACCGTGGCTGGTACAAACTGGTGGAGGAGTCCGCTCCCAAGGGCTTCGGCATTCAGGGCAGCGGGGTCACCGAGTTCTATCTGGAAGCCAATACCTCTAAGACCGTGACCGTGGACAATGTTCCTCACAGTGCCCTCGTCGTGTACAAATATGACGCCAAAACCGGAAAGGGACTGGATGGCTGCCGATTTGAACTGAGATATTTAGGCGGCGGCACTTCCGGCACTGGCGGTACGGTCATCGGTACCTATGTGACCGGACCCAACGGAGCGTTCACCGTGACAAACCTCAAACGCGGCACTTACATCTGCCAGGAAATCGAGAGCGATGAAAATCACATCATCGACCGCGAACCCCAGACGGTGTGGATCTCCGGCGAGGATCAGGATGTGGTGACGCTCCGCTTCGGTAATGCTCCTCTGGGATCGCTCTTAATTACCAAACTGAGCGACGACAGCAAGCACGAACCGCTCTCCGGCGTAGAGTTCCTTTTGACCGACAGCAGCGGCCATTATCTCGGCAACGACAACGGCCGCTTCACCACCAATGCCGCAGGCGAAATTCTGGTGGATGGTCTGGAACCCGGCATGACGGTCATTGCCCGTGAAGTCAGAGCAAAAATGGGCTACCTGCTGGATGACAGCCCCCAGCACGCACTCATTAAGAGCGGCGAAACGGCGCATCTGCAGTTTCTGAACCAGCCTGCCGGAAATCTCATCATCCGCAAGGTCAGCTCCGGTCCCAACGGGGAGCCGCTGGAGGGCGTAGAGTTTAAGATCACCTACGCGGATGGCAGCTTTGTCCCGGACGCCAACGGCGAACTGTCCAGCAACGGCATTTATTACACCAATAAATCCGGTGAGATCCGCATTTCCGGCGTCGTCGGCACCGTGGTAGCAACGGAAAGCAAGACGATTCCGGGCTTCACCATTGATGAAGCGACCCGCACACAGACCGTGGTAGTCAATCCCAATGACACCCAGACGCTGACCTTTTACAACAAACCCACTACAACGTTGATTCTCCAGAAATACATTTCCGGCACGAAAAATAAGCCGCTTGCCGGGGTACAGTTCCTTGTGACAGACTCCTCCGGTGCGGTAGTTGGCCCCAACAACGGCTACTATACCACCGACTCCGCAGGCCAGATCGTCATTGAGGGGCTGACCGACGGTATGACGATCACTGCCAAGGAAGTCAAGACGGTGGACGGTTTCGTGCTGGATGGCACGCCGCAGAGCTTCAAGATCGACCAGAGCCAGTCCCCCCAGCACATGACCTTCTGGAATGAGCGACAGGGCGCGCTCGTCATCAATAAGCTGTCCTCTCTGGACCGCAAGACGCCGCTGGAGGGCGTTACCTTCAAAATCACTACGGCTACCGGCGAGTTTGTCCCCGACGAAAACGGAAAAATCAGCTCCAACGGTCTGTACTATACCGACGAAAACGGGCAGATCATTCTCAAGGGCGTCACCGGCACACTGGTGGTGACAGAGGAAAAATCGATCTCCGGCTACACCATCGACGAGAACACCCGCACGCAGACCGTGGTGGTCAACCCCAACGACACGCAGTCCTTGTACTTTTATAACGCACCCATTGGCGGCGTGGAGCTTATCAAGGTCAATGCGGCGGACAAAACCCAGCGTATCCCCAACACCACCTTCGAGATCCGCCGTGTCAGCGATGGCGGTCTGGTGGAGACCGTCACCACCGGAACGGACGGCCGCGTGTATGTGCCGCTGGAAAGCGGCAGCTACTATGCCGTGGAAACCGAGACAGGCAAGGGCTTCCAGCTGGACAATACCCCCATCTATTTCGCCGTGGAGGATGGTAGAACCACGACCAAAACGGTGACCAACAAAGCCATCTCCGGTATCCTGATCCACAAGGTCGATTCGGCCACCGGCGAGGGCATCTACGGCGTTTCCTTCATTCTCTATGACAGCGGCAATAATCCCATTGCGCAGGAAACCAGCGATGACCGAGGGTATGTCCGTTTTGAAAATCTGACCGCTGGCCGTTTTTATCTGCGTGAATTGGAAAATGAGGGATATATTCCCGACACGCAAAAAAAGACCGTGTATGTAAAGTCCGGCGTAACCACAGAAATCAAGTGGAAGAATACGCCCATCACCGGCCAAATCCAGATCGTCAAGACCTCGGAAGATTACAATTCGATGAATGGCTGGCCCGCCGGAACGCCCATCCCCAACACCGTCTTTGAAGTTTACAATGCCCGCACCAACCGTCTGGTGGATACCATCAAGACGGATAAAAACGGCTTGGCGGTCAGCAAGCCCCTGCCTTTGGCGCGGTACAAAATCGTAGAATCCAAGGCGGCGGAGTTTTATGGGCTGGATAAGACGCCCATCGAAGTAGAGATCGAACACGCCGGTCAGATCGTTAAGGCGGCCATGACCAATAAGAGCCTGTACACGAATGTGTCGATCAAGAAAACCGGCTACGTGGAGGTCATGCCGGGGCAGCTTGTCCGCTACAACTTCACCGGTATTGCCAACAATTCCACCACGGCGCTGGAATCCTTCTACTGGCGCGATACCCTGCCCGTCAAGGCGGTGCGCCTTGAAAAGATTTATACCGGCACGTGGAATACCCCCGGCAACTATAAGATCGTCTACCGCACGAATCTCAGCGGGGATGCCTGGCGCACGCTGGCAGATAACCTGAGCACATCCAAAAACTATGTCTTGGATGCTTCGCCCGCGGCGCTGGGGCTTGCCGCCAATGAGTATGTGACGGAGTTCATGGCGGCGTTCGGCATTGTACCTTCAAACTTCCGTCAGGTAGAGGCGCCCCGCGTAGATTGCAAGGCCCTTGCCAAGCTCACCGGCGGCACGCAGTTTGTCAACACGTCGGATGCAGGCGGCGTCTACAACGGGCAGTGGATCATGGCGACCTCCCGCTGGGTCACCCGTGTCTATGCCCCCAGCAAGCCCCTGCCTCGCACCGGCTATTAAGGACTAACAACGGATGCCGCTCCGCAAGGGGCGGCATCCACATTTTAAGGAGGTTGAGATTTCTTGAAATACAGAAAAATGATTATTCTGACATTGACGCTTCTGCTTCTGACCTCTCTCTGCTGCACCTCGGCACTTGCCGCAGGCGGGGATGTGGCGGGAGCGGTGGAGCAGACGTGGACGGAGGCGGCCAAGCAGATCAAGAGCGTGGTGGAGAAGGTGGTGTTCCCCGCATTGGATATGATCCTCGCCATCGCATTCTTCGTGAAACTTGGCGGCGCGTACTTTGATTATCGGCAGAGAGGACAGTTTGAGTGGACCGGCCCCGCCATCCTCTTTGCCTGCCTGATTTTCAGCCTGGTTGCGCCGAAATACATCTGGAATATCATCGGGATCTAATTCGTGAAGAAGGAATTTAAAAATCAAATCCGGACTCTCCTGCCAGAGGCAACGAATAAGACACAATGGTTGCTTTGCCGGCGAATGATGTAGGCCTATAAAGTCACCTTTTACACCTCACAAAGATAGGCTTGCATAAAAGGTCTTATCTTGATATAATACTATCAAGAAATTGATAAGGAGGGCTTTCTATGCAAATCAGACCATCCTCTGCTCTGCGGAATGAGTACACGCAGATCTCCGAGCTGGCAAAGGCATCCGGTGAACCGATCTTCATTACGAACAAGGGTGAAGATGACGGTGTTTATATGAGCATGGCAGCATACGAGGAGCGGGAAAAAATGTTCCGACACCGCGACAAAATTTATGCTGCGGAACTCAGCAGATTGAGCGGAGAGCCTGTCTGCACGCCGGAGGAGCTTGACGAAAGAATGGAGGAGCTGTTCCGTGCCTACGAAAAGTAAACTGGTCTATCTTCCACCTGCTCAACACGACTTCGAGGAGATCGTAAAGTATCACATTACGGAGGCAGGAACTCCCTACGCGCGGAAAATCTACAGTACGATGAAAACGACCATAAACCGTCTGCGGGATTTCCCGCTGATGGGGCAAACGCATCCGGACCCGATCCTTGCGGCAAGCGGTTACCGTAAACTTGTGCTGACGAAGACTTATGTTGCCATCTACAAATTGATCGGGGACACCGTCTACGTTTATGCGATCGTCAATGGCACAACAGATTATCCGCGGCTGCTCAAGTAAGCGCTGCAGTCAGATGCAAAACAAAATACTCTATATGAAAGGCCGTCGCCCATCTGGGCGGCGGCTTTCTGCATTTTCGGAGGTGAGCGAAGATATTTATTTGGGACTTTGTTGCCGCGACAGTTTTGGATCAGCTGGTGGACTGGATCTACGGGCAGATCGTGGGCTTTCTCGGCAATTTCTTTGCCCTCATGGGCAATATGGGCGTGGAACTTTTTGAACTGGAATGGGTCAGCGCCATCATTCTCTTTTTCTCCCGCCTTGCCTGGGCGCTGTTCGCTGTCAGCGTGGTAGTCTGCGCTTTTGAGTGCGGCATTGAATACTCCACCGGCAGAGGAAATCTCCAGCAGTGCGGGATGAATATCATCAAGGGCTTTTTGGCGGTGAGTCTCTTCACCGTTGTCCCCGTCCGCCTCTATGCCTTATCGGTGTCGCTGCAGGGGACCTTTTCTGCGGGACTCACCGGCTATGGACGGAGCATTGGTGAGGTGGGACAGGACATCATTACGGAGCTCAATGAGATCCAGACCCTGTCGGATGTGGTGAACAGCTCCCACTTCGGCCTTGGCATCATCACCAGCCCCATTATGCTTCTCTTTTGCGTGATCCTTATGGGCTATGCGGTGCTGAAGGTGTTTTTCGCCAATCTGAAACGCGGAGGCATTTTGCTGATTCAAATTGCCGTGGGCAGCCTTTATATGTTCAGCGTCCCGCGTGGCTATCTGGATGGCTTTATGAGTTGGACGCGGCAGGTCATCGGCTTGTGCCTGACTGCCTTCCTCCAGTCCACCATCCTCATTGCGGGACTTATGGTGTTCAAAGACCACGCGCTGATGGGCGTTGGACTCATGCTCTCCGCAGGCGAAGTTCCCCGCATCGCCGGCAGCTTCGGTCTGGACACCACAACAAAGGCCAATATTACGAGCGCCGTTTATACGGCACAGTCCGCGGTGAATGTGACGAGAACCATCGCCGCGGCAATCAAATAAAAGGGTGTGTATGAAATGACACAGTCAACAAGAAAACTTACGATGGGGAGCCTGTTCGATGGCATCTCCGGCTTTCCTCTGGCTTCGGTGCGGTGCGGCATCGAGCCGATCTGGGCCAGCGAGATCGAACCGTTCCCTATACTGGTATCAAAAATACGTTTCCCACGCATGGAGCAAATGGGAGACATCACAAAACTGAACGGTGCATATCTGCCGCCTGTGGACATCATCTGCGGGGGCAGCCCGTGCCAAGATCTCTCCGTTGCCGGCGCAAGGGCAGGTCTTGCTGGCGCGCGTTCTGGCCTCTTTATGGAACAAATACGAATCATTCAGGAGATGCGAGATGCAGACAGAAAATCTGGAAGGACAGGAATCCATATTCGGCCGAGATTCGGGATTTGGGAAAATGTCGTCGGCGCTCTCTCAAGTGGGCGGGACGCTGAAACGGGTCAAAAAAAGCCTGGGGCGGATTTTCAAAAAGTCCTCGAAGCGTTCCTCCAAGTTGAAGAACCATACCTTCATGCTGTTAGACCTGAGGCCGGGCGCTGGGAATATGCTGGGGGCATATTGGGAGTACGATCCTCCGTGGCTTGGATCATTTGGGATGCTCAACACTTCGGAGTGCCCCAAAGACGCCGTCGAGTGTTCCTTGTGGCAGATTTTGCAGGCTACAGCGCCATCCCGATACTCGCTATCCCAGACAGCGTGCCTGGGTATCCTGCGCCGCGCAGAGTGCCGCGGCAAATCGCTGCCACCCTTATTGGAAGCAGCTTTGCGTATGCAGGCAGGGCTTGACCCGCCCGCGCCCATATCCGGCGAAGCGAAAGCCTACCATATTAATCAGCGCAATGAAGGCATTGACTTGGACGGTGTGTCCGGCGCCCTGATGGCGACGCAGAACCTTCAAATGCAGACCTTTATCACAAATCCCGGCATCAATCAGAACGACTTGCAAAAGCAGATCGCATTCGCCGCCAACCAGCGGGACGAGGTGCGTGACCTGCATGATGTAGCAGGCGCGCTGCAGGCTCAGCCGGGGTTGAAACAACAAACCTTTGTCGCTGGATTTTCTGCTGGAGCTGGCGCGAGTGCCGGAACCATTGGATATCAGGAGGACGTATCGCCTACCCTGAAAGGCAGCCCCAGCGGAAACTGTATGCCCAGCATCCTCTGTATCAATGATCAGGGCGGGCAGATCATGGAGTGCAGCGAAAATGTCACCGGAACCCTGCGGGCACAGGAACACGGGCACCAGCCTCTGGTGCTGCGTCCGACAGGACCCAAAGTTTATGAAAACCACGGCATTGACGGAAGATACACGGGGCCGCATGATGTAGCGCCCACCATGTCCGCCCGCTATGGGACCGGAGGGAACAACATTCCCCTTGTACAGCAGGAGGAAGTCATCTGCATTGCGGGCAACGCCATTGACCGGCAGCCGCAAAACGGCGGCAACGGCTTCGGCTGGCAGCGGGACATTTCCTATACCCTGACCACCTCGGATCGCCACAGCGTCTATGCCCGCCAGAGGGTAGATCAGTTCAGGGATGATGAGATCGCCTCCACGGAGAGCGCGCGGCAGCACAAGGACGCTACAGACCTTGTCTGCCAGCCGCCCTCTACCTGGGATACGGACTGCAGGAATCTCATTCGCCGCCTCACACCGCTGGAGTGCGAACGGCTCCAGGGCTATCCGGATGGCTGGACCGATGTCCCCGGCGCTTCGGACTCCGCACGCTACAAAGCCCTCGGCAACAGTGTCGCCATCCCCTGTGTAGAATACCTCATGCAGCGGGTGGCTATGGTCATTACGCTTGATTTGGAATGGGATTTTTAGTTGGCTTTGGTAATAGCTTTCACACTTGCTTTCGGGTATCTTAGCTTTACCATTAAAAAGACAGGAGGAACTGCTATGGCAGAAAAAACGCGCAACCTCTGCGCGCAGATCCCCGTGGAGCTGCATGACAAGGTACGGCAGCGACAGGCGGAATCCGGCGAGACCCTAAGCCGGTACATGACCGCGCTCATCACCAAATTTTATGAAATGGAGGAAAATGCGAAGATGGACAAGGACAATGTGAGGACGGTGGCGTTTCAGGTGCCCACCGAGCTGTTTGAGCAGCTCAAGGCATACCTCAAGCGGAACGGCATCAAGCAGAACGCCTTCTTCCTGGACTGCATCCGGCAGGCGCTGGCAAAGGACACCGGTGCCGCCGAAGAATAAGAAATATATCGCGCGAACCGCTGCTGAGATTCTCGGCAGCGGTTTTGCTTTGGAGGAACAAAATGTTTATTTACCCCGAAAACCTGAAAGCCAAGCCCATGCTGTGGCTCTGGCTGCTGCGGGACATCGCCGTGATCGGCATCGGCGCTTTGCTCTCTGTGCTGGCGCTGACGCAGGGCCTCGGCATGGGACTGCTGGTGGTCACGGTGCTGTATGCCTTCCTCACCATTCAGGTGGATGGCTCCAGCATTCTGGATTTCTTGCGCCGTGCCGCCTGTTTTCTCTTTCTGCGGCAGCAATACTATGAATGGAGGCTGGACCCATGAACCGAAAACAGAAAAAGGAACTGCGCCAGCGGCAGTCGACCCGGCAGCTCATGGGCATCGTCCGTGTGACGCCCCACGGCATCGTGACAGATTCCGGAGAGCGGGTCTTCTTCCTGATCCAGCCGGACAACCTCTCCGTCCTGTCCCCGGAGGTCATCCGGGGCCGCGTCCGCTCCCTGACCATGCTTCTCAGCACCCAGCCCTCGCTGGAAATTCTGGCGCTGGACTCCCGCGAATCCTTCCAGCGGAACAAGGAATATTACCTGCGGCGACTGGAGGAGGAAACGGAGCCTGCCGTGCGGGAGCTGTTGGAGCGGGACATGGCCCATCTGGATGCCATTCAATTCTCCTCCGCCTCCTCCCGCAAATTTGTGCTGGTGCTCCCACTGGATGAAAAAGCCGGTGCGGATGAAGGTGCGCTGCGGCAGTTGGAGAAAAGCATCTGCGACCACGGGCTCCGTGTGCGTCTGGCGGAGGAACAGGATGTGAAGCGCCTGCTGGCGATCTACTACCGGCAGGATCTCACCACGGAGGTGTTCCGTGATTTCGATGGAGAGGAGTATGTACATGGCTAAAAAGAAACCAAAGAAGAAAAAGAAGATGCCGGAGCAGCCCCCGCGTCCGAAGGACTTTCTGGATATGATTGCGCCCGCGGCGGTGAAGTTCAACACAGATCACTTCATCCTCGGCAGCCGGTATCACACGGCAATGACGCTGAAAAGCTACCCGCCCATGACGGATGAGCTGGCGCTGCTGCGGGGCCTTGGCGATATGGGCGGCGTCAACCTGCGCCTGACGGCACGGCAGGTCACGCCTGCCGAGGAGGACGCCATCCTCCATGCCGCCACCAACAAAAGCCGCATGGAGCGGAGCAACACCAACGACTACAAGCAGAGCGTCACGGCGGAGGCCAACCTGCGGGATATGGCGGAGCTGCTGGCGAAGCAGCGGCAGGAAAAGGAGCCGCTCATCCACTGCGGCGTGTATCTGGACATTGCCGCGGCAGATACGGAAAAGCTGCGCGCGGCGCGGGACACCGTATCCGCCCAACTGGTGCGCTCCCGCATGGGCGCCGATCCGCTGCTCCTGCGCCAGCGGGAGGGCTTTCTTTCCGCCAACCCCGCGGGCGGCAGCCAGCTTGCCAATTTTGCAGAGCGGGTATTACCCGCACGCAGTGTTGCCAATCTGTACCCCATGAACTATTCCGGCAAAACCGATCCCAAGGGCTTCTTCATTGGCCGGGACCGCTTCGGTTCCAATATCATCGTGGACTTCGACCGCCGTGCTTCTGACAAGACCAACGCCAGCGCCCTCATCCTTGGCAACACCGGACAGGGCAAAAGTTATCTTCTGAAGCTCCTGCTCTGCAATGTGCGGGAGGCGGGCAAAAGCGTGATCTCTCTGGACTCCGAGCATGAGATGGAGGACGAGTGCCGCGCCCTGGGCGGCTGCTTTTTGGACTACTTAAGCGGGCAGTACCGCATCAACCTGCTGGAGCCGCGCTGCTGGGACGATGGCAGCGGGCCGGAAGACCCGGACGCGCCGGACGCTTTCCGGGGGACGCTGCTCTCTCAGCACATCTCCTTCCTGCGGGATGTGTTCCGCGTCTACAAGGGCTTTGACACGCCCCACATCGACACGCTGGAACTGATGGTGGAGAGCCTGTATAAAAAGTGGAACATCACCGACCACACGGACTTTGCGTCGACGCGGCCGGAGGACTATCCCATCCTCTCCGACCTCTACGATACGATCCAGGATGCCTATGACAACTATGACGCCGCCGGTCTTTATCCGCGGGAAATGCTGCGGGATCTGCTGCTGGGGCTCCATTCCATGTGCCGCGGCGCGGATTCCCGGTTTTTCAACGGGCATACCAATATCACGAACTCCAAATTCCTTGTTTTCTGTGTCAAGGGGCTGGATAACATGGCGGAAAATCTGCGAAACACGCTGCTGTTCAGTCTGCTGTCCTATATGTCGGATCAGCTTCTGACGCTGGGCAATTCCGTGGCAGCCATTGACGAGCTGTACCTGTGGCTGTCCGATCCCACCGTCATCACCTACATCCGCAACGCGCTTAAAAGAGTACGAAAAAAGGAATCCGCCCTGTTCCTTGCCAGCCAGAATCTGGAGGACTTCACCCAACCGGGGATACGGGAGCTGACACGCCCCCTCTTTTCCATCCCCGTCCATCAGTTCATCTTCAACGGCGGCAACGTGGACAAGAAATTCTTCATGGATAACCTCCAATTAGAGGAATCTGAGTATGCCCTGATCCGGGACCCGCAGCGCGGCTCCTGCCTCTACAAGTGCGGCAGCGAGCGGTATCTCTTACAGGTGCAGGCCCCGGAGTACAAGCAGGCCATCTTCGGAACGGCAGGTGGACGGTAATGGCGGTACCCGTTGCGGCACTGGCGAAGATTGCCGCTGCCGCTCTCTCGGACGAGGACACCCGGAAAAGGCTGGGCTGGATCGTGGCGGCGATCTGTTCGCCGTTGATCCTGACGCTGGCGCTGATCTGCGCTCTGCTCTCCGGCAGCGCGGAGCATAACAACTCCGCCGTTCTGCTCTGTTTCAACGGCGGAACGATCCCGAACAAAACGCCTGCGGAATATGTTGCTTACATCGAAGATATGCGCCGCTGCTTCACACTGCTGGACGACGCCATCGCCGCCGTCAATGGCATGACGGAGAACAGCAACAGCCTTGACGGTATCCGCGTCAAGGCTGTTTTCTATGCCATTTTCTTTGGAGAGGACACCCCCAGCCGCCGAGCGCACCGACAGTTCGTGGACTGCTTCGTGACCTACGAGGAACGCACCCGCACCGTCACCGATGAGGACGGGACGGAAACCGAGGAGAGCTACACCGTGGCGCTTCCCATCACGGACATAGCTGCCGTGTATGGCAATATTGAAAACATGCTCCATTTACAGATCTCCGAGGAGCAGAAGTCCAACGCCGACAGTATCTACAACCTCGTCCGCTATGGCGTTGCCGGAGGTTCGGAGGGCTGGATTCCCGGCGCGGATGTGCCGTTTATCGGCGCGGACGGCTTCTGTTCACCCATCGGTTCAGGCTGGGAGCGCCGTGTCACCTCTGAATTCGGCAACCGCATCGATCCCATCACTGGGAAGCGCAAGGGGCACACCGGCATGGACTTGGCAGTCCCCACCGGCACGCCCATCCGCACCGCGCTGCCGGGGACTGTGACGGTCTCCAAGTACAATGCCGGAGGCTACGGCTATTATGTCATGATCGAGCACGGCAACGGTATTGCCACGCTGTATGGGCATTGCTCCAAACTGCTGGCAAGGGTGGGACAAACGGTGCAGGCGGGAGACATCATCGCCCTCTCCGGCAGCACCGGGCGCTCCACCGGGCCGCACC
>ERZ772879.2351-NODE-2351-length-11555-cov-11.283391_pt1 | contig 11555 bp, 5 predicted proteins | sample MGYA00580582_ERZ772879 | MGnify/ENA primary metagenome ERZ772879 (study PRJEB29015, sample SAMEA2737682) | human gut metagenome | biome: human gut; feature: human-associated habitat; material: faeces | place: China | collected 2012 ... | reverse complement strand
GCGCTATGCTCAAAGAAAAGTTTGGATGTTTTTTGGAATTTGCTCATTCATAGTAAATCTATAAATGTACCCCTTTTTGGGATATACGATTTCTCCATCGGGGCAAGAAATGCCGTACTTTTGATTTGCATTCGTCGATTTGTTTTTGAACACGAAGTCTTTATCCCTATAGCGCCCCTTTTCATCTTCCTGAGTGTACATTTTAATCGCGTCAGACGATAATGGGGCATAAATCATGTTTAGCGCATTTTTGTCTTTCCCATACACAAGAATGTATTCATGCGTTTTGCTAGCGAACTTAGGTCGAATTCCTCCTGCTGTCGAGCAGTTCCAAATGAAGCAGTTAATCAAGTTGTCCTCGCCAAAAATTTCATCACAACATTTACGGAGATTTTCAGTTTCATTGTCATCAATGCTAATAACAATAACCCCATCCTCTGCCAGCAAATCCTTCGCCACTCTCAGCCGCGGATAGATCATGTTCAGCCAGTCGGTATGGAAGCGACCGTTGCTGTCGGTGTTCTGCACGAGTTGGTTGCCCTGTTCGTCATACTGTCCGCTTCTGCCCATATAGCTGTCCGTGTCCTCGGCAAAATCGTCCTCATACACAAAATCGTTGCCGGTGTTGTAGGGCGGGTCAATGTAAATCATCTTCACCTTGCCCAGATACGTTTCCCGCAGCAGCTTCAGCACGTCCAGATTGTCGCCCTCGATGTACAGGTTTTCGCTGTCCCAGCCGCCGGGCGTGCCGTCTTTGCCCACGCCGTCCGCCTTGATGGGGCGCAGCGTTGCTGAAATAGGCGCATTTGCCGCCAGCACCGCCTTCTTCTTGTCCGGCCATGTAAACTGATAGCGCTCCTCGCGGCCTTCAACGACCGTCGTGGAAATCTCCTGCATCAGCACATCCTTGTCAATGGCGCGGACGACTTCGCCATTTTCGTTCACGGTCTCTGTGACCGCGTTCGGGAACAGCGCCGCCAGCTTCTTGAAGTTTTCGTCGGCAAGGTTCGGGGTGTGCATGGTCATTCTGTCACTACACTCGATTTCATGACCATCTTCAAAACGAATAAAATACCGATCCGCATGGAAAGTCGGATTCGCCTTCTTGAATTCCAAGCGAAGCGAATGCCAAATGTTCAATGGGTCTTCGTTATCTTCTATTTCGTGAACTTTGCCGTACTTAATCCCGTTAAGTGCGCGAAGTCCGTTATCATCATGGAGATGAGTGCTGTCCTTATAAATATTCTGACGAGCCACAAGGCATATTTTCTTCATACGAATCCTCCTTCTTATGATAAGGTTTCCAGTGACTGACGCAACGCCTTATACTTCTGCATCAAGTCAAATTTTCGTTTCGGCTGCTTCTCAGCCCATGCTTGCTTTTCCAGCTTGTCAATTTCCTTTTGCAGCTTTGCCCTTCTGTCGTCCAGCGCAATCTGCTCGTTCAGCGTGTTGCCGCCCTCGATTTCGATGTGCCCGATCTGCGTGACCACGCTTTCCCAAACCGCGTCCATGTTCAAGCCTTGAAGATGGAGCGTCTGGCTTCCGGCAGGCTGCCATTCGTCCATGATGAGCTTTGTCTGCCATAGGGCGAGACGCTCCGATTGCTCATAGGTGAGAACAAGCACAAGGTTCTGCCCGAAGGTTCGGGCAATGAAAACGATGTTCTGCTTGTCAAAATCCTTCCGGCGCAGGCTGACCTGCACCACAAAGAAGGCGTGAATGTCCTTGCCGTCCGCCAGATTCAGCGAAACCGTGGATACTTCGTTGCAGACCGTAATTCGCGCCACATCGGCGTCAAAGCTCTTGCGCCGCTCGGCACTCATGTCAGCGGCAAAATGTTCAAGCACCTTTTTCTTGGGAATAATCTTTCTGACCTCTGTGGATAATGGCAATCCCAGCATGAAACACACCTCACTTTACGACAAGGAAGCATATAAGCTCGAAGTCGTCCAGTCCGTTAATCGCCCCGGACAGGAAGCTCATCTGATTTCCCTTCAGGAAGGAATCGACGTCGCTTTCGTCCTTTGTCTCGATGATGGAGTCAATTGCAAGGCTCAAAAGCTCCGACATTTCCGCCATGTTCCGCCCATCGTCCGTCTCGGTGTTAAACGCATTGCAGAGCGCCGACACGGGCTTGTCCTGTCCGCGGCAGAGCAGACGGATGGCATCCAGCAGCTTCTTCGGGTTCAGATAGTCGCAGATGATTTCGCCGTCCGTCCCAATATACACCATGTAGAAGGGATGGATGCGGTTCTGGTTATTGATGTTGACGCCATCGTTGACGTTCTTCAACACGAAGATAACGCCTTCCGGGCATTCCTCCGTCGCGGGAACGACGGCGTGCAATCCTTTCGGCTTGCTTTCAAGGCTGCCATGCGTCTTCATGTAGTCCAGCAGGTCGAGACGGAATTCGTTCAGCCCCAAATCCATGATGGAGATGCCTGTGGACATATCCTCAATATCAACAACCTCTTCTTGCAGCCGCTTGAGCTGCGCCTTGCGATATTCGAGGTCGCCTTTTTCATCCGCGTTGATGAGGTCATCGTCGCCGGTGGAGGTCATGACCGAAATCTTCATGCGCGTTTCCACGCGGGATTTCAGGTTGATATACTCATCCAGCGTCATATCCGGCCAGAAGTTCACGAGCTGTATGACGCTGTTGCAGCTGCCGATGCGGTCGATACGCCCGAAGCGCTGAATGATGCGCACAGGATTCCAGTGAATATCGTAGTTGACCAGATAGTCGCAGTCCTGCAGGTTCTGACCTTCGGAAATACAGTCCGTAGCAATCAGAATGTCGATTTCGGCAGGATTGTCCGGCATGAGCACATCTTTGCTCTTGGAAACCGGAGAGAAGCAGGTCAGCACATTATTGAGCGTTGCTTTCAAGCCGCGAATGGTCGTTTTGCCGTCCGCACTTCCGGTAATCACCGCCGTGTCCAGTCCATGGCGCGATTTCATACGGGCGCTGACCTGATCGTACAGGTAGTTTGCCGTGTCCGCAAATGCCGAAAAAATGATGACCTTCCTGTTGCCCGGATTAATCGGATGGGCGATCTTATCGTCCAGCAGCTGAAAGAGCGTCTGGAGCTTGCTGTCATGCGCCGGTGTGATGTCGTTCATCATCAGGAGAAGCAGCTCCAGATTCTCCGCATCCTTCGCCAGCTCTCTTCGCCATAAAACGTAGTTCATGTCGGCAATATCAATCTTGATTTTTTTGCCGATTCGGGTAAAATCCGTGTTTTCGTCTTCCGCGTCAAAGTCATTGTCCGACACGTCGCGCATCTCGATTTCTCCGCCACCTCCGGCCACAAAGTTATCGATGATGGTGATGGTCGAATTGATTATACCCAGTATGCGCCCAAGCGTCAAGCGGAAAGAATAGACCGAGCTTTCAAGGCGCTTCAGCAGGTTGATGCTCATCAAACGCCTGATGCCGGATTCGCGCCCGCGCATGGACATGTTGGCGACCTTTTCCAAATCAAGATACTTCGCCAGCTTACTGGGAAGAATGTAGCTGGACGGCGTATAGACGCACAGCGACAGCAGCCCCAACTGCTCGAATATTTCATTATAGTTGATCGCGCTGTTCAGGTCGGTCAGTTTCGGGCGGAGGCTGATGGGTTTCAGCCTTTCCGGGAATTTGCCGATGGCAGCGGCATTGTAGTACTTTTCGATATGCTTTCGGGAGCGGGCAATCGTCACGCTGTCCAGGAGCTCAAAGAAATCAAAATCGAGCATCTTGAGCAGCGCGTCCGTCGTGCGCCTTTCCGGCTCCAAATCGCTCCATTCATTGAAAGCGCGCTGTGCCTGACGGAAGATTTCATCAATGGATTTTTTCGTATTCAGCTCCTTTTCGAGCATTTCCGGGTTGCCCTCGTAGGCCAGCGCAAGTTGATTGCGCAGATCGAGGAATCGATTATTGACTGGCGTCGCCGAAAGCATCAGCACTTTCGTCTTTACCCCGGAGCGTATGATCTTGCGCATCAGAAGCTGGTAGCGGTTTTCGCCGTCGCGCTTATGCGTACCGACGCCGCCTTCGCCATTGCGAAAGTTATGTGACTCATCAATAACGACGAGGTCGTAGTTCCCCCAGTTCAGTCGGTCAAGGTCAAGCCCGTTCGACATACCGCCCTTGCGCGAAAGGTCGGTATGGAAAAGCACATCGTAGTTCAGGCGGTCTGCCGCAATCGGATTGTTGACATAATTGTCTTTGAAGGTGTTCCAGTTCTCGGACAGCCGCTTGGGACAGAGCACAAGCACGGATTTATTGCGGTTTTCATAATACTTGATGACCGCCAGCGCTGTGAACGTTTTACCAAGGCCAACGCTGTCTGCCAGAATACAGCCGTTGAACTTTTCCAGCTTATTGATGATTGCCAGCACGGCATCGCGCTGGAAGTCGTATAGCATGCTCCAGATTTTGCTCTGTTTGAAGCCGGTCGCCTCGTTTGGAAGAACATCTTCGGAAATATCTTCGAGAAACTCGCTGAACACATGGTACAGCGTCATAAAGTAAATGAATTCCGGAGAGTTTTCATTGTAGGCGTGGCTGATGTTGTCCAGCACAACATCCGTCACATCCTGCATCTTGGTTTTGTCATTCCAAAGGGAATCGAACAGCTGCATGTACTGCGTGGCGAACGGCGCTTCCATGCAGTTGACCATGTTGTAGGTGTTGTTGCCGCGCTCACAGCCAATATCAACTGTGGTGAAACCGTTGATCGGCATATAGGCCGTTTGCTCCGTTTTCGAGGTAACGGTCATAAAACCGCCCATATTCTCGCCAGTTGTGTTGGATTTGAACGTTGCCTTGCTGCTGATCCACCGAGCACATTCTTTTGCAATAGCGCGCTGCATCATTTCATTACGCAGTTTAATCTCAAACTCAGTACCGTACAGGCTGCTCTCACGGCTGATACGGGGGATGTAAAATTCGCGCTTCTGCTTTTCGGCCCGCTCTTTGATAAAGGTTGGCGAAGTAAAGATGAAGCGAAACTCATCTACTTGCTCAAGCTGTTTTTTCAGTTCCTCAAAGGCATACATGGAGAAACAAGCCGCGGCAATGGATACACGGCTTCCCCTCTTAATGGTTTGACGCAAATCATCCTTGACGAGCGAACTAATATTGTCCAATATTTTCATTGGCGAATCCTTCCCCGAACGGTATCAACCGTATTTTGTTCAAGTTTTACTTTGATGCTAAAATTCACATATAATATTTATACTATTATAGAACGCTCCGATGCCCATAACGACCAGCAGCTTCCACAGCTTATTACAACACATTCGCATCTGCTTGCTTTCCCTCCTGTTCCAAGGTTCGCCATACAGTTCGCAGCAACTATTCGACAACTGCAGTACACAGTTGCGCAAGTTACGGATGGTTAAACTGCCCACTGTCGGTCAAGCTGACCGAACATCCACGATAATGGTAGCATTTATGCCGCAAAGGTCAATGTCGCCCGTGCGCTGTGCGAGTACAAGCGCAGAAAGCTACTGGGCATGGAAGCACACACCGCTGCATACTCCTACATTATACAGCATTTGCAATGCCAAATCAAGAGACTTACATCGTCTCTCGATTTTTTGCCACTTCGTTTTGTTTATCTACCATTCAATAAAATGCGAAATAATAATTAGAAGCGGCAGGAAAAGCAACCCTACATAGCGAATACTTCTATGACAAGCAACAAAATCTGGTGGAATTTCGTCACAATGCAAAGTGTTGCATCGGACACTTTCCATTCCAGTAAGATGAGCGGTCGAAGCTTACTTACGCTCACGGATAGGGGGAATGTTATGATTATTAATGCAGAATGGCTGGATGCTATGAGCAAACAGCATCAGCGGAAATTTCAAGAATTACTGCCTGAACTCGTGAAGAAACTTATCATTAACAGCTGCACTTCGGTTTCCAGCATTCGGATGCCGCATGGTGACGACATTTGGGCACCGGGCTTCGATGGTGTTGTTGATTGTTCCGAAGGGAATTGTTATGTTCCTGCCGGACGCAGCGTCTGGGAATTTGGCACCAATGAAAATACGCTTCAGAAAATTAACGATGACTATCAGAAGCGAACGCAGAACCCATTAGGAAGCAAAATTGAAGAAACGAACTTTTGCCTTGTGACACCCAAGGTGTGGGCGTATCCGCAGACAATAACCACATGGGAAGCAGAACACACTGATTGGAAACAGGTAAAAATATATGACGCCAGCGTGTTATGCGACTGGATTGAGCAAACACCAGTTGTTTGTGCTTGGCTATTGGAGCAGTTTTCGGATAATCACACCATTGAATTTTCTACTTTGGCCCATGCTTGGAATCTGTTTGCCCAGAAAACATTGCCTGCAATGTCCGATTCGTTATTTCTCGCCGATCGTGAACAAGAAATGGCGTGTTTCTTTGATACAGTAGAAAACAAAATTGTCCGCGTAAAAGCAACTACTCGCGTAGATGCAACCGGCTTCGTTCTTGCTGCTATGATGCAGAAACCAGAGCTTCGAGAACGAAGCATCGTTATCAATGCTCCAAGTGCTTACCGGGATGTCAATCACTGTGTAAAGTCAAAAATACTTATATTGAATTACTCTTGTGACCATGACATCAACATAGAAAACGGAAATCATGTAATCCTATGTTATGGCAAAGAAGCAAGCAGCATTCAAGAAGATGTTAGCCTTGCAGAACTGCCTAAATTTCATTATATCCGTGCTTTTAAGGACATGGGTGTCCCTGATGCAGAAGAACTGTATACCTTTACGCATGGCAATCTCAGAGCGTTGATTCGAAGAATTCCGGGAACGTCAACCGAAAGCAAGCCTGACTGGGCAAAACGTGAAGATAAAGATCTTCTCGCACCATTGCTGTTTATGCGAAATATCAATAGAAGTTCAGATGTTGAGCGAGCGATTGTCGAACAATTGGCTGGGGGCGCTTATGGTAACGTAGATAAAGCATATGCAGAAATGATACGCAAGGAAGATTCGCCAATCAAGGTAGTAGATGACTACTACATCCTTGTGAATTACGAAGAAACATGGGATGTATTGCAATATAACGTTTACAGTACGCAGTATGACCGCTTGAACGATACGATTCTTTCCATATTTAATGAGGTTGATAGAGATTCAAAGTTTGCGGCAATATTTAACACTCGTGTAGGGCGGTCAAACTTGTTGCAAAATCTCCTTGAAAACTACGTTTACTTTTCCTACAACAATGACAATCCGCAGAAATTGGACAAAACAATCCGTAATTTTATGGCGTTTCTGGACAAGCCCAATGCATCGAATATCATTATCAATCACTTATCAATGCTCGCGCAAGCAGCGCCAAAGATGGTAGTGGATGTGCTGGATGCTGAAACGGACAACCCAAATGGAATGATTATGTCTTTATTTAGTCATCCACAGCAGTTTGATAGCCGGTACATGAATATACTATTTGCGCTGGATAAGCTGACATTCTATTCAGAAAGCGCTGAACGAACTTGTCGAATTCTCTTCCGGCTATATCAAGTAGATCAAGATAAATTCAGATATTCTAATTCACCATATAGTTCACTACTCAATGCTTTGTGTTTTACCAACACCTATTTTCCATTTCCAATAAGCAAAAAGGTTGAGTTGCTTCTTTACTTTTGGCAAGAAGATTCCTACCACGGTGCCAAATTGATTATTGGAATTTTGAACAAAAAAGTTATGTTCTTGCCTTCACAATATGGAAGGATAGGTCAATATCATGAGACGAAATTGTACTATGCTGAATATTATCATGCAATCGAACAGATTGCCGAAGCATCTCTCCGTTATTTCATTAGCGTCAGCGATATAGAATCAATCATCGCAGTTTTTGAGAACTATGTCAATTATCGTCCGCAGTTTCTCATGGACTTAGCCCACTTGCTTGAAGGCAATTCTTTTGATGCTGCTTCGCTTGCCAAGCTCAATTATGCACTGCGGAAGACGCGATATGACATTTTGCATCATCGTTTGACCAGAATGGAAGTATACATTCCTGCATTTGAAACTTGGATTCGGAAAACAGACACCAACGAAATTCCTTCTCGATGGTTATTTTTCGACTATCGAAAATGCCCTGATGATAGACTGCTTGTAAGGAATGATGACTATTACAAAAGGCAACAAGAAATGTTTTCTATCAGACAAGATGCTTTCGAGAAAATTTTCAGAAAGTTCGGTGTCGAAGGTGTAAAGATGTTGTTATCTCAAATGGATGATAACGCTGCTTGGGGGAATTTCCTTGCAAATACGTTGCCAGACACGTGTCACACAGAACTTGCAAACATACTGCTTCAGATGAATCGAATGCGTATTTGGGCTGGGCTTCTTGATGCCTCAGCAAAAGAGACATTCTACGCCGTATACGACTGTATTCCCGCGGATAAGCGCTTGCAAGTATACAGTGCCATGTCGCGAATGGATGTGGTTGAGTGGCTATCAACGGAAGAAGAAAAGCAAGCGTACTGTTTTGGAAAACAGATGCATCAATATGATGAAAACAAATATCGAACGCTGCTAACCTATTATCCTGAAGGCTTACTGCCTTATTGTGCTGAAATTATCAACACAGCTTCGAATGCAAATACAAATCTGGTCATGAACGTCTTCTGTGCAATCAAAACTACATGGCGTGCTGATAATACTCTAACGTCAGATGAAAAATGCGCTCTATCTGAAATCTTAGAGGTCGTCACCAACAGTTTGTATTCAGATAAATGGGGAAAGCTCTGTGCTGAACTCTATTGGACCAACATTCTCACAGAAATTTCTGAACCAGCCGAGCGATATTTTTTTGAGCACCCGCTTGAATTCATTCAAAGTTTGAATTTCTGCAAAGAGACGGATTGCGGTAAATTCTGGAATTTGTTTTCCACGTATAGTCTACCAACCAGCGCATATACGGATTCGGATGCATTGAAACATTTTTCGGAATCGCTCATTGCAGCAAATCAAACTGATTTGCTTGGGAACATCTATGGTCGTGCAATTGCAGGAATGGACGATGTTTTCCCACATGAGTCCATTCGCGAATTGTTAGAGCAGTTTGATAGTGATGAATTGGATTTGCAAGTTTATATTGCTTATATCGATAATCGAGATGCACGCTTTGTTTTGGATGGAAGTGATCAAATGCAAAAAGCAGCAAAATTTACTGCTGATGCACAGGCTTTAAGCATCAGCTATCCGCATACAGCAGCAATACTTCGACAGATTGCGGATGACTATCGAAGAGAAGGACAAAGCGACCGCTTGTATTCTGAGCTTTAAACAGATAAAAGTAAGTGCAAGGTCACGGCTTAGAGTGCCCGTATGCCTTGCGCCTTGCTTGGCGAGGCTTTGCCGCGCAGGAAACGTACAGAGTAATGCTTCCCTTGCCAGTTATGAAAAACAAGTTCAAAAGCGTGGCAAATGAGATTGAAAGGAACGATTAAATATGTTCAAATATCCTTTGGCAGTAACGATTGATACAAACATATTTGACGCAGCAAAATTTGACTTGTGCAATACCAGTACCCTCAAAATACTCGCCAATTATGTTGAAAATGGGAAAATCGAGGTTGCTTTAAGTGATATTGTTGTACGGGAATCAAAAAGACATATTGCAGATCAGGTCGAAAAAATATGTGGAATTATGCGAAAAGCAAGAACTGACGCTTTGAAGGGAGCTAGTGAACATCTCATAAGCACTATTGGACTGGGCGATATATTGAGAATCATAAGAAACAAAGATGAACTCATAGCTAAAGTTGAGGAAATGTTCGATGATTTTCTCCGAACAATCAATGCCGAGATTCTTGGCGCAGATTTAATAGATATAAGTTTGATACTTGATGATTATTTTGGGACTAAACCACCTTTTGAAAGCAGCGAAAAGAAAAAAAGTGAGTTTCCAGATGCATTTATTGCTCAACAGATCAGAAAACGATTTAGCGAAAAGAAACAAGTTGCAATTGTTAGTAACGATAAAGGTTTTATAAAAGCTTGTGGAGAAAGCAAAAATCATCTTTTCTTCAGCTCCTTAGGCGAGTTATATGATGCAATAAGTAAAGAGGATGCGGCTTACGATGAAACAATAGCTGTTATCAAGGAACTACAATTACTCATAAGTGTTGCTGTGAAAGAGTATATCAAAGACAACGAGAATATAGACGTGCAGGGGCTTTCATACGACAAAGACGGGATAGAATCCGGGTACGATTACAATGAATTTTATCTACACAGCATTTCAGATGTGACTTTTGGAGTTCATGCTGTAGACGAAATTTCCGAAAAGACTTCAATTGTTACTCTCTCATGTAAAGCAGATATTTCCGCTGATTGCTATTATGAGGATTATGCCAATGCCCCATGGGATCCCGAAGAAAAAAACTATGTATTTGTTGACACAATAAAAATACGCGAGGAACATAAAGCACGGTTTGCTTGCAGAGTCGAGATTAACCGAGAAGCAAAGGAAGTCAAATTGTGTAAGTTTACAGTTATTTTGGGTGGTGATTCAAGATGTAGCAGGTATGAGGTTGAAGAGCAAACTGTGGAAGATGATTATGAAGAAATTCATGATATGGACAGAAAAGCACTCGGATTCCAGGCACTCGGAAGCTATGAAACATACTTAGAGGATAATTTACTTGATTCACATTTTTACGCAGATATAATTACAAGGTTTGAGAAAATAAATAGCTTATACCCAATGTATGATGATTGCCGTATTAGTTTTGAAGACTTGTTGACCAAACTTAATACTGCCAATCCCAAAGAGACTATCAAACTGATATATGAGAGATTGTCGGAAGTATCAGATATACCGCACATTGCCAATATAGAAAACATCACAGATTCCGAGATTGAAGAAATCCAAGCATGGGTGCGCGATCAATATAAAAGGGCATCTGAAATTGCGGATATAGACACGCTTCCAGATGTAATGTCTTTCGGAGAAACGATTGTGATTAAGGGTATAGACGGCAGTGAAGCATCATTGTCCATAGGAGATAATCAGATAAGCCCTGACGAGGGTTGCGAAGAAGTTATTGATATTTGCTTTTCTAACGGGGCTGAAAATACGACCAGCGGATATATAAAACTTACTGTTGGCTATTTAAATTTCGATGAAGATGGCGGAGCCGCTGATGGACTAAGTGATGATGTTGAATACGAATATGACGATATACTAAAAGAACTGGACAGCTTTATTGAGGCGCAAAATTGTGAGGCAAAAAAAGATACACTAATTGCGGAGAGTATCAGCGAAGCTCTCGGTGCAGACATGGACAATAATGGTTAAATCGGCTTGACGAAAATTGAAATGGCGCGAGCGATAGAGATTTCTTATATCTAGCTGTATGTGGTTATGCAGCATGAAGATCAGGAAAGTGTATATTTTTCAAGAATGTTATGAAAAAACTTAAAACATGGAATTTTGAAAAAGCACCAGTGGTGGAATCACTATGATACGCCGGGTCAATCCCGAATTCTGTGTAAACTGCAAAACGTAGTGCAAATAGAGCAAAATTTATGCAAGA
>ERZ772879.2334-NODE-2334-length-11619-cov-20.529402_pt1 | contig 11619 bp, 10 predicted proteins | sample MGYA00580582_ERZ772879 | MGnify/ENA primary metagenome ERZ772879 (study PRJEB29015, sample SAMEA2737682) | human gut metagenome | biome: human gut; feature: human-associated habitat; material: faeces | place: China | collected 2012 ... | reverse complement strand
GTGTGGAAATGCCAAAAGAAGTGAAAAAGGAAAGGCGTGTATTAACAAGAGAGGAACAGGAAAAATTCTTTACATTTGCTTCTTCCTACATACACATCAATGTTTTGAAATTTGCTGTGACAACAGGTTGTCGGATTGGAGAAGTGCTTGGGCTGAAATGGGAAGATTGTGACTTTGAAAAAAGAGAAATTACAATCAATAAGACAATTCATTATTCAAAGGCTTCTAGTCCCGTCGAGGGTTCAAAGTTTTTCTACACAACCGCCAAAACCATATCAAGCAATCGTGTTATTCCTATGACAGATGAAGTATATGAGATTTTGCAAAATCAGAAGATAAAGCAGACAGAACAGAAGATGTGGAAACGCTCAATATGGAAACAGCATAAAGAATTTCAAAATTTGGTATTTACCTGTTCAGACGGTTCGCCAGTTTACTATTACAACGTTAATAGTGCAATCAAAGACTATGTAGCGAAAATCAATGTAATAGAGATTGAACTGGCAAAGGAAGAAAAGAGAGAGCCGAAGATATTTGAACTATTTACCTGTCACACTCTACGACATACATACGCTACAAGGTGCTATGAAAATGGAGTAGACCAACAGGTAGTGCAGAAACTCTTAGGTCACTCCACATTGGCAATGACAACCGATTTATACACGCACGTTTCAGAAGAAAAGAAAAAAGAAGAAGTAGCCGAATTGAAAATATTGGCTTAAATTTGGAGTAAAAATGGAGTAAATCAGAAGATAGATAGCTAAAAACGGCGTAAAATCAATGTTTTCAAGTGGATATAAATATTGTAATGAGATAAGAAAAAATGCCGTGGCAGCTGCCACGGCGTTTTTTCTTGCATAGGAAATTGCTTCCTATGCAAGAAAAATGCTCCACAAGGATGCGACTGATGCGCAGAAGAATTATGCAAGCTAAGGCTTGCGCGCATCAGCGCACAAAGAGTTGCAAAGCAACCCTTTGTTCCTACCGGTAAGTCTTGTAAAAATGAATAAATTCCGCAAGTGATTTAGAAGGCTTGGTTGTTGTCTTGTATGCAAAACCGACTTCACGTTTGTGGATTGGAAAGCCAAGTGGAATTTCCACGAGAGTTCCGTTTTCCAAATCTTCACGGACAAAGTTCTTGATGACACATGCAACACCGACACCGATGCGGGCAAAATCGATCAGAAGATCCATGTCAGAAATATCGATGGAATCTTTGATGATGATCTGATTTTCCTGTAAATAATCATCAATGTACTGTCTTGTCATATTGTTTTTATCAAGCAGCATGAGCGTGGAACTCTGTAAAATATGATCTTTCTGAATACCTCTTGCTTTCAGGTTTCGCAGATAATCTTTGGCTGCAACGAAAATGTCTTCAATTTCCTCCAAAAAGTCAAAATGAATATTTTTCAGATTTTCCGGTTTCCCGATCAGACCGATATCAATTTTGTTATCTTCCAGCAGTTTTAAGGTATCATTGGTGGACTGGCAGGAGATGGAAATGGAAATATGCGGGTTCTGCCGGATAAATTCTTTCAGGTAAGGCAGAAGCAGATATTTGCAGAGCGTGGAGCTGACACCGATTTTTAAGTGTCCGACACCGAGCTCGATGGAACGTTTTAATTTTTCTTCGCCCATGGTCAGGGTCTCAAACGCCTCACTGACATGCTCATAGAGCAGTTTTCCCTCATCGGTCAGAACAACGCCGCGGGAACTTCTGGAAAAAAGTTTGCAGCCAACGCTTTCCTCCAGCTTCTGGATGGATTTGCTGATCGCAGGCTGGCTGATATAAAGCTCCTTTGCAGCTTTTGAGATATTTCCGGTGTTTGCAACTGTATAAAAAATACGGTAAGAGGATAAATTCTGATTCATAAAAACTCCTTTTTGTTATCTGATAAATGTATTATTGAGTGAGTTTTTGTCCGCAGTGCATGCCAGAAAAATCAGAGATTTTTCTGGCTGACGGGCATTCGCCCTATCACTCTCGATATATACAGACCTTACCATGCAAGCATGTCCGGTCTGTATATTCTCGATTGGCACTGCTCATTGCGTACGCATATTATATCATAAAACATAGTTATGGTAAATATGTTTATTATGTATTTGTATTATAATATTACCTATGCTACAATGAATACAAGTAAAAGGAACCGTGAGAAATGAGAATATCACGGGAATATAAACAGAGTAATTGTTTTGATGATTTATGATAACAGCAGGGAATCGGAATAATTACGTGAAGGAGGATTTTATCATGGGAATGACAATGACGCAGAAAATCCTGGCGGCACATGCAGGGCTTCCATCTGTAAGTGCAGGACAGTTGATCGAGGCAGAATTGGATTTAGTTCTTGGAAATGACATTACATCACCGGTGGCTATCCATGAGATGGATAAGATGAAAGTGGACGGTGTGTTTGATAAAGATAAAGTAGCACTGGTTTTGGATCATTTTGTTCCAAACAAGGATATTAAATCAGCAGAGCACTGTAAATGCGTGCGGGAATTTGCGTGCAGACATGACATTACCAACTATTTTGATGTAGGGGAGATGGGAATTGAACATGCGCTGCTCCCGGAAAAAGGACTTACCGTCGCAGGTGATGTGATCATTGGTGCAGATTCCCATACCTGTACTTACGGAGCACTTGGAGCATTCTCTACCGGTGTCGGAAGTACGGATATGGCGGCAGGAATGGCAACCGGAAAGGCATGGTTTAAAGTTCCGTCTGCAATGAAGTTTAATCTGACTGGAAAACCGGCTAAGTGGATCAGTGGAAAAGACATTATTTTACATATTATCGGAATGATCGGTGTGGATGGTGCACTTTACAAATCGATGGAATTTGTGGGTGATGGAATTCAGTATCTGACGATGGATGATCGTTTTACAATTGCAAATATGGCGATCGAAGCAGGTGGAAAGAACGGTATTTTCCCTGTGGATGACCTTGCAAAACAGTACATGGAAGAACATTCCAAACGTCCTTACGTTGTTTATGAAGCAGATGAGGATGCGGAATATGATGCGGAATATACGATTGATTTAAGCACCTTAAAACCAACCGTTTCATTTCCGCATTTACCTGAAAATACAAGAACGATCGATGAAGTCGGAGATGTGAAAATTGATCAGGTTGTGATCGGTTCCTGTACCAATGGCCGTATGGATGATCTTAGGATTGCAGCTTCCGTGTTAAAAGGCAAGAAAGTGAAAAAAGGACTTCGCGTAATCGTGATTCCGGCAACACAAAAGATTTATCTGCAGGCAATGGAAGAGGGACTGTTAAGAACCTTTATCGAGGCAGGAGCGGTTGTCAGCACACCAACCTGTGGACCATGTCTTGGAGGATATATGGGAATCCTTGCGGCAGGCGAGCGTTGTGTATCTACAACAAACCGGAACTTTGTAGGTCGTATGGGACATGTGGATTCGGAAGTATATCTTGCGAGCCCGGCAGTTGCAGCGGCAAGTGCAATCACAGGTAAGATTTCCAGCCCGGAAGAGGTTATGTAAAACAAGGGAGACTAAATCCTCTCCTCGCCTAAAGAGGCTCGGATTTTGCTTCGCAAAACAAGGAGGATATTATGAAAGCAGCATGTGGTCATGTATTTAAATATGGAGACAATGTCGATACAGATGTTATTATTCCGGCAAGATACTTAAATTCTTCAGATCCGAAGGAACTCGCAACACACTGTATGGAAGACATTGACAAGGACTTTGTGAAAAATGTAAAAGAGGGAGACATTATTGTAGCCAACAAAAATTTTGGCTGTGGATCTTCCAGAGAACATGCACCAATCTCAATTAAAGCGGCAGGCGTAAGCTGTGTCATTGCAGAGACATTTGCGAGAATTTTTTACCGGAATGCGATCAACATCGGATTGCCGATCATCGAGTGCCCGGATGCGGCAAAAGAGATTGAAGCAGGCGATGAGGTGGAAGTGAACTTTGATACAGGTGTCATCACCGACAAGACAAAAGGAACTTCTTATCAGGGGCAGGCATTCCCGCCATTCATGCAGAAGATTATCGACTGCGAAGGTCTGGTCAACTATATCAATCAGAAATAATTTCAAAATACAATCAGAAGCAGGAGGACTGTTGCATAAACGATCAGGTTTGTGTGACGGTCTTTTTGTATGTTGCGAGGTGGCTGTAAAGATATTTCAGGCATTGCGGTTAAGCGAATGTTTTCAGATAATCGATATATTTTTTTGAGATTTTTACGTGGGTGTAGAGTTCGGCATATTCTCTTGGATTCAGCGTGTCTACATAGTTCTCCGGGAACTGCTTTGTCACACCGAATGTTTTTGCAAGATCGGCAGCTTTATTATAAGCAACGGCAGCACTGGCTTCGCTGGCATAGCTTCCGATTTTGTAATTGCCGTTAATATGGATAAAAACTTTATAATGCGTAGCACCGTTTTTCTCATAGCTGAAAACACCATGATAACGGTTGATGTTCAGAATGTTGGAATAACGGAAATCATGCGTATCACCGTTAAAAAACAGATAGTCTCTGCCGGTAACTGCATAGGGTTTGATCCCGTAGCGGGACAAAATGGAGTACTGCATGCCATAATCGCTTACAAATAAATGTCCCTGGCGTTTCTGGATGCGATGACCGGCATAATAAAACAGATCATCAATGTCAAATTTCAGTTCCATATCATCGGAAAGAAAATAACTGAAGTAGCCTTTGCGCAGATAAATAGGGTTATGAAAATACAGATGATTATCCCGGAAGTTTAAAAGACATACTGCTTTGTCAAAGGACAGATGGCGAATCTGACTGTGGATGTTAAAAAGTGTGACTGCTTCATTTTCCAAAAGGTTACAGGCTTCTAAATAGGCAGAGTGTGCAGCTTCTTCCGATGAAAAACTGCCGAGACTGATGTGTTTTGTCTGGTATGTAATGTTCGCGCGATAATAGACGGTTCCGTCCTTTTTTTGGGCAGAATAAACTCCAGTTTGCATGTTATAGTTTTCCTTCCATAAAATGATTACTTTACACTTATGAGATGATATATGCTATTTTAACATGACAGAACAGGAAGAACAAGAAAATTATGGTGACTGTTCGCTCAGCAGAAAAACACTTGCTGTTTTGCTGTGTAAGAAAGTGATTCAGAATATGGTAAAAATATAAATTTGATATGCTGTAAAATATTGTTTCGTAAGTAAGAATTTGGTATAATATTACAAAGTGATTTTCTGATCAAAATTGTAATTGGAATTTGAAAAGGGGAAAACTAACATGAGCGAAAGAACGAACGGAAAACAAAAGAAAAACGGAAAAGCAGGAGGCGTAAAGTTACAGAGCCGGATGAGCCGAAAAGTCCTGATTCCTGTTATCTGTCTTGTGATCATTGCAATTATATCTGCTGTGATCGGACATCGGAATTTAAAGTCCATGTATCAGGCGAGCAATGAGATCACAAGTGTTTATATGACAAAGACAGCACAGTTGAATGAAATCTCAGACAAATTTAAGGAAATGGAGATCCTTGCTTACAGTATGTGTGTGACAAAGTCGACAAATGACCGTGCCAGTATGCTCGAACAGAGCGCAGCAACCAAGGAAGAGATCAATAGTCTGTTAGAACAGTTAGATCAGATGGCAGTGACAGAGGATGAGAAGAGCAGGGTGCAGAATATCACCGCTTATTATCAGGGCTTTACGGATGCATACCAGAAGGTGACGGACAGTATTGAGAATGGTAATAAGACACAGGCACAGGAATACTGTAATCTTGAACTTTTTAAAGCGGCAAATAAATTGAGTGATGAACTTGCGTCTTATATTGAATTTTACAATGCAGATGTAGACCGGGTGGTTGCAAACCAGAGTACGGTATATGACAGTGGAAATTATGCAAATCTGATCGTTATCGGACTTATTGTTGTGAGTCTGATCGCATCGTTGTATATAACGATCTTTAAAGTAGTTCGTCCGATCAGGAAGACGTCAAAGGAACTGAAAGTGATCGTCAAAGATATGCAGTCCGGTCATGCAGATCTGACAAAGCGTGTGACCGTAAAGGGAAATGATGAGATCGCAGAACTTGCATCCGGTATGAATGTATTCCTTGACACCTTACAGGAAGTTCTCGGAAAAATCGCAACAAACTCCAATGCGATCGGAGATGTCGTCCAGAATGTCGGAAGGAGTGTGGAGACAGCCAATACGAATGCCTATGATGTATCTGCTGTTATGGAAGAACTTTCTGCAACAATGGAGGAGGTTTCTTCTTCCGCTGCAACCGTGACCGATAATATTTCAAATGTAAATGATGAAGTGATCAGCATTGCGGATGATTCGAAGGCAATGAATGATTATGCATCCACTATGCAGGAGCGTGCCGAAGAGTTAAAACAGAAGGCAGTAAACAATCAGGAAAATACAAGCCGGATGATCGCCGGCATCATCGAGTCGCTGAAGTCAGCGATCGAGGAGAGTACCAGTGTCAGACATGTCAATGAACTGACGGAAGAAATCTTAAGCGTATCCAGCCAGACAAACCTTCTCGCGTTAAATGCTTCTATTGAGGCGGCAAGGGCAGGGGAGGCAGGAAAAGGCTTTGCGGTTGTGGCAAATCAGGTAAATATTCTTGCCGATCAAAGTGCACAGGCTGCAAAGGAATCAGCTGCGCTTATAGAGACATCTGTGCAGGCTGTTGAAAAAGGCATGAATATTGCAGAGCAGACAGCCTCACAGCTTGAAGAAGTAGCAGAGAACTCTAAGGTGATTACAAAAGAGGTGATTAATATAGCTGATACACTTGAGACCCAGACCAGTGAGATCAAGCAGATTAACGAAGGAATTGAGCAGATCAATGATGTTGTACAGACCAATTCAGCAACATCACAGGAGTGTGCGGCTGCGAGCCAGCAGATGAGCAGTGAATCAGAAAATCTGAGTGAAATGATAGCGAAATTCAAAATCTCAGACATTGAAGAGTAATATAATAGAAGGTGAAATTTAATGAGGGCTTTTGATGCATATAAAATACTTGACGAGCGGGAAGCAGGAAGTCTGATAGACTTAATTGCACCTTGTATGGATGATTATCTGTATATTATAGATTTAAAGAATGATACACTGAGGATATCACAGTCAGCGGTAGATCGTTTTATGCTTCCTGATAAATTTATGAATGATGCAACAAAGCATCTTCGTACATTGGTTTATGAGAAAGACCGTAAGCTGCTCGAAAATCACAAGCGTAAAATATGTGATGGAAAAGAAAAAAGATACAACGTGCTATGTCGTTTGATTAGCGGGAAGAATTTACCGGTATGGATTAACTGTCGTGGGGAGGTAATCAATGATAATGAGGGGAAACCGCACTATATTATCGGCTGTATGAATGAGACAGGAACCAGGCAGAGGGCTGACAATATCAGTGGGCTGTTAGGTGAAAAGGAGATGGCGTCATATATCTATTCACAGCCTAAAGAGAAGCTGGCAGGTTATTTCATACAGATTGGGATTGACGATTTTGGGATGATCAATAATGTTCATGGACAGATATATGGCAACTACATACTTAAAAGAGTGGCTGAATGCATAGCAGATTGTCTCTCAGGCGGTCAGAAAATATATCATCTTGTTACAGACAAGTATATGCTTGTGGATATGTTGAGCAAATCGCATGATGAGGTGGTGCAGTTGTTCAAAAGGATAGGTGAAAAAATTGATGAGTTTATAGTTGATGAAAACTATAAATCAATCTTTTCGGTTTCTGCCGGAGTGACAGATATATCAACACTGGCAGAGGGCGCAATAGAGTGCAGGAAAAAGTCGGATTTTTCTTTAAAATGCGCCAAAAAAAGAGGCGGAGGAAGCCTTTATTTCTTCGAGGAAGAGGATTATAAAGCGTCATTGCGCAAAAATACCATCCTGAGTGCGCTTCGTAGCGCAACTGTAAATGATTTTGAAGGCTTTGAGGTATATTATCAGCCTATCTTAGATAGTGCTGATCGAATAATCGGTGCAGAGGCACTTTTACGGTTTTTCATGCATTCGGATGAGGGCGATGAAATGATTTCCCCGGTTGAGTTTATTCCTTTACTGGAGGAGAGCAGGCTCATCATTCCGGTTGGAGAGTTTGTATTGAACGAAGCAGCAAAAATGTGCCGTGAAATGCAGCAGTATATTGCGGATTTCAGGGTAAATATCAATGTATCATATATACAGATTATGCGTGAAAGTATGGCAAATAAAATTCTCTCTGCTATCAAGGCAAACAATCTGAGACCTGAATCAATCTGTATCGAAATGACAGAGAGTGGATTTATGGATATGACGCCATGTTTTTGCAGCTTCAGGAAAAAGCTTGATGAGAATAATATCCAGTTCATAATAGATGATTTTGGAACAGGCTATTCAAATCTTCGCTATATCAGTGAGATGAACCCGGACTATGTAAAGATAGATAAGGATTTTACGGCAATGGCGATGCGCAGTGAAAAGGACCATGAGCTGTTCAGAAAGATTATAGAGATGGTTCACAGTGTAAATATAAAAATCTGTATTGAGGGAATTGAGAAGGAAGAGTGGGCTTGCGCAATGAAAGAAATCCATGTAGATTATATGCAGGGATATCTGTATGGCAGACCATGCGAAAAAGACGCGTTTTTAAACAACTATGGGATATAAGGAATATTTTCCGGGAGTTACAGACAAAAAGAATGCCAATGAAATATTTGAAAGAATATTTAAACGAACAGAAAAACTAAACATCAAGGCACTGGGCGACAGGAGGCAAATCACATGCAAAATTCCAAAGAAAAAACTCTTTCCCAAAGGATTGCAGAGAGAATTATCAAATACATACTGGATGAAAACCTGCAGCCGGGTGACAAGCTTCCGAACGAAACCGTAATGTGTGAACGGCTGAATGTTGGAAGAAGCTCTCTGCGTGAAGCTATGCGAGCACTCGCATCACGTAATGTAATCACCATACGCCAGGGCTCCGGTTCATATGTTTCCGCAACTCCTGGGATGATTGATGATCCCCTCGGTCTGACCTTTATTGAAGATAAACAAAAGATGATTAAAGATCTGATGGAAATCAGATTTCTAATCGAACCATCCATAGCAGCCATGGCTGCTATCCGTGCAGATGAGACAGATATAAAAAATATCCTTACTGCATGTGAAAATGCCGAAAAATTTCTTCTTGCAAATAAAAATTACACAGAAAAGGATATAGCATTTCATACTGCTATTGCCTTAAGCAGCAAAAATATAGTTGTTCCAAAGCTGGTTCCTATCATCAACAGTTCAATTCCTCTGATCAGTGAGTCTGCAAAATTCACCATGCATGATGAAGCTATCGAAACTCATCGTGAAATTGCAGATGCAATTGCTGCCCACGATGCCGTCCGTGCCCACGATGCGATGTATCTGCATCTGATCTACAACCAAAAGCATATAAAATCCATAAATTAATGACTGTCCGGTTATCACCGGTCACACTGGGATGTGACCGGCAGTACTATATTTTATGGTTCTGGCGCTTGAAATAGTCGCCCAGCAACCTGTTTACGTTATACATCATAAGTCATTTGGGGTGGAATGCCAAAGTATTGCTAATGATAAAACATAAAGTTTATATATTACTACATAAGAAAGAAGGATGAAATTATGTATGAAATGAAACCTGAATATTATATCGGAATAGATATGATTGATGAAGAGCACAAGCAGTTATTTAAATATGCAGATGAAGCATATGAACTGCTGCACGATGAGTTTACACCGGATAAATATGATAAGATGGATATCATATTGGAGAAGCTGCGCGACTACACGGTAAAGCACTTTGCTGACGAGGAGCAGTACATGGAATCAATCCATTACAAGAAGATGTTTACACAGAAGGTTCAGCATATGGAATTTGTGCAAAAGCTGGATGAGTTCATTGAGCATCACAGTGATGAGGAGATAGATCAGGATGAGCAGATCATGGGAATTCTCAAGTATCTCACAGACTGGCTGATAAACCATATCCTGTATGTTGACTGTCAGATACCGAAGCCACAATAAACTACCTGCGGTCCGCAATTTTATAGAAAAATATAGCGTAATCAGCATAAGTTTGGTATAATTTGGATATGAAGAATAAGCGAAGATTTGCAATGGTCTCAGTTGCAGTAATCGTAGTAGCACTGCTTCTCGAGGCGGGAATTTTGAAATATGTAAATGATGCAAATGCATATAGGCTATCAAAGGTGCTTCTGGATCGTGTTTTCACTGTGCTCAATAAAACCATCCTTTTCCATGACATGCATAGGCTGTTCGTTGATTAGTGAAACAACTCTACCACAAATACCGCCACACAGGAAGCCACGGCCACGGTTGTAAGCCCCTTGCCCTTTAATGCAAATATCACTGCCGCGATAAGTCCTGCTGCTGCACCAACCCACCAGTTAGTAGCATAAAACACTGCCGGAATAGTCATGGCGGTTAAAACTGCATACGGAATATAGTATAGAAAAGATCGCACGAAGCTGTTGTTGATCTTTTCTTTTATTGCGATAAAAGGAATAACGCGGATCAAATATGTGGAGCCCGCGAGTATGAGTAAATATATAAAAAATACACTGTTTTTCATTATGTAAAATCTCCTTATACGATACGCTTATTATCAAATATTTAATAAATCATTCCTTATCAGTATCATCTGCAACCGGAAACAGCAGCGAACCGATAACTGCAGCCACAATGGCTACAACAGTGATGGTGATACCGCTTGAAATCCTTGACAAAAACGGTACGTAGTAAAACATGCAGCTAAGCACGAGTGCGAGCAGCACAACAAACACGACCGCCCATGATTTCTTCATCTCAGGAATCACGATAGCCACGAACATGCCATAAATAGCAAGACTCAGCGCACTCATAAGCCTATCCGGCAGAATGCTTCCCAGTATAGCACCTATCAGCGTACCGACAGCCCAGCCGATGTATGGAAGAGTTGAAAGTCCTGCAAAAAAGCTTCTGCTCACAGAATCCTCCTGGCTTGCCACGGCAAAAATTTCATCAGTCATCATAAAGCCGAGTATCCATCTGGAAATTCCGCTAAATCTGGAATCCGCCTTCTGTCCAACCGAAATCGACATAAAGGAATATCTTATATTAATAGTAATCTGCGAAATAAGCATCTGAAAATACTGTCCCGGATGCATCATAATTCCGATGCCTGCAAACTGTCCGGCAGATGTGACAGTGGTCATCGAAATGAGCACAGCCTGCCACCAGGATAGTCCGTATGACACCGCCATAATTCCAAAAGTAAATGAAACTGACAGATATCCCAGCGCAATCGGGATTCCTGCTGTCAGTCCTCGTTTATAGTTTTTCATTCTAAATTCTCCTTAGCATAATATAACAACATGTTATTCTAGCATAAATTTCATGAAAATGCACTTTCAAATTGTTTTTGGAAACTACACCTGACTTTAAAATTATGATAAAATAATACAATTAGAGGAAAAAGGTGTTATCGATGCATGCAATTCGATGTATATCTTACTGAACCACATATAAACAAAAATAGAGGAATGGTAAAATGAAGGTTGTAGTAGCAATTGATTCA
>ERZ772879.2327-NODE-2327-length-11638-cov-2.924113_pt1 | contig 11638 bp, 8 predicted proteins | sample MGYA00580582_ERZ772879 | MGnify/ENA primary metagenome ERZ772879 (study PRJEB29015, sample SAMEA2737682) | human gut metagenome | biome: human gut; feature: human-associated habitat; material: faeces | place: China | collected 2012 ... | reverse complement strand
CCTCAAACGAGGGACACCGGTTTCTCTGACATTAATTCAATAATTAAATGAAAGAGCTATGAATATGATATTTAAATTATTCAGTGCCGGTGCATTGATGTTTTTGGGAGTGGCATGTACTTCTTGTGAGAAGGAAAATGAGAACAATAAGGAATCGAATATTCCTATGGAGCAGGTTTCTTATAAGGCTTCCAATGAAATAATCGTTAATCCCGAACGAGGTTTTTATAAAGCGACTTCTTGTGAAATGGGAATTTCGGGAGCGTTGAGTGTATCTACGTTGAAAAATTATCGTGCGAATGGATATTCTTTGATATTTAGGTATTTCTATTTAAAAAATTTTAGAGATAAAGCTCTTACTGACGAAGCTCTTCAATTTTTCGATAAAGATATGGCGGCTATGCGGGAGGCCGGTGTAAAGTGTGTGTTACGTTTTGCTTATACTAGTTTGGAGACTGAGCCTGATGCACCGCTGTCTATTATTCAAACACATATCGACCAATTGAAACCCTATTTGGCAAAGAACGCCGATGTAATAGCTGTTTGGCAAGCGGGGTTTATAGGTTCTTGGGGAGAGTGGTATTATACGACCAATAACTTGAATACACCGTCGGCTCGTAAGGCTGTCCTCGATAAATTGCTTGAAGCATTGCCGGAGGGACGTGTTGTTCAAGTGCGCACGCCTCAATATAAGCAGGAATATCTCCGATTGAACGGGAAGCCTACCACGGCATTGACTGCGGCAAATGCTTATACCAATGGAATTGCCGCGCGTATTGGCCACCACAATGACTGTTTCATGGCCAGTGAGACCGATTATGGAACGTACCAAAATGTGACCGAAGATAAAAAATATTTAGGTCAGGAAGGTCTTTATTTGCCTATGGGTGGAGAGACTTGTCCTCCCGATGGGGTTTCTCCTGCCGATTGTAGTAAGGCTCAGGAAGAAATGCGTAACCTTCGTTGGTCTTATTTGAACAGCGATTATTATAAAGGCGTGAACGATCGTTGGATTGCTCAGGGCTGTATGGATAAAATTAAGCGGGAGATGGGATATCGTTTTGTCCTTACTTCGGGCGAATATACGACTAATGTGACTCCGGGTCATTTGTTGAAAGTCGTTTTGCGGGTGAAAAATGAAGGATATGCCGCTCCGTTTAATCCTCGGGCGGTAGAACTGGTTTTGAGAAATGTATCGGACCAAACTGCTTATGTTTTGCCTCTCGATGTCGACCCTCGTAAATGGAAACCCGAGATGGAAAGCACTATCGAAATAGAAGCTGGATTGCCGACCGATATGCCGATTGGAGATTATGATATTTATCTGAATTTGCCGGATCCTATGGAAACATTGAGGGATAATCCCGATTATTCGATACAATTGGCGAATGAAGGCGTTTGGGAAGCTGAAACCGGATATAACAGTCTTTTAATGAGAATTAATGTAACTTCTGATGAGAAGACCGATATCTATAATGGAGATTTAGTATTTACGAAAAAATGAGTGATTCGTAAATGAAGTGATATAATTTATTAACCAAAAAAATTACTGTGATGAAAAAAACAATGAAGTATTTTATGTTTTTACTAGTAAGTACAATGGTTGTATTTACTTCTTGTAAAGACGATGATGAACCCAATGGAGGCGGCGGTACTGCTGGGAACTCTGCTATTTCAGAACTGGCGGTAACTCCGAATGCCGATGTAAAATATGGCGATGAGGTGACTTTGACGGCTAAATTTGCCGATGAAAAAGGTTTGCGTCAATATATGATTTCGGTAAGTAATGCCAATGGGGCGTTTTATGAAACGACAAAAATGCTTACCGGAAAAACGTATGACATGAATGAAAAGATAGCTCTTCCGTTACCTAAAAATGCAGTGGCCGGGGATTTGACTATTTCGGTTACGGTGAAAAATTCCAGCAATGAGTTGAGTACGGAAGAAGTTGGCATTAAAGGTGTAACGCTTCCGACATTCGATGCTCTTTATCTGGCTTTAGATAACAATTTGGTCTATACGATGGAAAAGGACGGAAATGTATTTTCCGTGGAAGATTTTATTCCGGCCGGTGCTACGGGCAAGATTTATGCCAATAGCAATAAAACTGGTATGTCGTGGGGTATGGAAGGAGACGAGATTATAGCTCTTGGAAAAGACAATATCGTATTCGGTGGCGAGGAAGAAGCCTATTTCAAAATTTCGTTTAATGCAGTTAGTTTCGAATTGACTTTGGGTAATGCTCAAAATTGGTCGCCGATCAGCGAATCGCTTTATATCTTCGGTACGATTTCCGGACACTGGGACGATAACGATGCTCCCGACAATGGTATTTGGGTAGAACGTTCGAAAACGAAGATGCAGGGATATCAAAATGGTAATCGCAAATATTGGGCATGGACTCCGCCGTCGGACGGCACGGGTAGCGTAGAAACCGATATGTGGGGTGCTATCGTTGCCGGACAATTTTATTTCAAAGAGGGAGGAAAAGATAATTTCTTGACATTCGCCAATCGTCAATTGACTTTGGGAGCAGAGGACAAGGCTGCCAGCTTCTCGATTACTTTGGGCGGAGCTTTCTCGATGAAAGTGTTTAAAGAAGGTGAAGAATATACCAAAGTAGAGTTGAGCGACGGTACTCGCACATTGGCTTATACCAACGAAGGTATTTATATTAACGGAGCATTAGCTCCTTCTGCCATATCTTTCTGTGGCTCTTCGTTGGCGTTGATCGATGGAGAGTACTTCTCGTACGAGGGATTGGCTCAGTTGACGAAAGACCAAACCGTAACGGCCGAGGGAGTCGATTTGTCTATGGCTTATTGTGATCACGACGTGTTTACCGGGGCCGGTAATCCTACTTGGAAGATGATTGCCCCGACAGGCGAATACTTGATACGTCTTGATGCTTTCTCGGGGACGGTTTACGTCATGAATAACGTGGGTTATCCCGATGTAATTTATATGGACGGCTGGTGTTGGAATAGATTTATGGGTATTGAACGTGGCTCTTGGAATGAAAAGACTCGTTTAACGTTGTATCGCACTTCGCCGACGGCGAATACCTATCAGGCAATAGCAACCATTTTGCCGTGGGGTGGTGACGTTTCGTTCTGGGCAGCTCCTTATACGGCAGAGGAATATGGTAAATACTGTATTTCTGCGAAATATTTTGACGGGGTGACTCCTGCTGGCGATAGTGGTTTGTTATTACCTGTTCCGACAGAAGAAACTTACTATAAAATAGTTGTCGATTTGAAAGACGGATTTACTATCGACAAAGAAAATCTGGACGGTAATTATTACACGATTGTTCCGGCAAACGGTAAGAAATTTACGGTCACATTTACTCCTACAACATTATAATTACATAGCTTTTTCATTCCTTTATTGCGGAGCGGCAATCCCGCCGCTCCGCTTTTATTTTCTTAAATTCGATATATCATGATGAAAAAAATTATACATCTCTTTTTCCCGGTTATTATGCTTTCTCTTTTTTCTTGTCACGATACAGAAGCGAAACATGAAATGGAAGAACCGGATTTCGACGGCTTCGTAAAGATATCGTTGCAGTCGCAAATTACAGGAGTACAACCGATGACGGGTATCGTTTTGTGGGCAGATAACGCCAAGCGGAATACCGATGCCATCAGCCTTGAATATTCGTATATGCAATATAAGGATATAGTGAAAGGAAAAGGCGTGTATGACTGGACTCCTCTCGAACAAATTCTCGATGCTGTCGCATCGAAAGCATCAAGCTATTATCCGATTTTGGTATACCTATCCGGGATATGAAAGCGCTGTGCCTCAATATATCCGCGAGTTGCCCGATTATGAAGAAACCGTGGCGTTGAGTGAGGGAAAACGGACCGGATTTCCCGACTGGCGGCATCCCGAATTACAACGGTTCCACAAAGAGTTTTATCAGAAGTTTGCAGAACGGTATGACAATGATCCGCGTTTGGCATTCCTTCAAACCGGTTTCGGCTTATGGGCTGAGTACCATATATACGATGGGCCGAGAATTATGGGACAGACATTCCCCTCCAAAGAATTTCAAGCCGAGTTTTTCAGGTTTATGAGCGAAACATTCAAGAGTACACCGTGGAGCGTTTCTATCGATGCCGCAAGTTCGGAATATACTCCTTTGGAAGCCGATGCTTCATTGAGAAATCTAAAATTCGGTGTGTTCGACGACTCGTTTATGCACGAGACGCACGACGAGTATAACGGCAAAAATTGGAAGATTTTGGGAGAAAAACGATATCAGACTTCGCCCGCAGGAGGTGAGTTCGGCTATTATACGAAATATGATCAGGAACATGTATTGGATTATCCCGACGGTATACATGGCCGGAATTTCGAAGGTGAGTCCAAACGGTTTCACATAACTTATATGATCGGGAATAACCAGCCTTCGTACCAGACAATGAATAGAATCAAACAAGCGAGTATGCTGTGCGGCTATCGTTATGAAATAACAGATGTGAGAGTGAAAGAGGACTCTACTTGTGTACAGATAAAGAATGCGGGAGTGGCTCCCATTTATTACGATGCCTACGTCGCAGTCAATGGAGTTCGTTCCGAGTCCAGCTTGAAAGACTTACAGCCGGGTCAGAGCCGTTGGGTAGGAATACCGGCCGGTAGTATCGATATGGAGATAACCATAGAATGCGACCGTTTGGTAAGCGGCCAAAAAATCGAATTTGACGCCGATGTAAAAGGCGAATAATGAGGGTGAATGCCGGATAATGGCAATAACCGTTTATGCTTGCCGAGAGTTATACTTACTATTAATCCTTAATTTAATCCAAATGAAAAAGTTTTTATTGTTATCATTATTTTTGTCAGCTCTGTATGTGAGGGCGGCGGTTGTTCCGGTTTCGGGAACGGAAACTATTGCCGACGCTGTCTCTTCGGCAGTGGCAGGCGATATCATCGAGTTGTCCGAAGCTGTTACCTATGTAGGAAATGTCACGATAGATAAGTCCCTTACTCTACGTGCTGCCGAGGGGTTGGAGTCGGCTCCGATCATTCAAGGAAAGCTTTCGATAAAAGACGGGGCTACCATTCGGGGAATCGTTTTTGATGGAGCCTCCGAAGTTGCTGATGCAATTCGAATCGATGATACGGTCACCGGAGCTCCGGTGGTTATATCCGGTTGTACGGTACGTAATTATACCAATCGTTTTGTCTATGTTTCTTTGTCCGGTAAAATAGAATCGTTGACGATCGACGATTGTATGTTTATAGGGGCGGACAACAGTACGACAAACAAAGCGATTTATGCTTCTAGCGCTCATACGCAGGCCGAAACTCTTTCCGTTACTAATTCTACATTCCTTAATTTTAATACAGGGAGCAATTATTTCTTCCGTATAAATTGTGGCGAAGAACTAGTCTTGATGCCGGTTGTATTGATCGACCATTGTACTTTCTATAACTGCTATGACCGTCGTGGCGTATATCTGTATAATGCAGGCCGTTCGACGATAAAAAATTGTATTTCGGCATTTTCGGAAAGAAGAGACGATACCAAGAGCTTTACGGCCTACGGAGATGAAAGCATTGTAAAGAACGTTATCTCCTATAACGTGGATTTGTATGGAAGTGCACCGAAAGAGAATATTATATCTAAGAATCCTCTGTTTGTAGATGCAGAGAATGGAAACTTCCAGCTGTACAAAGATTCTCCGGCTGTGGGAGCCGGTGATGACGGTAGCGATTTGGGCGACCCGCGCTGGGGCGTTTCTACTGAAAACGCACCGGTAGGCGAATTGCCTTATGAGTGTTTCAAAAAACCATACAGTATGTCCCCGACAACCCATTCGGTGCGTATTCTTTGGCAGACGTTGGATGCTAATCCGTCTGGTACGGTTTATTATGGGAAAACACCCGATTTGGGACAAAAGCTCACAGCCGAGACTGGTTGGAATGTGGACGGCGAGGGATTTGTGCACGTCATCGAATTGACGGGACTCGAACCTTTTACAGAATATTATTATCAGGTGGGGGACGAAAGTCGTCGTTATGAAACGATTTGTACGGCGAAAACAGCCCCAGAGAAAGGAACCGATTTCCGTTTGGTCGCGTTCAGCGACGTACATGATAACGATGAAAAGATTTGGCAGAACTCAGCCCCGATTATGTTGGGTGTCGATCCCGATATGTGGATTACTATCGGCGATTTGGTAAATAAAGGCGATATGCGCACTTGGAACTCGGCATTTTTTATTCCCGGAGAATCCATGCTTACAGCGAAGACTCTTACTTCCGTTATCGGTAATCATGAAACGATGGATAAATCCGATGAAAACGGCCCTACTACTTATTACGATTATTTTTCTGTCCCATCTCATGGATATATCGATACCGATGAACGGATAGACCCGAGAGGAGAGTCCTATTTCGCTATGGACTACGGCGATGTGAAAATTATCGGTTGTAACTGGAATGAAGGTAAAGACGATCCTTCGTTTGCCACTGGTTCGAAACAGTTGACTTGGTTGGACGAACAATTAACGAATGCCGATTCGAAATGGATATTTATTTTTGCGCATGTCAATGTCTATTCAACCAGTTATCATGGGCAGTGGTCGGCCAGCCAAAAGGAATATATAGCGCCGTTGTTGGAGAAACACGCATTGGCGGGTAAGCATATTCTTGTCTTTGGTGGTGACGAACATAATTTCGAGCATCTGTATAAAGCAGGTGTACACTATCTTCGTCCGGGTGCGATGAACGGGAGCAATCGGGATCAATATAACATGGTGGATAAACCGTATAGTTTGATGTTTAATAAAATTGCCGGATTCTCTACGATCGATGTGTCGGAGAATGGCGAAAAGGTCAAATTGATTGCTCGCGACAGAGACGGGAATGAATTTTATTCGTATGAATTTACTCGTTCGGGAGGTTTAAAGCCGAGTTTATATATTACGGAACCGAACGGAAATAACGACCCGGTGACCGATAGTTTTAAAATCAAATGGTCCTGTTTCGATCCTCAGGGTACGGCAAAAATCAATTTGTATTATTCTTTGGACAGTATTAATGGAACTTCTATTGTAACAGGGTTATCCAGCGATGTACAGGCAATAGACTCGTACGATTGGAATGTACGCAATTTACAACCGAAAGGAGATTATTGGATTTATGGAACTATCGACGATGGAGTGAATACTCCCGTAAGGGCTTATGCCAAAGGTAAGGTGTCGGTTGTATGGGATACTACGCCTCCTCCTGCACCGAGTGAATTTACAGGAAATTTTGTCGATGGGAGAATTACGCTTTCTTGGAAAAATCCGGTTTATGAAATACCGGTGAACATCACGGTGGACGATTTCGAGAATGGAATAACTTCGGTCGAAGGTGTAGGCGATAGCGGTGGTAGAGGATCTCTTGAAGAGGTAGACGGTTATGAGGGAAAGGCTCTTCAAATGACTTATGATATCGACAAGGCATGGGGTGAATATGCGGCGGTTCTCGCTTTTGAAAAGGCACGAGATTTTTCTGATTCTCCTTATTTGGAGTTTTGGTATAAGGGAGATGGGTCGAGCCGGACATTGCGTCTTATTGTAAAAGAAGATAACGACTTGGACGGTAATGCCGATGACTGGTGGTATAACGAAACGTTACCGTTGAATTCGACCGAATGGAAAAAAGCGAAAATAGATATTCACACTTTCCAAGCGTTCGATTGGCATCCGAATACGAGTAAGAAATGTGATGCTTTGCGAGTGATCTCATTGGATTTCGTCGTTCCCAGTAGTGCACCGTGCAGCGGTGGAGTGTTGGCTCTCGACGATATTGCTATGACAGGACTTATTAACCCGGCTCCCGATTTTGAGGCGACGACTATTGTCCGCCGTAATGACCGGTTCGCTGTTGATGAAACGGACGGCGAGGTTGTTTATGATGGAGAGGGCGAGTGCTATACGGATTCCGAGTTAGAAAAAGCGACTTACTATTATGCTGCTTTTTCGCGCGATGATTTGAAAAACTATTCGGCATTTACCGAGGCGGCTACTTGGAAATATACGGTGATGACGGGTGTTGACGGTAATAAGAGAGTAGATTTTACGGTTGCTCCCAATCCAGTTCGCGAATATGTAACCGTAATTTTTCCCGGAGATAGCGTATCGGAACTCTCGGTCATAAATTCACAAGGGGAAATTGTTATGAGAGAAAAGCTTAAAGAATCGGTTACTTCTTTGCCTGTTGAGGGGTTGTCCCCCGGAATTTATTTGGTTTCCGTGAAATCGTCGGGGCAGATATATAATCGGAAAATTGTCGTGGAATAGTGTTAATAAAAAATGAAGTCCGGCAGAAAAATCGAGAATCGGTTTCTGCCGGACTTTTTTATTTTGAATGACGTAATGAAGTTTTTTCCAACTTTTAAATCGTTATAATGATAGTCTGGTTAGAGATGTAATTACGAAAATCAACGGTATAGACCGAAGTTGGGGTCTTCATTACAATAGTTTATACGCTGTTGAATCCACGCTTTGAGCTTATCGAAGTTTTCTCGGAAGTCGAAAGAGCTTTCGCTTAATCTCCAATCCACGCTGTAATCGGCAGGCCAAAGCACTCCGTTCTCTTTGGCCGAAGGTTCTATGAGGGTAGCGTATTCTTCCATATAGGCTTTCAATTCGGGATAACCATCTTTGACAAAAGCATTCCACTTTTGTTGATATAGCGTGCGTATCTCTTCATTGCTCAGCAAGGCTTTGATGAAAGTGTAGCCGCCACAGTCTCCGTTGTTGTCGACCATAGGAGTATTGGCAGGAGCACCTTCTCTTCCGTCGAATGTAAATGCCCAGTCGAAGTCCCATACCGGGCCGAATTTGTAGACTCCATCGAGTGAATCTTTATAAAGTTTGAAACTCTTGGGATGCCTCATTTCATGATTGGAAGATAGTGAATTGACCATGAAGAAATTAACGACCGATTCAATGTCGATATATTCTTTTAAACTACCTGTCGAGGGAGTTGTCATCACGGCGGTGAGCATGGCTGAGAAATCGTTCTTCCATGTATCGAAATATTCATCGGCCGTGAGTCCGAGGGCAGGAGCTATTTCGGTCAGATCAGGATCGGCGATCATTACGGGCAGAGTGCCTTGGGAATTGTTCCCGTTTTGAATTGCGGTATGAGAATAGAGGTTGTAAGCGAATCTGTAATCTTCGTCGTAGTTCGAGTCTATTTCGAATAACATTCCTTTTTCTTCATCGATATCGACGCTGCCACTGCCGATTCCTGTTTTCTCTGTGAGCATATATTGACCTTTGCAGATACCGTTGAAATAAACCTTTACCGGCACACAATGGTTGGCAAAAGGCATTTCGAGGTAATTGGCAAGCCAAAGAGCTACGGTATTGCGCATAAGAGAGCAGTCGATGTAGTTGGCTATCAACGCGAATGATTTTGCTTTCTTCATGCCGCAAACCGCAGTTTTCTTATTCATTTTGAAACGATAGGGTTTCTTTTTCATGTTCCATGTGGAGTTGCCTCGACCGCGAAATACTACTTCCTGTTCGGGCAGGTCGTCGTACATTCCGTTCCCGTCCATGCGCAGTATGGCCGGGTGTTCGTCGCTCTTGCTGCCGATAAGTTCTGTCCACTCGGGGTAATCGGTTAGATTCACGTGAAATTCGGGAATCCCTATGGGACGAACTACAACGCTGTCGATGGCTTCTATGTCGATAATGGTCGCATTGCCTTTGGCATCGGTCACTTGCATTTTGTTGTACCCCGAAGAGGGTGATCCCTGATAGGTTATTTCTTGCACGTTGTTGAACGTGTTGAATTGGTTATCGTTGCGGAACACGTGGAAATGTTCGTGTTGAGCCATTGCAGAACCGCTTATGAGAACGGCTGCGGTGAGAAGTAGAATTTTTTTCATTTTGCAACCGCTATTTTAAGTGTGTTTTTATTATAAGTCAATACATATATGCCTTTGGGCAGTTCGGAGATAGAGAACTCGTAATCGCCCTCGGCACGACTACTTTTAACTATTCGTCCGTCGATGGAACAAAGAGTGACCGTGGAACCCTCGGGTAAGTTGCTGAGAATGATTCTGTCGGAGTTGAGTATGCAATTTGTTCCGCTTGCGGTCGGCGATTCTATTCCGGTCCACACGTCATCGCTGCCTGCACTTGTAGAGAATGTCCAGTTTTTTATGTCGATGACAGGCAGGACTATGTCACCTTTGGTGCAAGTGATTACTAGATTTCCTTCGGCGACCGTTGTTTTCATATCGTCTTCGATGGTTACTTTCATTTCGGAGCCATCTGATTGGTTGACGATAATGCTCTTGTAGGAGGTTGCCGGAAGTGGCTGGGGAATTGTGGCAAAAAGACCCCAAAGAAGAGGTATTACAATCTTTTTCATGGTAAATTAAATTTGTTTAATAAATTTATGGTTACAAAGCTACATGTTTTAATTATGTTAATCAAGAGTTTTTTTGAATTTATATTCAAAAAATAATTTGTTATATCTTGATTTATCGAATAACTTTATAAATTTTTTATTGAATGCAGAGTTATCCCGTAGCCGATGTTGAAACTGACTTTGTCCCGATATTACTATCGGTTAGTATATTCAAAAGAGCCTCTGTGTTTCTCCATTTGAGGGAATGGAAGTGTTGACGATTATGGTCGAAGGATAGAGATTAAGGTAGTTGGAAAAAAATAAAAAATGAAATCCGGCAGAAGAATCAAGAAAAGACTTCTGCCGGATTTTTGTTATTGCAAATAAGGTAATAAAACGTCTTTCCAGACTAGATAACCATCTCCGAGCAGATGCAGTCCGTCATTCGTATATTGAGGATCGAGTACGGTCGTTCCCGGAGTCGTCAGATGTGGAAACAGATCGATGTATGTATATTTCTCTATCGGGGCAAGCTCTTCTAATTGCTGGTTTATTTCAATAATTTGGGGCGTTTTTCCCATAATCGTTTTGAATCGTTCGAAAGAGTCGTTCGTGGGTAACAAACTTTGTATGTAAAGTTGTGTGGAAGGGGTCTCTTTCTTAATCTTTCGAATGATTTTGGTTATGTTCTTAACGATGCTGTCGGTTGATAAATGATGCGCGATGTCGTTGATACCGATCATCAGGAATATTTTTGCCGGTTTCCCTTTGATAATCGGGTCGAGACGATCGTAAACCCCCATCGAAACGTCCGAACTTATTCCTCTGTTTTTGATATTGGGGTTATTGAATAACTCGTGCCATTCGCAACCGTTCGTGATACTGTTTCCTAAAAATACGATATCATCGCTGTCGATAGGTAACTTCTCGAATAATGTGGAGCGTTGGTAATAAAACTGATTATATTGGTATGCTTCTTGTGCCGACAGGCTCATTACGCATATCGATAACCCTAAAAGGATTCCTGCCTTGCTGTAATGCGATAACGGTTTCATGAATTCGATGTGTTTATAAGTTAGGATTTTCTGTGTGGTAGGCATCGACTGCTTTTTTCACAGAGCCGTGCAGAAGTAATAATCGTTTGGCTTGGTCATAGTCCATGCCCAGTTCTTCCGACACCATGCGCGTACCCCTGTCTACTAGTTTTTGGTTGGAGAGTTGCATATTTACCATACGGTTACCTTTGACCCGTCCCAATTGTATC
>ERZ772879.2326-NODE-2326-length-11640-cov-3.542167_pt1 | contig 11640 bp, 11 predicted proteins | sample MGYA00580582_ERZ772879 | MGnify/ENA primary metagenome ERZ772879 (study PRJEB29015, sample SAMEA2737682) | human gut metagenome | biome: human gut; feature: human-associated habitat; material: faeces | place: China | collected 2012 ... | reverse complement strand
CCTTCGGTTGCTCTCCTATGAAATCCCTCGCGGTGATCAGGGGTCGGTGATCAGGGGTCTGTCCCCTTATCACCACCTGCGGTGATGCGGGAGGGTCTGTCCCCTTATTGCCACCTGCGGCGATGCAATGGGGCCGGGTACAAGACCCGGCCCCACGCACGATGCTATTTACAGATATATGGTCCGGGGACGAACATGACCTGATTGGGTTTCTTGTCCATCTCCTTCACCAGCTCGTCGATTGGGCCGAACTTCATGACAGCCGCAAGGCAGTGATGCACGCAACTCGGGAGCTTGCCCTTCTGCACGCGCTCGGCACACAGGTCGCACAGCGTCGTGGGCGTGGGAATCTTGTTCCAGTTCATGGTCTTCGCATCGACCTCCCACGGTCCCTCATCCAGCACGCGAATACCCCAGGTGCCAGCTTCGAACCCATGCTCCTTCTGGCACGCAACCTCGCAGGACTGGCAGCCCGTGCAGAACTCGTAGTCAATCAGCAGTCCGTTTCTCATTGGTTTGTCCTCCTATTTATTCAGCTTCTCGACCTTGCAGATGACGCACTTGAAGGGCGCGCCGAAGCCGAGTTTGCCGACGAACTTGTGCGGAATGAGCTCGTTGATGTTGCAGCGCCAGACGCCGAACAGATGCGGCTCCTCGCCATCCTCTTCAGGGAACCAGAAGCCGTGCTGAGCATGCACGACGCCTTCCTTAACGATGGGCGTGACCTTGGCCTTGAGCTCGCACTTGCCGAATTCGTTCTCGACGTTGACCCACTCGCCATCGATGATGCCGAGCTTCTCCGCATCCTTGGGATTGATCTCGAGCAGCGGATCGGGATTGATCTCGCGCAGCAGCGGAATCTGCTTGCCCTCGGAGTGGAAGTACGCGTAGGTGCGAGCGCCGGTCGTGAGCACGAAGGGATACTCCTCCATAAGCTCGGGCGTCGACACCGGAGAGCGCTGCGGCTCCTCGTAGTATGGCAACGGATCCTCGTTGAACTGCTTGTACATGGTCGAGTAGAGCTCGACGCGGCCGGTCGGCGTGTTGAAGCCGGGCTTGCCGTCGGGGCGCAGCTTGCCCGTCTCGTACTTCTTGTAGCTCACGTTGCGCTGGACGACGACCTTCTCGCGCAGCTCCTCGTAGCTCATGCCGAGGTTACCGAGGCGGAACTCGGCACGGAAATCCTCGAAATCCTTGAAGCGCTCATAGGTGCCGGGATTGAGACGGCAACCAAGCTCGTACTGAATCTCGAGGTCGCCCTTGGTCTCGCCAACCTTGACGGCATCGACGACGGCGCCCAGCATGTTGGGCGACGCGCCGTAGTGCGTGCCGACCATGGACTGGCGCTCGGCATAGGTCGCGAGCGGCAAGATGACGTCGGCGCAGCACTGGATGGTCGGGGTGATCCAGCAGTCGGCCGCGAAGACGAAGTCGAGCTTGACCATGGCGTCATGCCAGCGCTTGGGCTGGGCGGCGCAGGTGCCGGCGAGCAGGTTGGTCGACGCGATGAAACCGCCGTGGATCTCGTAGGGCTCGCCCGTCTCCATGGCCTCGAGCGTGAGGTCGGCATGCGAGTTGAGCACCATGCCGACATATGCGGGGTACTCGTACAGGCCGATGATCTTGTTCTGCAGCTCCGGACCGAGCTCCTTCCAACCGAAGCCAAGGTCACCGAGCGAGTCGCTCACATCACCGAGCAGCTGGCCACCGGGAATGTCAAGATTGCCGGTGATGGCCTCGAGCGCGATGATCGTGTGACCGGACTGGGTGCCGTTTGCCTTCTGGTCGGTGGCAAGTCCCCACAGGATCGCGGCATTGTCAGCGCAAGCGTACATGCGGGTTGCACTGTAGATGTCGTCAACGTCAAGGTCGCAGATTTCGGCCGCCATCTCGGGAGTCATGGTCTTCACGCGCTCGGCGAGCTGCTCGAAGCCGTAGCAGTACTTGTCGACGAAGTCATGATCGTAGAGGTCCTCGGAGATGATGATGTTGAGCATCGCCATGCCAAGAGCCGTATCGGTGCCAGGACGCAGCTGCAGGTGATAGACCGCACGCGTGGAGAGCCAATTGGAGCGCGGATCAATCGAGATGAGCTTGCTGCCGCGCTTCATGACGTCGATGACGGCATGGCCGAAGAAACCGTCGCCGTTGGAGGGAAGCGGCTCCTTGCCCCAGGTAATCATGACCTCGGGGATCTTGTACATCGGGTCGTCATAGCGTCCGGGCAGGCCGCCGGCATAGTCCATCTCGGGGTAGGTCACGCCGGCGACATAGGTGCCAGCGGCAACGCGCGGGATGTAGCAGGCGTAACCGGACTGCGTATAGCAGGCATTGGGCGTGCCGATCATGGCCGCGCCGTAGGGACCGCACATCGGGCCGCCCTCGCGACCGGTGCCACCGAAGACGACGATGGACTCGGGGCCGTACTTCTCCTTGAGGCCCTGGATGTTCTCCTCGATGATGTCGTAGGCCTCATCCCAGGTGATGCGCTCCCACTTGTTCTTGCCGCGGTCCTCCTTGGCGCGTTTCATCGGATAGATAACGCGGTCAGGATGATAGGTGAAGTCGGTAAGCGTAAGGCAGCGCATGCAAAGGCGTCCCTGCGTAATGGGCTGGTTTTCGTCGCCTTCGACTTTCTCGAGGATGCCGTCCTTGTTCACGTAGAGCTTAACGCCGCATCCAACGGGATGGCAGCCAGGCGCCGACCAGGCGCAGGCGCGCGTGACGGTATAGCCGTCCTCCTCGTAACGCCAGGGCTTGCCCAGGTCGTTTTTGAAGTCCTCGATACCGCTATCGATTTTTGCTGTCGTGGTCACGTTTCCTTCCCTTCCTCTCTGTTTCTTTGACATGTAGGGGTCTGTCCCCTTCTTCCCACCTGCGATGGCAGAGGGTCTGTCCCCCTGTTGCCATACCCGGCACTTAGGGGTCTGTCCCCCTATTGCCAAGATTTCTCGACTCCGGCGCTTCGCGCCTTCGTTCGAAATGACAAATCTATTCCCCCTCCCTATTCCGGCACGACAAGCTGGCTATAGCGATTCCAGATAGCCTGCATGTCGGTGTCGTAGCTTTCCTCGATAGGCTCGACCTTGCAGATCAGGCACTTGTACGGCGCACCGAATCCCAGCTCCCCCACGTAAAAGTGCGGCATGAGCAGATTGATGTTGGAGCGCCAAACGTCGTAGAGATGCGGCTCCTCGCCGTCCTCCTCGGGGAACCAGAAGCCATGTTGCGCCATGACGAGACCCGGATACACCGTCTGAGTGACCTTGGCCTTGAGCACGCACGAGCCAAAGGGGTTGCTCACGCGCACCCACTGGCCGTCCGCGATTCCAAGCTTGAGCGCATCCTCGGGATTGATCTCGATGAGCGGATCGGGGTTGATCTCACGCAGGTACGGAATCTGCTTGCCCTCGGAATGGAAGTAGCAATAGGTGCGCGCGCCCGTCGTGAGCACGAAGGGATACTCCTCCATCTTCTCCGGCGTGGAGACCGGCGAAAGCTGCGGCTCCTCGTAGAAGGGCAGCGGATCGACCCCAAACTGCCTGAACATCGTCGAATAGAGCTCGACGCGCCCGGTCGGCGTGTTGAAGCCGGGCATGCCGTCGGGGCGCAGCTTGCCCGTCTCGTACTTGCGATAGGAGAGCGTCTCGGTCTTCTGGTGCACGACCTCCTCGCGCAGCTCCTCGAAAGTCGTCTTGCCATTGAGGCGGTAATACTCGAGGAACTCGTAGAAGTTCTTGAAGCGCCCGAAGTTGACGGGCATACAGCGACGACCTATCTCGTACATGATCTCGGCATCGCCCTTGCCCTCGCCCACCGTGATGGACTTATTGATGGCGCCCATCGTGATGGGAGATGCGCCGTAATGGCTGTAGACCACGCTGTCATGCTCGACGGTCGAGGACAGCGGGAGGAACAGCTCGCAGGTCGCCTGGATCGTCGGCGTGAGCCACACGTCGATGCCGAAGCACCATTCGAGGTTCTGGTACGCATCATGCCAACGCTGGGGCTGGGCGCAATCCGTGCCAGCCAGGCCGTTGCAATCCTCGAAGCCCGCCATCTTGAACTGGTAGGGCTCGCCCGTCTCGAGCGCGTCGAGCACCATGTCGCAGTGCGCGTTGAGAACGAAGCTCACCATCGCCGGATAGCGTTTGAGGCCCAGAATCTTGCCCTGGAGCTCGGGGCCGAGCTCGTTCCAGCCGAAGCCGAGCTCGAGGCCGTCGTTGACGTCGCCGACGAGCTGGCCACCGGGTACGTCGATGTTTCCGGTGATGGCCTCGAGGGCGAGTATGCAATGGCCCGCCTGCATGCCGTTGGACTTCATGTCGATGGCAAGGCCCCAGGCGATCTGCGCGGGCTTGGCCGCGGCGTAGACGCGGGCGGCTTCGCGAATCTGGTTCGCATCGAGACCGCAGATCTCGGCTGCCTTCTCGGCGGGCATCTCCTTGACGCGCTCGGCGAGCTGCTCGAAGCCGTAGCACCACTTCTCGACGAAGTCGTGGTCGTAGAGGTCCTCCTCGATGATGACGTTGAGCATGGCCATGCCGAGGGCGGCATCGGTGCCGGGGCGCAGGCGCAGATGCCAGTCGGCACGCGTGGAGACCCAGTTGACGCGCGGGTCGATGCTCATGAGCTTGGAGCCGCGGCGCATCATGTCGATGGCGGCGTGGCCGAACAGGCCGTCGCCGTTAGTGGGCAGCGGATCCTTGCCCCAGAACACGATGAGCTCGGGAAGCTTGAACATCGGATCGTCGTAGCGGCCGGGTAGGCCACCGGCGTAGTCCATCTCGGGATAGGTTGCGCCCATGACGTAGGTCGTGCCCGCGACGCGCGGGATATAGCAGGAATAGCCGGACTGCGTGTAGCAGGCGTTGGGGGTGCCCAGGCATGCATGCGCATACGCGGGAAGCATGGGGCCACCCTCGCGGCCAGTGCCGCCTTGCATGAGGATGGACTCAGCCCCGTAGTTTTCCTTGTAGTAAGCGACCTTCTCGGCAATCGTGTCGAAGGCCTCGTCCCAGGTGATGCGCTCCCACTTGTTCTTGCCGCGGTCCTCGCGGGCGCGCTTCATGGGATACAGGACGCGGTCTGGGTTATAGACGTAATCGCGCATCGTCAGGCAACGGACGCAGAGGCGACCGCCCGTAACCGGATGGTTCTCGTCGCCTTCGATGCGCACGAGCTCGCCGTTTGAGTTCACGTAGGTCTTGATGCCGCATCCGGTCGGATGGCATCCCGGAGGAGACCATGCGCAACCGCGGGTGACGGTGAGGCCGTCTTCTTCGAAGCGCCAGGGTTTGCCAAGATCGGCCGTGCCCTGACCTTTAAATAGTTTCATGAGGTGATCCCTCCTCGAAAGGGTCTGTCCCCTTGTTGCCAACGGCGTCGTTCGACAACGAAGGGTCTGTCCCCTTGTTGCCAGCGGTGTCGGGACGCAGGCTGTTGGCACTCGCCATCATGCCTCCTGTCGGCACGAAGGCCTGATCACCGCAGCTGTCGCAAATGCCGGTTGCCGCATCGATGGTGCCGCCGCATTTCAGACAGGGAATACTTGGCGGGGGTGTGTACAACGGACTGCTGGGGTCAAACTTTCCGCAGCGCCCACAGTTCGTGCATGGATAGCACATCGCGTCCGCTCCCTATTGAAGGTCGACAAGCTCGACCCAGTACTCGAGCGTCTTGCCCGCGTAGGGATGGTTCATGTCAATCTTCACCGTGTCCTCGGTCGCGTCCACCACCATGGCGGGGCGCTTGGCCAGTCCATCGGCGCTCTCCCACATGATCATCGTGTCTTTCTTGATTTCGTACCCATGCGGAATGATCGAGCGGGGATACCACTTGATTTGCTTGGGGTCGGCATCTCCATAGCCTTCTTCGGGAGGGATGATGAGAGTGGCGCTCTCGCCGACCTTCATCGTGCGAAGGGCGTCATCGATGCCCTTGACCACGCGGCCCGCACCAATGCGCACGGCAAGCGGCTCATCCAGGTGCTTGTCGACGTGGCGCTCGCCGAGGATGCCCCCCTCATAGCGAATGTAGGCAACCTTGCCGACTCGGTTCTCTTCCATATGCTCCCCTTCCAGACAATCGAGGGTCTGTCCCCTTATTGCCACCTGCGGTGATGCGGAGGGGTCTGTCCCCTTCTCTCCACCTGCGACGCATTTGAGGGTCTGTCCCCTTATTGCCACCTGCGATGATTCGAGAAGGTCTGTCCCCTTCTTCCCAGCAGCCCCCAAGGGGGCGACCCGATGATTCGGGCGCCCCCTCGAAACCGCAGGCGTATCGAACTGGGACAAACGACCTGTCCATTTGTCCCAGTCCGTTGCGATTCGGACCGTCGTCTAGACGGCGTCCTCCTCGTACTCGCCAACCTTGGCGTCTGCGCGGTGGGCACCGAAGGTCGAAGCACCAGTGCCGGTGACCTCCATGGCCGCCGCCTTGTGCGCATCGGTCGCGTTCTCCTGATGGACGAACTCGCCCTTGGCCTCGCGCGGCATGAACTGCGGGACGATGAGCATCTGCTTGGGCTTTTCCTCAAGCTTCTTCGACAGCTCCTCGACCGTGCCGTAGTAGAGGATGTTGGCGAGGCAGTGATGCACGCAGATGGGCTCACGGCCACGCTCGGTGCGATCCTTGCACAGGTCGCACAGATCCGTCGGCAGGGGGAAGTAGTTGAAGTTGATGTTGTCGTCATCGATGTACCACGGGCCATCGGCATGGACGGCAATGCCCGTCTTGCCTACCGGGTAGCCATGCTCTTCCTTGCAGGAGACCTGGCACGAACCGCAATTCGTGCAGTACTCGTAATCGATAAGAAGTCCGTAGGTTGCCATATTTACACCAGCTTTCCGAATTTTTCCCAGATGAGATTCATGTCGGTGTCATACGACTCGCTCACGGGCTCGACATTACAGATCAGGCACTTGTTGGGAGCGCCGAATCCCAGCTTGCCCATGCGGCCGTTGGGGCACAGGTTGTTGATCTGCGAGCGGAAGGTGCCGTAGAGGTTCGGCTCGCTGCCGTCCTCCTCGGGGAACCACCAGCCGTGCTGTCCATGCACGGTCTTCTCGTCCACGGCCTCGGAGACCTTGGCCTTCATGAGAGCCTCGCCAAACATGTTCCAGACGCGTACCCACTGGCCATCGGCGATGCCCTTCTCCTGCGCGGTCTTGGGATTGATCTCGAGCAGCGGGTCGGGATTGAGCTCGCGCGTGTAGGGAATCTGGCGGTTCTCGGAGTGGAAGAACGCCGTGGTACGGGCGCCGGTCGTGAGGATGAGGGGATACTCGTCCATGAGCTCCGGCTTGCTGACCGGGCTGAACTCCGGCTCGATGTAGTACGGCAGCGGATCCTCGCCAAACTGGTTGTACGCGGTCGACCACAGCTCGACGCGGCCGGTCGGAGTGGCAAAGCCAACCTGGCCGTCCTGGCGCAGCAGGCCCTTCTCGTACTTGTAGTACTCGATGGGCACCTGGGCGACGACGCACTTGGAAACCTCGTCGAAGGTCTCGCCGTGGTTCTCGACACCCAGACGGAAGGCCTCGACGAGCTCGTGCTCGTTGGCCCACTTGGAGAAGCGCTCCGGATGCAGGTACTTGCCCAGGCGATAGGCGAGCTCCATGTCGGAGGGCAGGCCACCGCAGTCGACGGCCTTGTGCATGAAGCCAGCGGTAACCGTGCAGGGCGCATAGTGCGTGAAGACGGTACCCTCGCGCTCGGCGATGGTGGCGATGGGCAGGAAGATGTCGCAGGTCGCCTGGATGGAGGCGTTCATGAACAGGTCGATGCCGATGCAGAACTCGAGGGACTTGCACAGGGCGTCATGCCAGCGCTTGGGCTCCATCGAGGTGTTCGACAGCGGGTTGGAAGCCATGTAGAAGCCCATGCGGATGGGATACGGCTTGTCGGTCTCGAGGGCCTCGAGCATGAGGTCGACCTGCGAATTGAGAATCATGTTGCAGTACGCGGGGTACTGGTCCATGCCGATCATCTTCTGGAAGAGCTCGTCGGGAATGCATTCCTTGTAGCCAAAGCCGAGCTCGTTGTGGCCGGCATCGGCGCCGGGAACGAGCTGACCACCCGGGCGGTCGAAGTTGCCGGTGATGGCCTGCAGCGCGATGATGCACTGGCTGTTCTGCATACCGTCGGTCTTCTGGTCGACGGCGAGGCCCCACATGATGGCGGCCGGCTTGGCCTTCGCGTACATGCGCGCGGCGGCGTAGATCTTCTCGACGGGAACCTGGCAGATCTCGGCGGCCTTCTCGGGAGGCATCGTGGCGACGCGCTCGGCGAGCTGCTCGAAGCCGTAGCACCAGTACTCGACGAACTCGTGATCGTAGAGGTCTTCCTTGATGATGATGTCGAGCATGGCCATGGCCAGGGCCGTGTCCGTGCCGGCGCGCAGCTGGATGAAGATGTCGGCGCGGGCGGACAGCCAGTTGACGCGCGGGTCGATCTGGATGAGGCGGGTGCCGCGACGCATGGCATCGACAACCGCATGGCCGAAGAAGCCGTCGGGGTTGGACTCGAGAGGAGCCTTGCCCCACATGACCAGGACCTCGGTCAGGGTGTAGCGCTCGTCATCCCAGCGATCGGGCAGGGCACCGGCGTAGTCCCACTCGGAGTAGGTGGAACCGGTGATGTAGGCCGCCGCCGCAAGGCGCGGAGTGTAGCAGGCGTAACCGGACTGCATGTAGCAGTAGTTGGGCGTGCCGAACACCATCGTGGGATACAGCGACATGGTGCCGCCCTCGCGGCCAGTACCGGACATGCCGATGATGGACTCGGGGCCATACTGGTCGACGATGCGCTCGTAGTTCTCCTTGATGATGGCGAACGCCTCGTCCCAGGAGCACTCCTCCCAGGCATCCGCGTTACCGCGCTCGGCGCGATCGCGCTTCATCGGAGTGAGGATGCGGGCGGGGCTGTAGACGTAGTCCTTCAGCGTGATGCACCTCGGGCACAGACGACCCTGGGTGACGGGATGGTTCTCGTCGCCCTCGACGTGCTCGAGCCTGCCGTCCTCGTTGACGTAGAGCTTGAGACCGCAGCCTACCGGATGGCATCCCGGAGGCGACCACGGGCAGGTGCGAGTCACGGTGTAGTCGCCGTCCTCGTAGCGCCAGGGCTTGCCGATGTCATTGACGTCGGCAAGAGAATCCAGCTTCACTACTGGAGCGGCCTTGTAATCACTTAACTCCATTGCTTCACTCTCCTTCTCCTTCTTAACGGCACGGCCTTTCCTCCTGGCCGCACCGCAATAACCAAAATCGCGTGCGATGTGGGGTCTGTCCCCCTCTTGCCACCTGGCGCATAGGGGTCTGTCCCCTTATTGCCACCTGCGGTGATTCGGAAGGGTCTGTCCCCTTCTTCCCATCACCTGTCGAGCACGGAGTCCTCGATGAGACGAACGTTGAACTCCGCGGTGCCCGAGTAGGTGTTGGGATTGATGATCACGTGCCACTGCGCTTCGCGCGGCAGCTTGAAACGATATGGCGATGAGGTAAGCCGGCCCGAAAAGGCGTTGCAATCCTCATCCGCCTTGTACAGCTCGTAGTTCTCGTGATCCATGATCTTGACTGCGACGGATCGGGTGATGGTGATGACGATGCTCTGGCCAGGACCGGCAACGCCAAGGTCGTACTCGACCTCGCGCATGTTCCAGTCACGACCGTCTGGACCGTGATCCTGCGTCATTGCGCATCCTCCTCCTCGTTCGCGCACTGCGTGCGTAGATACTCCGCATCAAGCTCGAGCCAACCTTGCGTCATCTCGAGCAAACCGAGGTAGAAGTCCGTCTCGGCGAACTGCTCCACCGCGTTCCTGAAGCTCTCCACCCACGAAAGCAAATGGTTCTCCAGAAACTCGAGCTCCCTCTCTTGTGTCCCGCGCACGACCGAACGCTCGCCATCGCGCAGGGCGACAAGCTCGCTGTTGGCCATGTACTGCATGAACTCGAGCTCGCATGCGATGTGATCCTCGGCGATGAGGCGATCGCGTGTGGGGCTGAACATGCAGGAACGGAACACGTCGGAGACCTCGGCGCAGTGGTCTCCCCCGAGCGATTTGGTGCCCGTACGGTAAATTGACTCGTACGGATAGGCGGCGTTTCTGCCGGCCTCATCCGCCTTCTCGGGGTCAACGCCATAGCCGAGGAACGCCAGGCAATAGTCGATGGCAAGAGCCGACTTGGCACGATCAAGATCATCGACGGCATCCAGGTACGAACGCAGGCGCGCATAGCCCGAATCGAAGAGCGCGTTGCCCGTCGACTCGACGGCCGGGCTGTCGATGAGATCGCCAACAAGCTCGCGATCGAGCTCGCTTCGAAACAGGCGCGACAGCATCGCGTAGTTGTCGCATCTGTCTTCGGTTTGCTGCATCAGAGCCTGCTGATCCATCGAAATCCCGTCCTCACTCGCCTTGCGGTGACAACCGAGGGTCTGTCCCCTTATTGCCACCTGCGGCGATCCGAAGGGGTCTGTCCCCCTCTTACCGAAAGGAGTCTGTCCCCTTATTGCCACCTGCGGTGCTCGAGGGTCTGTCCCCCGAGCACCACCGTCGCACCTCGCGTATCGAGATGCCGTCTACCTGCTAGTACTGGTAGGGCTTGGGCACGAAGAGCACCTGGTTGGGCTTCTCCTCGAGCTCCTTGGCCAGATCCTCGACCGTGCCCCACTGCATGACGCCTGCGAGGCAATGATGCACGCAGAAGGGCTGCTGGCCCTTGTCCGTGCCCGGGGGCAGCTGCTCTACCGCGAGGCCCTGTATGAGCGGGTCTGGGGCCTGGACAGCAATGCCGGGCCGCGCACGGTAGACATCCACATCCACCGCCTGCGCAAAAAACTGCACTGGGATCATAAGATCGTGACCGTACCCAAAGTAGGGTACAAGTTATTGCCGTAACCCCTAAAAGGCCCCCCCAGAGGGGGCCGTCAAAACCCTCTACCACCTTAGAAAGGAGGCCCCCATGAAACGCTCCCTCGCCCTTGCTGTATGCGGCTTTTCGCTGGTGCTGGCACTGGTGGGCGGGTGGCTGGCGGACCGCCAGTTCACCGCCGCGCTGGATACCCTGGCCGATCAGGCTGCACTGCAGCACCAGCGCAATCTGTTCGGCTATGCCGACACCCTGCAGGAAGTCAAGGCCGACGACTCGCCCCACATGATCCTGGCGGACGACAGCGGTACCCGCTATATCAACGCCAGCGATAAAGCCTTTGCCGGGCAGCTGTATTTTGACCGTCAGCGGCTGATCGTGGGTTCGGTCCCCTGCACCTTTGCCCTGCTGGACCAGACCGGCCGGGTCATCTACTCCAAGCTGCCCGACACCATCCCCGAAAGTGAATTGGCCGCACTGAAAGACGCCGACACCACCACGATGCGCCTTTGCGGGCAAACATTGCTGCTCTGCGATCAAGTCCGGGGCCAGCGGTCAGCACGTCTGGGTCTGGATGGTCACAGCGCTGGATGCCAGCTCGGCCTACGCGGTCCGCACCGCCACACTGCGCCAGTGGTTCTTGTTGCAGGCCGTACTGACGCTGGCGGCACTGTTGATGGTCCACCACACCACTGCCCTGCAGCAGCTGAACGACCGCCAAAGCCGCTTTGTGGCCGACCTGACCCATGAGCTGAAAACGCCCC
>ERZ772879.2310-NODE-2310-length-11725-cov-2.952699_pt1 | contig 11725 bp, 6 predicted proteins | sample MGYA00580582_ERZ772879 | MGnify/ENA primary metagenome ERZ772879 (study PRJEB29015, sample SAMEA2737682) | human gut metagenome | biome: human gut; feature: human-associated habitat; material: faeces | place: China | collected 2012 ... | reverse complement strand
TCTGAGATGGAAAACCATAGGGACAGAGATGAATTTCAGAAGGCTGAGAAGTATGGTGCGGGAGAATCTTCGAGGTATTCAGATACTCTTTCCGAAAAAACGACCTACTACGCTCTACGCCTGAAAGACGGTACGGTTCTCAGGGTTTCGGGAACGCAGGATTCGGTGTTTGCTCTGGTGGAGAACCTGGTGCTGCCGTTGTGCTGGATTCTGCTTATTATGCTTGTTCTTTCAGGAATTATTGCGTCTGTGATATCAAAGAAGATCGTGAAACCGGTGAATGAACTGGATCTGGAGCATCCGGAAGAGAATCAGATTTATGAGGAACTTTCACCCTTATTGAGTAAGATACACAGGCAGAACAGGGAGATTCAGAATCAGCTGGAACTGGCAAAACAGCAGCAGCAGGAATTTTCACTGATTACAGAAAATATGCAGGAAGGTCTGATCGTGATCGATAAATATACGATGATTCTTTCGGCTAATTCCAGTGCATGGAATTTGTTCCGGATGGACAAGGTGCGTCAGGGAGAAAGTGTTTACTGTCTGGATCGCGCGGAGGATTTCCGCCATGCAATTGAACATGTTCTGGAAGGGGAACATGAGGAGCTTGTCCTGAAATTAAATGGAAGTGATATTCAGCTGATCGCCAATCCTGTGATACGGGGACAGAAGACGGAGGGTGCGGTGATCCTGCTTGTGGATGTGACAGAGAAGCTTGAGAGGGAGAATCTGCGCAGGGAGTTTTCTGCAAATGTTTCCCATGAATTAAAGACACCTCTGACTTCTATTTCCGGATTTGCGGAGATTATTCAGGGTGGTTTTGTGAAGGAGGAGGATATTCCTAAGTTTGCAGGACGTATCTATAAGGAGTCACAGAGGTTGCTTCAGCTTGTGGAAGATGTGATCCAGATTTCACAGCTTGATGAGGAGAAGACGCCTTATGTATGGGAGCCGGTGGATGTTTATCAGGTTTGTAAGAGTGCGTTTGACAGTCTGAAGGAGAAAGCATATAAGATGAATGTGCATCTTTATATCTGTGGAGAGTCGATGAAGATGGAAGCAATCAGGACTCTTCTGGAGGAGGCTGTTTATAATGTTTGTGATAATGCGATTAAGTATAACAGGAATGATGGTAGTGTGAGTATCTTTCTGGAGCAGACGGCACAGGAGGTGCAGATTGTGGTTAAGGATACGGGGATTGGAATTCCGAGGGAAGATCAGGATCGGGTGTTTGAGAGATTCTACAGAGTGGATAAAAGTCATTCTAAGGAGATTGGGGGCACTGGATTGGGGCTTTCGATTGTGAAGCATGCGGTTAGTACTTTGGATGGTAGTGTTGGACTTAGAAGTGAGGTGGGAAGTGGAACTGAAATCTGTATGAAGTTTCCGAAGGTGCATAAAGAATAATTGGGAACTGGTTGTGGTAGTTTTTTGAATAGAGGATGTTACTTGCTTTAAGGGTGGTAGGTAACATTCTTTTTTGGTTGGTGGGTTATTTTTCTGTAAATATTGGTGTTTCCAATGGGAGGGTTTTCTGATAAGATGGGAAATGGTAAATATTTTGAAAGGTCATTGGGAATGCCATTGCAGTGGTTGAGGTTGTACAAGGGTGTGTGTGATGGCTTTTGTGGAGAAAGGAAATAGATATTATGAATAGTTATAAGCTGGATTTGGAGAAGTATGCTGCATTGGCGAGACAGGCTGTGGCTGAGGGGTGTGTGTTGCTGGAGAATGAGGGGCAGGCGCTTCCGTTGAGAGATGGGGAGAGGGTTGCTGTTTTTGGGCGTATGGCGTTTCATTATTATAAGAGTGGGCTTGGCTCTGGTGGTTTGGTGAATACGAGGTATGTCGTGGGGATTCTGGATGCTTTGAAGGAGTGTGAAGGGGTTCATCTGGATGAGAAGCTGATGGGGATTTATGAGGATTGGATTATGGAGAATCCTTATGATGAAGGTCAGGGTTGGGGGCGTGTGCCTTGGTGTCAGAAGGAGATGGATGTGACAGAGGAGATGCTTGACTGTGCGCGCAGGGATGATGTTTCTTTGGTTGTTATTGGCAGAACTGCGGGTGAGGATCAGGATAATAATGCGAAGACTGGCAGTTATTGTCTGACGGAGACGGAGGAGGATATGATCCGCCGTGTCTGTGAGGTGAGTAAGCGTACGGTTGTTGTGCTTAATGTTGGTAATATTATTGATATGAGCTGGGTGCAGAAGTATCATCCGCAGGCTGTTCTGTATGTATGGCAGGGTGGCCAGGAAGGTGGAAATGGTGTTGCTGATGTGCTGACTGGTAAGGCTTGTGCGTGTGGTAAGCTGACGGATACGATTGCTGCTGATATTAAGGATTATCCATCTACTGAGAATTTTGGGGATCCGTTTAAGAATTATTATAAGGAAGATATTTATGTCGGATATCGTTATTTTGAGACGTTTGCGAAGGATAAGGTGCTTTATCCGTTTGGGTATGGGCTGTCTTATACGACTTTTGAGACGAGAGCGGAGATTTTTAAGAATACCGGGGATGAGATTACGGTGTCTGCGACGGTTTCTAATACCGGTGAGGTAAGGGGGAAAGAGGTTGTTCAGGTTTATGTGAAGGTTCCGCAGGGGAAACTGGGAAATCCGGCCAGGAGGCTGATTGGGTTTGCGAAGACGAAGGAGCTGGCACCTGGAGAGCAGGAAGAGATTTGTATTGTTATTCCGAAGTATGATATAGCTTCTTATGATGACAGCGGTGTGACAGGGCATAAGTCCTGTTATGTTCTGGAAGAGGGATGTTATGAGATTTTTGTCGGCAGTGATGTGAGAAGTGCGGTGTCTGTCGGATGTTATGAGGAAGAGTTCCGGGTGATTGAGGAGCTTGAGGAGGCTTATGCGCCGGTTGAGAAGTTTCAGAGGATGAAGGCTGTTTTATTGCCGGATGGGACTTATCAGGCGGTGACTGAGGATGTGCCGGTCCGTACGATTGATCCTCAGGAGCGTAGGGCGAATGAGATGCCGGAAACTTATGTCTATACAGGCGATAAGGGATATAAGCTGGTGGATGTGCTGGATAAGAAGGTTTCCATGGAGGAGTTTGTTGCGCAGATTAGTGAGGAGGATCTGATCGCGATGTTCCGGGGTGAGGGTATGTGTAGCCCGAAGGTTACTGCGGGAACGGCGGCTGCTTTTGGCGGAGTGACAGATGGCCTGACTGCGCTTGGAATTCCGGTTGGATGTTGTTCGGATGGTCCGTCCGGTATTCGTATGGATTGTGGTACGAAGGCGTTTTCACTGCCGAATGGAACTTCTCTTGGCTGTACTTTTAATGTGGAGCTTGTGGGTGCATTGTATGAGATGACTGGTAAGGAGCTTCGTCTGAATAAGATTGATTCCCTTCTTGGACCGGGTATGAATATTCACAGAAATCCGTTGAACGGACGTAATTTTGAGTATATTTCTGAGGATCCGATTCTTACAGGCAGGATTTGTGCAGCTCAGGTGAAGGCTATGGCGAAGTCTGGTATTGGAAGTACAATCAAGCATTTCTGTGGTAATAATCAGGAGGTTGGAAGAAGTACTTCGGACTCTGTGATCTCTGAGAGATGTCTGAGAGAGATCTATCTGAAGGGATTTGAGATTGCAGTAAAGGAGGGTGGTGCACGTTCTGTAATGACTACTTATGGAAGTGTAAATGGGCTCTGGACTGCAGGCAGCTATGATCTGTGTACAACCATTCTGAGAAAGGAGTGGGGATTTCAGGGTATTGTCATGACTGACTGGTGGGCGAAGTCCAATTATGAGGGTCATCAGGCAGAGGTAACTGCGAAAGCTCCTATGGTAGCTGCCCAGAATGATATTTATATGGTAGTGAGTGATGCGAAGTCCAATCCGGAGAATGACGATGTGGAGGAAATGCTTCATGCAGGAAAAATTACTGTGGGAGAATTGCAGAGGAATGCAGCCAATATCCTGGGATTTCTGTTAAAAAGTCCTTCTGTTTTATTGTTGACAGACAGAATATGTAAAGAAGAACTGGAGGCTATGAATACAAAGGAAGAGGACGATGTGGATGCCGGAAGTTTGGTAAGTATTGAAAGTGATTCGGTGACACAGAAAATTGTAATTGACGGTGCATTATTACATCCTGCAAAGGGAAAGGCAGATGTGATTGCTGTGACTAACGAGTTCGTGGGTGATTTCACAATGAAGTTTACTTTGAAATCTGATCTTGGTGAGCTGGCTCAGCTTCCGGTTTCTGTATTTTTGGATAATATTCATAAGATGACTGTTTCAGTACAGGGAACCAATGGAAAATGGGTAGAAGAAAGCCGCATCCTGAATATGGGATTTGGTCATAATCACTATATCAAATTTTATTATGGTGCGGATAATCTTGAAATTAAAGAAATTGTGCTGATTCCGAATAGGTAAGACCAATTTTAGGAACGCTTGCAAAACTATATCCTTTATGGCATAATTATGAAAATACTCAGAACCTGCGAAAGATGAGTGATAATTGCTTTATAAAAGTAGTTATCTGTGGACTTTTTTAATGCGGAGCGGGCTGTTCAGAGGAAAAGTGTTACTGATGATTAGAACAGTGTTAAGAGTGATGAGGAAAAGATAATATGTCAGGTTTTACAAAGGAAATTATTGCAAAGACTTTTACAGAATTGCTGGATGAAAAGCCCATGTCTAAGATTACGGTGAAGGATATCGTGGAACGATGTGTAAACAGAAATACTTTTTATTATCATTTTAAGGATATTCCGGATGTAGTGGAGTTTATTTTGAAAAAGAAGTGGGATGAGATTCTGGAACACCCACAGGACAGAGCCTCTATTCTGGAATGTATGGAAGAAATGGCAGATCTGGTGAGAAATAACAGAAAGGTTATGCTTAATGTTTACAGATCAGTGAAAAAAGATACGTTCCTTTTTTATATGAATGATATTTCCAACTATATTATTATGGAATATTTTCGGAAAAATGCAGATCAGTTTGATCTTGATGAGGGAGAAATCCGGATTCTGATTCAATATTATAAGTGTCTGTTTATGGGATTTCTGATGGAGTGGCTGGATAATAATCTGAAATCTGATTTTGGAGAAGAAATGCGTCAGGCTTCCCGGCTTTTTGAAAAGCACCCGGAGCTACATGCGGTATTGAACAGATCAGAATAGAGTGAAAATACCTGTTGTTCCTGATATTTATTATAGCAATTCTCTTAAATGTATTATCTGAGAGAAGCGTTATAGGTAATTCCTTTAATTTTCATATTATACAAAATTAAGCTTATGTCTGTTTTTTGGACATGGGCTTTTTTTTGTCTATTTATTGTTAAAAAAATCACAGCTATAATAGCAGCCATAAAGAGATGAAAACAAGAGCCTGACAGTCACAGGTTCGGGTATATTTCAGAAGGGAGGAGCAATAGGATGGATGCACTGAAGCAGTTAAAATTAGCCAAGAATGGTTATATTATTATGTCTGTATTATTTATGATTCTGGGTGCCTGTCTGATTATCTGGCCGGATTGTTCGATGGCAGTTTTCTGTACAGCAGTAGGGATTATGCTTATTGTATACGGATTGATAAAGATTCTGGGATATTTTTCCAGAGATATCTATTGTCTGGCATTTCAGTTTGATCTTGCCTTTGGAGTGCTGCTGGCAGCAGTAGGAATTATTATTATAGTACGCAGGAACGTAGTGGTGAATCTGATCTTTGGAATCTTTGGACTTCTGATCCTTGCGGATGCATTATTTAAAATTCAGATGTCGATAGATGCAAAGAAATTCGGGCTGAATCTCTGGTGGAGGATTCTCCTGGTAGCGATTCTGACCGGTGTTCTGGGATTTTTACTTTTGATAAGGCCGTTTGAGGCAGCAGAGATCATGATGATCCTGGTTGGTGTTTCGGTTCTGTTTGAGGGAATTCTGAATCTTTGTGTGGCGATTTACACTGTAAAAATTATTAAAAACCAGAAACAGGATATCATAGATATGGATGAATATTGATAAAATAATAAAAATATACCTGATACACAGGTGTTTATATATATCACATTACAACAAGGAGGAGCAATCACATGAAATTAATGGACAAAGCAAAACAGGCTGCACTTGCAGCAGCAGTTAAGACAGGTCTGGGTTATCTGGAGAAGGACCCGGAAGTAAATATACCAAAACTGATGGAACTTGTAGATAAATTTGTACCGGATGGCTGGTATGAGTCACAGAGAAATGCAATCCGTAGTGCAATCCAGGATAAGGACAGCAACTGGTATAAACTGATCCTGAGGATTTATGAGCTGGATCCGGGAGTACGTGAAGCATTCTTTACAAACTTTATTATCAATGCCAGCTTAAAGGGAAGTGCACTTCAGGAAGAAACAGCAGAAGAGAACAACTGTAATGTTCCATGGGCAATCCTTCTTGATCCTACAAGTGCCTGTAATCTGCACTGTACAGGATGCTGGGCAGCAGAGTATGGTCACAAACTGAATCTTGATTTTGACACCATCTGTTCTATTGTAGAGCAGGGCAGAAAAATGGGAACTTATATGTACATATATACAGGTGGTGAACCGCTGGTACGTAAGAAAGACCTGATGCGTATCTGCGAGAAATATCCGGACTGCGAGTTCCTTTCCTTTACAAATGGTACACTGATCGACGAAGAATTCTGTCAGGAAATGCTTCGTGTTAAGAACTTTGTTCCGGCAATCAGCCTGGAAGGTTCTGAGGAAGCAAACGACGGACGTCGTGGAGAAGGTGTATATCAGAAAGTTATGCATGCAATGGAACTTCTGAAAGCTCATAAACTTCCGTTTGGTGTATCTACCTGTTATACTTCTGCAAATGTGGACAGTGTAAGCAGCGAGGAATTTTTTGATCACATTATTGACTGTGGTGCATTATTTGTATGGTTTTTCCATTATATGCCGACAGGTAATGACGCTGTAGTAGAATTAATGCCGAATCCACAGCAGCGTGAGAAGATGTATCACAAGATCAGAGAGTATCGTTCTACAAAAGCTATTTTTGGAATGGATTTCCAGAATGATGCGCAGTATGTAGGAGGATGTATTGCAGGAGGAAGACGTTACCTTCATATTAATGCGAATGGTGATGTAGACCCATGTGTATTTATCCATTATTCTAATGCAAATATTTATGAAAATACTCTGCTGGAAGCATTGAAGAGTCCGATCTTCATGGCATATCATGACGGTCAGCCGTTTAATGAAAATATGCTTCGTCCATGCCCGATGCTTGAGAATCCGCAGAAGCTTCGTAAGATGGTTGAAGAATCCGGTGCGAAGTCTACAGATTTGCAATCACCGGAGTCTGTGGAGCATCTCTGTGCGAAGTGTGATGCTTATGCAGAGCATTGGGCACCGAAAGCAGAGGAATTATTTCCTGTAAAAAATAAGTAACTTAATAATAAGAAAAAATATTAACTCAAAATTTAGCCAAAGTTATCAGAGAAAGTTCCCTGTCCGGTCATCCCCTGTCCGGATGGGGAACTTTCTCGTCTTTGAATAAGGGGAGGCGCGAAACAGCATCTCTCTGTGGGTTCAGTTCCGGGGGCTAAGTAACTCTAAGGTGGGGAAAATCCGCTAAAAGCATGAAGAAAAACGCAAAACTCGCTCCGTTGCAAACTTCGCTCAGACAGGTTGCTGCTTTTCTTCATAACGCGGATTTTCTCCGCCTAAGAGTTACTAAGCCCCCTCCAGATTCACCCACAGAGAGATGCTGTTTCGCGCTGTTGATTGATTGTGGAAGGAAGTGTGAGAAGCATTTTATTGTTAAAAATAACTTGCCTGAGTGTGCGACATGTATTAAGGTTATGGTGTTAACCTGTATAATGGATATGTAGAAGTTCTCGTAAATAATGTATTTAAGAGGATTGCTGTAGATTTTTTAGTATGAGAGAGTGAGTAGGGATGTTAAAAACTTTTTTAGTAGAGGATGAAGTTGTGATCAGGGAGATGATTAAGAAGATGATTCCCTGGGAGCAGTATGGATTTGAACTGGCAGGAGAAGCATCTGATGGGGAGATGGCACTGCCGTTGATATTAAAGAGCAAACCGGATCTTCTGATCACTGATATTAAGATGCCGTTTATGGATGGTCTGACATTATGTAAATTGGTGAAGAAGGAGTTGCCGGACATTAAGATTGTGATTCTTAGTGGCTATGATGACTTTAACTATGCGAAGCAGGCGATCAGTATTGGTGTGGAGGATTATCTGCTGAAGCCAATTACTAAGAATGCATTTATTGAGCGTCTGGAGGAGATTCATAATCGTTATGAACATGAGAAGACGCAGAAGGAATATTATGAGAAATTCAAACTGGAAATGCAGGAGTATGAGAGGAATGCGAGCCGTGATTTCTTTGAATCTCTGGTGAGAGCGGACTTTGATCTGGAAGAGATTTATCGGAGAGCAGATCGTTTGAATCTTGATATTGTGGCAGAGGCTTATAATATTCTGATTTTTACACCGGATGCTTCAGACAGCAGTTATAATTCGTCGGAAGGATATTCAGACTGGGAGGCAGAAGTACATAAGAAGATTGAGAATTATTTCCTCAGTCATCCGGTTGCGATGCTTTTCAGACATCAGGTGTTTAGTTATGCGATTCTGGTCAAGGGGCAGCGAGACACGATAAAGAAGAATACATGCGAATGTGTGGAAACAATTCAGAAGATCATGGAAGAAACCAGAGCAAATGTGGACTGGTTTGTGGCAGTCGGCGAGGAGGCAGACCGTCTGAGCAAAATTAAGCAGAGTTATCACACGGCGGCAAGAACTTATGCATTCCGTTATCTGTATGACGGGCATATCCTTTATTACAATATGCTTGAGCAGGTAAAGGAGAATTCAGCAGACACTTCAAAAACAGAAGCTGTTCAGCTTAAGAATGTGAATATCAATGCCCTGAATCCGGAAATCCTTCAGAAATTTTTAAGCAGTGGTCTGGAAGATGAAGTAGACAGTTTTGTCCATGATTATTTCCATGCTATTGGCAGGGAACCGATGGAATCACTGGTGTTCCGTAATTATGTGGTTTTGAATGTGCGTTTTTCTGTACTGTCATTTCTTAAGAAAATTGGATATGATGATACGGAATTGTCCAGAGAAGAGACAGATGATGTTGTGAAGAAGACAAGCCAGTCTACAGAAGCTTCTGTTGCATATGCAGAGGAAGTCCTGAAACGGGCCATTGCAATCCGTGATGAAAATGCAGGCAGTCAGAACAGAAGTGTGTTGAAGCAGGCAATAGATTTTATAGATGGACATTATATGGATGAAGAGATTTCTCTGAATAGAGTGGCGCATGCGGCGAATGTGAGTGCCAATCATTTCAGCGCGCTTTTCAGTCAGAATATGGGACAGACATTTATTGAGTATCTGACTTCGCTTCGCATGGACAAGGCAAAGGAGCTGCTTCGCTGTACTTCCAAACGTTCCAGTGAGATTGCAGGGGAAGTGGGATATAAGGATGCGCATTACTTCAGCTATCTTTTTAAGAAAACTCAGGGAATGACTCCGAGTGAGTATCGTAAGACGAGAGGAGAAGTCTGATTCATGAAGCAGAAACAGGAGAAGCTGGAAACAAAGATGAAGTGGATGCTTCTGAGCACTATGATCCCTATGACAATTCTGATCATAGTGCTTCTTGTTTTTTTCTGGCATTATACAAATGAATATAATCAGTTGTCTAATAATCTGGCGGTGAGTTCGGAATATAATGCAAACTATAGAAATTCCAATAATGATATGAGCTTTAAAGATGAAGTGGATATGGATATCTATTATGTGACTATCGGGCGAAAAGGTAAGGACGGGCTGCCGACAGAGCAGGTAGACAAGGCAATCAGTACTGTGGAGAGTCTGAAGAAAACCACATCAAAGAAGGAAAGCCTGCGTTCTCTGAAATATCTGACTAACTATCTGGAGAATCTTAAGAAACGGATGAATCAGCTTCTTGAGATAAAGAATTATCAGGAACGACAGGAATTTGTGGCAAATAATACAGAAATCCTGACCACGCTCTTTGAGAAAGAAATGCAGAATTATATTTATCAGGAGGCGACGGAACTGGTGCAGATAGAGTCTCAACTGGCTGGAAATGTACGTCTGACGATCATCACTATGTGTGCGGCGATTTTGGTTGCTACGGCTATTCTGTTGCGGCGTTCTTTCCGTCTGACATACAGCATTACCAAACCGATTTCTGAAATTCTCCATAATATTAAGAAGGTTGGAAAAGGAGAGTACAAAACTATTAATGCAGTATCTGCCGACAGTGTTGAAATCCAGGAGCTTGATGCCGGTACCAGAAAGATGGCAGGAAGGATTGAAGGGCTTCTTGAGAATGTGCGTAAGGAGCAGGAGGTACAGCATATGACGGAGCTGCAGCTGATCCAGGCACAGGTAAATCCGCATTTTCTGTATAATACACTGGACACTATTGTGTGGCTGGTGGAGGGTGGTATGCAGCAGGATGCAGTGGATATGATCACAAGTCTGTCTGTTTTTTTCCGCACTTCGCTTTCGAAGGGGAAGGATATCATTCCGCTGTCGGAAGAGAAACGCCACACATTGAGTTATCTGGAGATTCAGCAGTCAAGATACAGGGATATTATGGAATTTGAGATTAATATTCCGCCGGAACTGGATGAAGTGATGGTGCCGAAGCTTACTCTGCAGCCGTTAGCGGAGAATGCTCTTTATCATGGAATTAAGAATAAGCGTGGAAAAGGTAAGATTCTTATTGAAGGATTCAATCTGGGAGATGATATGATGCTGAGAGTGACTGACAATGGTCAGGGAATGACACCGGAACGTCTTTATGAAGTACAGGAAGCCATCCGCACCGGTGAACGTGCCGGGTTCGGACTTGCTGCGGTGTCAGAGAGAATTGCACTCTATTATGGTCCGGGTTATGGACTGAAGATTTCTTCTACAGAGGGAGAAGGTACGGTTATGGAAGTGTATATGGCGAAAAAAATTAACCTGGATAACAATTCAAGAACAGTTTTATGGCCTGCTGATAGAGACTTACGAAGGTCTGCCAAATAATGGAATGTATGAATTATGTCGACTAATGCTGAATTGTGCAAAGTGAATATAAAAGAAAGTTGATAATTTATTTCTATATTTATAATGCACAATAAAAAATCCAACTTCCGCAATAAAAAAACAAACTTTGTATAAATTATGAACAAAATATGATAGAAGAATAAACTTTTTGCGGAAAATATTCTATGGAATTTTCCTGGATTTTTACTATAATAAAGACATCTTAAATGAATCGGGAGGATTTACAAAATGAAGAAAAAAATCGTGTCAGCTTTATTAACAGCAACAATGGTATGCGGTATGAGCGTTGTTCCGGCAGTGGGTGTAGCAGCAGCGGACGACACAATCACAGTTGGTTTCTCACAGGTAGGTGCTGAATCTGACTGGCGTACAGCTAATACAGAATCCATGAAATCCACATTCAGCGAAGAGAACGGATATGAATTAATCTTCGACGATGCACAGCAGAAACAGGAAAACCAGTTAACAGCAATCCGTAACTTCATCCAGCAGGAAGTTGATTACATCGTACTTGCTCCTGTAACAGAGACAGGTTGGGATACAGTTCTCCAGGAAGCAAAAGACGCAGGAATCCCTGTAATTATCGTAGACCGTATGGTTGATGTATCTGATGACAGCC
>ERZ772879.2308-NODE-2308-length-11733-cov-6.158161_pt1 | contig 11733 bp, 10 predicted proteins | sample MGYA00580582_ERZ772879 | MGnify/ENA primary metagenome ERZ772879 (study PRJEB29015, sample SAMEA2737682) | human gut metagenome | biome: human gut; feature: human-associated habitat; material: faeces | place: China | collected 2012 ... | reverse complement strand
GACAAGACTTGCGGGGAAAATGGCAGCGGCAAAATATAATCGAATACATAAATATACAGACAGTGATGTGGCGTTAGAATATAGTCATAAATATACTTGTCCATTTATGCCAAAAATTCAATCCAATGAAGTATATGATTTAGCAATCAGCTTTTTGACACCGCACTATTTTGTTGATAGAAAAGTACATGCAAAAAGAAAAATAGCCTGGATTCATACAGATTATTCTCGTATACAGGTGAATATTGCTTCTGAAACCGCAATGTGGAAGAACTATGATTATATTGCTTCGATTTCTGATGCAGTAACAGAGAATTTTCTTTCGGTTTTTCCTATGTTCAAGGAAAAGATTATTTTGATTGAAAACATCTTGCCGGAAGAATTTGTGAAAAAGCAGGCAAATGAATTTTTAGTGGATAAAGAAATGAATGCAAAAGGGATAAAAATACTATCTATTGGGCGATTCTGTAAGGCTAAGAATTTTGATAATGTACCAGAAATTTGTCAACGGATACGTGAAAGAGGGATGGATATAACATGGTATTTGATTGGTTTTGGCAGAGACGAAGAATTGATTAAAAGAAAAATTGCAGAAGCTAATATGCAGGAATATGTAAAAATTCTTGGAAAAAAAGAGAATCCATATCCATATATTCAGGCATGTGATGTTTATATACAGCCTAGTCGATATGAAGGTAAATGTGTTACGGTTCGTGAGGCTCAGATGTTAGGAAAACCTGTAATTATTACAAATTATGAGACAGCTAAGGAACAATTGGAAAGTGGTGTAGAGGGCATAATTGTACCTATGCAAAATCAGGAGTGTGCGGATCAAATATTTGATTTGCTAAATAATAATTGTCTGTTAGAGCAACTATCATTCAACTGTCAAATGAGAAAGTATTCAAATAAGGAAGAAGTGAAAAAAATATATCGTATATTGGAAAAGAGTAATTGTGTGGGTAAAAGGTAGAAATGGTGCAAAACAATTATAATAATGATGTTGGTTAGATATTATAGCTATCCATAAGTGGGAGTATCTGAGGGTGTTATATTGAGAGCAATAGTATGTTGCGATTTGTACAGGATATTTTATAGATGAAAATAAGGCAATTGATGTTGATAAGGGAGAAATTTCTATGCCTAAAATAAGTGTGATTGTACCAGTGTATAAAGCAGAAAAATTCTTAGCTACTTGCATAGAAAGTATTTTAAATCAAACATATGGCAATTTGGAAATAATATTAGTCGATGATGGATCACCTGATTCATGTGGAAAAATTTGTGAAAAATATGCTTTAAGTGATAGTAGAGTTAAGGTGGTTCATCAGAAAAATGCAGGAGTTGCTGCTGCAAGAAATGTAGGATTAGATTTAGCTGAGGGAGACTATGTAACTTTTGTTGATAGCGATGACTATATTCAACCTCAGATGTATGAAAAAATGATAAGATGTGCGGAACATAATCATTGCGATTTAGTAATGTGTGATTGTATAAAGGTATATTCGGATGGAAGAAAAACTATTTATTCTCACAATATTCGTGGCGGGTTATATGAGGAGAAACAATTGCATCAAGAATATTATCCTCATTTACTAATTACTCGTTCGATAGAATATCCTGCTACAATTTCCAACTGTGTGTGCATGGTAAAAAATATGCGACAAAGAATGCCACGATATGAGATTGGAATTCGATTTTCTGAAGATTGGTTTTGGGGATGTCAATTGATGCTTAGAATACATTCGTTTTATTATATGAAAGGACAAGCCTACTATATGTATAACTGCAGCAATCAAAGTTCAGTAACACATACATTTACGTCTGATAAATGGGACGATTATAAGGCTTTGTATGCACGATTCCAGGAAGAATTTGGTCGAAGCGAAATATATGATTTTAGGGATCAACTTGACAAGGTATTATTATTTTTTATTTATAACGCTATTGGGGATATATTCTGTTCGAGTGTTCTTACTATAGGTGAAAAAAAAAGAATGGTTAATAAAATATTATATGAAGATAGCGTTAGGAATATGTTTAAACAGTTGAAAATTGGCAAATTGTGTGTTCCTAAAAAACAAAAACTATTAACATTTTGTTATTCGCATCCTGTTTTGCTACCGTTGATATCTTTTTATTTTGAAAAGAGGTATAGAGTGTAATGAAAACACAGCTTTCTGTAATAGTACCAGTTTATAACACAGAACGGTTTTTAAGAAGGTGTATTGAAAGTATTTTAAACCAGAATGTGGAAAAATGTGAATTGATTTTAATTAATGATGGAAGTACGGATTCTTCTGGAAAGATCTGTGACGAATATGCAAAAGAATCCGGAGCAACTATCGAGATCACCGATGACCTTGATGGTGTAAAGGGAGCAGATGTCATTTACACAGACGTATGGATTTCCATGGGCGAAGAAAAGAAAGAGCAGGAAAGAGAGCGTCTCGGAAAGCCATATCAGGTAAATGCAGCTCTGATGGAACGTACAGGAAAAGATACTACAATCTTCTCACACTGCTTGCCGGCGATCAAAGAAAAAGAAGTTACCGAAGAAGTATTTGAAGGACCACAGTCAAGAGTATTTGATGAAGCTGAGAATCGTCTGCATACAATCAAGGCAGTTATGGTTGCAACTTTAGGAGAGAACGAATAATAAGCATGAAAGCGGAGATATTAAAGATGCTCCGGCAGAGCGATGGGTATCTGTCGGGGCAGCAGCTCTGTGACCACTTTCAGGTGTCCAGGACTGCTGTGTGGAAAGCAATCAATCAGTTAAAAGAAGAAGGCTATGAGATTGAAGCTGTGAGAAACAAAGGTTATCGCATTGTGGATATTCCGGATCGGATTACCGCGGATGCGATAAAAAGCTGTCTGGAGACAAAATGGATGGCGAAAAATCTGGAGTATTATGACGAGATCGATTCGACTAATAACCGGGCCAAAGCACTTGGCGAGGCCGGAGGTGCAGATGGAACTCTTTTTGTTGCGGAGACGCAGACGGCGGGAAAAGGAAGACGCGGCAGATGCTGGCAATCACCGGCGGGCAGCAGTATTTCCATGTCGATTCTGTTAAGACCTGTGATGAATCCGTCAGATGCACCGATGTTGACACTTGTCATGGCATATGCGGCAACGAAAGCTTTGCGTGAAAAGACCGAGTTGGATATAGGAATCAAATGGCCGAATGATCTGGTCGTGAGTGGAAAGAAGATCAGTGGGATACTGACGGAGATGAGCGCAGAGATCGATTACATCAATCATGTAGTGATCGGAATAGGAATCAATGTCAATATGGAGTCCTTTCCGGAAGATATCGCAAAGACAGCGACTTCACTGCGGATCGAAGCGGGCAAAGAATTTCGCAGGTTTGAGCTGATCGCTGCGATCATGGAGTATTTTGAAAAAGCCTACGAAGCGGTCTGCGAGGCGGGAAGTCTGGAGCCGATCATGGAAGATTATAACCGTCTGCTGGTAAACTGTGGGCGTCGGGTGCGTGTACTGGAACCGGAACATGAATATGATGCACTGGCACTGGGGATTGACAAGACCGGGGAATTGCAGGTAGAATGTGAAGACGGCAGCAGAAAGTCTGTCTTTGCCGGAGAAGTTTCGGTACGTGGAATTTATGGGTATGTATAGAAGGAGAATTTATGTATCAGGATAAGATCGTATTATGCGGAGCCAACTCTTACGAAGAAAAATTTTATATGAATCCGGATTTTGATAATCTGCCACAGCACATCAAAGATGAATTGAAGATCATGTGTGTGCTGTATGTACATGATGTCGGGGGAATCCTTACACTTGTATTTGAGGAGAATGGGGAGCTGGAATTTGAAGTGACTTCTGCAGAGGGAGATCCGATGTTTGACGAGATCGGAAGCCGTCTGAAGATCAAGGAGATTCAGACAGACGAGAAGAAGCAGGAGCTTCTGACACAGCTTCAGCTTTATTACAAAGTATTTTTTCTGGGGGAAGAGATTGAATGATAAAGACACTGACGATAGGAAATGTAGAGCTTCCGAACCGTTATGTGCTGGCACCGATGGCAGGGGTAACAGACCTGCCATTTCGTCTGTTATGCAAGGAACAGGGAGCAGGGCTTCTGTGCATGGAAATGATCAGTGCAAAGGCGCTCCGGTATAAAAATAAGAATACCAAGGCGCTGCTTGCGATCGATCCAAGAGAATACCCGGTATCACTTCAGCTTTTCGGGGAAGATCCGGACATCATTTCCGAGCAGGCAAAGCGGATCGAAGAACTTCCATTTCAGATCCTGGATATCAATATGGGCTGTCCGGTTCCAAAGGTCGTGCGCAATGGAGAAGGTTCGGCGTTGATGAAGGATCCGAAGCGAATCTATGATATTGTATATAAGACAGCGAGAGCGATCAAGAAACCGGTGACGATAAAGATCCGCAAAGGATTTGACGATACCTGTATCAATGCACCGGAGATTGCGAAGGTTGCAGAAGAAGCAGGTGCAGCGGCAATCGCAGTACATGGAAGGACCAGAGAACAGTATTACTCCGGAAATGCAGACTGGGAGATTATCCGTAAGGTGAAAGAAGCAGTGAAGATTCCTGTAATCGGAAATGGGGATGTGACAAGCGGACAGAAGGCACTGGATATGTTTGAGCAGACCGGCTGTGATGGTGTGATGATCGGAAGAGGCTGCCAGGGAAATCCATGGATCTTCAGGGAATTACTGGCATATGAAGAGACCGGATCCATTCCGGAAAGACCGGGCACAGACCAGATCCGGGAAACAATGCTGCGTCATGCAAGACTGCAGATCGAGTTCAAGGGAGATTATATCGGAATCCGTGAAATGCGCAAGCATGTGGCATGGTATACCAAGGGAATGCAGGGGTCTGCGAAGCTCAGAGATGAGATCAATCAGGTGGAAAGTTATGAAGAACTGGAGAACCTTTTAATGGAAAAAATCGGATAGACATAAAACGTGTTCTTTCGCATGAGAGAATGCGTTTTTGCATATATTAAACCAGCAAAGAATTGTTGACACAGCCGCTGGAAATATGTATAATAATGAAATTGTGAAAGTAGCTTTAAATGCGGATAAAATCAGTATCTGCGGCTTGAATAGAAAATGATTTGTCGGTAAGTAAGGAGAATTATAATGGAAGCAAAGAAAACATTACTCACCTATACAGGACTTAAGAAACTGGAAGATGAGCTTGAAAATTTAAAAGTTGTGAAAAGAAAAGAAGTAGCAGGAAAGATCAAAGAAGCCAGAGAACAGGGAGACCTTTCAGAGAACGCTGAGTACGATGCAGCAAAGGACGAGCAGCGTGATATCGAGGCACGTATCGAAGAACTTGAGAAAATCCTCAAGAATGCAGAAGTTGTAGTAGAAGATGATGTAGATCTTGATACCATCAACATCGGATGTACAGTAGATGTATATGATAAAGAATTTGAAGAGGAAATCGTATTTCAGCTGGTAGGTTCTACAGAAGCAAACAGCCTGGAAGGTAAGATTTCCAATGAATCTCCGGTAGGAAAAGCCCTGATCGGTAAGAAAGTCGGAGACGTAGTAGCAGTTGAGACACAGGCAGGAGTTATTGAGTACGAAGTACTGAAGATCAATCGTTCAGTATAAGATGGTATACAGCAGAGAGAAGGAGTGAAAAAAGTGGCAACACAGCAGAACAATGGACAGGAACAGGATTTGAATCATTTAAGAAAGGTGCGCCGTGAGAAACTTGCAGAACTGCAGGCAAACGGACAGAATCCTTTTGAGATCACAAAATATGACGTAACACATCACAGCCAGGAAGTGAAAGACAACTTTGATGAACTGGAAGGAAAACACGTTGTACTCGCAGGACGTATGATGTCCAAACGTGTGATGGGAAAAGCATCTTTCTGTAATGTGCAGGATTTACAGGGAAATATTCAGTCTTATGTAGCAAGAGACAGTATCGGAGAAGAAGAATATAAAGCATTCAAGAAGATGGATATCGGTGATATCGTAGGTCTTGAAGGAGAAGTATTCAAAACAAAGACAGGGGAGATTTCCATTCATGCATCTGCTGTAAAGCTTCTCTCAAAGAGTCTGCAGATCCTTCCGGAGAAGTTCCACGGACTGACAAATACAGATACCCGTTATCGTCAGAGATATGTGGATCTGATCATGAACCCGGAAGTAAAGGATACTTTTATTAAACGTTCCAAGATCCTTACCGCAATCCGTAAATATCTTGGAAATGAAGGCTTTATGGAAGTAGAGACTCCGATGCTTGTACAGAATGCCGGAGGAGCAGCTGCAAGACCGTTCGAGACACATTTCAACGCCCTGAACGAAGACCTGAAGCTCCGTATCTCTCTGGAACTTTATCTGAAGAGACTGATCGTTGGTGGTCTGGAAAGAGTATATGAGATTGGACGTGTATTCCGTAACGAAGGTCTTGATACAAGACATAACCCGGAATTCACTCTGATGGAACTTTATCAGGCATACACAGACTATCATGGCATGATGGATCTGACAGAGAACCTGTACCGTTTTGTTGCACAGGAAGTTCTTGGAACTACTCAGATTGTATATAAAGGAATCGAGATGGATCTCGGAAAGCCGTTCGAGCGTATCACAATGGTTGATGCTGTTAAGAAATATGCAGGTGTTGACTGGAACGAAGTAGAAACTCTTGAACAGGCAAGAGAACTTGCGAAAGCACACAATCTTGAATTTGAAGAAAGACATAAAAAAGGTGATATTCTGAATCTGTTCTTCGAAGAATATGTAGAAGAACACCTTCTTCAGCCGACATTCGTTATGGATCATCCGGTTGAGATTTCACCACTTACAAAGAAGAAACCGGAAAATCCGGACTATGTAGAACGTTTCGAGTTCTTCATGAACGGATGGGAAATGGCAAATGCATACTCAGAGCTGAATGACCCGATCGATCAGAGAGAACGTTTCAAAGCACAGGAAGAACTGCTTGCACAGGGTGATGATGAAGCCAACACAACAGATGAAGACTTCATGAACGCACTGGAAATTGGTATGCCGCCTACAGGTGGTATCGGATTCGGTATCGACCGTATGTGTATGCTGTTGACAGGGGCTGAGGCGATCAGAGATGTGCTGCTGTTCCCGACAATGAAGTCGTTAGGCTCTGATAAGCAGGAAAATAAGGCATCTAAGAGCATTACAACCGAGAATTGCGACCAGATTGCGACCGTTGAGGAAAAGATTGATTTCTCAAATGTAGAGATTGAGCCATTGTTTGAGGAAACAGTTGATTTTGATACATTCTCAAAATCAGATTTTAGAGCAGTTAAGGTTAAGGAATGTGTAGCAGTACCAAAGAGCAAAAAATTATTACAGTTTACTCTTGATGATGGTACAGGTGTTGATAGAACAATTCTTTCTGGAATACATTCATATTATGAACCAGAAGAATTAGTTGGAAAGACATTGATTGCTATTACAAACCTTCCACCTAGAGCAATGATGGGAATTGAATCTTGTGGTATGTTACTTTCGGCAGTAAATAATCTTAAAGATTCAGAGGATGAAGAACTTCATCTTATTATGGTTGATAATCATATCCCAGCTGGTGCAAAACTTTACTAAATTAGTTAGTGATATAGCATAATAAACTAAATCCTATGGCTAATTTATGACCAAAGATAAGAGAACACGTTCAATAGAACTCCATTTTGCATGGGGTTCTATTTTTTTGAAAAAACGTGGATATTTGTATTGTAAATGCTCCACGCAGATTTTATAATTTTTCTAGGAGGGCTTAAATATGAACAAAACATATTCAATGAGTATTAGGGTTAGCGAGGAAGAATTAGAAAAATTGAAGAAGGCAGCTCGGTTAGAAGCATATGCTTCTTATAGCGAGTTTGTAAGAAGAACTGCATTAATTGAATCAAACAGAATTATTCAAAAAGAAGAAAATAGGGATAAATAGCAGGAGGAATGTGTGAGATGGATTTTTCACAGGCAAGAATAAATTACAATAATGAATTTAGAGGAAAAGAAGTATTACCAAAGTCTTTATGTACAGTAGATGGTACTTTTGTTGAAAATATTTCGATTAAAGATGTAAATGGAAATCCTAATGAGGAGTACTACAAATGGGAATTTATATATAGCTTAATTAGTTCTGGAAAGATACCGAGTCGTGATTATATTGGAGCTGAGATATATTTTCCAAAAGGTAATATACATTCAGCACCGATAAAAATTGACTCTGTTATATTTTCCGATATTGTATGGATAGATTATTACAGAAATTATCGAGCAAATCCTAAAGATGTTGATTCATTGAAAAAGGTAAGAGAACTAGCAATTGGTGTAATTGAGTATAAGAGAAATGATAAAAGCATTGAACAAGTATTTAGTTCGCAAATAAGAGCATCAATAAAAGAACCAGAAAATCCTTTTGTATTGGGTATTTACTATGATACAGGTAGATTATTCTTGTTTAAGAAAATAAAGGATGAGATAACAAGGTTTGATAACAGTTTGAGTTTTCCTAATAGCCAGAAAATACTAGAGCAATATCAATTAGAAATTACAGACCCTTATTATTCTATTCCTTCTTTGGACAATATAGTTAAAATTTTAAGAAATCCTTCAAAAAATGATAGAAGTAGTATGCATATCGAAGATTTGGATATTGTCTATACTATTCAGGATGATAATATGAAAAATGCTTTGAATTCTATTATGAGGGTATTGGATTCAGTAAGTTTATCGAATGAAGAAGGATACATGATTTTGATTCAACTTATTGCGATGAAAATATATGATGAGAAGCAAAGGCAAGACCATGGTGGAACTTTAAAGTTTTACATAAATGATGATGAATATTATACTGGTACGCTAAACAAAAGGGAAGTACAGAACTTTGTTGAGAGAATGAAGAATTTGTATAAAGAAGCAAAAATTTATTATAGTAATATTCTGGGAGACAATAATATTAAATGGGAAAGGGAAAAACATGTAAAAGTTGCTAATGAAATTGTAAAACAATTTCAAGACTATTCTTTTGTTAGGTCAAGCAATAATGACTTGTATCAGTTGATTTTTTATAATTTTGCAACGAAATTTCAAAAGGATGAAAAGGGACAGTTTTTAACACCGTTACCTATTATTGATTTTATAGTTAAGATAGTTAATCCAAAGGCTGGTGAAACTATTTGTGACCCTTGTTGTGGGATTGCAGATTTTCTTTCGAAAAGTTATATCAATGCAGATATGAAGCTTGATGATTGTCAGTTATACGGATTTGATAATGATTATAATATGACAGTTTTGGCTCAATTGAATATGTTGTTGAATGGAGATGGTAATGCAGTTATTAAATATATGCCAGAATATGGAAGCATTACACAAAAATTAACAACTGATAAAAAGGTTGCGTTGCTTGATAATGCGATTCATTCAAGCGGCGAATGGAATAAATGGTATGACGAAACTGAGTTGATGGAATATGATGTTATATTAACAAATCCCCCTTTTGGGAAAAATAGAAGTTTGGACTTGTCAAATTCGCATGATGTGGAAGTAGCAAAATTATATGAACTATACGACAGGTATACAGAGACAAATCCAAAGGCAGGGTTGGATAAAGGGGTTGTATTTCTGGAAAATGCAATAAGGCAAATAAAAGAAGGCGGGAGATTTGCAATTGTATTAAGCAATGCAATTATGTCAAATAATACATGGGCTTTTGCACGAGATTGGGTTATGGAGAAAATACGTGTGGTAGCGCTGTTCGATTTGCCAGAGAATGTATTTGCTGAAACAGGTGTAAATACGACAATTCTAGTAGGCTATAAGCCTTCCAAAGAGCGATTACAAAAGCTTGTTTCAGATGATTATAGTGTCTTTACACGCGACATTCACAAAGTTGGATATAAGAAAAAAACATCACAACGAACAGTGAAGTTTGATAATGATTATAAATTGAATCCAGATACATTTGAAACTATTACAAATGACCAAGGTGAATCTATATTGGATGAGGATTTCTCCCAAATTATTAAAGAATTCAAAGAGTGGTGTATAAATCAAGAAATTGAACTAAAAAAATTGTTTTTGGAGTAATAATGTTATGCATGAATTAATAGCACCTAAAGAGGTAAAAATATCAAGAATAAGAGAAATTGAATCATTATCTCCTAATAATTATAAGGAACTTAAAATCCAGAATACTAATGAAGAATATTTGTCGTTTTTTTTGAAAGATGTTCCATTTGAACGAGGAATTGAACCAGGAAGTACAGCATATGTTGAAAAGTCAAATCAGATTTTTTTGAGAAATAGTTGCATAGATAATATTAGATTTTCAAATGATAAAGAAAAATATATATACTTAAATCCTAATTATTATGATGCATGTACTGTTGAAAATGAAGATGTGCTTTTTTGTACGGATGCGAATATAGGAGATTGCTGTTTATATTTAGGAGTAAATGAAAAAGCAGTATATTCATCAGGGATTGTGAAACTAAATTTTAAAAATGAAAAATACAAATATTATGTAATGGGATTTATTAGAGATGATTATTTCAGAGAGCAATTAAATACGCTTACACCTAAAGGGTCAACAATAAGGCATTCAAGAGATTTATTGCTTAATTGTAGAATTCCAATATGTTTTGAAGATTGGATATTTAGTCTTTATGAAAATCTGATTAAAAATATTGCTTATACAGAATATATATGTAATATGAAAATGAGACAGACCGAAGAAATGATAGATTCAGAATTGCTTGTAAGGGAATATCCATATCAAAATCCGTCAATTAAAAAATTGACAGAAAAATCAAGACTGGATTCTGGTATTTACTCAAAAGAAGTATATCAGTGGCAGAAGAACATTGAAAATTACAAGAATGGTTATACAGATTTGGAAGGATTTGGCTTTAGGACAAAAAGAGGACCTAGTTTACAAGTTAGAGATTTAGGGCGTTCGATTCAAACAGAAAATTATAGAAAAGGGTACAATGTTTTAATCTACCCAAGTGATATATCTGATGCAGGATTTGTAGAAAAAGTTACATATTTAGGAGCGAGAATACCCGTATGGTTTTTGAGTGAAAAGTATATATTGTTTTCATCTGAAGGAACAATTGGAAAAACATTTGTTGTATGTGATGATTCAATGAAGTTTACAACAAACATTCATGGGACGATGCTATATCCAATAGATAATCAAACTGATATTATCAAAAGCATATTTTTGGGATTATATTTGAATTACATGAGACATAAAGGGATACTAACAAAGATGTCTGTGGGCGCAAATGGTGGAAGTTTCGCTGTGGGATATTGGAATAATATTATTATTCCTTGTGTAGATGAAGCTTTTCAGAAGAAATTAGCAAAGATATATGATAATAAAATCCAATTAAATCCGGTAGTTTTTGATAAAGAAAACCTTATGGAAGCAGGGATTTATCAATTAAATAATTTCTTGATAAAATGCAAGGAGTTATTAAAAAAGGTTTGCGAAGATATAAAAAATGATAATTTAGAATCAGAAAAGTTTTATAAAAAATATTTTGAGTAAAAAAAGAAAGCGAAGATCATCATGAAATGGTCTTCGCTTTCTTGAGAGGACCGCCTACACCGAAGTGCAAGCGGTCTTTTTAATGGGAATATTATCCATACAAACTTGAATTTATCTTTTCTTATATGTCACCACAACTCCAACCACCGAAGTCAAAAAAACA
>ERZ772879.2299-NODE-2299-length-11774-cov-6.542452_pt1 | contig 11774 bp, 9 predicted proteins | sample MGYA00580582_ERZ772879 | MGnify/ENA primary metagenome ERZ772879 (study PRJEB29015, sample SAMEA2737682) | human gut metagenome | biome: human gut; feature: human-associated habitat; material: faeces | place: China | collected 2012 ... | reverse complement strand
ATGGAACCTGAACAAGAAGCCTTATCTATTGTTTCCTTCAAGGACTGAGAGGCCGTTTTCCAGTTAATAAATTAAATCCCAAAACAGTAATTGCAGTTTAAGAAAGCTTATGTTAATATACATTCATCGACAGCTATTCTGTCTGTCGGATAAATTCAAAATATATAAGAATCGGGTCTTGTATATTTCAAAATAGCGTTAGCTATTCGTGAGGGAAATCAGAAGATAATTCACAGAAAATTTTGAAACAAAGGAAAAATGAAAAGCATATTTGCACGATTGATGTTGCAGAAAAAATATATTTTGCTTATACTAAAAGTAAATATCCGGGATTTTTTCGTGCAAAGTGCGGAAAGGAGTCCGGATGGGAAAAGAAAACAGAGAAGTAAAAAGTAGTGTACTGGTAGATTTGATGTATGAAGATGAATCTGCAGAAGAAAATGAACGTTCTTTTTATAATGCCTTACATGAGGAGCAGTTACCGAACAATATAGAGATTAAGAAACTGCGAGTAGAAAATGTTGTATATATGAATTTTAAAAATGATTTTTCATTTAAAACAGGAGATCAGATTTTAGTTCTTGGAGAACATCAGTCGACATTGAATAACAACATGCCTCTCAGAGAACTTATGTATATCGGAAGAGTATTGGAACAGTTAATTCCGATAAAAGACAGGTATAGAAAAGGACAGGTTCATTTTCCTACACCTGAATTTTATACATTGTATAATGGCAAGGATTTTATGGAAAAAGAGAAGATATTAAAGTTATCAGATGCATTTGAAACGAAGAGCAATGATCCTATGCTGGAATTGAAAGTCCGGGTAATTAATATCAATTCAGAAGCAGGACATGAATTGTTGGATCGTTGTCCGATAATACGGGAATATAGTGAATTTATAGAAATAATCCGTAAATATCAGAAGAAAAAAGATGTAGAGCCATATAAACATGCAATTGAAGAATGTATAGAAAAAGGAATTCTTGCAGACTATCTGAAAAGAAAAGGAAGCGAGGTTGTAAATATGTTGACGGCTGAGTATGATTATGAGACAGATATTGAAGTACAGAGAGGCGAAGCATATGATGAGGGAAGAGAAGAGGGGAAATTAGAAGGAAAATTAGAAGGTAAATTGGAAGAAAGAAAAAATCTTACAAAAAAACTATATGAAGAAAAATTTACAGTTGCTGAGATTTCAAAACTGTTGAAAATGAAAGAGGATGAAGTGAAAGAAATTATTAATTATTAGCAGAAGGGAGCTGATCGTAGCTGATCAGCTCTCTTTGTAATCGTGTACAGCTTTGAAGATAGTAAGCTTACGGCAGCCGATTTCCGGCAGCCATATACAACCGATACCACTCTTCACGGGTCAGGTGCACATTAGATGCCTTACTGATCTGAGCAATCCGCTCCTTATTAGTTGTGCCGATGATCGTCTGGATTCCGGCAGGGTGGCGTAAGATCCAGGCAACAGCGATGGCACTGTCGGTTACATTATATTTTTCAGCCAGTTCATTGATGACCTTATTGAGTTCCGGGAATTTTTCATTTCCAAGAAAGACGCCTTCGAACATACCGTACTGGAATGGGGACCATGCCTGAATGGTGATATCTTTTAAGCGGCAGTATTCGAGAATGCCGCCGTCACGGTTGATCGCAGAATCATTGTACATATTTGCATTGATTCCGGAATTGATCATTGGACAGTGTGCGATACTGAACTGCATCTGGTTGATGAGAAGTGGTTCATCCAGATATTTATTCAATAATTCTATCTGCATCGGAGTCTGATTGCTGACACCGAAGTGACGTACTTTGCCGGCGGCTTTTAAAGTATGGAATGCATCGGCTACTTCTTCCGGTTCCATTAATGTATCCGGGCGGTGTAGCAATAAGATGTCAAGATAATCTGTGCGCAGGCGGTTCAAGATATCATCTACGGACTGCAGGATATGTTCTTTGGAAAAATCAAAAGCAATACCGGGGCGGATCGCGCATTTGGACTGCAGAATGATCTGGTCACGCAGGGAAGGAGTCAGAGCTTTGCCAAAAAGCTCTTCGCATTGTCCTTTTGCATAGATATCTGCATGATCGAAGAAATTGATGTCATGTGCAAGCGCAGTGTCTATCCATTCTTTTACGGCATCTGCCGTTTCCAGACTATTAATACGCATACATCCCATACCAATTTCCGGAACAGATAAATTTGTATTGTGAAGTGTGATTGTTTTCATGGAAACCTCCTTAGATAAAACATTTGTATAAATGTATTTTAACATATCGTGTAAAGAAAGATAAAAGAAAAATTCAGTGAATTTGAATCGTTGACTAATTTTGTAATTGGGAATAGAATTAAGAAATGAGTATTTCTAAAGATAAGGACATTACAATATGGAAAGAGATTTAACAACAGGAAGTGTATTTAAAACAGTCATTTATTTTTCACTGCCATATCTGTTATCGTACTTTTTGCAGACATTATATGGTATGGCAGATTTATTTATAGTCGGACAGTTTGGCGGTGTCAGCAGTACGACGGCGGTATCGATCGGAAGTCAGATCATGCATATGCTGACAGTTATGATCGTGGGGCTTGCAATGGGAGCGACGGTTATGATCGGACGATGTATTGGTGCGAAAGACTACAAGAAAGCATCGGAGACGATAGGGAATACTGCGACGATGTTCATGGGAATTGCGATCATACTTATGATCATATTACTGGCAGCAGTCAGACCGATCGTCAGTGTAATGTCTACTCCGGTTGAAGCCGTAGAGGGGACGATCCGTTATCTGACCATCTGCTTTATAGGAATTCCTTTTATTACGGCCTATAATATTATCAGTGCAATTTTCAGAGGAATCGGGGATTCGAAAAGTCCGATGTACTTTATTGCGGTAGCATGTGCGGCGAATATCGGACTGGACTATCTGTTTATCGGAGTGATGGGACTGGATGCGGCCGGAGCCGCACTTGGAACGACCATCGCACAGGCAGTCAGTGTTATCGTGTCATTGACAGTGATCATTAAAAAAGGCACAGGGATCAAATTAAGAAGGTCTGATCTGCGGCCGAAGAGGCACACGATGAAAAACATATTAAAAGTTGGTGTGCCGGTTGCATTACAGGATGGATTTATACAGATATCCTTTATCGCAATCACGATATTTGCCAATCAGCGTGGATTAAATGATGCGGCGGCTGTAGGAATTGTGGAAAAGATCATCGGAATACTGTTCCTGGTACCATCTTCGATGCTGTCAACGATATCGGCACTTGCTTCGCAGAATATCGGTGCCGGTAAGCATGACCGTGCACGTCTGACATTGCGGTATGTATTGTACATGACAGTAGGATACGGATTAGCTGCGGCAACGATCGTGCAGTTTCTATCTGTTCCATTTGTCGGATTATTTACGAATGACGGTGCAGTACAGATACTTGGAGGACAGTATTTAAGAAGTTATGCATGGGACTGCGTATTTGCAGGAGTGCATTTCTGTTTAAGTGGATATTTTTATGCATATGGCTTGTCTATCGTATCATTTATCCACAATTCCATATCTATCGTATGTGCCAGAATTCCACTGTCTTATTATGCGGCAACGCATTTTCCGGATACATTATTTCCGATGGGGTGTGCGGCACCGGCAGGATCGATGGTGTCTATTGTCATCTGTGTCGGGGTGTTTGTATGGATGAATAAACACACGGAAAAATATATGGAAAGAACATAGTAATCGGAGAGAAAATATATGACGATCGGAATTATAGAAGACGACACATTATTACATCAGGCACTCAAAACAGCACTGCAAAACGCAGGCTATCAGACCGTATCCGCATATACAAAACAAGAGGCTCTTACTACAATTACAGGCAGTGAGAGCCTTCTTCTCATTGACATTGGACTTCCAGACGGCAATGGACTTGCATGTTACAAAAAGATCCGGGAAAAGGCAGAGATACCGGCCATTTTCCTGACAGCAAGAGACGAAGAAACGGATATGTTGACAGCATTTGACACAGGAGCAGATGATTATGTGGTAAAACCATTTTCCATGAAAGTGCTTCTAAAGCGCATAGAGGCAGTGATTGGACGGAACAACAGAGAAAAACAACTGGCATGCGGAGAAATAATATTATTTCCTGATAAGAAGCAAGTATACAAGAACGAAAAGGAAATTATCCTTACAGCCAGAGAATATCAGTTACTGGAATATCTGATGTACAATCAGGGAAATGTACTGACGAAAGAAAATATCCTGGAATATGTATGGGGACTGGATGGCCAGTTTGTAGTGGGTAATACCGTCAGCGTTACGATCAACCGGCTGCGGAAAAAGATAGAAACAGATGCAGGATCACCGATATATCTGAAAAATGTATTTGGATTGGGATACAAGCTGGAGTGCGTCTGAAAAAGTAATGGCAGATACAAAAAGGAAGAGAAAAGAATGAATATCATAATAATCGTAGTGGCAGTAATGGCAGGAGTAATTCTGGGTGGAACTGCCATATATGTTTATCAGGGAAAATGCAGACAGAAAGAACTTAAGTTATTGGCAGAATGTATGGAAAAGATATTGCGAGAGGAAAAGATCCGGGAAACAAAAGCAGGAGAAGAGACATTATATGCAAGACTGGAATCCAGACTGGTAAGGATCCAGGAAATGTTAAATGGACGGACAGAAGCTGCGGAGAAGAGTAAAGATGAGATCCAGAAGCTGATTTCAGAGATTGCACACCAGATGCGGACACCCCTTGCCAATATCAGGACATATCAGGAATTATTAGAGGAAGAATGGAGTAAAACCAGGACAAAGACGGATGAAAATGTGGATAACTATCTAAATGCAATGAGATCCGGAGAACAACAACTGGAATTCCTGACAGAAGGATTCGTGAAGATGTCCAGACTTGAGCAGAACATGATTCAGATACGGAAAGAAGAGACAGACCTGTTAAAGACCGTGAGAAACTGTCTTGGAAGAATTCAAAAGCGGGCAGAAGAAAAACAGATTGCATTTAGGATAGAGCTGTCGCAAGAAGTCAACTGTCCGCATGATGCCAACTGGATTGGGGAAGCAATCGATAATGTTCTGGATAATGCCGTGAAATACAGCCGGCCTGGCGGAATCATAGAAATGAGAATCCAGAAGAATGAAATGCATGCAAAGATTACTGTAAAAGATAATGGGCTTGGAATTGAAAAGGGAGAAGAGCATAAGATTTTCCAGAGATTCTACAGAGGAAAGAACGTGACCACACAGAAAGGTTATGGAATCGGACTTTATCTGGCGAGAAAAATTATCGGCCTTCATGGCGGATTTATGATTGCAAAAAACAGATATTCGGAAAAAGGTCTGATGATCGAGATAAATCTTCCAGTCTGTTAGAAGTTTGTTAGATTTGTCCTGTATGCTGTATGAGACAAGTGAAAGTTCCGATACGAAACGGACACAATTATAAGCAAGGAGAAAAAATCTTATGGAAATGATAAAAGCAGCAGGATTAAAGAAATATTATGTGACAGATAATTACGAAGTCCATGCGCTGGACGGAGTGAGTCTGTCCGTAGAAGAAGGGGAATTCCTGGCAATCATCGGTACATCAGGAAGCGGGAAGACGACATTACTTCAGATCCTGGGCGGCCTGGATGAACCCACTGCAGGTGGCGTCTGGATACGTGGCAACAGTCTGAAAGATATGACGGAAGATGAACGCACGATATTCAGGAGAAGGAATATCGGATTCGTATTTCAACAGTATAATCTGATCCCTGTTATCAATGTATATGAGAATATCGTACTTCCGCTCAGACTGGACGGTGCAGAGATTGATGAAAAATTGCTGGAAGATATTGTCAGAACGTTAAAGATTGGAGAAAAGTTAGAGAATCTCCCGGAAGAACTGTCCGGCGGACAACAACAACGAGTGGCAATTGCAAGGGCGTTAATGGTAAAGCCGGCAGTACTTTTGTGTGACGAGCCAACAGGAAATCTAGACTCTGTCACAAGTATGGAAGTAATTTCATTGTTGAAGACTTGTGCAGCAAGATTCCACCAGACGGTGATTGTTGTGACCCATCAGGAAGCGATCGCACAGATGGCAGACCGTATCCTGCGCGTAGAAGACGGGAAATTATACAATGCGGAGGTGTAATGAAATGAATGGATTTACACCGAACAATAATACGAACGTGATCCGGCTGCTTTCGGAAGCTATCAGAAAATGTAATAAAAGCAGAAACCGGATTCTTATGGGAGCAGTCGTTTTATGTATTCTTACACTGACATTTGTCTTTGGAACGGCTTACGGAAAAATAAATGCAGAATATACGAAAAATATTCGGATGGATGGAACAACGGCATCCACTTACATAGAAGAGGGAACAAAGCAGCAATATGAAAAAGCACGTTCCTTAGGATATGTAAGAGAAACCGGAAGAAGAATGAAAATGGGTGAAGCCACAGAATCCGGAAAGAAAGAATCTATCTGTTCCATACAAGTGCTGGATCAGACTGCATGGGAAAAGATGATGAAGCCCGCCTATACCGGTGTCCATGGAACCTATCCCAAAAAGCAGCAGGAAATCATGCTTCCGGTAAAGACATTAAAAAAGCTTGGAATTGATAATCCGAAAAGAGGGATGAAGATAGCACTTGATATATCGATCAGCTTTTTTCAGACAGAAAAAGAAGAGTTCAAATTATCAGGCTGGTACAGTGCTTATACAGAAGATAATGGAAGAAGCAAAGCAATCGGATATGTGTCAGAAAAGAAACTGAAGGACTGGGGTTATGATATTAAAGATGGTTCGGATATTCTGATCTGTCCGGCGAATGACATGGACTGGAAAGATACAGAAGAAAAATTATATGAAGATGTACCGATGAAAGACAATTCCCAACAGATCATTGCGACAGATACAGCGAAGAACCGGGCTGTAAAAGAGGTGACAGGAAGTTACGGGATGGCAGCAGTGGAGGCAGTTGTGATTATCTGTGGAATGTTTTTGCTTGTCTACAATGTGATGCAGATCTCCATGGCAGGCGATATCCGTCAGATGGCGCTGCTCCATACGATCGGTACAACGAAAAAGCAGCTCCGTAAGATCTATATCCGGCAGATCATGCGGACGATAGTGCTGGGAGGTATTGCAGGTATAGGTTTGTCGGTTGTGTTATTGCGATATCTGATACCGCAACTATTGGGTAGACAGTATCTGAATGGATATGGAGGCGCAGAAGAACTGCAGATCTTTCGGGTGGAAATCTTGTTGTTAGCGGTAGTCTTCACGTTGTTGGTAATCTTGGGTGCATCGGAACAGGTGATCTGGCAGACTGTAAACAGAACCTGTATAGAGGGAATGCATTACACGGAGCAGAAGGGAAGCAAGAAACAACAGCATGGAAAAGCAGGTCATGCAGATAAAGGAGCAGTCTTAAACAAGAAAAAAAGAAGCGAAACACAGGAACTGTGCTTTATGGCATGGAAGAACGTCACAAGATACAGGCAGGGATTTGTCATTACAGTTAGTTCATTGTTCCTCGGAATAGAAATGTTCCTGATTGTCATGGTGATCACAGATGGAAGTGATTATGCGAATATCATTAATCAGAGACCGGATTTCCTGATCGCAGGGGAATTCAGTGAGTCTGCACAAAAAGATGGAAGCGGGACAGAATATCAGACACAGTCGCCGGATCAAGATCCACTGAGATCAGAAGGAAATAATTTCGAATTATTATATGACAATGACTACGATGAGTTTTCACCGATATCAAAAAAAGTGCGGAAACAATTATGGAATCTTGACGGTGTGAAGAAGAAGAAATCCTACATAACCGAAGGAGCATACGTGCTTTCCGTCATATCCAGAGATGGAATACGCCCGCTGGAAGAGGATACTTATCTGGGAAACAATGTAGAATATGCGGAAGAAATCAGTATTGATTATGCTTCCGGGGCAAAGATGATCAAAGGCCTGGATGCTGATACCGTTCAGATTGTCAGCGAAAATGAGATAAAAGCATTAGAAACATATGTAGAGGAAAACAAGCTGAAAGTCGATATGGACAGTCTGAAAAACGGAACAGGAGTAATGATCATCCATGATCATAAGCTGTCACAAAAGCAGGAAAAACAGGCAGAAAAAGCAGTGGGAGAAACGGTATGTTTATCTCCGTTAAAGAACAAAGAAGCATGCATCCGGTGGAATTCCATGACGGCCAAAGAAAGGGATAAGGAAGATGAGAAAATAAAGGCAGAAACGCCGTCTACAGAATATACGTTAAGCGGCTATCTGGATAATCAGGCAGATGGCTTCCCGGAGATCCACCAGACCTGGCATGGTGCAGAAGGAGATATCTATTATCTGGTCAGTGAAAAAGGATTTAACCGTTTATCTACGAAGAGAAAGACATTTTGCATGGAATTAAACGTAGAGAAAAAGAAAGAAAAAAAGATCATGCATGAAATCCAGAAGATTCTTTCGGCAGAAAACCAGCGGCGGAAAAGCAATACACAGACAAGCCCGGACGGAGAAGGGGAAGCAGGCATTTTCTACATTGCAAGATCAGATCTTATGAAGAAAAATGCAGACTACATTCGTGGAAACAGGATTATGTTCGGAAGTATCAGTGTAATATTATTGTGTGTCGGACTGGTTAATTATTTTAATATTATGTTTACAGGAATTGTGGGCAGGAAAAAAGAGATGGAGATTATGAGAAAGATTGGAATGACACGCCGGCAGGAAAGAAAGCTGTTATTGCTGGAAGGCAGCTATTATGTACTGCTTATCGCAGGCCTTGTAGCGTCAGTTGGAACAATCATACTAAAAGGAATCGACGTTTATATGAGAAAACAGCTTTCTTATTTTACCTTTCATTATCCGGTCGGAGCGGTTGCAGGAAGTATTGTAATTCTGGAAATATTGTGCGTTATAATTTGTAACCTACTTATATTGAAAAAAATAAAAAAGTAGGTTAAAATATTAGTGGGTGATAGTATAATGGAGATGAAAAATGTATATAAAAGTTTAAATGAACAAAAATTGTATTATGAGCAGGAGTTAATAAGAAAGAAAAATGTGTTAAAAGACACAAAAGAAGAAAGAAAAAACATTACAATTAAAAAAATTCATGGGGAATTATATTATTATGCACAGTGCAAAAGGGCGGGAAAAGTGAACAGTCAATATTTAGGTCCTGTAATTCCGGGAACAATTGCAGATATAGAAGAAAAACAAAATAAAATAGAATGTCTGACAGAAGAAATCAAAGAATTAGAGTGGAATATTGAGAGTCTGGAAAAAATGATGGAGTATTACAAAAAAAGGGAAAAAAAAGAACCTGTTATGAATAATTTTTCTTTTGAAGTATATTGGAAAGATGAAATTACGGCGAGAGTATATGTAAAGAAAAAGAAAGTCATTGTATCGCGTTATACGGAGAATCCGGGAAAACAATTATTTGCATCAAAAGAGATGACGCGTTTTCAACTGGGAAAGATTATGGAAATGAGATGTTGGGAGAAGGGAAGACCGGATATCAATGAAATTCTAAATCATCTGGGATTATCAGAATACAATCCTTATGAAATAGTCAGAAAAACACATGGAGTAAGTTATAATGATTTTATTTGGTTTCGTTTTCCGGGAGAAAAATTGACCAGTAAAGATGTATTGGTAAGGTGAGAAGATGTTCAAAGAAAAAATTGGAAATGAGTTTATTGTAATTCAAGAAGGAACCAGTGAGGGAACACAGATAAAATATAGAAAAGATGGCTTCTGGTATAAAAAGGATAACAGAGGACATGAAGGACGTGCAGAATATCTGGTATCAAAATTTATGGAATTTACCTCATTAAAAACTTCAGAATATGTCACATATGAAGAGGGAACAATTAATGGAAGTTCTGGATGCAGAAGCAGGAATTTCCTGACTGGAGAAGAAGAACTGATTACATTTTACAGATTATATTACAACGAAGTAGGAAAAGATCTTTCAAAAGTAATCGGAAATATGGATACGATGGAAGAAAGGATAGAATATGTGGTGTCATTTATAAAAGAAAGCTGTGAATTAGATGTAAAAGAATATTTAAGTAAGATATTTATGTTGGATATGATCTGTCTGAATGAGGACCGGCATTTAAATAATCTTGCGATTATTATGAATGGAGACAAATTTACACCGGCACCGATTTTTGATAACGGAATTGCACTTTTGACAGCAAATCAGAGTGTAAACCGGCATTTTCCTATTGCGGATAATGTGAAAAGAGTTGTAGCCCGGCCGTTTTCTGGTTCGCATGAAAAAATGATGGAATATTTTGGAAAAGGGTTTTCTGTCGATGTGAATTCGGCTCTGGATTGGTTGGATACAGAGCCGGATTCGATGGAACGTAATGTATTAAAATATCAGATTGAACGGTATAAAGGTATTTTGAACTGATCGCTATTAAAAAGGAGCGGTTGGTGAATGAGCGTGAGCCTAAATAAATAATTTCACCAACCGCGTCTTATCCAGCACAAAAATCGATACATCCATAAAAAGATGCGCCAGTAGCGTACTAAGGATCACACCGTTGGAAGTCAACAGGAATCCACAGTGGAATCCATACCAGCATACGATGGCGGAATAACTTCCCATCAGTACCAGAAGCGGCAGATTTCTTGCGACACCCTGCAGTGTTTCTTTGATATCTTCCAGTGTAGAATCAAAGTACAGGAAACGGCCGACTGCCAGTGTGATAAAATACATGATCAGTGAATCATAGTTCGAATCATGGTAGATGAACTTGATATATAATAAGATCAGAATAATATAAAAGGCAGAGATCAGCCGCACGGACGCCTTTTGTCTGGTCGGAATTGCAGTTAACGGAACGAACAGGATATCGAACCAGTTTGTCATAAATACAGAAAATACCAGAAATAAAAGTAAGATAATGTTCTGGTATTTCTGCCAGTAAAAGGCAGCCTGTGGGATCCGCTCATCGATAATATAATAAAGAGACAGGAACAACAGTACCGAAGTACTGGAAAATACCATCTCATAAAAGCTTTCAATAAGCGAGATTTCTTTTACTTTGTGGATATGGTTCAGCTTCCGGATCTGTTTTGGCGTCAGATCCTGTGTATTAAGTTTATAGTGTTTCTTAAGCTTTGCTGCCAGAACAACGATCGCAAGCACTGCAATCAGGCAGAGCAGGGAGACAAGCATGAAGCCTCCGGCATTCTTAAAGTTAAAATAATGAATCAGATAATATTGGAACATATCATATACCTTCTTTGATGTAATATTTTTTCGGTTACATATTGTAGCACTTTGAAAAAATATTGCAAATAGGAGAATTAGTAGTGGCAGGGCTTATAGATATGAAATTGAGTTAAATGTCAAAAAAATTAAAAAAAGGCCTGACATAATGTTAGACCTTTTTTGATTTTGCGTTGTATTCATTAGAATGGAATGTTGTCATCAAATGCGTCCATTGGTGGCTCAGCTTGTGGCGCTGGCGCAGATTGTGCTGGACGAGATTGATAGCTTGGTTGTGGTGCTGATTGTGCAGGTGCATAACCGCCCATCTCTTGATTGCGACCACCTAACATTTGTAAGTTATCACCTTGGATTTCAGTGGTGTAACGATCTTGGCCGTTGTTATCTTGCCATTTACGGGTTTTTAATCGACCCTCAATGTAAACTTGCGAACCTTTGTGTAGATATTGACCTGCAATCTCTGCCAATCTGCGGTAGAGTAC
>ERZ772879.2285-NODE-2285-length-11823-cov-307.928450_pt1 | contig 11823 bp, 8 predicted proteins | sample MGYA00580582_ERZ772879 | MGnify/ENA primary metagenome ERZ772879 (study PRJEB29015, sample SAMEA2737682) | human gut metagenome | biome: human gut; feature: human-associated habitat; material: faeces | place: China | collected 2012 ... | reverse complement strand
ACCCTTCTTTGCAGGAACTTCTGCCTTTGGTTCATCGGGGAACTTCTCTGTTTCTTTTGCGTCAATAATCGAGATAAATTCTTTCGGAGTTTTTGCGGCTTTAAGTTTCGCTGTAAAATCTTCATGCATTAAAAGCTGCATAAGTCTTGCGAGAACCTCAAGGTGAACATCGCCGTCTGTTGTAGCCGCTATCATAAAAATAAGTTTGCAAGGCTGTCCGTCCGGAGCCTCATAATCTACACCGTTAGGAACTGTAATTGCAGCAAGTGCAGGAGCTTTAACTGCTGTGCTCTTTGCGTGCGGAATGGCAACTTCCATACCGACTGCTGTTGTTCCCATTTCCTCTCTTGCGAGGATTCCTTTCTTATACTCGGCTGCGTTTACAAGGTTTCCGCTCTTGTCGTGCAATGAAACGAGCTTGTCGATTGCTGCCTGTTTTGATGCCACTGATACATTAAGCTCTATGGCACTTTGTTTTAATAAATCAGTAATACGCATAAATTTTTCTCCTTTTTAGTTTATTTATTTCTACCCACTCAGAATTGAGCGAGCAATTCATCAATTTTATCTTTTGTGGCAAGTCCGTTTAAAAATGCTGTTGCATTTCCGCAGGCACTGCCGAGCTTTAACGCATAGGCGTAATCATTTTTGTCAATGCAGCCGGCTACAAAGCCTGCTACCATCGAGTCACCCGAGCCTACTGTATTCAGTACCTTGTGACCTTTAATAACGCCCTCTTTATGAACCTTTCCGAATTCGTCAACAAGTAATGCACCGTCGCCGCCCAGAGAAACGAGAACATTTTTTGCACCCATTTTCTGCAATTCCTGCGCATATTTGACAACATCGCTTTCTGTCTTTACTGTTGTGTCAAAAATTTCTGAAAGTTCCTGACGGTTAGGTTTGATTAAAAACGGTTTGTATTTTAGTGAATTAACAAGCAACTTTTTAGTTGCGTCAACTACAATTCTTACATCTTTTCCGTCAAGTTTTTCGATGATTCTTTCATAAACATCGTCAGGCAATGTATTTGGAATATTTCCTGCAATGATAAGTGTATCACCACTCTGAATATTGTCGATTTTATCAAACAGATTCAAAAGTTCTTCCTCATCTATGTGCGGTCCTTGACAGTTGATTTCGGTTTCTTCGCCTGCCTTGATTTTGATGTTTATTCTTGAAATTCCGCTTTTAAGTGTGATAAAATCTGCTGTGATTTTAGGATTTTTAAGACCTTTTTCAATAGCCTCTCCGGTAAATCCTGCAACAAAACCAAGCGCTGTGCTCTTGATACCGAGTTCGGCAAGTACGCACGAAACATTTATTCCCTTGCCGCCGATGTAATATTCCTCACTTGTTGTTCTGTTTGTAATGCCTGTCTTAAGCTCATCAAGACGAACGATGTAATCAATTGACGGGTTTAGTGTAACTGTGTAAATCACTTCATAACCTCCTTGATTATTGTTTTTTCCGAAAACTCATTATACGGGAGTTTGTCGGTTATAATACAGCAGTCTTTAAGCTCTGCAAAGGTAATCGGAAATACCTTTCTGAATTTGGTATTGTCGGCAAGAACAAAAGACATATAACTTCTTTTTATAACTTCCTCTTTGATCAAGCCCTCTTCCATATCAGGAGTGGTAAAGCCTGCATTTAATTCAATTCCGTTAGTACCCATAAAGGATTTTGTAAAGTTAAAGGTTTTCAGCGACCTTAAACCTTCCGCGCCCATAATAGCCTCGGTAGCAGGTTTGATTCTGCCGCCGATTGTGTATGTTGTAAGTCCCTTTCTTATAAGATTTTTTGCGTGGGTAATACCGTTTGTAACATAGGTTGCGTTTTTGTTTGTAATGTAATCTGTGAGAATATCAGTGGTTGTGCCTGCGTCTATATATACAAAATCCGTATCGTTAATAAGTTTTGCACAATAGATTGCGATTGCTTTCTTTTCGTCAAGCATTATACCTTCTCTTGATTTCACATCAGCCTCATATACGCCCGAAAGCTGGTGAATTGAGGTTGCTCCTCCGAATACTTTATTAAGCTTGCCCATCTCGTCAAGTGTTGTGAGGTCACGCCTTATGGTTGACTCCGATGTATTCAAAAGCTTTGTAAGCTCCTGTACCGTGACTGTGTTTTTCTCGCTTAATATTTGAAGTATTGTTTGGTATCTTTCCTGAGTAAGCATTTCCCTCACCTCTTGACTACATTATAACACCTGTTTTGTTAAAGTCAAGCAAATTCTTTCAAAAAAATTCATTAAAATTGAAATTCAGTTAGTTTATATCAAAAATCGCATATAATTTTGTGTGTTTTAACAAGTAATTTTGCTTTTGCATTTTTAAGTCATTCAATTTCAGTCATAAATCAGCCAAGATTATTCAAAAATATTCTATCCCGATTACTGTCTTTTTATTCCCGTATTTTATCATTTATAAAAGCAAAAAGCTGTTCGGTAACTCTTGCCCGAACAGCTTTAATGTACTTTTAATATTAAATTTTAATTACGAAGCAATAATAGTCTGAATCTTTGTAACATCGGCAACATCAATTTTACCGTCGCCGTTTGCGTCTGCCGCCTTTGTATTTTTAATTACATATGATGAATTGCCCGAAAGATACATCTGTAAGTATGTAACATCCGATACATCTATTTTGCCGTCATTATTTATATCACCTACAGGTACAGTTTCCTCCTGCAATGCTTTGAATGTAATTTTATTTTTGGTTGCGTATGTCTGTGCCTTTGTATTTTTATAGCCGTAAATTATAAATCCGTCAATAACTCTGCCATCACTATAGCCCACTGCGGTTGTACCAAAATATGTAACATTCTTTGGAATAGTAATAGATTTCATAGCTTGGCAATTTTCAAATGCAGATGTTTCGATTGATGTAAGAGTATTCGGCAAAGTTACCGAGGATAATTTTGTACAGTCATAAAAGGACATTGAACCTATTTTTTTAACTGTATTTGGAATGGTTATCTGTGTCAGATTTGTTGCTTTACTAAACAAATTATTCGGCACTGATGTTGCTCCGTTTTCGATTATAGCTGTTTTTAGTCCCGAATCTTCAAACACATCACTGCCTGCTTTGGTTACAGTCTTCGGTATTGTAATTGTTGTGAGCGCTGTTGTTCCGTTAAATGCGCTATAGCCGATTTCGGTAAGAGTATTTGGCAATGTTACCGACGAAAGTTTTTCACAATGATAAAATGACATTGAGCCTACTTTCTTTACTGTATTCGGAATTGTTACTTTAGTTAAATTTTTAGCGTTACTGAAAAGATTGTCTGCTACTGCTGTTGCACCGTTTTCTATAGTGGCTGTTTTTAGTCCCGAATCTTCAAACACATCACTGCCTGCTTTGGTTACAGTCTTCGGTATTGTAATTGTTGTGAGCGCTGTTGTTCCGTTAAATGCGCTATAGCCGATTTCGGTAAGAGTATTTGGCAATGTTACCGACGAAAGTTTTTCACAATGATAAAATGACATTGAGCCTACTTTCTTTACTGTATTCGGAATTGTTACTTTAGTTAAATTTTTAGCGTTACTGAAAAGATTGTCTGCTACTGCTGTTGCGCCGTTTTCTATAGCGGCTGTTTTAAGTGCCGAACCGTTAAATACATTATTACCGGCTGTTGTAACTGTTTTTGGAATTGTAATTGTTGTAAGTGCTGTTGTTCCTTCAAATGCATTATAGCCAATTTCCGTAAGATTGCTTGGTAATGTAACTTTTGAAAGTTTTGTACAATTGTGAAATGCCATTGAACCGACAACTTTTATTGTATTTGGTATTTTAACAGAAGTTAATGTGCTATTGTTGTAAAAAGAATTATCAGAAATTTTTACAACATTTTTATTTAAAATTTGTGACGGAATTGTAATATCGGTTGCTATACCCTTATATCCCGCAATATTTACGGTATCATCTGAATTTACAGTATATTCATAGTTGCCGCTTATAAAAATAGTTGCCGCATTTGCTGTAATTGAAATCACAGATAACCCGCTTACAGCTAAAACCACAGCAATAATTGATGCTAAAAATTTTTTCATTTATTTTCTCTCCTTGTCATTATGACAAAATATTTTATATACTTCTCAATATACAATAAAAATAATAGCAAATATGAAATTTACTGTCAATACAAAATTGTGCAATTCAGTTACATATACAATCATCAAAAATATAAATCTTTTTATTTGTCAACTTTAACACAAAAAGGTCACATCATTGCATAAGCGAAAAGTATTTGTGGGCTTTGCCCACACCCACAGCCTTTGAAAAGGTTGACCAAACTTTTATAATTGCTTGGAAAATCAATTTGCTAAACCATAATTTATTAATGCTATCTCAAATAATCTTATAGCCTTTGACCGAAAACAAATCAAAGGCTATATATTTTTCTCAATATTACTTTTCAAAATCAATTGAAAGGCTCTTTTTGTCGGAAGTAAATTTACGGCACACTACCCCTGCCGACTGCAACATTCTTTTGGACGCAACAGTTGCGGCGCTGTCGGCATATTTATCATAAAGATAAACAACCTCTGCTATACCCGACTGAATAATGGCTTTTGCACATTCGTTGCAAGGAAAAAGGTCAACATACAGCCTTGCGCCCTTAAGATTTTTGCCTCTTGCATTAAGTATAGCATTAAGCTCGGCGTGTACCACATAGCTGTACTTTGTGTCTTCACCATCTCTGCACCACGGATAATCATCATCGGAACAACCGAAAGGAAAGCCGTTGTAACCTGTGGAAAGAATGATATTGTTATTGTCTACAATACACGCACCTACTTGAGTGTTCGGGTCTTTACTGCGCTTTGAGGCAAGAATAGCCACACCCATAAAGTATTCGTCCCATGAAATATAGTCTTTTCTCTTCATATTATCTTTATCCTCCTTATCAATAACCTGATTTTTTCAAGTCTGCAAGTATCTGCACATAAAATTCTCTTATGTCAAAGTCCTTAATATTTTCACGGTTAAGGTCAATCATATCTCCGTGAGAAATACCTCTTTTACCTTTTGTAGTAATGTATGTATATTTTTCGCCCCAGGCAAAGGAGTTTTCTGAAACCAAGCCATCATTCTCACCGTCAAAATATTTTACAAGATTGTATGAAAAGTTAAGCGGAAATTTTCCGCCCGACGCTCTGTTCAGCTTTGAGCCAAAGCTCTGATAATAAACCTTTGGTGAGTCAAATACATCAGCGTTAAGTTTCGTACAATTTGCCTGCGTAAGGTCGGTTACGGCAGAGATGAAGTCGGGATTTTTGTCGCCAAACTTTAAAAGTGCGTTATTGTATGCAAAAGCAATTTTGTTTTTAACATTAGGCGAAACTTTTGTTAAAAGATAGTCGGCAAAACCGCAGCCACGATGTGGAGTGTTTATTGTGGTGAGCGATGCTGTCATATCTTCAACGCCGTAACAGGCAATCGCCTTTCTGCAATCAAGCCCGCCCTTTGAATGAGCAATAATGTTCAGCTTTTCACAACCTGTTTCCGCAACAATCTGCTTTATTCGCTCGGCAAGCTGCTTTGCGCTTTCATCAACAGAGGAAGCTGATTCGTGATTACCGTAGTAAATTTCTGCGCCGTTTGCAATAAGCTCTGCCGGCACTCTGCCCCAATAATTGAAATATGCGCTGTCACGAAAAAACACACCGTGCACAAGCAATACAGGGTATTTTGTTTTGCAAATTTTCTCATTAATTCTTTTTCTGTCTTGTTCGGCTTTATCAATCTCAAAATTAACCTCTTGCATAGTTATTTTTATAATAACGCCAAGACAAAATAAATTTACAATCGGAATAAAACCGCAAATTATTCCGATAAACCTATGCTTTATGCCAAGTTGAACCGATGTGCAATAAACGGAAATGATACCGTTCCAAAACAAAATAAACTCCGCAAGCAGAGCACCTCCAAGGCACAGCGCCCATTTTACCCAATTGTCAGGTAACATTTGAAAAGCCGACTGAATATAAATCACACTTGAAAGCAGAGTTGTTATTAAAAATTGCAAGAGCAATTCACTGCCGTGTGCAATCATTCTGAATTTAAAAGACGGATAGCCGCCTTTTGCAACAGACGGAAAAACATTTGCGGCAACAAACGCAAAAACACTGATAAGCGGCAAATACCACCTGTCAAGCATCTCTGCAAGAAAAATGCCGTTAATACCGACCATAAGCATAAGCGTGAGCAACAGCCTATAAAAGAATGTAAACACTCCGGATTTTTTCATTAAATCACCCGTTTTTATAATAACACGCACACACAAAAATTGCAACAAAAAAGCGGATGCAACTAATGCAACCGCTTTAAGATAATTATTTAATTACACCATAAGACTGCAGACGAGATCTGCATATTCGCCGGGATTTTCAATTGGAAGTCCTGCAATGAGGAGAGCCTGATCGTAGAGAAGCTCTGCGTACTTCTTTGCTTTTTCAATATCCGTCTGCACTGCGCTTTCCATTGCCTTTACAGCCGAGTGATTCATATTAAGCTCAAGCACTCTCTGTGCTTTCATACCGCTGTCAGGCTGAACCGCATTGAAGTATTTTTCCATTTCAAATGAAATGCCGCCCTTTGCGGTAAGGCAAACAGGGTGAGAAACCAACTTTTTAGACGCAACAACTTCGCTTACCTTATCGCCGAGTGTTTCTTTTACAAAAGTAAGGATTGCACTGCTGTCCTTTTCTTCCTCTTTGTTTTCATCATTCTCAATACCGAGGTCATCGTTTGTAGCCGAACAGAAACGCTTGTCCTTGTACTGCATAAGAGTCTGGAGTGAGAACTCATCAATTTCTTCTGTACAATAGAGGATTTCGTAACCCTTTGAACGCAAAAGTTCTGTCTGTGGGAGATTGTCAATTGAAGAAATGTTCTCGCCGACTGCAAAGTAAATAAACTTCTGATCCTCTTTCATTCTGTCAACATATTCCGAAAGAGTTACAAGTTTTTTCTCTGTAGAAGAGTAATACATAAGTAAGTCTTGTAATTCTTCTTTATGCATACCGTAGTCGGAAGATACTCCGTACTTAAGCTGTCTGCCAAAGGCATTGAAGAACTTTTCATAATTTTCTCTGTCATTTGCAAGCATTGAAGTAAGCTCGTTCTTAATCTTCTTCTCAATGTTCTGTGCAATAGTGATAAGGTGACGGTCATGCTGGAGCATCTCTCTTGAAATGTTAAGCGAAAGGTCTGCACTGTCAACAATACCCTTTACAAATCTGAAATGTTCAGGTAAAAGCTCCTCGCAGTTTTCCATAATAAGAACACCGCTTGAATAAAGCTGAAGTCCCTTTTTGTATTCCTTTGTATAGTAATCGTAAGGTGCCTGTGACGGAATGAAAAGCAATGCTTTGTATGTAACAACACCCTCTACGGAAGTTACGATTGTATGCAAAGGCTTGTCCATAGCCATAAACTTTTCACGATAAAAATTATCGTACTCTTCCTGCTTAACATCTTTCTTTGCTCTTTGCCAGATTGGGAGCATACTGTTAAGAGTTTCGGTTTCTGTATAATCCTCATACTCCGGTTTTTCGCTGTCCTTGGTTTCTTCCTTAACTCTGCTGTGAGTCATATCCATCATAATCGGATAGCGGATATAGTCGGAATACTTCTTGATAAGTCCCTGGATTCTGTACTGCTCAAGGAACTCATCATAGTTTTCTTCCTCTGTATTGTCCTTAATTTCAAGTACAATTGTTGTACCGATTTCGTCCCTCTCTGTTTCGGTGATTTCGTAACCGTCTGCGCCGTCAGATTCCCACTTGTAAGCTGTGTCACAGCCGTATTTCTTAGTAACAACGGTAATTTTCTTTGCTACCATAAAAGCGGAGTAAAAGCCGACGCCGAACTGACCGATAATGTCAATATCATCCTGCTTTTCACTCATTTCCTGCTTAAACTTGTATGAACCCGAAGATGCGATTGTGCCAAGATTGTTTTCAAGGTCATCTTTATCCATACCGATACCGTTATCGGTAATTGTAAGTGTACGGTTTTCCTTGTCGGGCTTTATAAAAATCTTAAAATCATCTCTGCTCATATTAAGCTTATCGTCTGTAAGTGCAATAAAGCAAAGCTTATCAATAGCATCGCTTGCATTTGAAATAAGCTCTCTAAGGAAAATCTCCTTATGAGTATAAATTGAATTAATCATCAGGTCGAGAAGTCTTTTTGACTCTGATTTAAATTCTTTCTTAGCCATAAAATTACTTCCTTTTTAATTAATAATGCGTACTACATTCTTTCGTACTAATATTATATTATACATCATTTTGGTTAAATTTTCAATAGATAAAGTATTGGTTATGTGTAATATTGTCTGCGCACAAAAAAGGCTCCGTCAAAAGACGAAGCCTTAAATTTGTGAAAATATTAAGCTATACGATTAAGCCTTACCGACTGAACCGAAGAGTTCCATTTTCTCTTTAACAGTAGCCTTGATAGCCTCTGCACCCGGAGCAAGGAGCTTTCTTGGGTCAAAGCCCTTACCCTCTAAGTCCTTACCTGCCTCAACATACTTTCTTGTAGCATCTGCAAATGCAAGCTGGCACTCTGTATTTACATTGATCTTTGAAACACCGAGTGAAATAGCCTTCTTGATCATATCAGCAGGGATGCCTGTACCGCCGTGGAGAACGAGTGGCATATCGCCTGTGAGCTGCTGAATAGCATCAAGAGTTTCAAAGCTAAGGCCCTTCCAGTTTGCAGGATACTTACCGTGAATGTTACCGATACCTGCAGCGAGCATTGTTACGCCGAGGTCAGCAACCATTTTACATTCCTTAGGATCTGCGCACTCGCCCATACCGATAACGCCGTCTTCCTCACCGCCGATTGAACCAACTTCAGCCTCAAGTGAAAGACCGAGAATGTTACAAGCAGCTACGAGTTCCTTAGTCTTAGCAATGTTCTCTTCGATTGGGTAGTGTGAACCGTCAAACATAATTGAGCTGAAACCTGCCTTAATGCAAGCCTTAGCGCCTTCGTATGAACCGTGATCAAGGTGGAGAGCAACCGGAACAGTAATGTTAAGCTCTTCGAGCATACCGTTTACCATACCAACGACTGTCTTGTAACCGCACATATATTTACCTGCGCCCTCAGATACACCGAGAATTACAGGTGAGTTAAGCTCCTGAGCAGTTAAAAGAATTGACTTTGTCCACTCAAGGTTATTGATGTTGAACTGACCAACTGCATAGTGGCCTGCTTTTGCTTTTGTAAGCATTTCTTTAGCGTTTACTAATGGCATATTAATCTTCCTTTGTAGTAAATTTTCGGAACAAAAAATATAGTCGCTCCGAGTTACTTTTATTATACAATAAATCATTTCAAATATAAAGTCTTTTGCAAAAGTTTTTTGGTTTTTTGAAGAAATTACAGGAAAAATCTTGTAAAATCACCTAATTTTCAATATATACTCACATAAGCGTGATATAATTTTGTTGCTTTTAAAACAATAAAGATATATAATACTTATGTAAGCTATAAATTAGTAATTCATAATTAAAAAGTTTGCAACATATAAGTTTGACTTAATTATTTTATACAAGTACGAATTATGCATTACTAATAAGGAGATATTTTTATGGATAATAATTTCAATTCTAATAATCAGTTTGAACCTGAAAAGCCTTTTACCGAAAAACCGACCGAGCCGCAGCCTGCGCCTGTTTTTGAAACCGAAAAACCGACCGAACCGCAGCCTGCGCCTGTTTTTGAAACCGAAAATACAGAAAACAACGCAGAAACGACTAACGAACAATCGGTAACACCGCAGTATCGAAATTTTGAGCCTGAAAAACCGTTTGAAAATGGATTTTCTCAACCTCAGCAACCGCAAAATGACTTTGCTCCTCAAACACCTAATTTTGAACAGCCGCAGCAAAACGGATATTATCAAAACAACGGCTGCAACGGACAATACAACCCAAACTTTAATCAGCAGTATAATCCGAATCCGCAATATCAACAGCCGTTTAATCCGCAACCACCTCAATATCAGCCGTACGGCAATCCGCAGGTTGGCGGCAGACCTGTGTATCAGCCTCAGTATGGACAATACGCTAATCCACAGCAGCAATATTCTCAACCGTATGCACCACAGTATCAACCGCAGTACGGACAGCAGAATTATCAACAGCCAAACTTTTACGGACAGCCTTATGTGCCGCAACAAAAGCCGCCTGTTGATTATTCAAATACATACGCACAACCGCCAATGCCGAATATGCCACGCAAAAAGATGACACCCGGCATAATTGTAATAATAGTTGTGCTGTCATTGCTTTGCGTAGGCAGTCTCTGCGGAATGATTGCCTATGTTGCGTCAAATTCAAACGGCAACAAAAATAATGCAAATAACAGCTATACATTTACATTACCGAGTGACAACAATGACAGTTCAAGCGCTCAAGAGCATAATGAATCCGATTACAGCAACAAGACAAATTCTTCTTATGAGGGAATTGACTTAAAAGCTAAACCGAGCGATGCCAAAGATTCCAAATACAACACCGAATATGCAAGCAACGAAGTAACAGATTCTATTGTCGGCGTTCTTTGCTATTCAGACGAAATCACAGATGATTCACAGTGCACTTCGCAGGGCAGTGGAATTATAATCACATCAGACGGTTATGTGATTACAAATGCTCATGTAGTAGGCAACAGCAAAACTCTCTACCTTATACAGGTCGTTACTTCCGACGGCAAGCAGTACAAAGCAGGTGTTGTTGGTTACGATACACGCACAGACCTTGCTCTTTTGAAAATGGACGATGCAAGCGGACTTAAGGTCGCAAACTTCGGTAACTCCAAAGATGTTTCACTTGGTGAAAGTGTAATAGCTATAGGTAATCCCGGCGGAGTTAAGTATAACAACTCAATCACTCAGGGTATTGTATCTGCAGTTGACAGACAGAGCAGTATTACGACAAATGTAAAATTCATTCAGACAGATGCAGCCATTAACCCCGGAAATTCCGGCGGCGCTCTTGTAAATATGTACGGTCAGGTAATCGGAGTTTCATCCGCAAAAATAGCCGCTACAGATTATGAGGGTATGGGCTTTGCAATTCCTTCTGCCACAGTAAAAGATGTTATTGATGATATTATGAAATACGGCTATGTGCAGGGCAGAGTAAAAATTGGCGTTACAGGTGAAAATGTACAGAGCAGTGGAAACACGCCTGCGGGCATTGCGATTTACAGCATTGACGAGGACGGTCCTTGCGCAAACACAGACCTTAAAGAAAACGATATTATCACAGGTGCCGACGGCAAAAAGGTAAGCAACTTCGCCGAGTTTTATGATATACTCGAAAGCCATAAAGCAGGCGATACAATTGAGCTTGAATATTACCGCAGCTCAAACGGCAGTACAGATAAAGTTACCATAACTTTACAGGAAAGCAAGTAATAAAATTATATAATCATAACGACCGCTGTCATTATCGGACAGCGGTCGTTTTTTAAATTATATAACGAGTGGCTTTTCCTGTTGCTGTCGCATTTAAAGGGTAACACCGTTGTGTTTAGGCTGCCAAGCAGCTTGCCGTTTGGCTATCGTTAGATTTTGTAAACGCAAAGTATTTATGGGTTTTCCCCACACCCACGACCTTTGAAAAGGTCGACTAAACTTTTATAATTAATTGGCAAAGCAATTGTTAAATCGTAATTTACCAAACCTTTAATAAAAATGGTTCTTTATCAAAAGTTGGGGTAAATTGTGGTTTAGCGGAGTGTCGGTCGGGCATTGAAATTTAGCTAACGCTAAATTATCCT